>NBJMC04202__coassemble_1206_pt1 | contig 62510 bp, 42 predicted proteins | sample NBJMC04202__metabat2_high_PE_003 | metagenome-assembled genome bin NBJMC04202
AGACCCCGCATTCCTGCGAAGTCTATCTTTTCTTAACTTAATGACATTGTGCAAATGCGGCAGTCCCGTTTGTTATGATGACTGCACCCGCCGGAGGCGGGGCGCATTGCCGCAAGCGCTCAGACAACACGGCCAAGCGGGCGGCTGATAGCCGCCCGTCAGCGTGTCGAAGAACCTCCGGAAGCGGAAAACAAGCCTCGCAGAGTTTCGCCGCATCTCCGCGCTAAGAGCCGCCGCAAGCGGCGGTTGCGCTCCGAAACGCGCCTGCGGGCGCAGGCAGCGGCGAAATAAAATTAAAATCGCGATTTCCGGGGACATGCGCATCGGAAATCGCACTTTACACCCCAAAAGGTTCGACAGCTTTTCGAAGAAAACCGAGAACCTTTTGGGGTGCAGCCCCCTTTGTCAAAAAAGCGTAGCTTTTTTGACAGTCTGAGCTCCCCTTGAGGGGAGCCTTTGGTGCCGGTGTCTGGGGGGCGCCGAACATACCGGCTAAAGCCTCCCCTAACGCCCGGAGGGCTTTAGGGGAGGTGTCATGGCCTTTGGCCATGACGGAGGGGTTCCGTAGGGGCGGCTAGCAGCCGCCCGCTGGGCCGCGCTGCCAGAACGCTGCCGCCGAACGCACTCGCACCGTCCTCGTTGTAGGGGCGGATTGCATATCCGCCCGGATACAGTGCAGGTTTGCAGGGAACCTTAAACGGCACGGTGTTGTCAGCTGGTTTTACCCTTCCGGGCAAAGGAAGCCCCGCCGCAGAATGAAGCTTCTGCGGCGGGGCTTTTTATGTTGCGGGAATGATTGGGAGGCAGCTCCCGGGCTTACGGCCAGAGGGTCTCCTCGCCGCCGCCCAGGGGATCGTCGGGGATGGTCTCCTCCGGCGGCGTCTCCGGCGTGTCCGGCGTGGTGCCGGCGGAGGGGTCGGAGGCCGGCGGGTCCTCGGTCACAGGCGCCTCGGTGGGGCCGACCACGTAGATGGCCGGGCGGGCCTTATAGGTGCTGTAGATGGTGCGGCTCTCCAGCAGGTTGCCGTTGCCGTCGTAGACCTTCTGATATGCCTCCACCTTGGCGCCGGTGTAGGCGCCCTGGATCACCTGACGGTAGCCCACGGGCTTGGTCTCGTCCAGCTTCTCCTGGGGCTCCTCGGTGAAGGTGGAGAGGGTCTGGGAATCCATCACTACATAGTTGTCGTTCTCCTTGACACCCCAGAAGGTGATATTCACCTTGCCGCCGTCGATGTTGGCTTGAATTTTGATGGGGTTTTCCCGGTTGTTGCGGAACTGGTAGTCCAGGCCGGAATCATAGAACACCGTGGCGTCCATGCCCTTGGGTACATATGTCACCTGGTACATATGGGGCGCCCGCTGGACCTGCTCCAGGTCCATGTACAGGGTGGTATAGTAGATGGTGGAGGCCACCTGGCAGACGCCGCCGCCCAGGTCGTCCACGCTGGCGCCGTCGCCGCCGTAGATGGTGGCGGGCTGGTAGCCCTTCTCGGCGGTGCGCTCGCCGACCACGTCGTTGAAGGAGAAAATCTCACCGGGGTTGACGATGGTGCCATTGATGGCCTCGCAGGCCAGGCGGAGGTTCTCGGTGCGCTTGGCGTCTTGCACATAGGAGCTGGAGCGGCTCTCTAGCTTAGTGCCGAACATCTGGTGGGAGAGGGTGGCGGCGTCCACGGCGGGCTCGGCCTCCAGCAGCGGCACCGTGAAGGTCTCGCCGGGTTCAGCCCGCTCCAGGCGCGTCTCGGCGGCCTGGAGGTCGAAGCGGTAGCCGCTGACGCCCTCTTCAATGGTGTGGGTCTCGGGATTGTAGACCGCGTCGTGGATCTGGCTCTCCAGCGTTTCATGAAGGGCGGCGAGATCAATGTCCTCGTAGGGGATCACCTGGTACTCCCAGACGATGGGCTCGAAGTTGCCGGTCTCAAAGGCCTGGCAGACGGCTTCATAGAGTCCGTCGGTGTCCAGCTCCCGGCCCTCCCGGCCACGGGTGACTTCCAGCATGCCCGCGCCCTCGTCCAGCGCCATGGCGCTGTTTTGCGGAGCTTCCCGGGTCATGACGGCGGCTTCCTGAATCTCCTGGGTGATGGCCTCCCGGTCAAACTCCAGGGCGGTCTCCAGCGGGATGTCCATCTGGGTGGTCTGGCAGCGGAGGTAGTTTAAAATCGCCTGGAAGGGGCCGTCGCTGCGGCCATAGGCCAGCGCCTCCCGCAGGGCCTCCTCGGTGTCGATGGCCACGGAGGTCTGCTCCGGGGAGAAGGTGATGGTGCGGTCCGGGAGCTGCACCTCCAGCGTCGAGGCGGTGTAGGCCTGGGCCACGGCGGTCTCCACCTTGGTGCGGGCCTCGCCGGTGGTCAGGCCGCCGATCTCCACCCCGGCCATGCGGACGTTGGGGTAGATGGTCTTGCTGCTTTCCAGCATGGAGCCCCAGGCGTACAGGCCCACCACCAGGAGCAATGCCGCGATCAGGGTGACGATCAGGCCGGTGCGAAGGCCGTGGCGCTGCTTTTTGCGTTTCTTGTTCTGTCGTTTATGGGCGGCGCGGGAGGCCGCCGTTGCTGTGGTAACTGCCATACTTTTCTCCTTTGTGTGGGAACGTGCGCGATCTCTTTTTGTATATCATACGGGATTTTCCGGGGCTTTGCAACTACAAAGCCGGTGCATCTGTGACGAATTGGTGACATTTTCCTGAAAAAAGCAGGGGATTTGACACCATTGTATAGAATTTGTATCCGCCTTCCGCGCCTGCGGCGGGGGCGCGGGCGGGCGGCCTGCCGCCGCGCCCGGCGGCTTCACTGCTATAGACCGGATTTTTCCGCGGTTGGTTGCAGGCGCTTGAAAAAAACCTGCGCAGGCCCCGGGGCCATGATGCTGTTTGTTCACAAATTTGGGCATCTTTATGGTATAATACTACCCACAATGCTCCCATGCAGCCGGCTGCAAATCCAGGGAGCCAGGAGTGAGCCATGGACGATCAATCCTACAACCCCAACGGCAGTTACAACTACCGTCCCAAGCCGCCGAGGCCCAGCTTCGACGGGAAGAAAATTTTGAAAATCGCCGCCGCCCTGGTGGCGGTTGTGGTGGTGGCCGCGCTGGCCCTGGGTTCCTTTTACACCATCGGCGAGCAGGAAAACGCCGTGGTGACGACCCTGGGCGTCCCGCAGACCGTCACGACGCCCGGTCTCCATTTCAAGATCCCGCTGATTCAGCAGGTTCAGAAGGTGGATATGACCATCAAGGGCTTTGCCCTGGGCTATGACGTCAACTCCAAGGAGTCCAACACGGAAGAGAGCCTCATGATCACCAAGGATTATAACTTCGTCAACGTGGACTTCTTCCTGGAATACCGGGTGACGGATCCGGTGAAGTACCTCTATAACAGTGCCGACCCCGTGGCGGTCCTCAAGACGCTGGCCCAGAGCTACATCCGCGATACCATCGGCCTCTACCCGGTGGACGACGTCATCACCTCGGGCAAGAACCAGATTCAGGGGGAGATCAAGGACAAGATCATCACCCGCATGGAGCGGGAGGACCTGGGCATCCAGCTGGTCAATCTGACCATTCAGGACGCCGAGCCTCCCACGGCGGAGGTTTTGGCTGCCTTTAAGGATGTGGAAAACGCCAAGCAGGGGAAGGAAACCGCGGTGAACAATGCCAATAAGTACCGCAGCGAGCAGATTCCCGCCGCCGAAGCCCAGGCCGACCAGATTTTGCAGCAGGCCGAGGCCGACAAGCAGAGCCGCATCAACGAGGCCACCGGCCAGGTGGCGCGGTTCAACGCCATGTATGAGGAGTATCAGAAGTTCCCCGGCATCACCAAGCAGCGGATGTATTACGAGGCCATGGAGGAGCTGCTGCCCGGGCTGAAGGTCATCCTCACCGACGGAAACGGGAACCACCTCAATATGTTCGACTTCGGCAGCTAAGGAGGGACGCGCCATGAAAAAAATTATCCGAAATATCATCCTCGTGGTTGCCGTCCTCGTGGTGCTGGTGGGCGCCGCCGGCGCTCTGGTCGTCACCCAGGAAAATGAGTATACCATCGTCCGCCAGTTCGGCAGGGTGGTCCAGGTCCATGATACGGCGGGCCTGAGTTTTAAGGTCCCCTTCATTCAGGACACCCAGAAGCTGCCCAACACCGTGCTGCTGTACGACCTGCCGGTTTCCGACGTCATCACCAAGGACAAGAAGACCATGGTGGCCGACAGCTTTGTCCTCTGGCGGATCTCCGATCCCCAGAAGTTCATCCAAACCCTCAACTCCAGCGTCTCCAACGCCGAGAGCCGCCTCAGCACCCTGGTCTACAACAGCATGAAAAACACCATCTCCGGCATGAATCAGAGCGAGGTGATCTCCGGGCGGGACGGCGAGCTGGCCGGCGCGATCAAGGCCGGCGTCACGGGCCTGGAGCAGTACGGCATCGAGCTGATCGCCGTGGAGACCAAGCGCCTGGACCTCCCGGATGACAACAAGGAGGCCGTTTACCAGCGGATGATCTCCGAGCGGAACAACATCGCCGCCCAGTACACCGCCGAGGGCGAGAGCGAGGCCCAGAAGATCCGCTCCGAGACCGACAAAGAGGTGGAGATCATGCTCTCCGAGGCCAAGGCCCAGGCCGAGGTCCTCCAGGCCGAGGGCGAGGCCGAGTATATGCGCATCCTCTCGGATGCCTACGCCGACGAGGAACGGGCGGAGTTTTATAACTTTGTCCGGGGGCTGGACGCCGCCAAGGCCAGCCTCGCCAACGGCGAGAACGTCCTCTTCCTGGGGCCGGACTCCCCGCTGGCCGAAATCTTTTATGAAAACGGCATGACGGAGGCCGTCCCGGCGGAATGAGCCGACGGCTTTGAACAGACCCTGAGAGATAAAATGAGCCCGCCACAGAATTTTGAAAAATTCTGCGGCGGGCATTTTTTCATGTTGAAGCAGTCTTTTCACCCAGCCGGCGCCGTCAAAATACCTTGATGAGCAGCAGCTTTCCCTGCTGCAAAGATACCGTGGCCTCACCGCCGGGCAGCACCTCGTTGCTCACGCCGTATTGATACTCGCAGGGGATCTCGGCGTCGGACAGGGGATACTTGGCGCCCCGGATGGTGACGCCCCGGGCGCAGCCGGTGATGTTCAAAAGGGAGAAGAAGGAGAAGCGGTCCGGGATGGAGACCGGCGTCCGGGAGACGATCTCCATTTCGGAGTAGTCGTCGAGGATGCGCCCCCGCTTGCCCAGGGCGTCCAGCTTCAGCAGAATGGACACGTTGCCCAGGGTGTGGTCCAGCCGCCCGCCCACGACACCCACCAGTAGGAAGTCGTCGTAGCCCCGCTGCAGCGCCTCCTTGACGGCGTATACCGTGTCGGTGTCGTCCTTCTCTCGGGGCAGCACGATGGTCTCCACCGGCAGATGGGGATTTTCGTGGGAGTCAAAGTCCCCCACGATCAGGTCGCCCCGAACCCCCAGGGCCGCCTGGTGCTTCAGGCCGCTGTCGCAGAAGATCACGTAGTCCGTCTCCCGCAGGGCCCGGCGGACCAGATCATAGTTTCCGATTCCTGCCCCGCCGACGATCACGCAGCGTCCCATCATCTCGCCTCCGTCCAGGCCATTTCCCAGAATGCCAGCTCATAGCGGGAACAGGCCACGAAAATATCGGTGAGATGCTGCATCTGCTGCGGGCTGTAAGAGACCGTCAGCCGGCGCAGCGTCTCAAATAGGGTGCGGTTGTCCGCGTGGTAGCTCTCGGAGAGGTAGCCCCGAATCCAGTCGCCGTAGAAGGCATCCTCCAAGGCGGCGGGGTTGTTCTCCACCATGGTCCTGGCGATGACCTCGTAGCTGTAAGCGCAGGAGAGGATGGCCGCTAGGATCTCCGCCTCGCCCTCCTCGTAGGCCACCCGGAGCATATAGGAGGTATAGGAGAGGTTGTCCAGGGCGCGGGGCGTGGCATCGATTTCCGCCTGCGTGACGCCCAGCCGCGCCAGGTAGCCCTGGTGGACATCCAGCTCCCCATTCATCACGGGGATGTACTTGGCGAACAGGTTGGCCGTCTCCAGGCTCTTGGCCTTGGCGACGCCCAGGGCAAAGGTCTTGGCGTAGTCCTCCAGGTAGAGGCAGTCCTGGATCAGGTAATAGCGGAACTTCTCGCGGTCCAGCGTCCCGTTCTGGATGCCCAGCACGAAGGGGTGCTGGTTATAGGCGCGGAATAGCTCCGCCGTGGCGTCCAAGAGTTGTGTTTCGATGTTCATGCCTCTGCCTCCCGGGCGTACTCGCCCTGCAAGTTGAACGCGTGATGCATGGGGCCCGCGCCCTGGCCCAGGTCCAGCATGGCTGCCAGGGCGCCGGAGAGGTAGTCCTTGGCCCGCCGGACTGAATCGGCCAGGGAGAAGCCCTTGGCCAGGTTGGCGGCAATGGCGCTGGACAAGGTGCAGCCCGTGCCGTGGGTGTTGGGGTTGTCGATGCGCGTACCCTGGAACCAGGTCAGCGCGCCGCCGTCGTAGAGCAGATCGTTGGCGTCGTTGACACGGTGGCCGCCCTTGAGCAGGACGGGGCAGCCGTAGGTGTCCCCGATTTTCCGGGCCGCCGAGATCATGTCTTCCTCCGTATGCACGGCCAGGCCCGAGAGGACCTGGGCCTCGGGGATGTTGGGCGTGACCAGGGCGGCGAGAGGCAGCAGCTGCCGGCACAGCGCCTCCACCGCGTCGGTTTTCATCAGCGCGGAGCCGGAAGTGGCCACCATCACCGGGTCCACGACCACGTGTCTGGCCTGGTAGTGCCGCAGCCGCTCGGCGATGACCGCGATGAGCGCGCTGGAAGACACCATACCGATCTTGACTGCGTCGGGGACGATGTCTTCAAAGACCGCGTCCAGCTGCTGCCGCAGAAAATCGGGAGTCGATTCCTGAATGGCTCTGACGCCGGTGGTGTTCTGCGCCGTGAGCGCCGTGACGACGCTCATGGCATAGACGCCGTTCATCGTTATGGTTTTCAGATCGGCTTGAATTCCGGCGCCTCCGCTGCAATCACTTCCTGCTATGGTCAATGCTGTTTTTAAGCGCATGATGCGTCCTCCTATTTTATTTCAGTATGGTTTCGTGCCGCCGGCTCACAAAGCCGCGGCATATTTCCAAAAGTCCTCCGGGTGGGAGAAGTCCGCGAGATAGCAGTCGGCCAGGGCGATCAGCTGGTCCTGGCGCGGCTCGCTGGCGTCGTAAACCGCCACCACCGGGAACCCGTCGGCCTTGGCGGTTTTGACCGCGTGGAGCGCGTCCTCGAAGACGACGCAGCTGCCGCGGTCGGCGCCCAGGTGTTCCAGGGCCATGCGGTAGATCTCCGGCCGCTCTTTTCCGTGGCCCACCTCGCTGCAAGTAAAGATGGCGTCAAAGTAGTGTTCCAGGCCGCAGCGGCGCAGCGCGGCCTCGATCTGGTAGCGGTCTGTGGCCGTGGCGATGCCCATAGCGACGCCCGCCTGGCGCAGCTGCTCCAGCAGCGCAGTCACGCTGGGCTTGGGCAGGGCGTCGTGGAAGTAAAATGCCTCCACGGTCCGGTTGATGCCCTCCATGATCTCCTCCACGGGGAACGGCAGGGCGTAGGTCGTCTGAAAATACTGGGCTGCCTGGCGCAGACTCATGGTGCGCAGGTCCTCCGCCGTGGAGGGCAGTGGCGTTTTTCCCAGGCTGCGCAGGTAGAGTTCGCCGGCCTGATCCCAGATGAACATGGAATCGAACAGCGTGCCGTCAAAGTCGAAAATGCAGCACTTCAGGCTCATGCGTTCACCATCTCCTCCGAGAGCCGGCGCAGCAGGCGGCACTCGCTTTCAATGTCCGGGGCGGAAAAAATCGCGCTGACCAGGGCGACGCCGTCCACGCCCGAGCCGGCCAGCTGGGCGATGTTGTGCTTGGTGATGCCGCCGATGGCCACCACCGGGATATCCACGGCGTCGCAGATCGCCCGGAGCGTGCCCGGGGGCAGGACGTCCGCGTCCGCCTTGGTGGAGGTGGAGAACATGGCGCCCACGCCCAGGCAGTCGGCCCCGTCGCGGACGGCGTCCAGCGCCTCCGCCACGGAGTGAACCGACACGCCGATCATCATGTCGTCCCCGACCCGGCGGCGCACCTGGGCCGCCGCCATGTCCTCCTGGCCCACGTGGATGCCGTCGGCGTGGCACTGGATGGCAACCTCCACGTTGTCGTTGATGAACAGCGGCACGCCGTAGCGCCGGCACAGCTGGGAGACCTCCAGGGCCTCCGCCAGGAACGCTTCGCCGGAGAGCGTCTTCTCCCGCAGCTGTACGCAGGTGGCGCCGCCCCGCAGGGCAGCTTCCACCTGTTCCAGTAAGCTCTGCTTGCCGGTCCAGGCTCTGTCCGTGACGGCGTAGAGCAGCATGGTCTTCTTATCGCACTTCATAGTTGGCGCCCTCCTCCAGCATTTCCGGGGTCATACGGTAAATGGCGTCGATGATATAGCTGCGGTACGTGGCGTTGCCGTCCAGGGGGGAGAGCCTGGCGTGGGCGATCTCGCCGGCGTAGCCCATCGCGGCCACGGCTGCTGCGGCGGCCTCCAGCGGAGACTGGGGGTTGGCGGCGACGAAGGCCGCGGTCATGGCGGAGAGCTGACAGCCGGTGCCGGTGATGGAGGCCATCATCGGGTGGCCGTTGCGGATGCAAAAGGCCTTACTGCCGTCCGCGACGATGTCGATGGCGCCGGTCATGGCGACCACGGCGCCTGTTTTCCGGGCGAAGGCCTGGGCAAAGGCGATGCCGGCGTCGAGATTCTCCTCCGTGATGCGGTCCGAGACATCGGCGTCCACGCCTCTGGTGGTGCCGCTGCCGGAGGCCAGGGCCTTGAGTTCCGAGACGTTGCCGCGGATCACCGCGAAGCGCACGTCCCGCAGGAGGGCCAGGGCGGTGTCGGTCCGCAGCTGGGAGGCGCCGGCGCCCACCGGGTCCAGCACCACGGGGTGCCCCAGGGCGTTGGCCTTGGCGCCGGCCATGTGCATCGAAGTGATGGTGCGGCTGTTCAGCGTGCCGATGTTGAGGTTCAGCCCGGCGCAGATGGCGGTGATTTCAGCCACTTCCGCCTGGTCGTCCGCCATGATGGGGGAGGAGCCGCAGGCGAGGGTGATGTTGGCGCAGTCGTTGACCGTCACATAATTGGTGATGTTGTGAATCAGCGGGTGGCAGGCGCGAACCTGCCGGAACATTTCCTGAAACATACTCGAATTCTCCTTGTCGCGTTGGTGGTAACGGGGGAGCGCAGTGCAAGCGTCCAGGCGCGGCCCGGCCGGCCCACGCGCTGGGAAAAAGAAAAACCGAAGGCAAACCCCGTTGGCGCCTCCGGTAAATGACCCGTGTATGACTTCCTACGGCGGCATGATCCGCATCAGGTGCTAGGGTCGAAGTTCGGTTCCTTCCTCTCAGCTTGAAAACACAAGCTCCCCTGTATTTATGGCTTTAGTATATACCGCCTCAGTCCAAAACGCAAGGGCATCTTGCAGTCCAAGGATTAACCCCGGCCCCCGTCTGCTGCCGGGATGCCGCTGCGCTGGATGAGCGGATCAGAGCCGTTTGCTCTGAAATACTCCGTGATTGCCTGTGAAATACCCCAAATCACCAGACGGCGGAGGACTCAGCGCAGCGATACCTGAAATTCCGTGGGATCAAAGGCATACTGCTCCAGCAGCGCTGCGGCGGGGATCATCTGAATGCAGCCTGTATTGCTGCCGGTGTCAAACTCGTACACCCGATAGACAAAAGCACCGTCGTCCTGATACGTCTCCAGAAACAGCTTTTCATTCCGACTCATATAGAACGGGGTATGGATCCCGCCGCGGGTCGTCTTGACCTCGATGCGGCGGATACTGCCGTCTGGATTGACGGAGCTGATGTCATAGCCGAGGCCATCCCCCTGGAGTTGGCTGAGGTGCAGTACCCGATCGACGGAAGAGGGGTCCAGCGTGGCCACCCGCGCCCGCTCAAAGGCAACCACAAATTCCTCGCCGAGCCGGCCCAGCTCCGCGTTTTCCCGCTGCACTGCTTCCCAGTCCACGCGGCGGGCAGTGAAGGTCCGAGTCCGCTGCCGCCGGGTCTGAATGTCCTCCTGCGTTAAAACGACTTTCTCGTCGCCCAGGCCCCGAATGGCGATGAACTGGGCCGGACGGACGGATTTGTCCACGGCAAAGCCTTCCTCATATGTTTGAAAGGTGCTGGCCTGATGAGCCACAATATTCCCAATTCGCTGGATAATCCGTATTTCATTTCGTGTGGAGGAGGGCAGCTTGTCCTCCTCGTCAAAGACCAGGACCTCGCTGAGGCGCTGCTTGACCTCCGTGGTGGACAGTGCGCCATATTGGTCCAGCAGTGGAACGATGGCTTTGCGGATATCAGCTTCCGTGTGCATGGTTGGCCTCCTCTCAATAATTCATGATCATCAGATGCTCAGCTTCTTTGGCGTTTCGATTTTGAAAGCTGACAAGATACCTTTTTTCAAAATTGACCATGCGGAACTCGCGGTACAGCTTATAAATGAAGTCCGTGTTCTTGATGACCAGCATGAACTTTGCAGGCGTGGATCGACAGAAGGCCGCCAGCCGCTCATGATCGTGGCTGGTAAAGCAGTTCTGTGCATAGGTGGAAAAAGTCGTGTCATAGGGCGGATCCAGAAAAATAAAATCCTGGCTGTTCAGGGCTTGGTCAGACAAAAACGCCTCAAAGTCCTGACTGGACAGGGTGGTTCGCGACAGCCGCGTCTGGGCATCTGCCTCCAGCAGCGGCCGCAGTTTGGGCGAGAGCGTTTTGCTGTTGTAGCTGCTTCCGCCGTAAGGCACGTTGAAGCCGCCGTCTTTGTTATATCTGAACATGGAGGAATAGCAGTATTCGCGGATAAAGTAGAAGACTGCGCTGTCGGTCAGCGGGTCCAGCCGGCAGATGCTGCGGTGGTTGTAAACCCACCGGAGATAGGTATAAGCGCCGCACTTGATGCCGGTGGTAATGTTGACGGCAATGTCGCCGTCGGACAGCGGGCTCTTTTGAGCCTCCAGCCGCAGCATGCGCCGCAGCTTCTGCCAGACGCTCTGGGAGAGGGTCTGCAGAAACTGTGTCCGGTTGAGAATCCAGGGGATGTCTGCCTGCTGGAGTAGTGCGTCCTGCTGTGCCGTCAGAATCTGCTCTATGTCACCGCGTTCGAGGGATTTCCCGGCCCGGGCCGCCAGAAACAGGCTGGAAAACGACGCCATGCTTGCCTCGGCAACGGTGTCCAGCTGAGTCCAAAAGGCATCCAGCTGCTCCACCCGTGCGAGAAAAGCGGGGAGGTTTGACTGCACCTGCCGGTACAGTGTCATCAGCTTTGCCGAGCGGTCATTGAGATAGTATGCATCCGCCTGGGGAAGACCCCAGTACACGGCGCCGCCGCCGACAAACGGCTCAAAATATCGGGCGATGCCGACGGGAGCATGCTGCAAAATATGGGATAACTCGTCCGATTTTCCACCCGGCCACTTGATAAAGGGCTTCATATGCTCAACTCCAGGTTATATATGTCGTAAAATATGATTACTATACCATGCTGGCAGGTAAAAAGCAAATTTGCCCGGGAAATCAAAGGAGCTACGCTCTGGGAAGCCCAGGGGAGGCGAGTAAACGTTGCTATCGCGTCATTGCCGCCCTGGGGTGGCCATACATTGTCTGCGGTGCATATAGATAGAAGCAGCCTCCTAGAACGTATTTTGTGGGCGCTTTCCTGGTACAGAGAAACCCCGGGCGTCTCTTCCTGCGCGGAAGAAACGCCCGGGGTGTTCTATGAAATGGGCCTCCAACTTGTGGGAAACGCTTTGCAAGAATCGTTCGCACCCATATCCCATTCACGACCCGCTTTCGGATTCGCCGGAAGAGGGGGTGTCTTCTTGGAGGATCAGAAGCTCGATCTGGGCGCCGGGGGTGTCGCTGGTGTTTTCCAGCGAGATTTGGAAGGCGTTGCCGAAGAACAGGCTGCACCGGATGTAAATATTGCGCAGCGCCATATTCCCAATTTTCTGGTTGAGGATATCCTCGCCGCTTTGCAGACTCTCTTCGTATTCCGCAAAGCGCCGGTAGAGCGCTTCCCGCTGCTGGGGATCGAAACCGGGGCCGTTGTCGCGGACCAGAATGTGCCAGCCGCCCGCTACTCGTTCGGCAGTCACGTAGATGGTGAGGCAGGAGTGGGCGTCGGAGATGGCGTGGCGGACGGCGTTTTCCACCAGGGGCTGGATTGTGAACTTGGGGATTTTCTTGGTGAGCAGCGCCGGGTCGGCGCGGACGTTGATTTCCAGAATTCCCTCGTAGCGCTTTAAAATCAGGGCGTTATAGCTGGCCAGATAGTCCAGCTCGTCCTGGAGCGTGTATTCCCGCTTGGTATAGTCAGAGATATAGCGGAGCATCCGGGAAAAGGCCATGCACAGGTCCGAGGCCTCCCAGTCACCGTTCATGTAGGCCACGGATTCGATCATGGCGATGGTATTATAGAGCGTATGGGGATTCATCTGGGCTTCCAGCGCCAGATAGTTGGCCCGCTCCTTTTCGGCGCGAACCTGGATATTGCGGCCGATGGCCTCGCGCAGCTTCTGGAACATCAGCCGGAACGAGCGGTTGATGTTCTCAATTTCCAGAATTCCGTAGGATTCCGGCAGAACCAGCGAGAGGTTGTCGTAGGAGACCTTGCTGACCGCCGCGTCCAGGTCCACCAGCGGGGCCGTCAGCCGGCGGGTGAGGGTGTGCATCACCACAAACAGCAGCAATGCGGCCAGAATAAAGACGGCGATCGAAAAGACCAGGAGCTCCGGGAGAAACGACAGGGCGACGGTCATCGGCGCGTACATGACCGTGATCCAGCCGGAGTAGCTGCTCTTGGAGTAGGAAATCTGGGCATTGTAGCCTCCAAAGGGCAGAACGGACTCGGGAGGACCGCCGACCAAAACTTCGTCGGGATTGGCGAAGTGGAAACGCACCGTCCCGGAAGCCTCCGGCTGATCTTCGATGACGGAGAAAATGTTGTGCAGGAAATTGGCGCTGACCCGTCCATCCTTGGGGAAGACGATGTTGCCGTTGGGGGCAAATACGGCGATGGAGCCGACGGAAGAGTCGATATCGCAGTACGTCTCCAGGTTGGAATACTCGCTCTGGACCTCGACGAAGCCGATGGATTCCCCATCTTGCTGGATGCTGCGGGCGATGGAGTAGATTCTGGTCCCGTTGGAGGAGAGAATGTCGGTGTGGGGGGAGAGGGTGACGTTGTTGCCGCTGCCCAGGACGATATCGCTGCGCCAGGGATAGTACTGGAGTTTTTCCGCCAGGAAGCCGCCGTCGTCGGGGGCATGGGGATAGACAAAGAGCGCGTCTTCACTGCAGGCTAGGATGCGGTAGGTGGAAAACAGCGGCGCGTCCAGCGTGTGGGTCATGGTGATAAAGTCATCGTTGTCCATGGCCTGGGGATCGTCGCCGGTGATGGCGTCCAGGAAGGACTGCGTGGCCAGAATTCCCTGGATGATGCGGTCCATGGACTGGAGGGAGTAGTCGATCTGCTCCTGCGTTTTCGAGACGATCTGGCTCTGGGTGTTCTGGCTGTCGGCCCGCTGCACGGTGTAGAGATAGCTGGTCATAATCAGCAGCATCACGATGAGAATGCACAAAAAGGTGGCGGCGTAGGAAAGAAACAATTTCCGGGAAAAGCTGCGCTTGCGCATGGGGGCCTCCTCTCACAGCCGCGGCGGCTGGCGTGGTATATATATCATAGCACCAGTTCGCCGCCGCTGGAATGGCTCGGCGAAGGAAGCTGCAATTTTTGATCGCGATGGTTTCTATTCTCCCAAAGGGGAGAGCAGGATACGATATTTGAAGATATGGTTATCAATGTCCATTTCCTGTGGGCGCGGCGTGTGGTATGATGAAAAAAATAGCTGCTGGAACAGGAGAAAAATGCAGTATGGACCATGTCAATCAACAGCCGGTGCGGATCCAGAATCCGATCCTGCCGGGCTTTCACCCCGACCCTTCCGTGGTGCGGGTGGGGGATACCTATTATCTGGCGGTCTCGACGTTCCAGTGGTTTCCGGGCGTGGCGGTGTACCAATCCCGCGACCTGGCCCACTGGAGCTTCGCGGCCTTTCCCCTGACCCGGGAGAGCCAGCTGCCCCTGCGGGGCGTGCCGGACTCCTGCGGTATTTTTGCGCCCTGCCTGTCCTGGGACGGCGGGACCTTTTATCTGGTCTACACCGTGGTCAAGACGGATTCCGTCTGGCAGGATACGGACAACTACCTGGTGACGGCGCCGGAGATCACCGGCCCCTGGTCGGAGCCGGTCTATCTGAACAGCGCCGGCTTCGACCCCTCGCTGTTTCACGACGCCGACGGCCGCAAGTGGCTGGTCAATCGGGACTGCGACACCCGGGGCTATCTCCAGGACCGGGGCGGCATTTTGCTGCGGGAGTACGATCCGGCGGCGCGGCGGCTCACAGGGCCGGAGTACCGCATCTACCGCAGCACCAAGATCATCGGCGCGGAGGGACCGCACCTGTACCGCAAGGACGGCTGGTACTATCTCCTGCTGGCCGAGGGCGGGACCGACTGGAACCATGTGGCGACGCTGGCCAGGAGCGAAAGCCTGTTCGGCCCCTATACCTGCGCGCCCAACACGCCGTTTCTCACCAGCCGGGACGCGCCGGAGCTGCCGCTGCAGAAGGCCGGCCACGGCTGCCTGGTGGAGACGCCGGACGGCCGGTGGTATTTGACGCATCTGGTGGGCCGGCCGCTGCCGGGGACGCGCCGGTGCGTGCTGGGCCGGGAGACGGCGCTCCAGGAGGTGCGATGGACCGAGGACGGCTGGCTGGAGCTGGCCCACGGCGGCCACTGGCCTGCGGTGGAGGTGGCGGTCCCGGCAGTTGAGGCCGAGTCGGTCCCGCGCTCTTGCCTGGACCACTTTGACCGGACAGAGCTGGGCTACCCCTATCAGACCCTGCGGGTGCCGCTGCCGGAAACGGTTCTGTCGCTGACGCAGCGGCCCGGCTGGCTCCGGCTCTACGGGCGGGACAGCCTGCACTCCCTGGACCAGCAGAGCCTGGTGGCCCGGCGGCAGCAGGCCTTTTCCTACGACGCCGAGACGAAGATGGAGTACCATCCGGGAAATTACCACCAGATGGCGGGGCTGATCTGCCTCTATGACACCTCCAACTTCTATTACCTCTATGTCACCCGGGACGAGGGGGGACGGCGGCGCTTGAATCTGCTGGTCAGCCTGGGCCATGTGCTCTCCTGGCCCCTGGAGGATGGCGTGGCGCTGGAGACAGAGGACGCGCTGGTGCTGCACGCCCAGGTGCGGAGAGACCGGCTGCAATTCTTCTGGCGGCCAGAGGCGGAGAACGAACTCCGGCCCATCGGCCCGGTGCTGGACTACAGCGTGCTGTCCGACGACTGGTATATGGAGCGGGGGAGCTATCGCTTTACCGGCGCGTTTGTAGGACTTTGCTGCCAGGACTGCGGCGACCGCACGTCCTGGGCGGATTTTGATTATTTTCTCTATGAGGAGCAGGAGGAACACTATGACGGATGCTGAAATTTTACGGCCCCTGGCCGCCCGATACCATGAGGCGGCCCAGTCGGAGGAGAACCGCGCCCATATGCAGCTGCACCGGGATATCAACGAAAAGCGGGGCGGACGGCCCATCGTACTCATTGACGAGATTCCCTGGCACGAAATGAACTTTGATGGGTCGCTCACGCTGCGGTGTCAGGACCCCTATCTCCGGGAAGTGGAGCAGTATCTGCGGCGGCAGCTCTACCAATGGGACCATATGCGGGCGGACATGGTGCTGCCGCCCTGGTATGGCGTGGAGAAGGTGGTACACACCACCGACTGCGGCGTGACCATTGCGTGCCAGGAGGTCAAGGGGGAGGAGGGGGCGGTCCAGTCCCACCGCTACGTGGGACAGTTCGAGACCATGGAGGACCTGCAGAAGCTCCACAACGAGACCGTGACCTATGACGCGGCCGAGACCGCGCGGCGGCTGGCCCTGGCGGAGGAGGCCATCGGGACAGAGCTGCCGGTGCGCGTGGTGGGCATCTCCGCCGGGTATGGGACTGCCTGCAAAACCTGGGATGACATCGCCCAGCTGGTGCCGCTGGAGGACCTGCTGATGCGGCTCCTGATCGACCCGGACTTTATGCACGCCCTGGCCGGGAAGCTGACGGACATTTTGCTGGACTGCTACCGGCAGTATGACAGCCTGGGCCTGTGGGAGACGGAGGCCTTCTGGCTCCATGGAACTGCCGCGCTGACGGACGGCTTTGAAGCGCCGGACGGCAACCCGGCCCGCCGGAACGTCTGGGGTCGCGGCCTGGCGCAGATTCTCTCCAGCGTGTCGCCGGAAATGCACGAGGAATTTGACATTGTCTATCAGCAGCGGGCCCAGGCCGGGTTTGGCCGGGTGTATTACGGCTGCTGCGAGCCGCTGGATCAGAAGCTGGAGCAGGTGGAAAAGGTCCCCAATCTCTGGAAGATCTCCATTTCGCCCTGGGCCAATGTGGACACGGCGGCAGAGTTTATCGGCGGCCGCTATGTGCTGGCGGCCAAGCCCTCGCCTTCAAACCTGGCGGGCAGCAGGCTGGATGAGGATGTGGTTCGCGGAGAACTGCGCCGCATCGTGGACGCCTGCCGCCGCAATGGATGCAGCTGCGATATCGCACTGAAGGATATCTCCACTGTACACGGAAAACCGGAGAATCTCTTCCGCTGGCAGGAACTGGCCATGGAGGCCGTGCAGGCATTCTGACGAACTGAATCTGAGAATATAAAACGACGCGCGGTCCGCCGGGAACGGCGGGCTGCGCGACAGCGGGGCGAAAAAGTCTTTTTGCCCCGCTGCCTTCGTTTTTGCAACTTTGGAAAAGTTGCAAAAACGCCCTGATTGGACGTGCGGTGGGCTTTTTGCCCCCCGCACACACCCCCCGCTGCTCTGCCGCGGCAGTCTATAGCGAGGTTCTTGGACAGTCTCACGCGCAGTCCGCCGGGAACGGCGGGCTGCGCGACTTTTTTGCTCAGGGAACGCGCTTTTCCTCGGACGTTTGCATCTGGGAAGGAGAGACGCCGGTGATGCGCCGGAACACCTTGGTAAAATAGTATACATCCCGGAAGCCCAGAGCCTCGGCGACCTGGTGTACGGTGGCGTCGGGGCTTTCCTGCAGCATGGCCTGGGCGCGGCTGATCTTCATCCTGGTGAAGTAGTCCATCAGCGTCATGTTTTTGGCCTGCTTGAACACCCGGCAGAGATACACCTTGGAAAAGTTGAACTGTTCGGAGAGGTCCTGCAGCGTGATATTTTCGGAGAGATGCTTTTGGAAATACTGCTCAATGGAGGCCACCAGCTGCTCCTTGCCGTCGGCGCCGAGGGACGCGTCCTTGGGCCCGAAGAGCTCCAGCAGCAGCACCGAGAAGCCGGAGGCCAGGGCCTCATAGGTGGAGGAGAAGCAGAGGAGATTTTCGACAATCAGCTCATTTTCAGCGATCTGGGTCGTGGTTTGCAGCTCCTGCCGAATGCTGGAGAGGAGAAACAGCAGGTCCTGCTGAATCAGGTAAAGGGGGCGCTGATGCTCCTCCCAGGCCCGGGCCAGCTTTCGGCAGGAGGCCCGCAGCAGCGCCGCGTCGCCCTGGCGCACCAGGGAGGTGAGCAGGGTGGCGTGTTCTGAAAGGGGAAAACCGGGGCGCGGACGCTCGTTGCGGCAGACGCCGGTCTTCCCCAGCATGATCCCCCGGGCGGCGATTTTGCGGCAGCTGCGCAGGGCGCGGGCGAGATCGTCGCGGTCGGAGACGGTACAGTAGGCGGTAACCGGCGCGTGGTACGCAGCGGCGAGCTGCGGCAGCAGGCTTTCGACGACGGCGCGGAGATGGTCCTCGTTGCCGGTGTACTGCCCCAGAACCACGGCCTTTTCGTTGGAAAAAATACCGTCCAGGCAGGCCTGCCTGGACACCTGCGGAAAGGCGCGCTGGAAGAGGGGCTGCAGCTCAGCGGCGGGGAAATAGGGGAAATCGGGATGGAATATATAGTCCGCGCTGGAGAGCGCGTTGGAAAAGATCAGATATACAAGGCCATAGGGCGGCTGGCAGCCGGGGGCCGGCAGCTCAAAGTCGGCGGGGCCGGCGGGCAGTCCCGTTGGTTGGGCTTGCCCGGACTGCCGGAGCGCGGCGGCACATTTGGCGAGACATGCCTGGAGGCTCTCCAGCTCCACCGGCTTGAGCAGATAGTCCTGTACGCCCAGCCGGATGGCACTTTGGGCAAAGGAGAAATCGGCGTAGCCGCTGACCAGCACCGTGATGGCGCGGAAGCCGGCGCTTTGCAGCTTTTCCAGCAGGGTAATGCCGTCCATATCCGGCATGCGGATATCCGACAGGACCACATCGGGCTTGGATTCTAAAATCCGGCCATAGGCCTCCAACCCGTTGGTGGCGGTACCGATGATCTCATAGGAAGCGTCGAGGGATAAGATTTTCTGTTTTAAGGTACGGAGTACCAGTACCTCGTCTTCGACCAAAAAGATGCGCATGACGCCAGCTCCTTTGCTGTTTTCCGGCGGATGGGAACGGTGAAATCATAAGCGTATCATACCATAAAACGCCGGGGATGCCAAACCGCGAAGGGGTAACCCGCGGAAGAGGATAAGATTTTCTAACATGGAGTTTACGATTTTTCAATGGGGGCGGTGCAGTATATGATTTTTAATAACCTGGATGCTTTCTGCCATTCATTTTCGCGGGATCGAACCTTACAATAAAGGCATGAAGCGGCGTAAGCCAAACTCCCGTTGCACGTTTGCCGAGGAATGGACCGGGTCCGGAATCGGCAAGGCAAACTGTGAAAAAGAAAACAAGGAGGAACTGTACATGAAAAAATGGATCGCATTGCTTCTGGCACTGACCATGCTGACAGGCCTGACGGCTTGCAGCAAGCCGGCGGAGCAAACCACGGAAGACTCCCAGACAGAAACATCAACCGAGACTGAGACCGATACCACCACCGATACCGAGACCGAGACCGCCCCTGAGGAAGAGGGCCTCTCCGGCAAGCTGGTGTTCTGGACCCAGTGGAACGAGACCGAGACCCAGGGCCAGGTGTTCCAGGAATACGCCGATGACTTCATGGCACTCCATGAGGGCGTGGAGATCGAAATCCAGTTCTGCGGCCGCGACATCGACAAGACCCTCAAGGCTGCCCTGGACGGCGGCGAAGTGATCGACATTTACGACTATCCTCTGGCCTATGGCGCCGAGCTGGCCGACAAGACCCTGGACCTCACCGAGTACCTGAAGAAGCCCTACAGCTCCACCGACGGCAAGACTCTGGAGGAGGTCATCTCTCCCGCGCTGTTGGCCACCGCCAAGGCCCAGACCCAGACCCAGGATCAGCAGCTGGCCGTGGGCTATTCTCCCTACCTGCTCTCCTTTATGTACAACGCCGATATCTTTGAGCAGGCCGGCGTGACCGCTGCCCCCACCACCTGGGAAGAGCTGGACGCCGTCTGCGCCGCCATCAAGGAGCAGGGCATCGCCCCCATCACCTTTGACGACGCTTATTCCTACTGGCTGGCCGGCATGTATCTCTCCCGTGAAAAGGGCGAGGACTTCATCGCTGAGCTGATTGCCGACACCACCGGCGAGATGTGGCGCGACGAGGCCGTTGTCAAGATGGCCAAGGCCTTTGAGGACTTTGCCAACAAGGGCTACTTCCACGAGAACGTCGGCGGCAACAAGTGGCCCGCCGGTCAGATCGACCTGGGCACCGGCAAGGCTGCCATGTACTACAACGCCACCTGGCTGCCCAACGAGATCCGCGACACCACCGGCCCTGACTTCAACTGGGGCGCCTTCACCTATCCCGACACCAACCCCGGCGCGGGCACCAGCTCTGTCGACTCCGAGGCCGGCGGCTCCAGTATGCTGGCTGTCTCCAAGTCCTGCGCCAAACCGGAGCTGGCCATGGAGTTCATCGCCTTCATGTACACCCCTGAAAATGACCAGAAGATGGTGGAAATGACTGCGTCCATCCCCTCCGGTTCGACCACGCCCTGGCCTGACGAGCTGGTCAATGTGCAGCCTGTGTTCAACTCCGTCACCAGCATTCTGAAGGTGGCTGGCGGTATCGACGCCAATGCCGATATCAAGGCGCTCCTCTCCGAGAATGTGATTCAGCTTTGTGCCGGCAAGATCACGGCTGACCAGTTTGTGGAAAACATGGTTGCCGCAACCAAGCAGTAACAGAAAACACCTGGAGGCCACAGACGCCCGGCACAAAGACCGGAGTGCCCTGTGGCCTCCTTTTTCCGGCAGGCCCATACTCGCTGTGGGCGTGCCGGAGAAAGAGACGGGATTGGATGGATTGGAGGGAAAACGTCTTTGAAACGAAATCGTAGATTATTTATTTTCAGCTTTTTGGCGCCGGCGGTGTTCTGTGTTCTGCTGGTGTTCCTCTATCCCGCAGTGCGGACCGTCATCATGAGCTTTTTCGACGTGCGGTTTATCACCGACTCCGTGGACCAGTGGACCATGGTGGGTCTGGAAAACTACCGCACGCTTTTCGGCAGCTCTGTCTTCCAGCGGTCCCTGTGGAATATTCTGAAAATCTGGATCATCGAGGGCGCGGCGGTGCTGGCCCTGGCCATGATCTTTGCCGTGATTCTCACGTCGGGCATTAAGGGTAAGGGCTTTTTCCGGGCCATGCTGTATCTGCCCAATGTCATCTCTGTGGTGGCCCTGGCCACCATGTGGCTTCAGTACGTGTTCAACAACCAGTACGGCCTTTTTAAGAGTCTGTTTACCTGGCTGGGCTGGGACGCGATGGCAGCCTTCCAGTGGACGGCGCCGGAGAATCTCTTCCTCTCTATGATGATTGCCTACGCCTTCGGCTCGGTGGGCTTTTATGTGCTGATTCTTGTGGCTGGCATCGACGGCCTGCCCAAGGACTACGAGGAGGCAGCCAAGCTGGACGGCGCGGGCGCAGTGCGGCGGCTGTTTTACATCACCATCCCCCTTTTGAAGGATATCATCAAGCGCTGCATCGTCCTCTGGTCCGCCGGCGCCATCGGCTTCTTTGTCTACTCTTCTCTCTTCTCCTTCAACACGGAGATGGCCACGGTGACGCCCATTGTCTATATGTATGAAATCGTCTTCGGCAAGGCTGTCGGCGCCACGACCGCCAAGCTCAACGCCGGCGGCGGCGCTGCGGTGGGCGTCATTGTCATGGTACTGGTATTACTCGTCAATGTGGTACTGAACCTCTTAATCAAAACGGAGAGCGATCAGAAAGGAGGCGAGGACTGATGGCTCGAGCCCATCATACAGGCAGTCTGGAACGCCGGCGGCAGATCAGTCTGCTGCCTGGCTATGTGCTGCTGCTGATCTGGCTGGTGTTTACCGTGGTGATGATCGGCTGGATCGTGCTGGCTTCCTTCAGCACCACCAGCGAGATCTTTACCGGCGCCCTGCTGGAGAGCGGCTTCCACTTTGAGAACTACATCCGCGTCCTGGAAAAGCACAAGCTGGGCCTCTACTTTATCAACAGCTTGATCTACAGTGTCTCCGCCTGTATCGGCATTGTGGTCATCGCCGCCCCGGCGGCCTATATTCTGGGCCGTTTCACGTTCCGGGGCAAGGGCGTTGTGACCAGCGCCTTTGTGACCTGTATGTCCATCCCCTCGGTCATGCTGATTCTGCCCCTGTTCAAAATGGCCACCTCGGCGCACCTCACCGGCACGCGGTGGGTGCTGATCCTGCTCTATATCTGCCTGAACGTGCCCTTCGGCGTGTTCTTCCTGACGGGCTTCTTCACGTCTCTGCCCAACGCGCTGGAGGAGGCGGCCTCCATCGACGGCTGCACGGACAACCAGGCCTTCTGGAAGGTCATGTTCCCTCTGGCGCAGCCCGGCATCGTCACGCTGACCATTTTCAATTTTATGGGCATCTGGAACGAATACTTCATCGCCCTGATTTTCGGCAGCAATTCGGAGCTGCGCACCATCGCCACAGGCTTACAGTCCATCGTCCAGTCCATGAAGTACTCCGGCGACTGGGCCGGCCTGTTCGCGGGCGTGGTGGTTGCGTTCCTGCCCACCTTTATCCTCTACCTCTTCCTGTCCAATAAGATTATCGCCGGCGTCACCGGCGGCGCAGTAAAGGAATAATGCTATGATTGTCAATTTGATTCACCGCCCGGCCCCGGGCAGCCAGTACGAGATGTTCCGCCTCCAGCAGGAGATGGCCCACAGCCTGGGGCTGAAGGTGACGCTGCTGCTGCCCTACGACTTTCTGTTCGACGAGCGAACCCTCCGGGATGTGCGGGAGGACCATGCCCGCTACGGCGATGAGCTGGGCCTCTGGCTGGGGGAGCTGACCGGCGGCCACATGGCCCAGGAGGTGGAGAGTCCCGAACCCTTCCTGTGGCTTCACAGCCGGGACAATAAGGAGAAAATTCTCCGCGCCGCCCTGGGGAAATTCTCCGAGGCATTGGGCGGCCCCCCGGCTGCCTTCGGCGCCTACCATATGGACGCGATTTCCATGGAGCTGCTGCACCGGCTCTGCCCGACGGTGAAAATCACCATCGCCGGCTGCTTTGAGGAGGGCGTCAAGGTCTTCCACGGCTGCAACAACTCTTGGTACCTCTTCAACGAGGGCATGCCCTGGTTTCCCTGGTATCCGGCCAGGGAGAATTCCCTGCGCCCGGCGGTGACACCGGAGGAGTGGTGCGGCATCGTCGCGGTGCCGCATCTGGCCCGGGACCTGGCGCTCTCCTTCGAGGGACGCAACGACTTTTTCGCCAGTCACCCGGCCAATGTCCAGCGGGCCATGGCCAACGACGGCGCGACGGCGCCCTATGTGCTTAACCTGCTGGATGTCTACCGGTTCCAGGAGCGGCTCAACCAGGGCTTCTCCTATACCAACGTGTTTGTTGGCCCCAACTGGCTGTCCGGCAGTCCCTATGTGCAGGACTCCGACGAAGTGACCCAGGGGCTTTACCGGGCGTACTTGGAGTACTTTGTCACCCTGCGGGAGCAGGGCAAGCTCCAGGATATGCACATGAGCGAATTTGCCGACTGGTTCCGATCCCATGTCCCGGTGGGAACGCCGCAGCTCTACGACGCCCGGGAAATCCTCTACGGCGGCGGGAAGCGCTATGTCTGGTACTGCGACAGCGACTTGCGGGTGACCTTCGACCTGTGCCAGGGCGGCTCCATCGGAGACCTGCGCCCCTTTGTGGCGCGGCTGCCCCGAAGCACCGGCGCCGACCGGCCGGAGAAGGCCATCGGGTCCAACCCGTACCTCATTCAATCCCAGTACCGGACGGGCAACGCCCACCATCATGCCGACGGCGCCCGCAGCACGCTGCTGCTGACCCACGGCGGCGAGACGCTGGACCTGGCGGACGTTCCCGCCGCGGCGGCCCGGGTGGAGCGAAGCGACAGCGGCCTGGTGCTGGAGCTGAAGCCGGTGGAGCTGCGCTTCTCAGACGGCCTGGAGGTCGCGGTGCAGACGACGATTCGCGTGGAGCGGGGCGGCAAAATCCGGTTCTCCAGAGCGCTGGCCGCCTGCTCGCAGCCTGAGGCAGAGCTGCTGGCCACGGAGTATGTAAAGGGCTGCTGGGGTGTGACGGAGTACCCCGAGCCCATGGAGGGAATCGTCCTGCTGGTGCGGGGTGCGCGAGATACCGCAGAGCTGACGTACCGCTACGGCGGCCGGACGCTGACGCTGCCGGAGGCCGCGGAGGCCGCCGCGGCGCTGCCGCAGCTGGGGACCACCCTGGGCCTGACGGCTGTGGCGGGCGAGACGGTCTGCGCCTCGGTGGATGAGGGCTACGTATTCAACCCCTATTATACCCTGCGGGTGCAGGGACGCATAACACGGGAGAAAGGAATGGAAACAGCGCTATGGCTGGAGAAAAACGATTTTTGTACCGCTGCCCCGTCTGCTTCGGCCGGGAAAACGACGTAGTCCTGAGACGGCAGGGAGACCGCTGGTACTGCATCAAATGCAGCTTTACCGGCAGCAGCGAGGAGATCGAGGGGATGTACCGGGATCTCAAGAAGAAATTCCGGCTGATGACGACGCGAATCACCCTGGAGGACCTGGAGGCGGACCGGATCGGTCCGGCTGGCAGCTTCGAGGAAGGAACTGCGTAACGGGAAGGCGGAATACAAGCATGAAGCATCAGATCGCATTTCATAATGCCCCTTCCGACTGGTTTGAAGCCCTCCCGCTGGGCAACGGCAGCTATGGCGCGATGGCCTGGTACCGGGATCGCTGCCTGACGATCTCCCTCAACCACTATGCCGTCTACTATCTGCACGGAATGCCCCTGACCCACACGCAGCGGGGCGTCTACGAGCCCATCGCGGCGTATGAGCAGCGGATGCGGGAAAATGAACGGGACTATCGCCAGGAGCCCTTCCGCAATTACCGGAAATCCCTCTGGCCCGCGGCGGATGTGGTGCGGGAGGCAGGGACAGGACACCTGGGAACCAGCCACCCCCACAGCGGACAAATCGAGCTGTATTTCTCTGAGGCGCTGGACGATGCGGACAACACGTGCCTGCGGCTGGACATCGAGCAGGCCCTGCTGACGCTGACCATCCGCAAGGGCCAGAAGCGCCTTACCGTGACCGCCCGGGTGCTCCAGGGAACCGACGTGCTGCTCCTGGAGGCGGAGCAGACGGAAAAGCTGCTGGAGCGGGCCGTAGTCCGCTATCCGCTGCGCCGGGGCCACGAGGGCTACGTCTGCCGGTACAGCACGCTGGGAAGCGGCACCGCGGCGGTGCAAACCAGCTTTCCGACGCCGGATGGCGGACGGCAGGAGCTGGCCGCCGTCCTCACGGGCCAGGGTGCCGAACTGCATCCCGCCTCTGGGGACCGGTGGGCCGCGCTGGAACTGACCGAAGCGCCAGTCCGGATCTCCTTTGCCGTGTCAGTGCAGCTCCTCCGGGAAATGGGAGCGGCGGAGGCGGCGGAGCAAAACCGCCGGGTGCTGGAAACGGCTGATTCCTGGAAAGCCGCCCATGCGGCCCATTGGGAAGATTTTTTCTCCCGGAGCCGCGTATTTCTGCCGGACCTGTTCCTGGAACGGCTGTGGTACTACAATCAATATATTTTGGCCTGCTGTAGCGGCCGAAAGGGGCCGCATCCCGAACAGGCCTGCGGCCTGAACGGCCTGTGGGACGTTCGGCAGCCTACCATTTGGGGCAGTATGTGGTACTGGGACATCAATATTCAGGCGGCATTCTGGGGCGTCTTTTCCTCCAACCACCTGGAGCTGGCTGAGGCCTTCTGCGACGGCTTCCTCGCCTATGTCCCCATGGCGGAGCAGCGGGCCGAGGACTTCTATCACACCACCGGGTACGCCATCGACTATCCTCACGAGTTTTACAACTGCATCGGCCCCTGGTGCGCGCAGTTTTTGTGGTGGTACTATGAGCGGACCGGCGATCTCGACTTCCTGCGGAACAAGGCCTATCCGGTATTCCAGAAGCAGATCGAGTTTATTCGAAACATCGCCAAGTGGGACGAGGCACGGCAGTGCTGGTATATCTATCCGGACATTGCGCCGGAGCAGGGACCGGTGGCGCGAAACTCCACCATCACCCTGGCGGTGATTCGCTATCTGCTCCTCTTCACTCTGAGGGCAGGGCGAATCCTCGGCGAGGACAGGGAGGTGCTCTGCGGCTATGCCAAGTTCCTCAAGGAGCTGCCGCCCTATCCCACGGCCCAGGCGGAAGTTTACGGCACGATTCTGCGGGATTCCGAGACGGCGCCGGCCATTTTGGAGCTGCGCCACCCCTCACTGCTGATGCCGATCTATCCCGCCGGCCTGATCGACGCCAGCGCCCCGGACGCCCTGCGGGCGCTGGGAGAAAACACCGTCCGGTTTGCGCAGAACCATACGGAGCTGGGCGTGTTCCCCTTTGGCTGGATTGCCGCCGCGGCGGCGCGGATGGGCATGGGCAACACCGCCATTCGCGTACTCTACGAGCAGGGGCTGGACTGCATCCTCCGCGCCAACGGCATGGGCGCCGAGGAGACGGACCGGTTTATCAACCACTGTATTCTGGAGTTTGGATACAATTATCCGCCGTTTATGATGGAGCCGGTGGGAGAAATTCCGGCAGTCGTCAATGAAATGCTGCTGCAAAGCCGGAAGGGCGCGATCCATGTATTCCCGGCCATCCCGGACGGCAGCGGCGACCGGCGCGGCGACGCCTACACCATGGAGCCGCTGACGAAGCTGCGGGAAGACTGCTTCCCGGACTGGCGCGACTGTGCCTTTGAAAACCTGATGACGGACCGGGGCTTCCTGGTCAGCGCGGCGCGCAGGGAAGGCCGGGTGCGGTATGTGAAGCTCCGCAGCACCCTGGGCGGGAAGGCGCTGCTTTGCCTGCCGGAGGGCTGGGAGACTTGCGCGGCGACCTGCGAGGGTGTCCCGACGTCCTGCCGCATCGCCAACGGCTACTGCGTGCTGGACACCGCCGCGGGCAGCGAGTATCTGCTGTGCCCCGACAGCGCCGCCGAGGCCGGTGCTGCCGAACCGGCAGAGGACCGCGGCGCGCAGGCGCCCATCTCCTATATCTCCCACACCGGCCGCCGGGTGTTCGCGGGCAAGGACGAGCTCACGGAAATCGTCAAAGCCCTGGACGACGGCCTGTTCGACCGGTATGTGGACAACGTCCGGGGGCATAAAATCGCACCCTACTGCTTCAGCTTCGGCGTACCCAACGGAGAGCGGAAGCCGATTGCGGAGGTTCGCTATGCGCCTGCGGACCAGAGTGAAAAGCGCTTTTTGAAGATCACGGCGGAGAGCGCATTCCGTACCGCGGTGGGCTATGGCTTTGCGGCCCAGGGAACGCTGGCCGCCCAGGACGGGGGACGGACCAACTGCCTATTGCAGGATTGCCTCTGCGGAACCGACCCGGCGGCCTTCGATGTGGACCTGCCGGACGGGCGGTATACGCTGCTGCTGGTCTGCGGCGGCGCGGACCAGGCCACGGAGACCACGGTCTCCTGCGGCGGCGTGACGGCCTCGGCGGCGGCGAAGCCGGGGTGTTACGGGCTGCTGCGCATGACGGTGTCCCACCGCGGCCCAGAGCCCCTGCGCCTGTCCATCACAGCCGGCGGCCAGCCCTGGTGCGTCAATCTGCTGCTGATTCAAAAAGACGCCGCCTATCTGTGAGAGAAGGAAACAGGACGCAACGGCAACAGGCGGAAAACCCGCGCCTGTGACCGAATAGATACGTCAATCAAAACAAGGAGGAAAAAGAATGAAAAACAGTATCCGTAAGCTGCTGGCATGGCTCCTGATTATGGGCCTGCTTCTGCCCCAGGCCCTGGGCCTCGGGACGATCCCGGCAGCGGCGGCCCCTGCCGAAGCATCGGCGGAAGTGGAGTGGCCGGATGAAAGCGAGACCGATCCGGCGGAAAAGGTCAATTTGGCCTTAAACAAGCCGGCAACGGCCAGCAAAGAGGCATTGGACCAAGGCGTCCACCGGGTGGCAGGCCTGGCCGTGGACGGCGACGAGAGTACCCGGTGGTATGACGGCGATATTGACACCATGGAAGGCAACTGGCTCCAGGTGGACCTGGGTGCGCGCTATGGCCTGGATGAGATCGAAGTCCTCTGGGCCGATAAGACAGTTGCTCAGAAATATGAAATTCAGGTGTCTGATGATGGGAAAAACTGGCAGCACATCTACACCGTGGATTCCCAGCGGATGTTTGACGGTGCGCTGCGCCACACCTTCAATGTGTTTGGCGCGGGCCAGTACGTGCGGGTTTACGTTCTCGAGCGCGGTACTTGGGGCAACAGCATCTGCGAGCTGAAGGTCTATGGCGACCAGAAGGAACACCTCTATAGCAGCCATATCGACGCCGAGGACGCAACGCTGCTGGAGGGCACCGCTGGAGCGCCATCTGTGCTGGATGTCAAAGAAGCCTGCGGCGGCCAGGTGGCGGATGGGTTCTATGTCACCACGGATCAAGCCAACGACGGTGCTGGTGTGGAATTTGTGCCGGAAAACCTGTCCAGCGAGGCACGGACCTATTTGCTGTATGTGGGCTATGCCCGTTATTTCTATGAAAAGGCAGACACCATCGGCGTCTATGTCAACGGCGAGCGGGTCAAGACGCTGGAATTGCGGCCGGAGAGCGACAATGTCGATCTGACCATTCGTTCCGCGCCGGTGGAACTGGAACTGAAACAGGGAGACAAGGTTGCCCTGAAGGTGGACGCGGAATCCGGCGACCACGGCTATCTCCGCCTGGATTATATCAATCTGGGCCTCAAAGTGAACCGGCCCAGCCGGGATATGTCCCTGGTCTATCCCAAGCTGGCGCTCAATGTGGACGAGACCGCCCGCATCCTGGTGGAGTACCAGCAGGGCAGCGAGCTGGAGTTCTTCGCGGAGGATGAGACAATTGCGGCCTTTGAAGGCGACGTACTCACCGCCAAAGCCGAAGGCGTTACCCGCATCATGGCCCGGGACAAGAACAACCCGGTGGTCTATGCCATTGGTCAGGTGGCCGTGGGCGGCGCAGTGCTGGAGGGTTCTGTGACGCCGGTGCGCGAGCTGACACTCAAGGAGGAGACCCTCACCGTGGCCAACCGCCAGAGCGTACAGGCGGAGGCCACGACCAACGAGGGCGCAGGGACGCATCTTTTGTGGGAGTCCTCCGATCCCGCTGTCGCCACCGTGGCTGACGGCAAGATCACGGGTATGTCTGCGGGCACTGCCACCATCACCGTCAAGTCCGCGCTGAACGAGGAACTTTCCGACAGCCTCACCGTCACGGTGACGAACAGTGAGGATGTGGATACCCTGAAATCCGACGAGCTGGAGGTCCTGGTGAGCAAGAGCTTTCCCATGGTCTACCAGTACAAGACCAGCAACGGCGGCGTGGTTCAGGGCAACCCCAACCAGTCCGCCCAGATCAAGCTCAACGGCGAGCTCTATACACCGCAAGTGGCCTATGAAAAGGTGGACGACGCCACCGCCAAGTACACCCTCAAAGTCTCGGAGCTGAACGCCGTCATCACCATGACCCTCAAGGCCGAGGACTCCAACTTCAAGCTGGAAGTAACGGAAATTAAGGAGGATGGCGCTGACGACAAGCGCATCTTCACCTTCGATATGCCCGACAACATCATGCTCTCCATGACCAACAAGGAGGCCGGCGCGTCCTTCGCGGGCTCCAAGATGGAGACCGATATCAGCAAGACCGGCGACGTATACTACGACCTGGCCTACAACAAGTCCGTGGACAGCAATCCGAACACCAGCTATCTCTATGCCTTCCTGTCCAACGAAAAGGCCTCCGCGGGCTTCTGGGGCAACGCCATGGACGCCAAGATCCGCAAGCAGACCACCAAGCTGGGCGATACCTACACCACGGCCCTGTGGAGCGGCGAGTGGCGCTACCGGGCCGACGACTACACCAAGACCTTCCAGGATACCGAGGGCGACTACGGTCCGGCAGGCGAGGTCGTCACCCGCACCTACAAGGCGACCTACACCGAGGACCTGCCCAAGGTCTACATCTCCTTCGCTGCCGGAGACCTCAATGACAGCGGCAGTGTGGACTGGCAGGACGGCGCCATTGCCTTCCGGGAGATCATGCCCACCGCCATCGGCATGGAAAAGATCCCCGACGCCGTGGTCCAGCGGCTGGTATTCCCTCAGTCCGGCGAGGGCAACTACCCCTATATCTCCTCCCTGGACGAGACCAAGCGCGTCTATCTGGCCACCGACGGCCTGGGCCAGCTGATCCTCAACAAGTACCACAACGAAGGCACCTGGGGCGATCTAGGCGTCTATGACGAGTTCCTGGGCGGCCAGGAGGACTTCAACAAGTATGTGAGCGACTCGGTGCAGATGTACAATTCCTGGGTGGGCGTTCACACCAATTTCACCGAGATCTATGCCAAGGCCCGGGCATTCCGTCCGGAAAAGATTATGATGCAAGAAGACGGCATCACTCCGGTTGGCTACGGATTTGCGGCATACTCCCATTGGCTTCAGCAGGTATATTCTCCAGACATTACCTTTGACGCCATCAGCCTGGAGCGGCAGGGGGATTTGAAAGCCTTTGCAGAGGCAGTTCCGGACCTGGGCTTCGTCTACAGCGACGTGTTCTCCGGCGGCGGCTGGAAGGGCCGGCGTCTGGCTGAGGACTACGAGGCGGCGGGTCTGGCCTACTTCGTCGAGTGGCCCTATCAGAACGAGGAAGAGGCAGTCTGGTCCCACTGGGCCGTGGAGAAGGTCTACAGCCCCGCCAACCTCAAGGCCTACGCCTCCGACATCGCCCGCTTCATCTTCAACCATACCAAGGACCGCTGGGACAACAATGCCGATTACGAGAATCGCTATCCCAACAGCTGCAACCTGCTGATGGGTACCGATACCACCACCTATGAGGGCTGGCCCCAGGCAAACACCAATAACGGCTTTGACAAGGCCATCCAGGTGGTCTTCGACAACAACCTGCCCACCAAGTATATGCAGCACTTCCCCATCCTCCGCATGGAGAAGGATGCGCAGGGCTGGGCCACCCACATCTGGTTCGAGGACAATGTGGAAGTCTACCTCAATGAAAACGGCAAGCGGATCATCGAGAAGGACGGCAAAGTGATCTACAACCAGGACAGCTATCTGATCCCCTGGGATGAGGGCGACATCGACAACCCGGAGGATGAGCAAAAAGAGGTCAAGCTGTACCACTACAATGAAAACGGCGGCACTACCACATGGCAGCTGCCCAACAGCTGGAGCAATGTCGAGACGGTCTATCTCTACAAGCTGACCGACCAGGGTAAGACCGGCGAGAAGGAAATTCGGGTAGAGGGCGGCTCCATCACCATCGAGAACGCGGAGAAGCAGACGCCCTATGTGATCTACAAAGGCAAGGCTGCCCCGGAGGCGGATGTCAACTACGGCGACGGCTCCTATGTGGACGATCCCGGCTTCAACTACGGCAATCTCGATGACAGCAGCTGGACCGTGGACAAGGGTGAACCCAAGGTCAAGAAAAACGACGCCTCCACCGACACGTATGAGGTTCCCAACTGGTGCCGGAGCGTTTCCTTTGATGAGCATCTGTACCGGAACTATGAGCTGGTCGTCGACGACGCCCAGGAAACCCAGGTGAGCCAGGAGATCACGGGCCTGGAGCCCGGCCAGTACGCCGTCTCCGTGATGGTCGAGGTCGAGCAGGGCAAGACCCGCCGGGCCTCTGTGATCGTGGACAACGGTGAGGAGACCTTCAGCGGCTACACCGACCAGTCCATCCTGATGAACTTCGATGAGTACGACTCCAAGCTGGGCACCTATATGCTGCGGATGCGGGTGAACTTTGAGGTGCCGGAGGGGAAGAACTCCGTGACCATCAAGCTCCACGCCGCCGCCGGCGATGGTGTGGTCCGGTTCGACAATGTGCGAATCTTTGAGACTGCAATTCCCACACCGGATGAGGACAATGCCCAGGACAAGGTCATTTTCTATCAGGACTTTGAACTGGCGGAGGACAGCAACGCTTCCGACCCCTTGACGACGAACGCACCTACCTATGAGGGGCATTATCCCTTCAATTTGGGCGCGGCCCGGGGTATCCATGAGACCCGCATCTCCATTCAAAAGGCCCACGCACCCTTCTCCAACAACGGTACCCAGATGTGGGACCCCTCCACGGTACATCTGGACGACACCCTGGACGGCGAACGTGCGCTGAAGGTGATCGGTATCGATCAGCCCGGCATCGCGGTGCAGACGCTGCCCCAGAACATTCGCTTTGAAAAGGGCAAGAGCTACCGCGTGACCTTCCTGTATCAGACCGACCCCACCGACGACTATGCCTTTGTCCTCGGCGACGGACAGCCCAATAGCTGGACCGGAGCGGAAAAGAACAACCCGAGCAACCTCGTCTACTGCGAGACCCTGGAGCATACCTCCATCACCAAGACTTACTCCCACGAGTTCGTGGCGACCTCCGACGAACTCTGGTTCGGCATCTATCGCCAAAAGGTGTCGGTGAGTGTTATGAATAATCCCGCCCCCATCGTGCTGGACAACATCCTGGTGGAGGAAATTGCGCCCATTTCGACAGAAGAGCATACCGTAACGGTCAACGGCGGCACCGGCTCCGGCAGCTATATCAGCGGCAGCCTCGTGAAGGTTGAAGCCACTATCCCGGAGGGAAAAGCCTTTGCGTCCTGGACGGCGGAGGGCGTGACTCTGACGGAAGCCCAGCAGAAGAATCCTGCCCTGAGCTTCACAATGCCGAAGAATGACGTGACGCTGACGGCGGAGTTCGCGGAGATCCCTGTTTCCCAGAACAAGCCTGCCGAAGCCAGTTTGGTTTCTGGGAAGAATGTTGCGGACAACGCCTTTGACGGCAATCTCACCACTCGTTGGTATGACGGCGAGCAAAAGCCCGGCAACTGGCTGGCAGTCAACCTGGAGAATGTCTACGACCTCTCCAAAGTGGAAATCTACTGGGACGCCACAGGCGAGCCAGTGTATGCCTACGAATATTCTCTTCAGGTGTCCGATAATGGCGTGGATTATGAGACCTTCTATCATGGAACCTGCAACGACGACGGCCCGGTCACTGTGGACGTCTCTGAAGTGCAGGGCCAATATGTCCGCCTCTATATTGATAAGAATGGTATGTGGGGCACCGCGGTCATGGAGATGAAGGTCTACGGCACGAAGGTCGAGACCGTCACGACCCACGACGTCACTTATACCTTGACCCATGTGACCGCGGCCAACCAGCCTGCCACTGTGGAGGACGGCAAGACCCTGAACGCCACGCTGACGGCGGAGAACGGCTACAAGCTGCCCGATACCATCACCGTGACCATGGGCGGCGCGGCGACCCAGTTTACCTACGACAAGACCACCGGCGCTGTGACCGTGGAGAAAGTCACCGGCGATGTGGAAATCACTGCGGTGGGCGTCAAGGTGGAAGAGCCTGTTGAAACTCACAATGTCATCTACACGCTGACCCACGTGACTGCGAACAACCAGCCTGCCACTGTGGAAGACGGCAAGACCCTGACCGCTACGCTGACGGCAGAGAGCGGCTACAAGCTGCCCGATACCATCACCGTGAGCATGGGCAGCGCGGCGGCCCAGTTCACCTATGACAATACCACCGGCGCTGTGACTGTGAAGAATGTCACCGGCGATGTGGAAATCACTGCGGTGGGTGTCAAGGAAGAAGAGCCTGTCGAGACCCATACCATTACGCTCCGTGCCAATGGCGGTACCGTCAACCCGAAGAAGCTCACGGTGAAGCACGGTGAAACGGCAGATCTGCCCGTGCCTACCCGCAGCGGAAGCTACGAGTTTGAGGGCTGGTTTACCGCGAACAACGTGAAGGTCACCGACAAAACCCCCATCATGGACGACATGATCCTCTACGCCCACTGGAACTACACCGGCGGCATCCATGTGAAGCCCGAAGAGCCCGACCAGAAGCCTGAAACGCCTGTGGTCGATACCGACTTTATCGATGTGCGGCCCGGCGACTGGTACTATGACGCTGTGGCGTACGTTTCCGAAAACGGCATTATGACCGGCGTAGCCGAGGGCGTGTTCAATCCCGACGGCACCGTGACCCGCGCCATGGTCTGGACCGTGCTGGCCCGGATGGACGGCGTCAACACCGAGGGCGGCAGCACCTGGTACGCCAAGGCGCAAACCTGGGCCATCGACACCGGCGTGTCCGACGGCACAGACCCCAACGGTGCCATCACCCGGGAGCAGCTGGCGGCCATGCTCTACCGCTTCGAGGGAAGCCCCGCTGTGACCGGTAATCTCAGCGCCTATCCCGACGCGGCCTCCGTGTCCGATTGGGCCGAGGACGCCATGGTCTGGGCCACTGAGACCGGCCTTATCAACGGCATCAATGGCTATCTCAAGCCGCAGGATGGCGCGACCCGCGCCCAGCTGGCTACCATGCTGATGCGGATGCTGGAAAGCTAACGAAGCCATAAACTCGCCCCGGAGCCCTGAACACAAAAGGACTCCGGGGCATTTGCGACCAAGACGAACACAGGATTCCCGTCTGCCGCGTCATAACCGCCCGGGGGCGGCCATACACTTTCGTAGAACGATGATGGGAAGTGTGTGTGATGCGAGACAACATGGAACAAAGGGCACGGGAACTGGCCGTGTACATCATCGAACATCAGACCACCATCCGCGCCGCCGCCAAGCACTTCGGGATCTCCAAGTCCACGGTGCATAAAGACCTCTCAGAGCGGTTGGACAAATGCAGCCACGCGCTGTATTTGCAGGTGAAGCAGGTACTGGAAGTCAACAAGGCGGAGCGGCACATCCGGGGCGGCATGGCCACCCGGGAGAAATATCGCAGGGCTTCGTCCGCCAAATGATGCCCGCCGGGCCGCGTTTCGTTTCGCGACCCGGCAAAATTATTTTTAGAACCAAAAAATAATCATAAGGTTTGTTCAAAATATTGACGAAAAACCTGTTGCTATTTTTGTTATTTTGACGTATACTGAAAGCACAAAAGCCCGCCTGCGGCCTAGCTGCTTTTTCGCTATTTCGCACGAAAAACCGCAAAATCAGCGACACTGTCCTTGAACGACGGACAGCAAGGGCCGCAAAAAAACGCAACTACTCTGGAAAACGACTGTATTCCCTGTAAAAACGAATGTATTTTGTAGGAAAACAGAAACGAGGAGGCTTCAGTAACCATGAAATACGGACGAACTTATAACTTCTCCGCCGGCCCTGCCACAATGCCCGAGGCTGTCCTGGAGGAGATCCGCGATGAGATGATGAACTACCGCGGCTCCGGCATGTGCGTCATGGAAATGTCCCACCGCTCCAAAGTATTCCAGCAGATCGCCGACGAGGCGGAGCAAGACCTGAGAGACCTCATGGGTATCCCCGACAACTACAAGGTCCTCTTCATCCAGGGCGGCGCCACGCTGCAATTCTCCATGGTGCCAATGAACCTGATGAAAAACGGCCTGGCCTGCTATGTGGAGACCGGCGCCTGGTCCAAGAAGGCCATTGCCGAGGCCAAGCGGGTGGGCCAGGTGAAGGTGGTGGCCTCCAGCAAGGACAAGAACTATTCCTATGTGCCCGACTGCTCCGACCTGGACATCCCCGACGAGGCCGACTACCTCTACATCTGCGAGAACGAGACCATCCACGGCAACACCTTCCACACCCTGCCCAACGCCAAGGGTCATGTCCTGGTGTCGGACCAGAGCTCCATGTTCCTCTCCCGGCCCTGCAACGTCGCGGATTACGGCATGATCTACGCCGGCGTCCAGAAGAACGTCGGCCCCGCCGGCATGGTCATCGTCATCATCCGGGAGGACCTCATTCGCGACGGGCTGGATTCCCTGCCCATTTATATGCAGTATAAGACCCACGCCGACGCCGATTCCATGTACAACACCCCCAACTGCTGGGCCATGTACGTCTGCGGCAAGGTCTTCAAGTATCTCAAATCCATCGGCGGCCTCGCCGAGATGGAGAAGCTCAACCAGGCCAAGGCGAAGATCCTCTACGACTTCCTGGATCAGTCGAAACTCTTCCACGGCACCGTCGAGGCCAAGGACCGCAGCCTGATGAACGTCACCTTCGTCACCGGCGACGCGGACCTGGACGCCGCCGCCGTGGCCTACGCCAAGGCCGCGGGCTTTGAAAACCTCAAGGGCCACCGGTCTGTGGGCGGCCTGCGGGCCTCCATTTACAACGCCATGCCCAAGGAGGGCGTTGAGGCGTTGGTCGACTGCCTGCGCCGGTTTGAGGCCGAGCAGGCCGGAAAGGAGAAATGAGCAATGCGTATTCTCGTTACCGACGGTATGGACAAGACCGCCATGGCGACTCTCCGGGCCGAGGGCCACGAAGTGGTGGAGCAGTTTTACGAGCCTGACCAGCTGGGCGAAGCCCTGCGGGACTTTGACGTGGCCGTGGTCCGCTCCAAGACCAAGGTCCGGGCCAACCACATCGACGCGGCCAAGGGCAGCCGCCTGAAGCTCATCATCCGCGGCGGCGTTGGCGTGGACAACATCGACGTGGCTTACGCCGAGAAGAGCGGAATCGCCGTCAAGAACACCCCCAAGGCCTCCTCCCAGTCGGTGGCCGAGCTGGCCATGGGCCATATGTTCGCCTGCGCCCGGTACATCTCCATCGCCGGCCACTCCATGCGCGAGGGCAAGTGGGAGAAAAAGGCCTACGGCAAGGGCATCGAGCTGTCCGGCAAGACGCTGGGCATCCTGGGCTTCGGCCGCATCGGCCAGCGGCTGTGCGTCATGGCCAAGGCCATGGGTATGGAGGTCATCGCGTCGGACATTTACCATGTCCCCGGCATCGAGGCCCAGCTGGGCATGACGTATGTGGAAGAGGACGAACTCTTCGCCCGGGCTGACTTCATCAGCCTCCACACCCCGGCGGTGGACGGCAAGCCCCTGATCAACGCCGAAACCATCGCCAAGATGAAGGACGGCGCCGTCCTCATCAACACCTCCCGGGGCAACAACGTCGATGAAGACGCCCTGCTGGAGGCCCTCAACAGCGGCAAGCTCCGGGCCGCCGGCCTGGACGTCTACAGCCAGGAGCCGCCCCAGAACGCCGCGCTCTACAGCCACCCCAACGTCTCCTGCACGCCCCACATCGGCGCCGCCACTGTGGAGGCCCAGAAGCGCATCGGCCTGGAGATCGTGGACATCATCCGCGCCATGGGCTGAGTCGGCAAACTGCATAAACAGCGGCGGAACGTCTTGTGAAGGGCGACGGAGCTAAACTGTTTTACCTCACTTTCTGCATCTGACTATTGTAATTTCCGCCGGTATCCATTATAGTAAAGATAGGCAGAGAGACTGCCGTGATTCCATAGCGTGATACCGCGAGGAGGCATCGATATGAACGCATATCTGACCAGTGTGATTGACAACGTCAAGAAGAAGTATGCCAACCAGCCAGAGTTTGTCCAGACTGTGGAAGAGGTGCTGACCAGCGTGGAGCCGGTCATCAACGCCCATCCCGAGTACGAAAAGCTCGACCTTCTGAACCGTATGGTGGAGCCGGAGCGCCAGTTCACCTTCCGGGTCTGCTGGATGGACGATCAGGGCAACTACCACACCAATACCGGCTACCGCTTCCAGTTCAACGGTGCGCTGGGTCCCTACAAGGGCGGCCTGCGGTTCCACCCCTCCGTCTATCCCGGCATCATCAAGTTCCTGGGCTTTGAGCAGGTGTTCAAGAACTCCTTGACCGGCCTGCCCATTGGCGGCGGCAAGGGCGGCTCCGACTTTGACCCCCGCGGCAAGTCCGACGCTGAGATCATGCGCTTCTGCCAGAGCTTTATGAACGCCCTCTACCGCTACATCGGTCCCGACATTGACGTGCCCGCCGGCGACATCGGCGTGGGCGGCCGGGAGATCGGCTACCTCTTCGGCCAGTACCGCCGCCTGAAGGGCTCCTTTGAAAACGGCGTTCTGACCGGCAAGGGCGAGACCTACGGCGGCTCCCTGATCCGGCCCGAGGCCACCGGCTTCGGCGCGGTCTATTATCTGACGGAGGTCCTGAACCACGAGAACGATCCCATTGCCGGCAAGACCATCGCCATCTCCGGCTTCGGCAACGTGTCCTGGGCCGTGTGCCGCAAGGCCACCGAGCTGGGCGCCAAGGTCGTCACCTTGTCCGGCCCCGATGGCTATATCTACGATCCCGACGGCGTCAACACCCAGGAGAAGTTCGACTATATGGTCGAGATGCGCGCCTCCGGCCGCGACAAGGTGCAGGACTACGCCGACAAGTTCGGCTGCCAGTTCTTCCCCGGCGAGAAGCCCTGGGGCGTCAAGGCAGATGTGATGATGCCCTGCGCCACCCAGAACGACGTGACCCTGCCCTGGGCCGAGAAGATGGTGGCCAACGGCCTGAAGTACTATATCGAAGTGGCCAATATGCCCACCACCAACGAGGCGCTCTTCTATCTGATGAAGCAGCCCGGCATGATCGTCGCCCCCTCCAAGGCCGTCAACGCCGGCGGCGTGGCCGTCTCCGCCCTGGAGATGAGCCAGAACTCTGAGCGCCTGCACTGGACCGCCGAAGAGGTGGACCAGCAGCTCAAGCACATCATGCACAACATCTATCAGATGTCGGTGGATGCCGCCGCCGAGTACGGCCTGGGCTATAACCTGGTGGCCGGCGCCAATATCGCCGGTTTCAAGAAGGTTGCCACCGCCATGGTGGAGCAGGGCGTGTTCTGAGCTGCGCGCCGCTTCCGTCCGGCCTTTCCGGTTTGGGGTCTGCTGAGAGCGGCGCCAGCCAATTCGCACAAAACACACGCCAGGGAGCGCCGCCGCACGGCGGCACGCCCTGGCGTGTTCGTTCGGCCGGCGCGGAACGATGATTTTTGCGCGCTGCCGCAGGCGCTTCTGCGGTGCCGGAGATGGAGGAAGGCCGCCTGTGCAGCTTCGATTGAAATGGAATATAATTCCGTCCCGGGGGAAAGGGCTGCGGCGCGGGGAAAAACAGTTGGCCTTCCCTGCCCCAGAACTGCGCCGGGGCGCAATTTTTTTCTGGTTTTACTGGATATTTTCCGGCCCATATGATACTATAAATTAGTATGTCTATATTTCCGAAACTGGGAGGCTGCCTTATGACGTATATTTCTGCCATATTCCTGGGCCTGATCCAAGGCCTGGCGGAGTTTCTGCCCATCTCCAGCTCCGGCCACCTGGCCTTTTTCCAGGAGGTGGTAGCGGTGCTGGACGCCGGGGAAGAGAGTCTGTTCTTTGACGTGCTGCTCCACCTGGGCACGCTGGTGGCGGTGTTTGTGGCCTATCGGGCGGAGATCAAGTCGCTGATCCTGGAGTTTTTTACCATGGTGGGCGTCCGTAAGCTGCCCCAGGGCCAAAAGCCCGACCGGCTCAGCCGCAGGATGATTCTCTTCATCATCCTGGGCACGCTGCCGCTCTTCGCGGTTCTGCCGGTGAAGGACTTTGTGGAGGGACTCTACAGCAACCCCATGTTCATCGGCTGCGCCTTCCTGGGCACCGGCCTGATCCTCTTCCTCTCAGACCGGCTGAGCCGGGGCAACAAGGACGTGAAAAACGCCTCGATTCTGGATGTGCTGCTGGTGGGCTGCGGCCAGGCTCTGGCCACGGTGCCCGGCATTTCCCGCTCCGGCACCACCATTTCCGTTGGACTGGCCCGGGGCTTCAGCCGGGAGTTCGCCGTGAAGTATTCTTTCCTGCTGTCCATCCCGGCAGTGCTGGGCGCCAACATCCTCTCGCTGATCGACGCCGTTGGCGAGGGCATCGACTGGTCGCGGATGCCCATGTATCTGGCCGGCGTGGCCACCGCCATGATCTCCGGCTACCTAGCCATCCGTCTTTTGAAGTACATCTCCCGCAAGAGCAGCTTCGGCGGCTTCGCCTACTACTGCTGGGGCATCGGCCTTGTGACTTTGATTCTCTCCCTGGTGAAATAAAAGGAGCATTTTTCCATGGCTGAACGAAAGAAAACCACCGGCGGGGGCCGCTCCGCCGGCAAATCCGCCGCGTCCCGGAGCCGTGCCGCCGCCAAATCCGACCGGCGGCCCATCCGCCGGGAGGTGGGGGCCTTTGTGTGCCTCGGCCTGGCGGCGCTGCTGCTGCTGGGCCTCTTCGGGGTGAAGGCCTTCCTGATCTCGCCCCTGATGGACCTGGTGCGGGGCCTGGTGGGGGCCGGCATCTATGTGCTGCCGTTCTCCCTCTTGGCGGCGTTTCTGATCCTGCTGTTTCACGACGGACGGCCTGTCCGGCTGCGGGTGAGCTGCGCCCTGGGCGTCTCCCTGGGCGTCGGTATCCTGGGCCATCTCTTCGGCGCCGAGGCGGAGATCTCCTGGGGCTTTCCCATGGTGGTGGAGCTGTGGGAGAGCGGCGTGGAGCAGGCCTCCGGCGGCGTGATCGCCGGATTTTTGGCCATGCTGCTGCGGGACTCCATCAGTCTCGCCGGCGCCACGGTGCTGGTGGTGATCCTGATGCTGCTGGCGCTGCTCTTCACCTTCCGCCTGACCATCCCCGGCCTGTTCCGGGCCTACCGGGCGCGGCCCAAGCCGGAGTACGCCCCGCCCCAGCGGGAACACGCCGACCCGGCCCAGACCCTGGTGAACCACGTGGCCGCCCGGCAGCAGCAGAAGGCGGAGCGCCGCCGCAGCTCCATCGCGGACTTCGACATTCCCCTGGACGACCCGGTGGTGCAGCCGGCCCCCAAGGCCCAGGAGCCGCCGAAGAAGCAGAAGAAGGCCGACAAATTCCTCGAGAGCCTGGAGGACCTGGAGCGGCTGGACCAGCCGGAGCAGACCCGCATTCCCGACACGGCCCCGGTGATGGAGACGCCCCTGGTGGTGCCCAAGGCCAAGACGCCGGAGCCGACCCCCGAGCCGGCCCCTGCGCCGAACCCCGAACCGGTCTCGCCCCCCGAGCCGGTGCAGCCCTCGCCCCAGAAGGCCAAGTTTGACGCCGCAGCCGCCGCGCTGCCGGAGCTGACGCTCCCCGACGAGGGAAGCCGCAAGGCCAAGAAGGAGGAGACCCGGCTGGAGGCCGCCAAAATTGCCAGCGAGATCGCCCAGGCCGAGGAGCAGCCGGCGGTCTACGCCTACCCGCCGGCGCGGCTGCTGCAGGAGGCCACCGCCGCGGCGGTGGACGGCACCGAGGAGATGCAGCTCAACGCCCAGCGCCTCAGCGACACCCTGGTGAGCTTCGGCATCGACGCTCACATCATCAACGTCATCCGCGGCCCCTCGGTGACGCGCTACGAGCTGGAGCTGGACCGGGGTGTCAAGCTCTCCAAGCTCACCAACCTCTCCGACGACATCGCCCTGGCGCTGGGCGCCACCGGCGTGCGCATTTCCGCCATCCCCGATAAAATCTCCATCGTGGGCATCGAGGTGCCCAACAAGCTGGTCAGCACCGTCCACATCCGGGACGTCATCGACTCGGTGGAGTTCCACAAGAGCAAGTCCCGCATCTCCTTCGCCGTAGGCAAGGACATCGGCGGCAACTGCATCGTCGGGGACATCGCCAAGCTGCCCCACCTGCTGATCGCCGGTACCACCGGCTCAGGCAAGTCGGTGTGCATGAACAGCCTCATCATCTCCCTTTTGTACAAGGCCAAGCCCGAGGAGGTCCGCCTGATCATGGTGGACCCCAAGATGGTGGAGCTGGGCATTTACAACGGCATTCCCCACCTGCTGATCCCCGTGGTGACGGACCCCAAGAAGGCCGCGGGTGCGCTCCAGTGGGCCGTGACCGAGATGATGAAGCGCTACCGGATGATGGCCGACGCCGGCGTCCGGGACCTCGATTCCTACAATAAGACCTGCGCCGCCATGGAGGACCGGCAGCCGCTGCCGCAGATCGTGGTGGTCATCGACGAGCTGGCGGACCTGATGCTGGTGGCGGCCAAGGAAGTCGAAGAGGCCATCTGCCGCGTGGCCCAGATGGGCCGCGCCTCGGGCATCCACCTGGTGATCGCCACCCAGCGTCCCTCGGCGGACGTCATCACCGGCCTGATGAAGGCCAACATCCCTTCGCGCATCGCCTTCGCCGTGGCCAGCGCCATGGAGTCCCGGATCATCCTGGACACCGCCGGCGCGGAAAAGCTGGTGGGCAAGGGCGATATGCTCTACGCCCCCCTGGGCCAGGGCAAGCCCCGGCGCGTCCAGGGCTGCTTTATCACCGACGACGAGGTCCAGGCCGTGGTGGAGTTCATCAAGGGCAACGCCGCGGCGGACTATGACGACGCCGTCATGCAGGAGATCGACCAGAAGGCCAAGGAGAGCGGCGGCAAGTCCGGCTCCGGCGGCGCTTCGGCGGCCAGCCTGGACGACGGCGAGAGCGAGGGCGACGAGCTTTTGCCCGCCGCCGTGGACGTGATTTTGGAGACGGGCCAGGCCTCGGTCTCCATGCTCCAGCGGCGGCTGAAGCTGGGCTACGCCCGGGCCGCCCGGATCGTGGACGAGATGGAGGAGAAGGGCATTGTCGGTCCCTTCGAGGGCTCCAAGCCCCGGCAGCTGCTGATTACGAAAGAGCAGTGGCAGCAGATGCAGGGCCTGACGCCGGAAGCGCCCGCAGCCGACGAGCCGGAGGCGGCGGAGCAGCCTGAAGACCTCCCCTGGGACGACCGAGCCGCCCCACCGGAGCGCCCGCGGTGAACAGACCCGCCTGCAGCGGGTTCGGGCCGATGTGGGCATCGGCCCCTACGGAGCGCCTGCGCCAAACGCACCAGCCAGCGATTTGCTTCGTAGGGGCGCGCATCGCGCGTCCGCGCCGCGAAGCGGCCTCTTGCGGAGGGTAAGATTGTTGCACAAGGCCATTTCACCCGCCGCACCAAAGGCCCCCTTGTGCAAAGGGGGCTGTCATGGCGTGAGCCATGACTGGGGGATTGTGACCCCTCCGTCAGGCCTGCGGCCTGTCACCTCCCCTAAAGCCCTGCGGGCGTTAGGGGAGGCTTGGGCGGGTGCAACCGGTTTTTGCATTCGCAGGGGACGATGGGGCGGGTTGCCTTCCTGGCCCGTGTTGCGGCCCGTCAAGGCAAGCCGCATCTGGGCCGCTGCGTTTTGCGCGAGTCTGCCGCAACTGAAATCGTATGTAAAGGCCCTTCGGCCTTTGCAAATATAAAATGCGCTGCATCCGGGGAAGCCGGAGCAGCAGCAGGAGGTTAATCCAATGCGAGAAAACGAAACCAATTCCCTGAGAAAGACCAAGACCCTGGTGGGTATGGCCATCTTCACCGCCATCGTGGTGGTCTTGCAGCTGATGGCCGGTGTCATCAGGCTGGGGCCCTTCACCCCGTCGCTGGTGCTGATCCCCATCGTCATCGGTACGGCCATCTACGGCGTTAAGGCCGGCGCGTGGCTGGGCTTTGTCTTCGGTGTGGTGGTGCTGATTGCCTGCATTACCGGCACGGACCAGGGCGGCTACCTGATGTGGGGCGTCAACCCCGTGGTCACGGCCCTGATCTGCCTGGGCAAGGGCGTCGCCTGCGGCGCGCTGTCCGGCCTGGTCTATAAGGCCCTGCACCACAAGAGCCAGATTTTCGCCACCGTCCTGGCCGCCGTGGTCTGCCCGCTGGTCAACACCGGCATTTTCTGCCTGGGCGCCGTGGCCGTCTTCAAGCCGCTGCTCCTCTCCTGGGCCGCCGCCTGGGGCGAACAGACCGGCCGCGGCGCCGTCGACCTGGTGACGTACGTCTTCCTGGGCCTGATCGGCCTCAATTTCCTCATTGAGCTGGCCGTCAATGTGGTGCTGAGCCCCGTGGTGGTTCGCATCCTCAAGGCCCGGCTCCAGTAATCCGGTTTCGAGCATCCCCCGCCTTGTGGCGGGGGATTTTTGGTTCTACGGCCCGGCCTGTCCGCATACCTTATACCGGAGGGGATGTACATTGCGATGGACAGACTTTGCCCTGGACAAAGCCGGGGCCAAAACAATTGCTGAATTTCAGAGCCATTACGGGCTTCCCGAGACCGGGGAGGCCGATCTCATCACCAGCCGGGCCCTGTGGGACTACCTGGTGGGCTACCGGTGCCATCGGATGGCGCCGCGGGAGACGCTCTACCAGGTGGCGCAGGCCTACGGCACCACCATTCAGGCCATCTGGGCCGGGAACTGCGGCCTGCCGCCGGGGGGACCGGTCCCGGGGCAGCTGATCCGCGTGCCCATCGACTGCCCGGTGGTGCCCTGGAACGCACCCTTTGAAAGCGCCATGGAAGAGGTGTTCCTGGAAGGGCTCCACGCCCGGTGCCGCTGGATCTCTTCCGCGCCCCTGGCCACCACGGCGGGCGGGCGGCGGCTGTGGGTGATCCGGCTGGGCACCGGTGGCCGCCGGGTCCTGCTGACCGCTGGGCACCACGGCAATGAGTGGATCACCAGCCTTCTCCTCTGGCGGCTGCTGGAGGACTACGTGACGGCTCTGCGGGAAGAGGGCCAATTTTACGGCATGCCGGCCCGCAGCCTCTTCCGCCGGACGACGCTGTGCCTGGTGCCGCTGGTCAACCCCGACGGCGCCGACCTGGTACTGGGGCGGGCCTCGGCGGCGGAGGTGGCCCGGGCCCGGGTCCTGGCGGCCAGCCAGCCCCAGGTGCCCTTTCCCCGGGGCTGGAAGGCCAACGGCGCCGGAGTGGACCTGAACCTCAACTATCCGGCCCGGTGGGAGCAGGCCAGGGAGATCAAGGCCGCCGCCGGCGTCACGGCGCCGGGGCCCCGGGACTATCCCGGGGCGGAGCCGCTGGACCAGCCGGAGACCCGCGCCCTCTATGACCTGACGCGGCGCTTTGCCCCCCACACCGTGGCCGCCTGGCACGCCCAGGGAGGCGAAATCTATGCCGCCGACCCGGAGGGCATGGTGCCGGATTCCGCCCTGGCAGAGCGCCTGGCCGCCGCCTCCGGCTATCACCTGACCAGCCCGCCGCCCGAGAGCGCCAACGGCGGCTACCGGGACTGGTTTATGGCGGAGTATCGCCGCCCGGGCTTTACCATCGAGGCCGGCCGGGGGGAAAATCCCTTGCCCCAGCGCGATCTGCCGGCGCTCTACGAGGAAAACCTGCCCATCTTTGCCCAGCTGCTGGCGGGGGGCTAACGCCGCCGCGCCCGCTGCCCGTTCCGCTTCTGCCGACGACCGTCCCGGCAGTCCGGGACGGTCGTCGGTGCGTTCAGCACATTGTACAAAATTGAAAATTTTCCGCCGATTTGAACAGGCTTTTTGAAAATTTCAAGATATTGACTTTTCCTTCCCTCGGAGCTACTATATATTGTATGCGACAAGATACGACGAGGAGGAGAACGATGAACGTAAGAAAGCGCAGCGGCAAGGTGGTGCCCTTTGAGGCGGCGTATATCCACCGGGCCATCTCCCTGGCTTCGGCAGCCGCCGGCGAGCGGGACGAGGCCGCCATCGACGCCGTGACCCAGGCCGTGACCGACAAGCTGGCGGCCATGGGCCGGGAGATTATTGACATAGAAAAAATTCAGGACACCGTCGAAGAGATGCTCTTTGAAACGATGCACTACCAGACGGCCAAGGCCTATATCCTCTACCGGATGGAGAAGGAGAAGGAGCGCACCAGCGGCACCTGGCAGGAGGGCCTTCTGAGCCGGGAGTTTTTGAGCCCCTATAAGCACGCGCCCAACCCCATGGGCCAGCTGGGCGCCTTTGTCTACACCCGTACCTATTCCCGGTTCCTGCCCCGGCTGGGCCGCCGGGAGTTCTGGTGGGAGACGGTCCGCCGGGCCGTGGAGTACAACTGCTCCCTGGCCCCCACCTCCCGGGACGAGGCCGAGAAGCTCTTTGACAACATCTATCACCTGCGGCAGTTCCTCTCTGGCCGCACCCTCTGGGTGGGCGGCACGCCGGTGGCTGAGCAGTACCCCATGGCCAACTACAACTGCGCCTTCACCGTCATCGACGACTTCTCCGCCTACCACGACCTCTTCTACCTCCTGATGGTGGGCAGCGGCGTGGGCGTGCGGGTCCTCCAGAGCGACGCCGACCAGCTGCCTCCGGTGCGGACGGATTTGAAGATTCTCCACAAGTCCTACGATGCCCGGCCCGTGGCCGAGCGGCTGGAGTTCACGGACCTCAACTTCACCCGGGACACCGCCACCATGTCCATCGGCGACTCCAAGGAGGGCTGGGCCCAGGCCTTGCAGCACTACTTCGACCTGCTGACCAACCGGGAGTACGTCTCGCTGAAGAAGCTGATCGTGGTCTACGACTCCATCCGGCCCAAGGGGGAACGGCTGAAGAACTTCGGCGGCACCGCCAGCGGCTTCGGTTCCATGATGGCCATGCTGGACAAGATCCACAAGGTCATCGAGGCAGCCGGGAAGCGGAGCCAGGAGACCTGGACCAACCTCAAGCCCATCGACCTTTTGGACATCGCCAATATCATCGGCGAGAACGTGGTCTCCGGCGGCGTGCGGCGCACCTCGGAGATCGGCCTCATCGACGCCGACGACGAGACCTGCATCCAGGCCAAGAGCCAGCTCTACCGCAGCGTGGGCGGGCGCTGGGAGATCGACAAGTCCATCGCCCACCGGCAGATGAGCAATAACTCCATCTACTATCGCAAGAAGCCCACCCGGGAGAAGCTCCACTGGCACCTCCAGCAGATGCGCTACTCCGGCGAGCCGGGCTGGATCAACGAGGAGGCCGGCAGAAAGCGCCGGGAAAACTTCAACGGCTGCAACCCCTGCGGCGAGATTTTGCTGGACAGCCACGGCCTTTGCAACCTGACCACGGTCAACGTCATGGCCTTTGTGAAAAACGGCGTGCTGGACAAGGCAGGGCTGATGGAGGCCCAGCGGCTCTCGGCCCGGGCCGGCTACCGGATGACCTGCCGTACCCTGGAGATGCACCGGTGGAACCAGGTGCAAAAACGCGACCGGCTGATCGGCTGCTCCCTCACCGGCTGGCAGGACATGGTCAACGCCACGGCCATGACCCGGGAGGAGCAGGCAAAGCTGCTGGACGAGATGCGCGAGACGGTCCACCAGGCGGCGGCGGAGATCGCGGCCCGGCTGGGAGGCTCCAAGCCGCTGCTGGCCACCACCCTCAAGCCAGAGGGGACGCTCTCACTGCTGCCCACGGTCTCCAGCGGCGTCCACTACTCCCACGCGCCCTACTACATCCGCCGGGTGCGGATCACCGCCACCGACCCGCTCTGCCGCGTCTGCGAGGAGCTGGGCTACCCGGTGCTGCCTGAGGTGGGCCAGGACCCCGACGATCCCACCACCAAGGTCATCGAGTTCCCGGTCAAGGCGCCGGCGGGCCGCGTCAAGGCCGACGTCTCCGCCATCGAGCAGCTGGAGAACTACAAGCTCTTTATGACCCACTATGTCGATCACAACTGCTCCATCACCGTCCACGTTCGCGACAACGAGTGGGACGAAGTGGAGCAGTGGGTCTGGGACAACTGGGACGACGTCGTGGCCCTGTCCTTCCTCAGCTTTGACGACAGCTTCTATGAGCTTTTGCCCTACGAGGCCATCGACGAGGCCGAGTACGAACGGCGCAGAGCGGCCATGCGGCCCTTCAACCCCTCGCTCCTCTCGCGCTACGAGCAGGAGGAGAGCGAGCTGGACCTGGGCCTTTCTGACTGCGCCACCGGCGCTTGCCCCATCCGATAAGTCATCGCTCTCCCGCCGCCGGGTGTTCCCGGCGGCGGGGGAGGGGGCTGACCCTGCCGGTTTGAGCCGCATCCCGCTGATTTTGGGCAGCACCGCACAATTGTGTCTGCTGCCTTTGAAAAAATGAAAAAAGTGCTTGACAAATCGGGGGGAGCTGTGTATAATCATTCTTGCTTGTTGAGCTGCTGGTATAGCTCAGTTGGTAGAGCAGCTGATTTGTAATCAGCAGGTCGGGGGTTCGAGTCCGTCTACCAGCTCCAACCTCTTCAACAAGGAACCGAATATGGGGGAATTCCCGAGTGGCCAAAGGGGGCAGACTGTAAATCTGTTAGCAGTGCTTTCGGTGGTTCGAATCCACCTTCCCCCACCAAAAATCCCGAACGCAACAGCGTTTGGGATTTTTACTTTTTTACTGTTCACGCTTCACTTTTCACTGATCCGACTGCATTCCCGGGATTTTTGGAAGGGAATAGGTTATAGTGAAGCGTGAAGAAGGATAGCCCGCCGCACCCGGCGCGGCTTTTCCACTCCACAGACAAACCCCGGTAAGCACCATGCAGTGCTTGCCGGGGTTGTGTATCAACGTGTCCGATGTTCCTTGCCCGCCTGACCGCGCTGCCTGAGCGCTACCGCCGAACGTACCGGCCAAAGCCTCCCCTAACGCCCGAAGGGCTTTAGGGGAGGTGGCGCGCGAAGCGCGACGGAGGGGTTGCCGTAGGGGCGGCTATCAGCCGCCCGGATACGGTGCCGGTTTGCAGGGGGCCTTATAAAAGCCGCAGGTGCCCTCGGGCGCACATACAATGCGCCCCTACGGCGGCGACGGAGGTACTGCGGTACGAAGGGCCTTTTGCAACCACTGTACTAACCTCCAGAGGCCGCTGACGCGGCACGGGCCGATGTGGGCATCGGCCCCTACCTTCCTCCACCATATCCCCTGTCTTTGCTGTAGGGGCGGCTATCAGCCGCCCGGATACGGTGCCGGTTCGCAGGGGGCCTTATAAAAGCCGCAGGTACCCTCGGGCGCATATACAATGCGCCCCTACGGCGGCGACGGAGGTGCGGCGGTATAAACGGCCATATCAAACCGTCGCACCCTTCGCGAGAGGCCGCTGACGCGGCCCGGACGCGCGATGCGCGCCCCTACGATGTGTAGCGGGAGAATGCACGTAAAAACTGCCGCGTGCGATGCCTCGCCCTGTTCCGGGGTAGGGGGTGCGGCCTTTGAGGAAACTCCTGTAGCCGTAACGGCTGGCCGATTCTACTGGCCCGCGCGAAGCCGGGAAGGGGCAGGCAGTATGGGACGGGACAGCCCGGTGGAGCGTAGCAGCTTAGGCAATGCCTCTCCTTGGGATGCACGCCGCGGGGCCCAAGGGAGTCCGGGGGCCGCAGCCCCCGGCGCATTTTGGGAACTTTTCTGCGGTGAAAAGTTCCCCGCCGGAGGCAAACAAGCCCGGCGCGACTGCGTGCTGCTGTCGAACAGACCCGCCTCCGGCGAGTTCGGGCCGATGTGGCCTGCAAGGGAGCGCTGCCTGCGGCAGAAAAAGCGACCGCAAGCAGTTGGGCAGCCGCTTGCCTTGGCGGACCGCTACGCGGGCCGGAAAGGCTTAGCGGCAACCCGGACCATCGGCCCCTACGAAGGTTCAAACCACCGGCTTACAACGGCAAAAGCCTCCCCGAAAGTCCACAGGGCTTTCGGGGAGGCTCAGCAGTATCATCAACCGCGGCGGTGCCGCAGGTCATGCCGGAGGGGGGGATAGTGAAAAGTGAATAGTGAAAAGTGAATAGGGAATAGGGAATAGGGGCGCCCTGCGGGCGCGTTATCCCCGCAGCTTGGCGGGCAGGTCCGGGTCGGGCGTCACGTAGACGGTGCGGTATTCGTGGTAGATCACCATGCCGGGCTTGCCGCCGGCGGGCTTTTTCACCTGCTTCACCGGCGTCACATCCACGGCCACGTTCTGGCTCTCCCGGGCCTGGGAGTACCACGCGGCCAGCATGGCGGCCTCGGTGATGGTCTCGTCGGCGGGCGTCTGGCCGCCGCAGGCGATGACCACGTGGCTGCCGTGGAGCTTCTGCACGTGGAGCCACAAATCGCCCTTCTGGGAGTCCTTCAGCGTCAGCTGGTCGTTCTGGCGGTTGTTCCGGCCCACCCGGATCAGGTAGCCCTCGCTGGAGCGGAACTCCATGGGCCGGGCCGGGGCCAGCTTCATCTTTTTCTTTTTGTCCGTGTCCCGGACGTAGCCGCCGGCCACCAGCTCGGCGCGGATTTCCATGACGTCCTGCTCCGTCTCCACGCGCTCCAGCTCGTCGAGGATGCTGTGGACGTACTGCAGCTCCACTTCGCCCTTTTCGATCTGCTCCGTCAGCACCCGCTGGGCCGTCTTGGCCCGGTTGTAGTCCTTGTAGAACTTGGCGGCGTTCTGCTGGGGCGAGAGCTGGGGCGAGAGGGGAATGTCGATCTCCCGCATCTCCGGGTCGTAGAAGTCCACGGCGGTCAGCCGCGCCTGTCCCTTCTGCATGGCGTGGAGGTTGGCGGTGACGATGTCTCCCAGCTGCCTGAGGCGCTCCCGGTCCGCGGCGGCAGCCAGCTCCTGGCGCTGGTTCTGGAGCTTCCGGGCTGTCCGGTCCCGGAGGTTGACCATGGCCTTGTGGAGGCTCTGGGTCTTCTGGCGCATCCGCTCGGCGTGGTCCCGCCGGGCGTAGAACTCGTCCAGCAGCGCTGAGAAACTGGGCATCTCCCGGGAGGCGACATAGGCGCCGTACTGCCCCATGGGGTGGAAGGAGAAGTCCCAGGCCTTGCCCTCCTGGAGAAGCAGTGTGGGCTTGGGGTCCCGGGGCAGGGCCAGCAGCGCCTGGTGGAGCTGCCGGGCCAGGGCCTCCCGCCGGGCCGGGGAGAGGGGGCCCAGGTCGGCCTCGGTGTCTCCCAGCAGGCGGAAGCTCAGCTCCCGGCAGATCAGGGGCGAGAGGCCCCGGTACCGCTCCAGCAGCCACTTGGAAAGGCGCTTCTGCCCCTCCAGGGCTGTGAGCGCCCGGGTCAGCGCCGCCTCATCTTCGGTCAGCGGGTCCAGCTTGTCCGGCACCGGCGGCAGGTGGTAGAGAAGCCCCGGCAGCACCTGCCGCTTGTCGGACATCTCAAAATCGATCCGGCGCATACAGTCGATGATGTGGCCGTCGCCGCTGGTCAAAATCAGGTTGGCGCCCCGGCCCATCATCTCCAGAATCAGGTGCTTCTCCGTCGGCTCGCCCAGCTCATCCAGGCACTCCAGCCGGAGGTCCACCAGCCGCTCCATGGGCGGCTGGGTCAGGGCCATGATGCGTCCGCCGGAGAGGTGCTTGCGCAGCAGCATACAGAACATGGGCGGCTGGGCCGGGTTGGGCAGGGGAATGGCGGTCAGGTGGAGCCGGGGGCTGCCCGGCGCCGCCGAGAGCAGCAGCCGTCCGCCGCCGCCGGGGCCGCGGAATTGCAGCACCACCTGGTCCCGGGCGGGCATCTGGATTTTGTCGATCCGGGCGCCCAGCAGCGTGGGCGTCAGCTCCGCCGTCAGGGCGGAGAGAAAGAGCGCGTCAAAGGGCATGGGCATTCTCCTCCAGGGTCAGGCAGAAGAGTTCGTTGATCCGGTCCCGCTGGCCGGAGAGGTACAGCGCCCCGAAGAGGCACTCCAGCCCCGTGGCCTTGGCGTACTGCTGGGGGGTAGCGCCCTTGGGGACGGCGTGAACGTGGGCGTTGCGGCCCCGGCGGTAGATGTCCTGCTCCGCCTCGGTCAGCAGCGGGAGCATCCGGTCCATCTGGGCGGCCTGGGCCGGGGCGGCGACGTGGGCCACCGTGGCCCGGTGGAGGTCCTTGACCCTGGAGCCGCCGTGGGCCACCAGCCAGGTGCGCACCAGCAGCTCGAAGACGCAGTCGCCCATGTGGGCCAGGCCCAGGGCGGTGACGCCCAGCAGGGCCTGCTTGTCCAGCTGGGGCTCAAAGTAGTTATCCATGGTTGCCTCCTTGGGAAATGGAAGTGGCGGTGTGGGCCGAAGGCGCGTCCGTAGGGGCGGCTATCAGCCGCCCGAAGCCCGGGCACGGCATTTTACGGCAGCGGCGTCTGCCGCGGCAGTCCGTTGCTTTTATACAACCCGTAGATAACGCGCATTGCGCGTCCGGGCCGCGCAGCGGCCTCTCGTGGAAGGTGCGGTGAAGCCGTGACGGAGGGGGTGTAGTCCACTGCATGAGGACGCACAGGTCAACCCCTCAGTCATGCCGTTGGCATGACAGCTCCGGGTTGCCGCTAAGCCTTCCCGGCCCGCGTTGCGGTCCGCCAAGGCAAGCGGCTGCCCAACCGCTGCGGTCGCTTCTTCCGCCGCTGGCGGCGCTCCCTTGCGGGCCCCTTACACAGGGGAGCCTTTGGCTGGTGCGCGTGCCGCAGACGCGCAGACGTCGCGGGTCACGGGCGGCTAATAGCCGCCCCTACGGCGAAAACGGGAAAATCATGCACAAAAACTGCCGTGTGCAATGTCTTACCCCTGTTCCGGGGCAGCTGGTGCGGCCTTAGAGAAGCGTTGTGTAGCCGTAACGGCAATCCGATTCTACTGGCCTGCGCGAAGCCGGGAAGGGGCAGGCAGTATGGGACGGGACAGCCTGGTGGAGCGCAACGGCCTGGGCGATGCCGCTCCTTGGGATGCACGCCGCGGGGCCCAACGGGGGACCGGGGGCCGCAGCCCCCGGCGCGTTTTGGGGACTTTTCCGCGGTGAAAAGTCCCCCGCCGGAGGCCGGGGAAAAGCTGCCGATGTGCATCCACTGCCCCGGCCACTGGGGGGGCCTACCGTCTGCACCTCTCCTCAAGGGGGGAGCCTTTGGCCGGTGCGTTCGGCGGGAGTGGTCAGGCGGCGCGGCCAGGCGGACGCGCGATGCGCGTTATCTACGACTACCCCTCCGTCAGGCCTTCGGCCTGCCACCTCCCCTAAAGCCCTTCGGGCGTTAGGGGAGGCTTGGGCTGGTGCGCGTGCCGCAGACGCGCAGACGTCGCGGGTCACGGGCGGCTGATAGCCGCCCCGACTGGGAAGACGCGGCTCGGTGCGTGTGCCGCGGGCGCTCCGGCGGCCGAGATATCAAAAAATGCGCTGCCAGGCAGCGCATTTTCCGTCAGTCGACGATTTCCACAGAGACCTTTTGCCCGTCTCTCTGGGCCACAGATTTCACGATGGTCCGGATTTCCTTGGCAATGCGGCCCTGGCGGCCAATGACCTTGCCCATGTCCGCGGGGGCCACCCGCAGCTCCAGCACCGTCGTCTCGCCGGGGATTTCCCGGACGGTGACGGCGTCAGGGTCGTCAACCAGATTTTTTGCCACATACAGCAAAAGTTCTTTCATCGTCTCACTCCTTCGTAAGACTTACAGTACGTTCGCCTTCTTCAGAAGCGCTCTCACGGTGTCGGTGGGCTGGGCGCCGTTCTTGATCCAGGTCTGGGCCTTCTCGGCGTCCACCTGGATGGTGGCGGGGTTGCTCAGGGGATCATAGGAGCCGATCTCCTCGATGCAGCGGCCGTCGCGGGGGCTGCGGGAATCAGCAACAACGATTCTGTAGTAAGGGTTCTTCTTTGCACCCATTCTTCTCAGTCTGATCTTGACCATTTCGGGTTCACCTCCAAATTTTTTCAATCATCTATAGCGGGTATCAAGTGATACGCAGCTTGCGTTACAGTCCGGGCAGGCCGGGGAAGCCGCCGCCCATGCGCTTGAGGCGCTTCATCTTCTTGGCCGCGCCGGGGCCGGAGAACTGGCGGATCATGTTGTTCATCACGTCGAACTGCTTGAGGAGCTTGTTGACGTCCTCCACCTTGACGCCGGAGCCGGCGGCGATGCGCCGCTTGCGGCTGTGGTTGAGGCAGGCGGGATTTTCCCGCTCGTAGGGGGTCATGGACTGGATGATGGCCTCGGTGCGGGCCATGGCCTTCTCGTCCACGGTGGCGTTTTTCAGGGCAGAGGCGTTGACGCCCGGCATCATCCCCAGCACGTCCTGGAGATCGCCCATGTTTTTGAGCTGGATCAGCTGGTCGTAGAAGTCCTGGAGGGTGAATTTATTGCTGCGGAGCTTCTGCTCCAGCTCGGCGGCCTTTTTCTGGTCGAAGGCCTGCTCGGCCTTTTCGATCAGCGTCAGCACGTCGCCCATGCCGAGAATCCGCGAAGCCATGCGGCCCGGGTGGAAGGGCTCGATGCTGTCGAGCTTTTCGCCGGTGCCGATGAACTTGATGGGCTTGCCGGTGACGGCCTTGACCGAGAGGGCCGCGCCGCCCCGGGCGTCGCCGTCCAGCTTGGAGAGCATCACGCCGTCGATGTCCAGCCACTCGTTGAAGGTCTGGGCGGCGTTGACGGCGTCCTGGCCGGTCATGGCGTCCACCACCAGGAGGATCTCAGTGGGCTTGACGGCGGCTTTGACGGCTTTCAGCTCGTCCATCAGCGCCTCGTCCACGTGGAGCCGTCCGGCGGTGTCCAGGAAGACCATGTCGTTGCCGTGGCGGACGGCGTGGGCCACGGCGGCCTTGGCGATGTCTACGGGATTGGTCTTGCCCATCTCGAAGACGGGGATATCCAGCTTTTCACCCACCACCTGCAGCTGCTTGATGGCGGCGGGGCGGTAGATGTCGCAGGCCACCAGCAGCGGGCGGCGGCCCTGCTTTTTGAAGAGGCCGGCCAGCTTGGCGCCGTTGGTGGTCTTGCCGGCGCCCTGGAGGCCCACCAGCATCACGATGGTCGGCGGCTGGGAGGCCATGCGGAGCTTTTGGTTTTCGCTGCCCATCAGGGCGGTCAGCTCTTCGTTGACGATCTTGACGATCATCTGGGCCGGGGTCAGGCTCTCGAGGACGTCGCTGCCGACGGCCCGCGCCGAGACCTTGGAGATAAAGTCCTTGACGACCTTGTAGCTGACGTCTGCTTCCAGGAGCGCCAGGCGGATTTCCCGCATGGCGGCCTTGACGTCGGCCTCGGTGAGGCGGCCCTTGCCCCGGAGCTTTTGGAAGGCAGCGGAGATTTTTTCGGTCAAACCTTCAAATGCCATGTGTTACTCCTTTATGGTTGCGGCGGCGGCCAGGATGGCCTCTGCCAGGGGTTTCGCCTGGGGCTGCTCCAGGAGCGCAGCAGCGGCGGCGGAGATCTGCTCCAGCGCCTGCTGCTGCCGCCGGGCCCGGGCCACGCAGCCGATCTTTTCCTCCATGGATTCCATGGCGCCTTCCGCCCGGGCGAGGATGTCGTGGACGGCCTGGCGGGAGATCCCTGCCTCCTGGGCGATTTCCCCCAGGGAGAGATCCTGATTGTAGTAGAGGTCGAAGCAGGTGCGCTGCTTCTCGGTCAAGAGTTCTCCGTAGTAGTCCAGCAGCAGGGACATTTCCAGGGCGTTGTGCTTCATGGCGGACCCTGCCTTTCAAGGGGAATTACTTGACAGCTTGGCTATTATACAAGCTCCCCGCCCGCTTGTCAAGGGGGAAAACTTGACAAGGGTGGTTCCGATTTGCGCTATGCCGCCGGAGCGATTGCGGGAAACAGACCCGCCTCCGGTGGGGGCGGGCCGATGTGGGCATCGGCCCCTACGGAGCGGTTGCGGCAACTTGACAACCTGCGTTTCCACTGTAGGGGCGGCTATCAGCCGCCCGCCGTTCTGCGCTCCCGCGTGCCTGCATCACCCGCACCGACCCACGATTCGACCGTAGGGGCGCGCATTGCGCGTCCGTGCCGCGCAAGCGGCCTTTCGTGGAGGATACGGTGGCTGCGGAGGCTGTTTGTACCGCTGCACCCCAAGCCTCTCCTTGAGGAGAGGTGGCGCGCGAAGCGCGACGGATTGAAGAATTCTTGGAATGTCGGCGCAAGCCGAGATTCCTAGGGGCGTAGCCCCGTAGAATTCTCCATCCAGCTCCGCTGGTGAGGTGTCCCCGTAGGGGCCGATGCCTTCATCGGCCCAAACTCACCGCAGGCGGGGCCGTTCGCCGCAGGCGCTCCGACATCGCGTCTTGGCTGCCTCCGGCGGGGGACTTTTCACCGCGGAAAAGTCCCCAAAACGCGCCGGGGGCTGCGGCCCCCGGACTCCCATGAGGCTGCGCGGCGTGCATCCCAAGGAGAGGCATCGCGTAAGCCGTTGCTGTCCACCGGGCCGTCCCGCCCCATACTGCTTGCCCCTTCCCGGCTTCGCGCGGGACAGTGGAATCGGACAGCCGTTACGGCTACACAACGTTTCTCTAAAGCCGCACGGACTGCCCCGGAACAGGGGTTAGATCTTGCACACGGCAGCTTTTACGCACAAATATCGCCGTCGTGCCGTAGGGGCGGCCTTTATGGTCGCCCGCCCGGCTGCGATGTTTGAGTGATTGGCTGGACGCGCCGGGCGGCGACTCTGGCGTAGATAACGCGCATCGCGCGTCCGTGTCGCGTCAGCGGCCTGCTGTGGAGGGTACGGCGGGGAAAGGGGCGAGCTTAGTGAATAGTGAAAAGTGAATAGTGAATAGGTGTCCTACGGACAGGCGTCCAGGACGATGCGCTCCAGGATGTCCGCGACCTTCTCCATGTCCTCCAGGGGAATGAACTCAAAGCGGCCGTGGAAGTTCTCGCCGCCGGTGCAGAGGTTGGGGCACGGCAGGCCCATGTAGGAGAGGCGCGCCCCGTCGGTGCCGCCCCGGATGGGCACGACCCGGGGCGTGACGCCGCAGGCCTCCATGGCGGCCTGGGCCCGCTCGATGATCTCCATATGGGGGAGAATTTGCTCCTTCATGTTCCGGTAGCTCTCCACCACCTCGGCGGTGGCCGTGCCGAGGCCGTACTTTTCATTGAGGAACGCGGCGGCGGTCTCAAAGAAGGCGCATCGGGCCTGGAACTTGGCTGCGTCGTGGTCGCGGATGATATAGGAGAGCGTGGCCTCCTCCACCTGGCCCTCCATGTGGGTCAGATGGTAAAAGCCCTGGTAGCCGTCGGTGGCGGCGGGGACCTCCAGCGCCGGCAGCAGCTGATGGAACTCCATGGCCAGGTGGGCGGCGTTGACCAGCTTGCCCCGGGCGGAGCCGGGGTGGATGCTCTTGCCCCGGAGGGTGACGGTGGCGGCGGCGCCGTTGAAGTTCTCGTATTCGATCTCGCCCAGGGCGCCGCCGTCCACGGTGTAGGCGTAGTCCGCGGCGAAGGCGGCGACGTCGAAGCGGTCCGCGCCCCGGCCAATCTCCTCGTCGGGGGTGAAGCCGATGCGCACCGCGCCGTGGGGCGCGCCGCTAGAAAGCAGCCGCCGGGCACACTCCAAAATCTCGGCCACGCCGGCCTTGTCGTCGGCGCCCAGCAGGGTGGTGCCGTCGGTGACGATCAGGCGCTTGCCCACGTGGCGCTCCAGGACCGGGTAGTCCCGGGGCGAGAGGCGCAGGTCCAGAGCCTCGTTCAAAACCACGTCGCCGCCGTCGTAGGGCGCGGTGATCCGGGCGCGGATGCCTGCGCCGGGGGCGTCGGGTGCGGTGTCCATGTGGGCGATCAGGCCGATCACCGGGCCGGGGGCGGTGGCGGGCACCGTGCCGTAGACGTAGCCGTCTTGGTCCACGTGGGCGTCGGCGATGCCCATGGCCCGCATCTGGGCCACGATCTCCCGGGCCAGGGCCAGCTGATTGGGTGTGGAGGGGCAGCAATCCGCCGCCTCGTCCGAGGTGGTGTCGAATGAGACCAGTTTCAAAAAGCGTTCCGCGAGTTCCATGCAGTTTTCCTCCTTGCAGTTTCCTTCAGTATAGCCCCTGGGCCGGGAAAAAACAATCAGCCCGGACGGGAATTGGGGAATGTTCACAAAGTCTTCGCAATTGGGAGCGGGTGTTGCGATATAATGAGGATACTGAAGCAATCGCAGCTAGGAGGGCGCACGATGGAAGGATTTGTGAGACTGGAACACGTCTGTAAGACCTACGGCTCCGGGGAGGCGCAGGTGCAGGCCCTGCGCGACGCCTCCTTTACCATCGACAAGGGCGAGATCGCCGTGATCGTCGGCCAGTCCGGCGCCGGTAAGACCACGCTCCTCAACATTCTCGGCGGCATGGACACCCTCACCTCCGGCAAGGTCTTTCTGGAGGGCAACGAGGTCTCGGCCTACCGGGGCCGCCGCCTGGCCCAGTACCGGCGGGAAGAGGTGGGCTTCGTCTTCCAGTTCTACAATCTGATTCCCAACCTCACCGCCCTGGAGAACGTGGAGCTGGCGGCGCAGATCATCAAGACCTCCCAGCCCGCCGCGGAGGTCCTCACCAAGGTGGGCCTGGGGGAGCGGCTCAACAACTTCCCGGCCCAGCTCTCCGGCGGCGAGCAGCAGCGGGTCGCCATCGCCCGGGCCTTGGCCAAGAACCCGAAGCTGCTCCTCTGCGATGAGCCCACCGGCGCCCTGGACTACAACACCGGCAAGGAGGTCTTGAAGCTCCTCCAGGATCAGAGCCGGGAGCAGGGCATGACGGTGGTCATCATCACCCACAACTCCGCGCTGACGGCCATGGCGGACCGGGTCATCCGGGTGCGCTCCGGCACCATCAGCTCTGTGAAGAAAAACGACCATGTGATACCGGTGGAGGAGATCGAATGGTGATCAGGGGTTCTGCCTGGGGCAAGAACAACCGGCGGGGACTTTTCAAAACCCTGGGGCGGTTTCTGGCCATTTTGGCCATCGTGGCCCTGGGCGTCGGGTTTTTCACCGGCCTGCGGCTGGCGCGCCCCGCCATGGCCAAGACCGGCGCGGATTACCTCCGCGAGACCAACTTTTTTGACTTTGAGCTGCGCTCCACCCTGGGCTTCACCGGGGAGGACGTGGCCTATTTCGCGGGCCTGGACGGGATCGCGGCGGCGGAGGGCTCCCTCAACGAGGACCTGCTGACCACCTGCCGGGAGCAGCAGGTGGTGTTCTCCACCCACCAGCTGCTGGACGAGATCAACCAGGTGGTGCTGTCCGCCGGGCGGATGCCCCAGGCGGCCAACGAGTGCCTGGGCGACGACCGCTTCTTCACCGAGGCGGACCTGGGTACGGTGTTCCAGGTGGAGAACGACGACGAGGACGCGGCCTTCTCCCAGCAGAGCTACACCCTGGTGGGCCTGTGCAACAGCCCGCAGTACTTAAACAGCCAGCGGGGCTCCACGGCTCTGGGAGACGGCAGCGTGGCCGCCTTCCTGTTCCTGCCCGCTGCGGGCTACGACGCGGCGTACTATTCCGCCATCTACGTGAAGCTGGACGAGAATGCCGACGCCTTCACCGACGCCTACGAAGCGCGCTCTGACCAGTGGGAGACGCCGCTGAAGGACCAGGTGGCGCTGCGGGGTGCGCTGCGGCAGGCGGAGCTGATCTCCGACGCCGAGGCGGAGCTTTCCGACGGCTGGGCCGAATATGAGGACGGCCTCCAGGAATATGAAGACGGCAAGCTGGAGGCGGAGCAGGAGCTTTCTGACGGCAAGCAGGAGCTTTCCGACGCGCTGCAAGAACTCCAGGACGGCGAGGCCGACTACGCCGAGGGCGTGGAGACTCTGGAGGCCCTGCGGGAGGACCCGCTGAGCAACGAGGAGCTGGCCGACGCCCGCCAGGAGCTGGACGACGGCTGGGCCGCGTACTATGACGGCCTCCGGGAATATAACGACGGCCTCCAGGAGTATGAGGACGCCGTGGCGGAGAACCAGCCGAAGCTGGACGACGCCAAGGTCGAGCTGGACAAGGCCAAGCAGGAGCTGGACGACGGCGAGGCCGAATATGCCGAGGGCCTGGAGACGTATGAAAAACTGGTGGAAAATCCCCTGAGCAATGAAGAGATGGCCGAGGCCCGCCGGGAGCTGGACATCGGCTGGAGCCAGTACCGCGAAGGCCTTGCCCAGTACGAGGCGGGTCTGGCGGAGTACGAGGCGGGCAAGGCCCAGCTGGATGCCTACGGCGCCCAGCTGGAGGATGAGCGCACCGAGCTCGAGCAGGCAGAGGCCAGCGGCGCCCTGACCGGTGAGGCGCTGGAAGCCGCCTGGGCGCAGTATAACAGTGCCTACGAAGCCTATCAGACCCAGGTGGAGGCGGCAGAGGCCGCCAAGGCGGAGCTGGACGCCAGCAAGGCCCAGCTGGACGAGGCCTACGCCACCCTCCAGCGCGGCGAAGCCGCCTATGACGAGGGCTACCAGGTAGCCGTGGAGCGCGGCAAAGAGGAGCTGGACAAGGCCCGGCAGGAGCTGGACGACGGCTGGAAGGAATATAATGAGGGCCTCCAGGCGTACAACGACGGCGTCAAGGAGCTGGCCGATGCCAAGCAGGAGCTGGCGGACGGCAAGCAAGAGCTGGACGACGCCTACGCCGACCTCACCCAGGGCGAAGCGGACTACAAGAGCGGCTACGAGGACGCCCTGGCCGAGGGCGAGCAGGAGCTGGCCGACGCCCGCAAGGAGCTGGACGACGGCTGGGCCGAGTACAAGGACGGCCTGAAAGACTACGAGGAGGGCAAGCTGGAGGCGGAGCAGGAGCTGGCCGACGCCAAACAGGAGCTGGACGACGCTCTGGTGGAGCTCCAGGACGGCGAGGCGGAGCTGGACAATCTCCGCGACCCCTCCTACTACGCGCTGCCCCGCACCACCAACACCGGCTACGCCAACTTCGACAGCGACACCTCCATTGTCGAGGGGCTGGCCGCCATCTTCCCGGTCTTCTTCTTCCTGGTGGCGGCGCTGGTCTGCTCCTCCACCATGACGCGGATGGTGGAAGAGCAGCGCACCGAGAACGGCACCCTCAAGGCTCTGGGCTACAGCGACCAGAAGATCGTGGGCCGGTACATCTTCTACGCCGGCCTGGCCGCCGTCAGCGGCAGCCTGCTGGGCTTCGGTCTGGGGTCGTGGCTCTTCCCCCTGGTCATCTGGCACGCCTATCAGATCATTTACCGCTTCGGCGAGATCACCTACGTCTTTGACCCGGTGCTGGGGCTGGTGTCCCTGGCGGTGGCGCTTCTCTGCTCCGTGGGCGCGGCATTGGCCGCCGCCTACAGCGAAATGCGCAAGATGCCTGCCATTTTGATGCGGCCCAAGGCGCCCAAGGCCGGCAAGCGCATCTTCCTGGAGCGGGTGACAGTCCTGTGGCGGCGGATGAGCTTCCTGCAGAAGGTCTCGGCCCGCAACGTCTTCCGCTATAAAAAGCGGCTGGTGATGATGCTCCTGGGCGTGGGCGGCTGCCTGGCCCTGCTGCTGGCCGGCCTGGGCCTCCGGGATTCCGTGGCCAATGTGGCGGAGGATCAGTACAGCGCCATCACGCTCTACGACTACACCATCACCTTTGACCAGGATCAGACTGCGGAGCAGCAGGAGACTTTCCGGGAAGAGACGGCCCAGGACCTCTCCCATCTGGCCTTCGCCGCGGTGGAGACCGTGGATGTCTTCACCCAAAACGGCGTCAGCAGCGTCTCGGTGGTGGCGTCGGACGACGCCGACATCACCTCCCTCTTCGGCCTGTCCCACAACGGCCGGAGCGTGGCCTGGCCCGAGGGGGACGGCGCGGTGGTCAGCGACAAGCTCCTGCGCCTCGCGGGCATTTCGGTGGGCGACAGCCTGACGGTGGAGCTGGGCGACGGCACCGTGGTGGAGATTCCGGTCACGGGCGTGTTTGAAAACTACGTCAACCACTACATCCTCCTGACCGGCCGGGGCTTTGAGACCTACATGGGAAAGGCGCCCGCCTATTCCACCGCCTACGCCAGCACCGAGAGCGAGGCGGTCTCCGCCGTAGCGGCGCGGCTCAACCAGCGCAGCCACGTGTCCAACGTCTCCCTCTCCCGGGACTTCCAGAACATGATCGCGGACACCATGGAGAGCCTCAACGCCGTCATCGCCCTGGTGGTGGGCTGCGCGCTGGCGCTGAGCTTCGTGGTCAGCTATAACCTCATCAACATCAACATCACTGAGCGGGTGCGGGAGATCGCCACCATCAAGGTTTTGGGCTTCTACCAGTGGGAGACCTACAGCTACGTCTTCCGGGAGGGGCTGATCCTCACCTGCCTGGGCTGCGTGGCGGGTATCCCCGTGGGCATCTGGCTGCACCGGTTCGTCATGGAGCGCATCCAGGTGGATATGGTCTCCTTCCGGGTGCGGATCTCCCCGTGGAGCTATCTCCTGGCCCTGGCCCTGACCATCCTCATCACCCTGGTGGCGGACGCGTTGGTGATGCGGAAGATCGACAAGATCGACATGGCCGAGAGCCTCAAATCTGTGGAGTGATCGGAGGAACGCGAGTTTGCTGTTTGTTTGGATTGCGCTGGGATTGCTCCTGGCGCTGGCGCTCACCAGTGTGGGCATGTTCCTGTTCGTCTTTTACCGCCGGGCCGTGGAGCCCTATGATAATCCTGAAACGCTGGACGCCTCCCGCTGGCGGGACTACCGGGAGCCGATCCTGGCGGGGCTCGCCTGGCTCAAGGCCCAGCCCACGGAGCGGATGGAGATCGAGAGCTTCGACGGCTTGCGGCTTTCCGGGCTGTGGGTGCCCAATCCCGCGGCCCGGGGCGCCATCATCCTCTTTCACGGCTACCGCTCCAGCCCGGTCATCGACCTGACCGCCGGGCTGCAGCACTACTACGCCATGGGTTTTTCGCTGCTGATCTGCGACCAGCGGGCCCATGGCAAATCCGGCGGACGGATTATCACCATGGGCATCAAGGAGCGCTACGACGCCAAGGCCTGGGCCGAGGCCCTGGCCCGGAAGCTGGGGCGGGAGACGCCCATCTTCCTGGGCGGGGTTTCCATGGGCGCCGCCACGGTGCTGATGGCGTCCAACCTGCCCATGGAGGCGAACGTCCGGGGCATCGTGGCCGACTGCGGCTTCACTTCCCCCGGAGACATCATCCGCTATTTGATGCGGCGGCACTACCACGTGCCGCCCCGGCCGGCGGCGGGGCTTCTGAACCTCTCCTGCCGCCTGCTGGGCGGCTTCGGACTGGATCAGTGGTCCACGGTGCGGGCCGTGGCCGAGACCACGCGGCCCATTCTCTTCTTCCACGGCGAGGAGGACCACTTCGTCCCCAAGGAGATGACCGAGGCGGCCTACCGGGCCTGCCGCGGCGAGAAGACGCTGCTGGAGTTCCCCGGCGCGGGCCACGGCCTGAGCTATATGGCCGACACGCCCCGGTACCTGGCGGCCCTGCGCACCTTCTTCGACGCCGCGCTGGCCGACGCCCCGCACGAATAGCCTGATCTTACAAGCAGCCGCCCCTGGGTCGCATTGCGACCCAGGGGCGCGAGCGTGTCAAAAAACCTCCGGAAGCGGGAAATAAGCCTCGCAGAGTTTCGCCGCATCTCCGCGCCAAGAGCCGCCGCAAGCGGCGGTTGCGCTCCGAAACGCGCCTGCGGGCGCAGGCAG
>NBJMC04202__coassemble_1212_pt1 | contig 59282 bp, 65 predicted proteins | sample NBJMC04202__metabat2_high_PE_003 | metagenome-assembled genome bin NBJMC04202
ATGTAGGCGGCGGAGCGGTACACCTTGGTGGGGTCCTTGCCGGAGAAGGCGCCGCCGCCGTGGCTGGCGTAGCCGCCGTAGGTATCCACGATGATCTTACGGCCGGTGAGGCCGGTATCGCCCACCGGGCCGCCGATGACAAACCGTCCGGTGGGGTTCACCAGGAAGCGGGTGTCGCCATCCACCAGGTGCGCGGGCAGCGTGGGCTTGATGATCTCCTCGATGACGGCCTCCCGGAGCGTCTCGATGGCGATGTCGGCGCTGTGCTGGGTGGAGATCACCACGGTGTCCAGCCGCTCCACGCGGCCATCCTCGCCGTACTGCACAGAGACCTGGCTCTTGCCGTCGGGCCGGAGCCAGGGGAGCTGGCCGGACTTGCGGGCCGCGGCCAGGGCGCGGCTCAGCTGGTGGGCGTACTCGATGGGGGCGGGCATCAGGGTGTCGGTCTCGTCGCAGGCAAAGCCGAACATCATGCCCTGGTCACCGGCGCCGGTGTCGCCGGCCAGGTCGTAGGAGCTGTCCACGCCCATGGCGATGTCGCCGGACTGCTCGTCAATGGCAGTCAGCACGGCGCAGGTGTTGCCGTTGAAGCCGGCTTCGGGGCTGTTATAGCCGATGCGCCGCAGGGTCTCCCGGGCCACCGCCGGGATGTCCACGTAGCAATTGGTGGAGATCTCGCCCATCACCATCACCATGCCGGTGGTGGCGGCGCACTCGCAGGCCACCCGGGCCTTGGGGTCCTGGGCCAAAATGGCGTCCAGCACGCCGTCGGAAATCTGGTCGCAGACCTTGTCGGGATGTCCTTCAGTTACGGATTCGGAAGTAAAAATTCTCTTTTGCATGACTATTCCTTTCTCGTCGCGGGAAACAAAAAAGCGCGCCGCTTTGCGGTGCGCGAAGATTTTCTTCCCTCATCTTTCGATCACTACCGCCGGAATTGGCACCTTGCTTTCGCAGGTTGCCGGGCTTCATAGGGCCGGTCCCTCCGCCACTCTTGATAAGGCTGTTTAATTGTCATTTCTATTATATCGATTTTTCCCCTGTTGTCAACATTTTTTCAGAAAACTCCCCCATTCCAAGAAAATAAATTCATAATTCGTTTATGGACTTTTATTCCTGGGTAGGCTACAATAAGGAAAAAGCATTCCTCAATATCAGGAGGTCATCCCATTGAAAAATCTGCGCCGCGACTTTGAGCGCTTCTGCTACCGCCATCAGAGCAAAGGCATCCCCAACCTCATGCTGTACCTGTCCATCGGCATGGCCGTCATGTACATCTTTATGGCGATCGACCCCAGCAACCTGCTTTACTCCGCACTGTGCTTCGATCGCTCCTCCATTCTTCATGGGCAGGTCTGGCGGCTCATCACCTACGTCTTCATCCCCTACGACAACAATCCTCTTTTCCTGGCCATCTCCATGTACTTCTACTACTACATCGGACGCACCATCGAGAGCCAGTGGGGCACCTTCCGCTTCAATCTCTTCTACTTCTCCGGCGTGGTCATCACCGACATCGCCGCGCTGCTGCTGGGCGCCACGGCCACCGTGGGCTCGTTGAACCTGAGCCTGGTGCTGGCCTTCGCCACGCTGTTTCCCGAAAACCGGGTGCTGCTGTTCTTCATCATCCCGCTGAAGATGAAGTACCTGGCCTGGGTCTACTTCGGCGTCACCATCTGGGAATTCATCGTCTATCCCTTCCCGTATAACCTCTTCCCCATCTTCGCCCTGCTCAACTACTTCCTCTTCTTCGGCTCGGACATTCTCGGCGTTCTGCCGGATTTCCTCACCCGGGGCCGTGGCCGCGCCAAGCCCTTCGGCAGCTTCGGCGGCTTTTCCCAGAAGAAGCAAAAGCCCAACCCCAACTGGGCCGGCGCCTACCAGAGCAAAGACGGCCAGAAGCCCTACCGCCACAAGTGCACCGTCTGCGGCCGCACCGACACCGACTACCCCGGCCTGGAGTTCCGCTACTGCTCCAAGTGCAACGGCTACTACTGCTACTGCATCGACCACATCAACAACCACGCCCACATCCAGTGAGGGGCGTATACAAAGGGCCCGTCGCAGATTGGATAGAATCTGCGGCGGGCTCTTTGTATGTCGTATCGCGCAGGTGCTTCACGCGCTGCCCGAGGGCCTCCGCCGAACGCACCCGCCGCAGGCGCGCGCGTAAAAACTGCCGTGTGCAATCTCTTACCTCACGTTCCGGGGCAGCTGGTGCGGCCTTAGAGAAGCGTTGTGTAGCCGTAACGGCAATCCGATTCTACTGGCCCGCGCGAAGCCGGGAAGGGGTGGGCAGTATGGGGCGGTGCAGCTCGGTGGAGCGTAGCGGCTTGGGCGATGACTCCCCTTGGGATGCACGCCGCGCAGCCCCAAGGGAGTCCGCGGGCCGCAGCCCCCGGCGCGTTTTGGGGACTTTTCCGCGGTGAAAAGTCCCCCGCCGGAGGCCGAAGAAAAGCAGCCGACGCGCACCCGCCCCCCGGCTCCTGAGACCGCTGACGCGACTCGGGCGGCTGATAGCCGCCCCTACGGCAACCCCTCCGTCATGGCTTCGCCATGACACCTCCCCGAAAGCCCTTCGGGCGTTAGGGGAGGCTTTAGTCAGTGCGTTGTCACAGGCACGCAGGCAGCGCGGCAGTCCCCGGTTTTGCTGCTCAGCGGAGGATGCCGCCGGCCTCCACGGCCCGGACGATCTCCTCCATCACCGCCGGCGGCTGCACCAGAGCCAAACGCACATGGCCCTCGCCCAGGGAGCCGAAGGCCGCGCCGGGGGTGCAGAGCAATCCCGTCTTCTCCACCAGCTCCAGACAGAAGGCTGCCGAGTCGGTGTAGCCATCCGGCAGCGGCGCCCAGACGAACATACTGCCCTCGCTGTCGGGCACCTGCCAGCCGATGGACCGCAGGCCGCCGCACAAGGCGTCCCGCCGGGCCTGATACTGGAGCCGCTGGGCCTCCACCGCATCCTGCGGGCCGTTGAGGGCCGCCTCGGCAGCTATCTGCACCGGCAGGAAGATGCCGTAGTCCACCTGGGAGCGGAGGGTTCGGAACTTCTCCACCACCTGGGCATTGCCCACCACAAAGGAGATTCTGGCGCCGGTCAGGTTATACGTCTTGGAGAGGGAGTTGTACTCCACGCCCACCTCCTTGGCGCCGGGGATGGAGAGGAACGAACCGCCTTCCCGTCCGTCAAAGACGATCTCAGAATAGGCATTGTCGTGGACGATGATAATATTGTACCGCTGGGCGAAGGCCACCAGGTCCTCATAGAAGGCCCGGGGCGCCGTCACGGCCACGGGGTTCAGCGGATAGGAGACCACCATCATCTTGGCCCGCCGGGCCAGGGCCGGGTCGATGGCCGCCAGGTCCGGCAGGTAGCCGTTCTCCGGCAGCAGCGGGTACGTCTCCACCTGGGCGCCGCAGAGGTACGGGCCCATGGAGAAGATGGGGTAGCCGGGGTTGGGCGCCAGCACCACGTCGCCGGGGTCGCACAGGGCCAGGGCGATGTGATGCAGGCCCTCCTGGGAGCCGTAGACCGTCATGATCTCGTCCCGCGCCAGCTCCACCTGGTAGTGCCGCCGGTACCAGCCCTGGACGGCCTCCAGCAGCTGCGGCCGCTCCGAGAGGGCGTAGCGGTAGTTCTCCGGGCGGGCAGCCGCCTGGGAGAGGGCGTCCATCACGTGCTGCGGCGGCAGGAAGTCCGGCGTGCCGATGGAAAGGTTATAGACCTTACGCCCGGCAGCCTCCACGGCCCGGCGCTTTTCGTCCAGCTGGTTGAAGATCCCGGCGCCGAACTGGTCCATTCGCCGGGCAAATTGCATTTTCATACGGGTTCCTCCAACATGATGCCTCCGCCGGGGGCGGAGGCTGCGTCGGCCTGGGCGGGATGGAGCGGCTGCGCCGTCCGTCCGCTGGGCCGTAAGCGTCACTCGGCCTCGGCGTCGGGGCCGGAGTAGAGGTAGACAAACTGATAGCTGGCGCCTTCCTCGTAGACCTTGGCCTGCTTCAGCGCCTCCACGCTGCTCTCATCCAGGGCTCTGGCCCGGAGGATCACCGTGTCGCCGGGCTCCGCCGGCTCTGCCTCCACGTCGGCGTAGAAGGCCTCCAGCGCCTCGCTGGTGAGGTCGGTCTTCAGCAGCAGCGCCGCCATCATCCCGCCCTCCTCGGTCTTGGCCGCGTCCTTCTGGATGAGCGTGGCGTCCTCCGGCAGGGCGTGGTTGAAGAGGGGCGCGCCGAACTGGTCGGCGGCGCGGTTTTCAAAGTATTTGGGCAGCAGGAACGCCGCCAGGAGCACCAGCAAAATCACCAGCGGCGCGATAACTCTGACCTTTTCCTTCAACGAAAATCGCTCCTTCCTAGTCTTTGTGTTTCAGGATGAGAACGGTGCAGATGGCAATGAGGGCACTGAGGAGGATGGTGGAAAATCCGATGGCCGCCACCGCCGGGTTCTGCGACAGAAACGGCAGAAAGCCGAACATGGCCCCCACATAGTACAAGACTGCCACGGCCACCACCACGAAGAGGACAAAGCGGGTAGACTCTTTCATCGTATACCTCCCTTGAAGTAAACGCTGATCAAATAGACGGCGGCAGCCGGCGGATCTTTTGCTCCAACTGTGCAGTTTGAAAATCTGGCAAGACATCCAGTATTGCGGCGATTTTCAAACTTTCATTTGGAACAAAATCTCTCGCCGCCTGCTCTTGCGATTTAATCAGCGTTTACTGAAAAGCAAAAGGACCGCTGCACCGCAGCGATCCTCAGCGTGTCGAAAAAGTGTTTTCGCCACGCTTCCCTTAGTTTTTGCAGCTTTTAGAAGCTGCAAAAACCTCTTTATTGGACGCGCAGGGGGCCCTTTGCCCCCTGCACCCATCCCCCGCTGCTCTGTTACAGCGGCTTTGATCGCTGTATTAACAATCAGAGGATCGCCGCGGCGCAGCGATCCTCTGTCAAGTCTAAGACAATTACACCAGCTCGATGACAGCCATCTCCGCGGCGTCGCCCTTGCGGGGGCCGAGGCGGGTCACACGGGTGTAGCCGCCGTTGCGGTCGGCGTACTTGGGTGCGATCTCACTGAAGACCTTCTTCGCCACGTCCTCCTTGGTGATGTAGCCAAGGGCCTTGCGGTAAGAGGCCAGGGTGTTCTTCTTGCCCAGGGTAATCATCTTCTCCGCGATGGGCTGCACTTCCTTGGCGCGGTAGAAGGTGGTTTCGATCTTGCCGTTCTCCAGCAGATAGGTGGTCATGGCTCTCAGCATGGCCTTGCGCTGGTCGCTGGTTCTGCCCAGCTTACGAGTGCCAAACATTGGTATTCCCTCCTTTATGAAAAGGTAACGCGATTAGTTGTTGCCGGCAGAATCGTCGCTGGCCAGGCTCAGGCCCATGGCGGCCAGCTTGTTCTGCACTTCTTCCAGAGACTTTCTGCCCATGTTGCGGACCTTCATCATATCCTCGCCGGTCTTGGAGATCAAGTCCTCGACGTTGTTGATGTTGGCGCGCTTCAGGCAGTTGAAGCTCCGCACCGACAGATCCAGCTCCTCGATGGTCAGCTCCAGCACCTTGGCCCGGGGCGACTCGGCCTTCTCCACCACCGTGGACTTGTTGGCCACGGCTTCGGAGAGATCGGTAAACAGGGAGAGGTGATCGGAGAGGATCTTGGCTCCCAGGCTCACGGCGTCGCGGGCCGTGATGGTGGAGTCAGTCCAGACCTCAAGGGTCAGCTTGTCGTAGTCGGTCATGTTGCCCACACGGGTGTTTTCCACCGTGTAATTGGCCTTGTAGACCGGGGAATAGATGGAGTCAATGGCGATCACGCCGATGGGCATCTGGGGGTTCTTGTTCCGGTCCGCCGGAACGTAGCCCCGGCCGTGGCTCAGGGTGATCTCCATATTGAACGTCGCATCGGGGCCCAGGGAGCAGATGTGCAGGTCGGGATTGAGAATCTCAACCTCGCCGTCGGCCTTGATGTCGCCGGCCGTCACCTCGCACTCCCCCGCTGCGTCGATATACACCGTTTTCACGCCCTGGCAGTGAAGTCTTGCAATGATCTTCTTGACGTTCAGCACGATCTCCGTCACGTCTTCCTTGACGCCGGGAATGGTGCTGAACTCATGCTGGACCCCGGCGATCTTGATGGACGTCGCCGCGGTGCCAGGCAGAGAAGACAGCAGAATCCTTCTGAGGGAGTTGCCCAGGGTCGTGCCGTAGCCGCGCTCCAGCGGTTCCACCACGTACTTGCCGTAGGAACTGTCTTCAGGGGAATCAATGCATTCAATGCGAGGCTTTTCAATTTCTACCATGAATATTTTACCCTCCTTGCAACTGACGAAACGTCCGTTTCGTTGCCGATTACAGCTTACCAATAACGAGGGCCGTGCATTACTTGGAGTACAACTCGACGATCAGGTTCTCAGCGATCTCAAAGTCAATGTCTTCCTTCGTGGGCATGGCGACAACCTTACCCTGGAGGTTGTTCTTGTCGCGCTCCAGCCACTTGGGAGCGGCCACGAACGCGTCGTCTTCCTTGAGCTTCTTGAAGCGGTTGTTGGAGACGCTCTTCTCGCAAACGGCCACCACGTCGCCGGCACTCACCAGGTAGGAGGGAATGTTGACGCGCTTGCCGTTGACCGTGTAGTGGCCATGGTTGACCAGCTGACGGGCCTCGCGGCGGGTGGAAGCAAAGCCCAGACGGTAGACCACATTGTCGAGGCGGCGCTCGATCAGGCTCAGGAGGTTCTCTCCGGTGTTGCCGCCCATGCGCTCGGCCTTCTCGTAGTACATGTGGAACTGCTTCTCCAGGATGCCGTAGACGAACTTAACCTTCTGCTTCTCGGTCAGCTGCAGGGCATACTCGGACTTCTTGGCGCGGCGCTGGCCGCCGGGGTTCTTGTTGGAAGTCTTGGAGTAGCCCATGGCCGCGGGGGAGACGCCCAGCGTTCTGCAGCGCTTGAGAACAGGCTGTGTATTCTTTGCCATTGGTGATTTTCCTCCTTCTGCAAATTAGACGCGGCGTCTTTTGGGAGGACGGCAGCCATTGTGAGGAATGGGGGTCACGTCCTTGATCATGGTCACTTCCAGACCCGCGGACTGCAGCGCACGGATGGCTGCCTCGCGGCCCTGGCCGGGACCCTTCACGAACACTTCAACGGTCTTCAGGCCACAGTTCTCGATGGCCGCCTTGGCAGCGGTCTCGGCTGCCATCTGGGCAGCGTAGGGCGTGGACTTTCTGGAGCCGCGGAAGCCCAGACCACCGGAGGAAGCCCAGGAAAGGGCGTTGCCGTTGGTGTCGGTGATCGTCACCATGGTATTGTTGAAGGAAGAGCGGATATGCGCAGCGCCCTTCTCGATATTCTTGCGCTCTCTGCGGCGCTTGACGACTTTCTTTGCATTTGCCTTGGCCATTGCGATATCCCTCCTTTACTTCTTCTTGTTGGCGATGGTCTTCTTCGGACCCTTGCGGGTACGGGCATTGGTCTTGGTTCTCTGGCCGCGGACCGGCAGGCCTCTTCTGTGGCGCAGGCCACGGTAGCAGCCGATCTCAGTGAGCCGCTTGATGTTCAGGGCCACTTCCCGGCGCAGGTCGCCTTCGATGGTGTAGTGATGGTCGATCACTTCACGCAGGGCAGCTTCCTGGTCGTCGGTCAGATCCTTCACGCGGGTGTCGGGGTCGATGTTGGCCTTCTCGAGAATGTCCTTGGCGCTCTTACGGCCAATGCCGAAAATATAAGTCAAACCGATTTCGATTCGCTTGTCGCGGGGCAGGTCAATACCAGCAATACGTGCCATATTTTAATGCGCACCTCCTATCAGCCTTGTCTCTGCTTGTGCTTGGGGTTTTCACAAATTACCATAACTCTTCCCTTGCGCTTGATGATCTTGCACTTCTCGCACATGGGCTTCACGGACGGTCTTACCTTCATACTGTTAACCTCCATACGAGACCTTTGTCTCTCATTTACTTCTCCACGTGATCCGGCCGCGGGTCAGGTCATACGGGGACATCTGTACCGTAACCTTGTCGCCGGGCAGAATCTTGATAAAGTTCATCCGGAGCTTGCCGGAAATATGCGCCAGAATGGTGTGCCCATTGCCAATGTCAACGGAGAACATTGCATTCGGCAGTGCATCCACTACGATGCCCTCAAGCTCGATTACGTCGTCTTTTGCCAAGATCAATTAACCCCCTTGGTTTTGACTTTCGAATTGTTGACCAAACGTGGCCAAATCCCTGCGTAATTCGCTGTTGAGTACCTTGTCGCCCCGACGGATCTTGTCGGCGACTCTCGTTTCAGTCCGAGAGACTCTGCGGACATGTTTCAGCTTCTTTCGTTTGGGATTTTCCAGCTTCCTTCCCTTGCCGTCGGCCAGCAGGCAGTAGCTCTCCTGCACGTCCACGACGTAGAAGAGCCGGCCCTTGTCTCGCCCGGCCAGGGAGATAATAATGTCCGATTTGGATACTTCCATTTCAAAGTCCCTCAGCGACGGTGAGGATTTCCGGTTCGCCATCGGTGATCAGCACAGTATTTTCATAGTGGGCCGAGAGTGACCCGTCCACCGTGACGGTGGTCCAGCGGTCCTTCAGCACCCGCACGTCCCAGCCGCCCATGTTGACCATGGGCTCGATGGCCAGGGTCATGCCCTTGATGAGTCTCGGCCCCCTACCGGGAGAGCCAAAGTTCGGTACCTCCGGCTCCTCGTGGAGCTTCTCGCCTACGCCGTGACCTACGAAGGCGCGCACCACGCTGAAGCCGTTTTCCTCCACGTAAGTTTGCACCGCGTGGGAGATATCGGAGACCCGATATCCGCGCCGGGCGAACTTTATGCCCTCATAAAAGCTCTGTCGCGTGACGTCGATGAGCTTTTGTGCCGTGGGAGAGATCCTTCCGCAGGCAAAGGTGGCAGCACAATCGCCGTGAAAACCATTCCAGCACGCTCCCACATCGACGCTGACGATGTCGCCCTCTTTGAGCTTGTATCCATCGGGAATGCCGTGGATCACCACATCGTTGACGCTGATGCAGGCGCTGGCAGGATAGCCGCTGTAGTTGAGGAACGACGGTTTCGCACCCTGCGCCACGATAAAATCGTGGACTGCCTTGTCGATCTCTTTGGTGGTGACGCCGGGCCGCACCATTTCGCCTGCCAAAGCACGCGCTGCCGCGGTAATTTTACAGGCCCGGCGCATCACCTCAAGCTCTCGCTCGTTTTTGATTGCTATCATGCTTACATCCCCAGCGCTTTCAGAATGTCCTGGGTCGCGCTGTCGATGGGCTGATTGCCCTCGATCAGTTTGAGAAGGCCCAGCTTCGCGTAGAAGTCCTTCAGGGGCTCCGTCTCGGCGTGGAACACCTGGAGCCGGCTCTTCACCGTCTCGGGTGCGTCATCCTTGCGGATGCTCAGAGCCCCGCCGCACACGTCGCAGACATTCTCAGTCTTGGGGGGATGGGCGGTAATGTGGTAGCTGGCGCCGCAGCCCGTGCAGACGCGCCGCCCCGTCATCCGCCCCTCGATGACCTCATCGAGGATTTCAATGGAGACAACTGCGTCGAAGTGAATGCCGCGGGCCTCCAGCGCTTCCGCCTGGGGGATCGTCCGGGGCATACCGTCGAGGATATAACCCTCGGCGCAATCCGGCTGCGCCAGCCGTTCCTCGACGATGCCGATGATGACATCGTCGGGGACCAGCTGACCGTTGTCCATAAATGCTTTGGCCTTCAGGCCGGTCTCCGTCTGGTTTTTGATGGCCTCGCGGAGAATATTACCGGTGGAGATAGTCGGGATGCCCAGCTTCTTGCTGAGGATCTCCGCCTGCGTTCCCTTGCCGGCGCCGGGGGCGCCCAAAAGAATTAACTTCATTCAGGTGCCTCCGATTACTCCAGGAAGCCCTTGTAATGCCGCATGAGCATCTGGGCTTCCAGAGCCTTGGTGGTCTCCAGGGCAACACCCACCACGATGATGACGGAAGTGCCGCCGATGGCCAGCCGGTTGTCCGCCACAACGGCGCCCAGGATCACAGGCAGCAGCGCCACGAACGCCAGGTAGATAGCGCCGAAGAGCGTGACCTTATTGATGACCTTGGCAATGAAGTCGGAAGTGGGCTTGCCCGGACGGAAGCCGGGGATGAAGCCGCCGTTCTTCTTCATGTTGTTGGCGATCTCGATGGGGTTAAACTGCACAGCAGCGTAGAAGTAGCTGAAGGCGATGATCAGCAGGAAGTAGATCACGCAGTACACCACGCTCTGGCTGGAGAAGACGTACGTGTTCATCCAGGCCCAGAAGCCGGTCTCAGCCACACCCACAAACGCCACGATGGTGGCGGGCAGGGAGACGATGGACTGGGCGAAGATGACAGGCAGCACGCCGGACATATTGACCTTGATGGGCAGGAACGTGCTCTGACCGCCGTAAACTCTGCGGCCGACCTGCCGCTTGGCGTACTGCACGGGGATGCGGCGCTCGGAGTTGGTGATGAACACGATGACCACCACCAGCAGCGCGATACCCACCAGCAGCAGAACCGCCAGGTACCAAGCCAGGGTGCCGGAGCTGAGGCCCGTGATGAGGGCGCCGACCTGGCTGGGGATGCGGGAGATGATGCCCGCGAAGAGGATCATGGAGATGCCGTTGCCGATGCCGAACTGGTCGATCTGCTCGCCCAGCCACATCACCAGGCAGGAGCCGCCGGTGAAGGTCAGGATGATGACCAGGGCATAGAGGAACCCGGTATCAGTGAGGATGCCGTTATAGTTCCGCAGCATCATATAATAGGCCCAGCCCATGAGCAGGGAGATGCCCAGGGTGGTATAGCGGGTGATGCGCTCGAGCTTTTTCTTGCCTTCCTCGCCGCCGTCCTTCTGCAGCTGCTCCAGATAGGGGATGGCGATGCAGAGCAGCTGAATGATAATGGAGGCATTGATGTACGGCTGGATGCCCAGCGCGAAGGTGGTTGCCTGGGAGAAGGCGGAACCGGACATCGCGTTGTAGAGGCCCAGGATCGTACCGGAGAGCTCAGCGTTGAAGTAGTTGGTCAGCGCATCCACGTTCACATAGGGAACCGGGATGGCAGCGCCCAGGCGGAAAATCAGCAGCACGAAGAAGGTGAAGATCATCTTCTTGCGGAGGTCCGCAATTTTCCAGGCGTTACGGATCGTGGCAAACACTTATACCACCTCGGCCTTTCCACCTGCCTGCTCGATTTTTTCCTTGGCAGAGTCAGAGAATGCCGCTGCCTTCACCGTCACCTTGGCGGTCACGGTGCCGTTGCCCAGGACCTTCAGGCCGTAGGGGCAGGCGTGGAGAATGCCGGCGTTGATGAGGGCGGCGGCGTCGACGACGGAGCCATCCTCAAAGCGGTTGAGAACCGCGACATTGACAGCGGTCAGGGGCTTGGCAAACACGTTGTTGAAGCCGCGCTTGGGGATCCGGCGGGCCAGGGGCATCTGGCCGCCTTCAAAGCCGGTGCGGACCTTGCCGCCGCTGCGGGCCTTCTGGCCCTTGTGACCACGGCCGGCAGTCTTGCCGTTGCCGGTGCCGGCGCCGCGGCCCTTCCGTTTTCCGACATGGGTGGAACCCATGACAGGAGCAAGTTCGTTCAGGTTCATGGTACTTGCGCCTCCTTATGCTTCCTCAGTGACCTGCAGCAGGTAGCCGATCTTGGCGATCTTGCCGCGGGTCTGGGTGTTGTCAGGCTGTACGACCTCCTGACCGATCTTGCGCAGGCCAAGAGAGTTGGCGGTGGCAATGTGCTTTTCCAGCCGGCCATTGAGGCTCTTGACGAGTTTAATCTTCAAATTAGCCATGGTGAGAGCCTCCTTAACCGACGATTTCTTCCACGCGCTTGCCGCGGATACGGGCCACGTCCTCGGGGCCGCGCAGGCTCATCAGGCCCTGCATGCAAGCCTTGACCACGTTCTGCGGGTTGTTGGACCGCAGGCACTTGGAACGGATGTTGGAAATACCCACAGCCTCCATCACAGCACGCACGGCGCCGCCGGCGATGATGCCGGTGCCTTCCGGGGCGGGCTTCAGGAGCACGGTGCCGGCGCCGAAGATGCCGGTCACTTCGTGGGGGATGGTGGTGCCGTCCAGGGTGATCTTCACCATGTTCTTCTTGGCGTCGGCGATGCCCTTGAGGATGGCCTCGGACACTTCCGCAGCCTTGCCCAGGCCGTAGCCGACGGTACCCTTGCCGTCGCCCACCACGACCAGAGCGGAGAACTTCATCACGCGGCCGCCCTTGACGGTCTTGGCGACACGGTTGAGGTACACAACCTTTTCGATAAACTCAGGCGCCTCGTGGGCAGCCTGTCTATCTCTATTGTAAGCCATTCTTCTTCCTCCTCCGATTAGAACTTCAGGCCGCCTTCGCGGGCGCCCTCAGCCAGCTCAGCCACGCGGCCGTGGAAAATGTAGCCGCCGCGGTCAAACACGACTTCTTCAATGCCCTTGGCCTTGGCACGCTCCGCCACGGCCAGGCCGACCTTGCGGGCCGCTTCCTTGTTACCGGTGGCGCCTTCGAAATCCTTCTCGAGGGTGGAAGCGGAGACCAGGGTGACTCCGTTCACATCGTCGATGATCTGTGCATAGATGTTCGCGTTGCTGCGGAACACGTTCAGACGAGGTCTCTCGGGTGTGCCGGAGATCTTGCCGCGCACTCTGGTATGACGCTTGACGCGGGCAGCGTTCTTGTCAAAATTCTTTACCATGATGGCACACCTCCTACTTATTTCTTACCGCCGGTCTTGCCTTCCTTGCGGCGAATGACCTCGGTGGTATACTTGATGCCCTTGCCCTTATAGGGTTCGGGAGGCCGCTTGCCTCTGACCTCGGCAGCAAACTGGCCGACCTTCTGCTTATCGATGCCGTGGATGATGATCTTGTTGGGGGTGGGCGCTTCGATGGTGATGTCCTCGTTCTCCTCCACCACCACGGGGTGGGAGTAGCCCAGGGTCATAACCAGCTTCGTGCCCTCTTTCTGGACACGGTAGCCGACGCCGTTGACGTCCAGCTCCTTCTTGAAGCCCTCGGTCACGCCGACGACCATGTTGTGAAGCAGGGTGCGGCTCAGGCCATGGAGGCTCCGGTTCATTTTCTCATCATCCGGCCGGGTGACATGGGCCACGCCGCCGTCCACAGTGATGGTCATGTTGGGATGGAATGCTCTCGTCAGAGTACCCTTGGGGCCCTTCACGGTGACAACATTGCCCTCGGCGATGTTGATCTCCACGCCTGCCGGTACGGTGATAGGCATTTTGCCGATTCTAGACATAATGGTATCCTCCTTCTTACCAGACAAACGCCAGGACTTCGCCGCCGACATGGTTGGCACGGGCCAGCTTGTCGGTCATGACGCCCTTGGAGGTGGAAATGATGGCAATGCCCAGGCCCTTGAGAACGCGGGGCAGCTCGTCGGCGCCGGCATAGACCCGAAGGCCGGGCTTGGAAACGCGGCGCAGGCCGGAGATGACCTTCTCTTTGCCGGGCAGGTACTTCAGGGTGATGCGGATGACGCCCTGGGTGCCGTCCTCGATGACCTGGAAGGACTTGATATAGCCCTCATCCAGGAGGATCTGGGCGATGGCCTTCTTCAGGTTGGAAGCGGGCACATCGACGGTGTCGTGCTTGGCCGAATTCGCGTTGCGGATGCGGGTCAGCATATCGGCGACGGGATCAGTGATTTGCATGGGATTTATTCCTCCTAATTAGAAGTTACAGAGCCTTGCTCTGTGAAGACGGCAGGGTATCAGAAGAATGTGAACCGAAAGTCCGCCGGGCCCCGGCCCCATCTTCTTCTGACTTCTGACGCCTTTTGTACGGTTCGCTCCCGGATTACCAGGAAGCCTTCTTCACGCCGGGGATCTGGCCCTTGTAAGCCAGCTCGCGGAAGCAGATACGGCACACGCCGTAGTCACGCAGGTAAGCGTGGGGCCGGCCGCAGATCTTGCAGCGGTTGTAGTGGCGGGTGGAGAACTTGGGCTCGGCCTTCTGCTTGAGAATCATTGCTTTTCTTGCCATTTGTTTCTTCCTCCAATCAAGCGTAGAAGGGGGCGCCGACCATGGTCAGCAGCTCCTTGGCTTCCTCGTCGGTGGTGGCGGTGGTGCAGATGCAGATGTCCATGCCGCGAATCTTGTCCACCTTGTCGTATTCGATTTCGGGGAAGATCAGCTGCTCCTTGAGGCCCATGGCGTAGTTGCCGCGGCCGTCGAAGGAGTTGGGGTTGATGCCGCGGAAGTCGCGGACACGGGGCAGCGCCACGTTAAAGAGGCGATCCAGGAACTCCCACATCTTGTCGCCGCGGAGGGTGACCTTCACGCCGACAGTTTCGCCTTCACGGACCTTGAAGTTAGCCACGGACTTGCGGGCCTTGGTGGTGATGGGCTTCTGGCCGGTGATGGTGGCGATGTCCTTGCAGATGGCCTCGATCTCCTTGGCGTTGTTCTTGCTCTCGCCGCAGCCGACGTTCACAATGATCTTGCTCAGCTTCGGGATCTGCATGACGCTCTTGTAACCAAACTTCTTCATCAGAGCAGGAGCGATCTCTTCGGTATACTTTACTTTCAGTCTAGCAGCCATTTCTTGCTCCTCCTACTTACATGGTTGCGCCGCACTTCTTGCAGACGCGAACCTTCTTGCCGTCCTCGACCTTGGCAGCGACGCGGGTGGGCTTGCCGCACTTGGGGCAGACCAGCATCACCTTGGAGACATACATGGGGATCTCCCGGCGGACGATGCCGCCCTCTTCGCCCTGCTTGCGGGGCTTGACGTGGCAGGTAGCCACATTGACGCCCTCGACGACGACCTTCTTCTCAGCGGGCATGGCAGTGAGGACCTTGCCCTCCTTGCCCTTGTCCTTGCCGGACAGCACAACGACCTTGTCGTTCTTCTTGATATTCATTCTCAGCTACCCCCTTAGATGGTTTCGGGCGCCAGAGACAGAATCTTCATGAACTCCTTGTCACGAAGCTCTCTGGCCACGGGCCCAAAGATCCGGGTGCCTCTGGGGTTCTTGTCGTCCTTGATGAGAACGGCAGCGTTCTCGTCGAAGCGGACGTAGGTACCGTCGTTGCGGCGGACACCCTTCTTGCTGCGGACGATGACGGCCTTGACCACATCGCCCTTCTTCACGTTGCCGTTGGGGGCAGCCTTGCGCACGGAAGCGACGATCACATCGCCGATGTTGCCGTACTTACGCTTGGAGCCACCCAGGACACGGATGCACTTGATTTCCTTGGCGCCGGTGTTGTCGGCAACCTTCAAGAAACTTTCTTGCTGAAGCATGATTGCTGACCTCCTTATTTCGCCTTCTCAATGATTTCGACGAGGCGCCATCTCTTGTCCTTGGAGAGGGGACGGCACTCCATCACGAGAACCGTATCGCCGGTGCCGGCGAGGTTCTGCTCGTCGTGGGCCTTGAGCTTGTAGGTTCTCTTCATGATCTTCTTGTACAGCGGATGCTGCACGCTATCTTTCACCGCGACCACGATGGTCTTGTCCATCTTATCGGAGACGACCGTGCCCACCCGGGTCTTGCGGAAAGCTCTGTTCATTTCGCTCATATTCGCTTACCTCCTTAGGCTTCGGGCCGAAGCTCCTTTTCACGTAAAATAGTTTTGACTCGGGCAATCTCCTTCTTGACAGCTGCAATCTGCAGGGGGTTGTCAAGCTGATTGGTCGCGTGCTGCATTCTCAGGGTGAACAGATCCTTCTTGAGGTCTGCCAGCTTGGTTTCCAGCTCAGCGGAGGACATATTGCGGATTTCCTTTGCCTTCATCTTATTCACCACCATTCACGTTATCCAAGTCTTCCTTGGCCACGATCTTCGTCTTGATGGGCAGCTTGTGCTGAGCCAGACGAAGGGCTTCGCGGGCGACCTCTTCGGAGACGCCGCCGATCTCAAACATCACCTTCTGGGCCTTGACCACGGCAACCCAGTATTCGGGCGCGCCTTTACCGGAGCCCATACGGGTACCCAGGGCCTTGGAGGTCACGGGCTTGTCGGGGAAAATCTTGATCCAGACCTTACCACCACGCTTGGTGTAACGGGTCATGGCGATACGGGCAGCTTCGATCTGGTTGCCGGTGATCCAGCCGGGCTCCACGGCCTGGATGCCGAAATCACCATAGGCAACTTTGTTACCGCGGGAGGCGACGCCAGTCATGCGGCCTCTGTGCACTCTGCGGTATTTCACTCTCTTGGGCATCAGCATTAGCGGTTGCCTCCTTCCTTGCGGTCATAGGGTCTGCGCTCGCCGCCGTTGTTGTTGTAGGGGCGGCGGTTGTTGTCCCGGCGTTCGCCGGAACCACGGCGGTCATTGCGGCGATCACCGCGGCGGTTGTCGCGGCCCTCGCGGCGATCCCGGCGAGCCGGCTCGGGGTTGGCAGCGCGGAGGGTGGAGTTGAGGACTTCGCCCTTGTAGATCCACACCTTCACACCGATGCGGCCGTAGGTGGTGGCAGCCTCGGCGAAGCCGTAGTCGATGTCGGCGCGGAGGGTCTGCAGGGGGATGGTGCCCTCGTGGTAGGACTCGCTCCGGGCGATTTCAGCGCCGCCCAGACGGCCGCCGCAGGAGACCTTGATGCCCTTGGCACCCAGGCGGGTGGCGCGCTGCATGGCCTGCTTCATGGCGCGGCGGAAGCTGATGCGCTTCTCCAGCTGGGCGGCGATGTTCTCGGCCACCAGCTGGGCGTTCAGGTCAGGGCTGCGGATTTCCACGATGTTCAGCGCCACGGTCTTGCCCAGCTTGGCCTCAACCAGCTGGCGCAGCTTCTCGATCTCCTGGCCGCCCTTGCCGATCACGACGCCGGGACGGGAGCAGTGGATGTTGATCTTGACCTTGGCATTGTCTCTTTCGATTTCGATCTTGGCGATGCCGGCGGCATAGAGGGTGGACTTGAGGTACTTACGGATGTTATAGTCCTCGACAATCAGATCACCGACTTTGTCGTTACGGGCATACCAACGAGAGTCCCAATCTTTGATCACGCCAACGCGCAATCCATGGGGATTAACTTTCTGTCCCATAGTTACCTCCTGCTTACGCCTTCTCGCTCACACCGATGGTGATGTGAGTGGTTCTCTTCAGAATACGATTGTATCTGCCCTTAGCTCTGGGCATGCCGCGCTTGAGAACGGGGCCGGGGTTGGCGACAGCAGTGGAAACATAGAGCTTTTCAGCGTCCATGGCATTGTTGTTCTCTGCGTTGGCGACGGCGCTTCTCAGGAGCTTGAGAACGGGCTCGGAAGCAGCCTTGGGGGTCTGCATCAGGTAGGCAGACGCGGTCTTGACGTCCTTGCCGCGGATCAGGTCACAGAGGATCTTGACCTTGCGGGGAGAGACGCGCAGGTATTTCAGATGAGCTTTCGCTTCCATGATCTTGCTTCCTCCTTATTTCGCATTGGAGGTCTTGCTGCCGGAGTGACCTCTGAAGGTTCTGGTGGGGACGAACTCGCCGAGCTTGTGGCCGACCATATCCTCGGTGACATACACCGGCACGTGACGCCGTCCGTCATGCACCGCGATGGTGTGACCGACAAAGGAGGGGAAAATGGTGGAAGCTCTGGACCAGGTTTTCAGAACTTTCTTTTCGTTCTTATTGTTCAGCTCTTCGACGCGCTTGAGAAGCTCCGGCGCGGCGAAGGGGCCTTTCTTAATGCTTCTGCTCATGTCTAATCCTCCTTACTTGCTGTTGCGGCGCTTGACGATGAACTTATTGGTGGGGTTCTTCGTCTTGCGGGTCTTCAGGCCCATGGCGGGCTTGCCCCAAGGAGTGACAGGGCCGGGACGACCGACAGGGCTCTTGCCCTCGCCGCCGCCGTGGGGGTGGTCATTGGGGTTCATGACGGAGCCGCGGACTGTGGGACGGATGCCCATGTGGCGCTTGCGGCCGGCCTTACCGATGTGGACGTTCTCGTGGTCGAGGTTGCCCACCTGGCCGATGACGGCCATGCAGTTGGTGCGGATATACCGGACCTCGCCGCTGGGCAGACGGACCTGAGCCAGGTCGCCTTCCTTGGCCATCAGCTGGGCGGCGGCGCCGGCGGAGCGAACCAGCTGGGCGCCGCGGCCCGGGTTCAGCTCGATGTTGTGGATCACAGTACCAACGGGGATGTTGGCGATGGGCAGGCAGTTGCCGGGCTTGATGTCAGCCGCGGCGGAGGAGACCACCACGTCGCCGGCCTTGAGGCCCACGGGAGCGAGGATGTAGCGGAGTTCGCCGTCCTCATACTTCACCAGGGCGATATAGGCAGAGCGGTTGGGATCGTACTCAATGCGCTGCACGGTGGCGGGCATCTCGAACTTGTCGCGCTTGAAGTCGATGATGCGGTACTTGCGCTTGTTGCCGCCGCCGCGATGGCGGACGGTGATTCTGCCGTAGCTGTTGCGGCCGGAGTTCTTCTTGACGTGCTCCAGCAGGCTGCGAACAGGCTTGGCTTTCTTATCCACTCCGTCGAAGGCGGAAACGGTCATGTTTCTTCTCGACGGGGTATACGGCTTAAAAGATTTGATCGCCATTTTGCGTTACACTCCTATTCTGAAGATTGAATTAGACCATGCCTTCGAAGAACTCGATGGTCTTGGAATCGGCGGTCAGCTTGACCATAGCCTTCTTCCAGCTGGCCCGGCGGCCCGCAGGAGCGGCGCCCTGGCGCTTCATCTTGCCTTCCATGCGGAGGGTGTTGACCTTTTCGACCTTCACGCCGAAGATTTCCTCCACAGCCTTCTTGATCTCGCTCTTGTTGGCGTCGGCGGCGACCTGGAAGACGTACTTCTTCTCCTCGGTGGCCTCCATGGACTGCTCGGTGATGATGGGCTTCAGAATGATATCATAAGCGTTCTTCATTACGCGAACACCTCCTCAATCTTGGCCAAGGCAGCCTGGTCGACGACCAGCTTCTTGGCATTGAGAATGTCGTAAACATTCAGCAGGTTGGCGAACGTCACCAGCACGCCGGGGATGTTCCGGGCGCTCTTGACCACGATCTGGTCGTTCTCAGCCGTGACCACCAGGGTCTTGCAGTCGGCGCCGACAGCGCTGAGGAAGTTCTTGAAGGTCTTGGTCTTGATGGAGTCCATCTTGATGGCGTCGATGACGACCACATTCTCCTCCTGGGCCTTGGCGCTCAGGGCGGACTTCATAGCCAGGCGCTTAACCTTCTTGTTGAGGGTGTAGCTATAATCGCGCGGCTTCGGGGCAAAGACGATGCCGCCGTGGGTCCACTGGGGAGCCCGAATGGAGCCCTGCCGGGCGCGGCCGGTGCCCTTCTGACGCCAGGGCTTGATGCCGCCGCCGGAAACCTCGGCGCGGGTCAGGGCGGACTGAGTGCCCTGCCGGCAGTTGGCCAGGTGGTTCTTCACCACGTCGTGGACAACAGCCTCGTTGGGCTCGATGCCGAACACAGCTTCGGAGAGTTCGATCTCACCGACCTGCTTGCCGGTCATATCATAAACGTTAGTCTTAGGCATGATTTACGCTCCTCTCCTTAGCGGTTTCTCGCGGAAGCCTTCTGCGGGTTGACACGGGCGGAAGCCTTCTGCGGGTTGGTGCTGATGCCGGCGCCGGCCTGCTTGACACGGTTGTTCTTCACAGTGTTCTTGATGCAGACGATGCCGCCCTTGGGGCCGGGGATGGCGCCGCGGACAACGACCATGTTGAGCTCAGCGTCCACTTTGACCACATCCAGGTTCTGGATGGTGACCTGCTCCACGCCCATCTGGCCAGCGCCGATCTTGCCCTTGAAGATCCGGGAAGGATCGGAGCAGGAGCCCATGGAACCGGCATGACGGTGGACAGGGCCGCCGCCGTGGCTGGTGGGAGTTCTCTGAGCGCCCCAGCGCTTGATAACGCCCTGGTAGCCGTGGCCCTTGGAGATGCCGGTCACGTCGACCTTCTCGCCAGCGGCGAAGACGTCGGCCTTGACGGTGTCGCCCACGTTCATGTCGGCGGCCTTCTCCAGGCGGAACTCCTTGAGGTACTTCTTGGGAGCGACTTCAGCCTTCTTCAGGTGACCCAGCTCAGGCTTGGTGAGCTTGGACTCCTTGACGTCCTGGAAGCCCAGCTGGACCGCGCTGTAGCCGTCGCGCTCGGTGGTCTTCTTCTGGACCACGACGCAGGGGCCGGCTTCGATCACAGTGACCGGGACGACTTTGCCGCTCTCATCGAAGATCTGGGTCATGCCCACTTTTTTGCCGATGATTGCTTTTTGCAGTTGCATTGTGTTTTCCTCCTAATTAAGGTTATTGGTTGAAAGACTTAGCCATTGGGTGCCATTGGTCTTCCAACATGACCCGTCCGTCCTCTTACCGACGGACCGTGGCGGGCAGCTATAACGGGTATCGGTTGAACCGATCGCTTCGGCCTTTCACGAACCGCGGCGACACATCACGCGGCGAGAGATCCTTTTGTCAGGCAAGGCGGCGGAGCGCAGCCCATACTTTGTGTATGGCAAGCTCCGGCAACGAAGCCTGGCGGAAGGAGATCCGCCGTGGGGTGGGGCGACGTGGTTTGGGGAAGGCCGCCCAATCACAGCTTTATCTCAATCTCAACGCCAGCGGGAAGGTCGAGGCTCATGAGGGCTTCCACAGCCTTCTGGTTGGGGTTGAGGATATCGATCAGTCTCTTGTGAGTCCGGCGCTCGAACTGCTCACGGGAGTCCTTGTACTTATGGACGGCGCGAAGGATGGTGACGACTTCCTTCTTGGTGGGCAGCGGGATGGGGCCGGAGACGCTGGCGCCGTTGCGCTTGGCGGTCTCGACGATCTTCTCTGCGCTCTGATCAATGAGCTGGTGATCGTAAGCCTTCAGCCGGATGCGGATCATTTCCTGGTTTGCCATGTTGGTGTTTCCTCCTTGAAAACGTACTCAGTGATGTTGTCCCTGGGTACGGTCGAGAACCTCTATCCGCTAGGCCGTGTGTATCATTCCGCCTCACAGAAAAAGGCCGACATTTGCCGGCCGAACATCCGAAGTGCGGCGATATACCCAAATATCGCCCGCAGGTCGTGGTTCTCAGCCGCCCGATGACCGGACATACTCTGCGGAAGTTACCGTCTTCGACGCAATCTCCCGCTTCATCGCATACTGCGCCCATTCCTTTTGAACACGCGCCTGATTATAATACAGGATATCCCCTGGGATGTCAAGGGGATTTTCTCTTTTTTTCATAATTTTCCCCAGATTTTTTCTGTGAATTTGCCGACAGAAAAAACGCTGCCTGGGCCGCGGAAAACGCGGCCTCAATCCCGCCCGGAAAGCGGCGCGCGGGGCGCGGCGCTGCGGTACGCCCGGGGGCTCAGGCCGTAAAACCGGCGGAAGGCGCCGGAAAAATGCTCCGCCGAGGAGTAGCCCAGCTCCATGGCAATCTCCGTCACCGAGGCCGCGGTCTCCACCAGCAGCACCGCCGCCGCCGACATCCGCGCCTGGGTGCGCTTTTCCTGGAAGGTGGTGCCGTACTGCTGCCGCAGAAGCCGCTCCGTCTGCCGGGGCGAGAGGCCCAGCCGGTCCGCCAGCGCCGCGAGGGAGCAGTTCTGGTACTCATAGAGGAAAAATTCCTCGATGATGACGGTGCTGCTGTCCTTGCGGTTGGAGGGCGAGAACCGTTCCGGCGTGGGCAGGTCCTGCTCATAGCAGCGCACCAGCCGCACCAGCAGCTGCTGCAGCAGGGACTGGACCTCGATCTTATAGCCGGTGCGCCGCTCCCCGAAGGCCTGGAAGAGCCCTACAAACAGCGGCAGCAGCGCCTGGGTATCCTGACCAAACCAGAAATGGGTGGCGAGAAACGCCGGCGCCACCGAGGCCTGGGCCTCGCCCCGCCCCGGCTTCTCCGGCGCCCGGAGATAGACGCAGTACTCCCACATGGGGTCGTTCTGGTCCGGCAGCTGGGTGTGCTCCGCGCCGGGGCCGGTGACATACACCGTGCCGGGGCCCAGGCGGTAGGGCTGGCCATCCACCACGGCCCTTCCGTACCCGGCGGATATATAATGTATCTCATAGCAGCCCGGCCCGTGGCTGTGGGCCGGAATGCGGCGGCTGAGCCGCTCATAGATGATATTCAGCGCGCGAAACTCCGTCCGCTCCACCATGAAGCGTATATCCAGGTCCGAGTATAGAATCTTCATGCCGCCGCCCCCCTCCCCAGTGTATCCGGTTTTGGAGACGGCGTCAAGAAAAAACAGAAAACCTGCGTCAACACGTCATGCCCCAGTGGAACATGGCAGGATGCTATATGACCTTTTCCTGTCGGCCCGCTATAATGAAACCAACCAAGGCCGCAAGGCCCCAACCCCCATGAGAAAGGACGGATTCACATGGCAACCATGCAAGGCGCGATTCTCCCGGGCAACAGCACCGTGGAGCTGAAAGAATTTGAAATCCCCAAGCCGGCCCACGGCGAAGTTCTGATCCAGACCAAGGCCACCACCATCTGCGGCAGCGACATCCGCTGCATCTACCGCGAACACGTGGGCAAGGGCCCCGAGGGCTACATTCCCGGCACCATCGCGGGCCACGAGCCCTGCGGCGTGATCGTGGAGGAGGGGCCGGGCCTGCGGCGGTTCAAGAAGGGAGACCGGGTGATCGTCTACCACATCTCTGGCTGCGGCGTCTGCAACGACTGCCGCCGGGGCTACTACATCTCCTGCACCAGCCCCCACCGCCGGGCCTACGGCTGGCAGCGCAACGGCGGCATGGCCCCCTACATCCTGGCCGAAGAGAAGGACCTCATCTACCTGCCGGAGCCCCTCACCTATGAGGACGGCGCCCAGGTGGCCTGCGGCTTCGGCACCGTGTACGAGGCCATCGAGAAGATCGGCGTCAGCGGCAACGACGCCGTGCTGGTGACGGGCCTGGGACCGGTGGGTCTGGCGGCCCTGATGCTGGCCAAGGCCATGGGCGCCAACCAGCTGATCGGCGTGGAGATGAACGACTATCGGATCGCCCTGGCCCAGAAGCTGGGGCTGGTGGACCAGGTGTTCAAGCCCGGCCCCGACGCCCTGGAGCAGATCCTGGCCGCCACCGGCGGGCGCGGCGTGGAGCGGGCCATCGACGCCAGCGCCAGCGACCCGGGCCGGCAGCTGGCCATCCGCGCCACCCGTCCCTGGGGCAAGATCGCCTTTGTGGGCGAGGGCGGCACCTGCACCTTCAACCCCAGCCCCGACATCATCCACGGGCAGAAGACCATCTACGGCTCCTGGGTGACGTCCCTGTGGAAAATGGAGGAGCTGGTGGAGCGGCTGGTGCGGTGGAACATCCACCCCGACGCCCTCATCACCCACCGCTTCCCCCTGGCGGAGGCCGACGCGGCTTACCGGCTGATGGCCGGCGGCGCCTGCGGCAAGGTGGCCGTGGTGTTTGACTGAGGAGGGCCGCGCCATGCCGGAACCTCTGAACCTCGCCGCGCTGCCCGTCCGCCGGCTCAATACCGGTGAGGCGATCCCGCCCCTGGGCCTGGGCACCTTCGGCTCGGACAAGTACGGCCCCCGGGAGATTGCCGACGCCGTGGAGGGCGCCATCCGCTACGGCTACCGGCTGATCGACTGCGCCGCCGTCTATCAAAATGAGGCAGAGATCGGCCAGGCCCTCCGGCGGGTGCTGGACGAGGGCGTCGTCTCCCGCCGGGAGCTGTTCATCACCTCCAAGGTCTGGAACGACAGCCACGGCCCCGGCCAGGTGCTGGCCTCCTGCCGCAAAAGCCTGGCGGACTTGCAGCTGGACTACCTGGACCTCTTCTTCGTCCACTGGCCCTTCCCCAACTACCATCCGCCGGGGTGCAGCGTGGACTCCCGCAGCCCCGATGCCAAGCCCTTCTCCCCCGCGGCGTATCTGGAGGTCTGGCGCCAGTGCGAGGCGCTGGTGGACATGGGCCTGGTGCGCCACCTGGGGATGTCCAACATGACCATTCCCAAGCTGGAGGCCGTGCTGCCCCACTGCCGCATCCAGCCCGCCGCCCTGGAGCTGGAGTGCCACCCCAGCTTCCAGCAGCCGGAGCTCTTTGACTACGCCGTGGCCCACCACATCCTGCCCGTGGGCTTCTGCCCCATCGGCTCCCCCTCCCGCCCGGAGCGGGACAGAACCGCCGCGGACGTGGCCGACACGGAGCTGCCGGAAATCCGGGAGATCGCCGAAGCCCACGGCGTCCACCCGGCGGTGATCTGCCTCAAGTGGGCCGTGCAGCGGGGCGTGGTGCCCATTCCCTTCTCGGTGAAGCCCCCGCAGTACCAGTCGAACCTCCGCTGCGCCGCCGTCGATCCCCTGACCGACGCGGAAATGGAGCGCATCCGCCAGGCGGACAAAAACTGCCGTCTGGTCAAGGGGCAGGTGTTCCTGTGGCCGGGCGCCTCCGGCTGGGAGGACCTGTGGGACGAACACGGCACCGCCACCTGGGCCCAGCCATAGGCAAGGCCCGGCAGAGCCGACAACGAGCCTGATATAATGTATCGAAAAGCACCGTGAAGCTCCCGAAAGGAAGTTTCACGGTGTTTTTTGTCATGCAATCTCGTTCCAGCTGGACGTACAAACGCATTTCCCAAAGCCCCCGCGGCACACGCACCAGCCCTACGGCGAATATAGGAAAAACGCACGCAAAACCGCTGTGTGTTATCGCTGTCCCACGTTCCGGGGCAGTTTGTGCGGCCTTTGAGGAAAGTTCTGTAGCCGTAACGACCAGCCGATTCTACTGGCCCGCGCGAAGCCGGGAAGGGGTGGGCAGTATGGGACGGGACAGCCCGGTGGAGCGAAACGGCTTACGCAATGCCGCTTCCGGAGATGCACGCCGCGCAGCCCCACGGGAGTCCGGGGGCCGCAGCCCCCGGCGCGTTTTGGGAACTTTTCCGCGGTGAAAAGTTCCCCGCCGGAGGCAAACAAGCCTGCCGCCTCGGTACGCTTTCGCCGAACAGACCCGCTGCGGCGGGTGCGGGCCGATGAAGGCATCGGCCCCTACAGCTCCACCAGCCTCCCGCCTTTATCGTAGGGGCGCGCATCGCGCGTCCGCTTGGCCGCGGTGCCGGAGCGCCCCCCGTCGACCGCAGACCAAAGCCTCCTCTGTGCAAGGGGATATGGCGCGCAGCGCCGGAGGGGTTGACAATCCCCCAGTCAGCCTTGCGGCTGACAGCTCCAGGTTGCCACCAAGCCTTCCCGACCCGCGCTGCGGGCCGCCAAGGCCAGCGGCTGCTGGGCCGCTGTGCCCTCCATGAGAGGCCGCTGACGCGGCGGGGCGGCAGTCTCTCTTACAGCACCGGGGCGGAGCCGTCGTCCTGGGTCTTGGTGATGGAGCGGACCTCCACCTCGTAGCTGTAGGTCTCGGAGACATGGACCGTCACCTTGTCCCCCACCCGGCGGCCCAGCAGCACCCGGCCCAGGGGCGACTCCCGGCTGATGCGGCCCTGGCGCGGGTCGCAGCGGACCGTGGAGACCACCTGGACGGTCTGGACCTCGTCGTCCTCCTCAAAGTAAAGCTCCACCTGGTCGAAAAGGCCCACCTCGTCGGCGGCGGAGGTGTCCTCCAGCACCGTGGAGTTCTGGATCATCCGCGTCAGATAGCGGATGCGCTTGCGGTTGGCGTTCTGGGCCTGCTTGGCGGCCTTGTACTCGTAGTTCTCGCTGAGATCGCCGAAGGCGCGGGTCCGCTTGACCTCCTCCAGAAGCTCCGGCATCAGCTCGATGCGCCGGTAGTCCAGCTCCTTCTGCATGATCTCGATGTCCTGGGGCGTCAATTCATGGGGCATAGAAACTCCTCCTAAAATCGTAAGAAGCACCCCCGGCGTCCCAGGGGTGCGGATTTTGTAAGATTTGGACGTGCCGCGGCTCCCCGCCGGGCTGCGCAAGCGTAGGGGCGGGTTCAGGCACTCAGAGCGCTGCGGCTCAGTCGAAGAACTTGTCGTGGATGGCCCGCATGGCCTTCTCGGAGTCGGCCTTGTCGATCAGCACCGAGACCTTGATCTCGCTGGTGGAGATCATGTGAATGTTGATCTGGTTATTGTAGAGGGCCTCGAACATGGCGGCGGCAATGCCGGTGTTCTCTGCCATGCCGGCGCCCACGATGGACACCTTGGCCACGTCGGTGGAGACGTTCATGGAGTGGTAGCGCAGGGTCTCCTGGTTCTCCTCCAGGATCTGCTGGCACAGGTCCTTGCTGCCCTCGGGGATGGTGAAGGTGATGTCCTTGGTGTTGTTCCGGCCAATGGACTGCAAAATCACGTCCACATTGATTTTCGCTTTCGCCAGCAGGCTGAAGACCCGATAGGCCATGCCCGGCACATCTTCCAGACCAACCAGGACGACCCGGGCGATCTTCTTATCCTGGGCGACGCCGCTGATGAAGGTTTTTTCCATTTTTACGACCTCCTTGACAATGGTACCGGGGTTTCCGGTGAAACTTGAGAGAACTTCCAGCTCGATCTGATACCGCTTGGCCAGCTCCACGGAGCGGTTGTGCAGCACCTGGGCGCCCAGCGAGGCCAGCTCCAGCATCTCGTCGTAGGTGATGGCATCCAGCTTCTTGGCGGTGGGGACCAGGCGGGGATCGGCGGTGTAGACGCCGTCCACATCGGTATAAATCTGGCAGAGATCGGCCTTCAGCGCCACGGCCAGCGCCACAGCGGTGGTGTCGGAGCCGCCGCGGCCCAGGGTGGTGATGTCGCCGTAGCGGTTGATGCCCTGGAAGCCGGCCACCAGCACGATGCGGTGCTTATCCAACTCCTTGCGGATGCGGCTGCCCTCCACCTTGCGGATGCGGGCGCGGGAGTAGTCGGAGCTGGTCTCCATGCCCACCTGCCAGCCGGTGAGGCTGATGACGGGGTAGCCCATCTTCTCGATGCACATGGCCGCCAGCGCGATGGAGATCTGCTCGCCGGTGGAGAGCAGCACGTCCATCTCCCGCTTGGAGCCGTTGGGGTTGATTTCGTTGGCCTTTTCAATCAGGTCGTCGGTGGTATCACCCTGGGCCGAGAGGACCACCACCACGTCGTTGCCGGCGTCGTAGGTGCGGGTGATGATGTTGGCGACATTCCGGATCTTGGCGGCGTCGGCCACCGAGCTGCCTCCGAATTTCTGTACGATCAATGCCATATCTCAATTCCTCCTTGGATCATTGGAACACAGGTCTCACAGCCAGCAGGGCAAGGCCGCTCTGTTCGATGGCCCGCCGGGTGGTGGGAGCGGCCAGCAGGTAGCCGTTGCCGTCCAGCGCCTTGGCCTGGCCCAGCGCTGCCTCCACCTCCGCGAGGGAAGCGGTGGTGCGCACCACATACGGCAGGGGCAGCTCCCAGGGATCGGCCATCTGGTCGGGCTGGGCGTCGGCCCAGTCCAGCCGGCGGCGCTGGGAGAGGTGCCACACCGCGTCCACCATGTCGCCCACCACGGCGCTGGCCGTGGGCAGCTTGCCGGCGCCGGGGCCGTAGAACATGGCCTCTCCGATGGCGTTGCCGCGGATGACGACGCCGTTGAAGACGCCGTCCACATGGTAAAGCTGCGACGAGGCGGGGACGAAGTGGGGCGCCACGAAGGCGCAGACCTTGCCCTCGGCCGTCTTGAGCGTCCGGCCCAGGAGCTTGACCTTCATGCCCGCCGAAGCGGCGGCGGCCACGTCGTCCCCTGTGATGGCGGCGATGCCCTGGGTGGGGCAGAGGTCGGGGTAGACGTGGAAGCCGAAGGCCAGGGCCGAGAGGATGCAGACCTTCCGGCAGGCGTCCAGACCCTCCACGTCGGCGGCGGGGTTGCGCTCGGCGTAGCCCATGGCCTGGGCCTCCTGGAGGGCGGTATCAAACGCGGCGCCCTTGTCCAGCATCTCACTGAGAATATAGTTGGTGGTGCCGTTGAGGATTCCGGTGACTTCGGTGATCTGATTGCCGGCCAGGTCGCAGGCCAGGGGCCGCAGCAGCGGAATGCCGCCGCCCACCGAGGCCTCGAAGAAGAAGTTCACATTGTGGGCCTTGGCCAGCTCCAAAAGCTCGTGGCCGTGGGTGGCCACCATCTCCTTGTTGGAGGTGGCCACGTGCTTGCCGGCGGCCAGGAGCTTTTTGACGAACTCCAGGGCGATGGTGGCGCCGCCGATGCACTCGGCCACCACCTTCACCTCCGGATCGTTGAGGATGTCTTCAAAATTGTGGGTCAGCTGGGCCTCGAAGGGACTGCCGGGGAACTCCCGGGTGTCGAGGATATATTTGAGCCGAATCTCTTCTCCGGCCTTTTCGGCCAGAACGGCGCGGTTCTGAGTGAGGACTTCGGCGACGCCGCTTCCCACGGTGCCGAAGCCGAGAATCGCAACTTGTACCATACTTCGTTCCTCCTGCCGCCGCCTGCGCGGCGCGATATCAAAAACTTTCAGCGGAGGCCATTGGCCGCCCGATAGATGCGGGCCATGGCCGCCTCGTCCAAACTCTTAAAGGTGCCGATGGTGCGGCTGTGGTTGTAGCTGCAAAGGGCCGCCAGCCGGTCCATGACCGCATCGTCCAGGTCGCCCACGTTCAGCTCCGGCAGCGAAACCGGCATGCCGATGGACCGGAAGAAGGCCACCTGCTTTTCAATGCCCTGCCGGGCTGCCTGCGCGTCGTCCGCCTCGGTGACGTCCCAGACGTTCCGGGCAAACCGGGCAAACCGGGCGTAGCCGTCCACGCCGGCCACCTCTTCCGCCCAGGCGCGCCAGACCGCCGAGAGGGAGGCGCCGTGGGCCACGTCGAACATGGCGCCCAGGGCGTGGCCCAGCTGGTGAACCGCGAAGTCCTTCTTCCCGCCCAGGCCGGTGAGGTTGTTGTGGGAGAGGCTGCCGCACCACATGATCTCGCTCATGGCGTGGGTGTTTGCGGCATTCTCCACCACCAGCGGACCGTTGCGCAGCACCACCCGCAGCAGCGCCTCAGCCAGCGCGTCGGTGGTCTCGTTGTCGGTGACGGGGTTGAAGTACCGGTCCAGGGTGTGCATCAAAATATCGGTCACGCCGCAGGCCACCTGGTACCGCGGCAGCGTCGCGGCCAGGACGGGATCGAGGACGGCGAAGACCGGGCGGTTCAAGTCGGTGTTGAGGCCCCGCTTGACGCCGGCGTCGGCGTCGGTGAGGACGGCGGAGTCGCTGGTCTCGCTGCCGGCGGCAGGGATCGTCAGCACAACACCCACCGGGAGCGTCTTGGTCAGGGGCCGCTTGCCCAGCCAGAAGTCCCACAGGTCGGTGCCGGGGTTGGCCGCGCCGTGGGCGATGGCCTTGGCCGTGTCGATGACACTGCCGCCGCCCACCGCGAGGATCAGGTCGGCCCCCAGGGCCAGGGCCTGGGCCACCCCTTCCCGGGCGTGGGAGAGGCGGGGGTTGGGCTGCGCGCCGCCGAAGGGCGCGTAGGTGATGCCGGCGTCGGCCAGCTGCTGGGTAATGCGCCCCAGAAGGCCGCTCTTGCGGGCGCTCTGGCCGCCGTACACCACCAGCACCCGGCTGCCGCCGTACTTCTGCACCAGGGCAGCGGTCTGGTTTTCACTGCCGGGGCCGAAGCAGACCTCGGTGGGAACATGGTAGTTAAATGACTCCATACCAGGTATCTCCTCCAAAAAAACTGGATATAGTAATGAGAAGGGAGACGCGGGCCTCAGCCGGCCACCATCTCGGCCTTGACGATGCCGGGCGTGGCCTCGATGCGCCGCAGCAGCTCCTCCAGGGAGCATTTCAGCTCGCCGGTCTCCGCCGAGACCGTCACCATGGCGCGGCCCCCGGTGGGGATGGCCTGGTTGATGGTGAGGATGTTGGCGCCGCAGGCGGCGAAAATCGAGAGCAAAGAGGAGAGAACGCCGGACTTATTCTTGAGCATCAGCTGAAAGGTGATGATGCGCCCGGCCATCAGGTTCTGGAAGGGCGCGATGGAATCCCGGTACTTATAAAACGCGCTGCGGCTGATGCCCACGGCCTTGGTGGCCTCGTTGACCTTGTCCGTCTCGCCGGTCTCCAGCATACGCTTGGCCTCCGCCACCTTCAGGAAGATCTCCGGCAGGGCAGCGGCCTCGACGATGTAGAACTTTGGCGTTTTTTCCAAAAAACATTCCCTCCAATTCATGAGATGTCTTTGACGGAAAATCAAATGTTTTCGTGTGAGCTATACTATACAATATTTCCCGCGAGAATGCAACAGGCATTCTCGGAAAACCGGCAGAAATTCTGCCGCTGGACAGGAGGTGGCCAGGCAGTGGAACGAAAAAAGGTCTTAAAAACGCTGGCGCTGGTGGCGGCGGCCTCGGTGGGCGGGTGGCTCACGGTGTGGCTCCTGGGGCCGGTGCTGCTGCCCTTCGGCGTGGGCTACCTGTTCGCCTGGGTGGCCCAGCCGGCCGTGGAGGCCCTGTGCCGTGGGAAATTTCCCCGCTGGGCGGCGGCGGGCCTGACGGTGACGGTGTTCTACGCACTGCTGTTCACCGCCATCTACGCCGTCTGCTGGGTTCTCTGCCGCGAGGCCGCGGCCTTCGCCCGGCAGCTGCCGGCTCTGGCGGCCTCCCTGGCCGAGCCGGCGGCCCGGGTGGAGGCGTGGCTGCTGGAGCGGCTGAGCCGCTTCCCCGACGGCCTGGGCCAGGCCCTGCGAGAGGGCGTGGAGACCTTTTTCAAAAGCGGCGCCGGCCTGGCCGGGCGGCTCTACAGCTGGGTCTTCGACCTGGCCTCGGCCTTCCTCAAACGGCTGCCGGACCTCTTCCTCTTCTTCCTCACGACGGTTCTCTCCAGCTTCATGCTGGCGGCCAAGCTGCCGGAGCTGCGGCAGGCCTGGCAGAAGCGGGCGCCGGAGGCATGGCAGCGGCGGCTCCAGGCCGTGATCCGGCGGCTGCGGGAGACGCTGGGCGGCTGGGTCAAGGCCCAGGTGAAACTGATGGGCATCACCTTTCTGGTGCTGACCGCCGGGCTCTTGATTTTGGGAGTGGACTACCCCCTGCTCTTCGGGCTCCTGATCGCCTTCATCGACGCCCTGCCGGTCTTCGGCAGCGGCGCGGTGCTGCTGCCCTGGGGGCTCTACCAGCTGCTGGACGGCAACACCTTCCTGGGGGTGGGCCTTCTCTGCCTGTACGGCGCGGCTTCGCTGATCCGCTCTGCCCTGGAGCCCAGGATGCTGGGCAAGCAGATGGGCCTGGACCCGCTGTGGACGCTGCTGGCTCTCTACGCGGGCTACCGGTTCTTCGGTATCCTGGGCATGATCCTCTTCCCGGTGGGGGCCATTCTGGCCAAGCAGCTCTGGAGCCATCTGGACGCCCGGCCCCAAAATGGCTGACGCCGGGCGCTTCCCTCCCGGGCCCGCTTGTGGTATGATGGAGAAAACATCCGCCACATGAAGGAGGCACCGCCATGGGCCCATATCACTTTTTCGGCTGGGAGCAGGCCGACGTCCCAGCCCAAACCCACGAATACCCCGGCATCCGCACGCCGCTGGACCTCTATGACCGGCTGTCGGACGGCGTCTGGCAGGCCGACACCTGCGCGCCGCGCCTGCGCCCGGGCTGGTCGCCGGAGAACAAGACCCTGGGACAATGCTCTATCACGGCCTTTCTGGTCCAGGACATCTTCGGCGGCGCGGTCTACGGCATCCGCCGCCCCGACGGCAACTACCACTGCTATAATGTGGTGGACGGCCACGTCTTCGACCTGACCAGCGAGCAGTTCGGCGGCGAGGTCCTCTCCTACCGGGATAACCCGGAGCAGTCCCGGGAGGTCCACTTCGCCAAGGCCGAAAAGAAGGCGCGCTACGAGCTGCTCAAAGCCCGCCTCCTGGCCGCCTGCACCGGCTGAGCGCGCCCGCGGAAGCGCGAAAGCAAACGACCCGCCGGGCCGCCGAACCAACATGGTTCGGCGGCCCGGCGGGTTTGCGCGTTGGGGCGGTTGGCAGCGATGCCGCGGCCTCTCGCAGCGGGTGCGGAAGGCCGTTTACACCGTTGCACTGAAGGGGTCTGTCGTAGGGGCGGCTATCAGCCGCCCGCTTGCCAAGGCCGCGATCCCGGCGTGCTGCCGCCGAACGAAGCCAATTCCAGACGGCTTGTTGCGGTTGCCGCAAACACGCCGGAATTGCCGCCAAGCGGGCGCGCGATGCGCGTCCGCGCCGCGTCAGCGGCCTCTCGTGGGGGGTGTGGTGGTTTGATATGGCCGTTTGCACCGCCGCACCAAGGCCCCCTTGTGTAAAGGGGGCTGGCTCGCGAAGCGAGACTGGGGGATTGTCAGCCCCTACGGCGCCTTGGCGCCACCTATTCACTTTTCCTGACCCCTCCGTCAGGCCTGCGGCCCGCCACCTCCCCTAAAGCCCTTTGGGCGTTAGGGGAGGCTTTGGTCGGTGCGTGTGCTGCAGGCACTCAGACAGTGCGGGCGGCCATACAGGCCGCCCCTACAGTGAAGACGGCTGGCTGGTGAAACTGTGGAGGCCGATGGCCCGGGTTGCCGCCAGGCCTTCCCGTCCCGCGTTGCACCCCGCAGCAATCTGGACAACAATTGCGCGCCGCTTTCCTCCGCTCCCGTATCAGCTCTGGGTCGGCTGAAAGAGTCCGTCCACGCTGCACTGCAACTCCCGGGCCAGGGAGAAGGCCAGGGACAGCGTGGGGTCATACTTGTCATTTTCGATGGCGTTGATGGTCTGGCGCGTCACGCCGCAGCGCCTGGCCAGCTCCTCCTGAGACAGCCCCAGCTCTTTGCGCCTGGTTTTGATCTGATTTTCCATCTCAGCCCCCGTGCCGCTTTCGCTCCCGCAGCAGGGAGACGAGATACACCGCCGCCATCAGCTCCAGATAAATGAGCGGGTTGATGGAAAGCGGCTGCGCCGTCACCAGGTCCGCGATGACATGCAGCACCAGCACGCCCACCGCCACCGTCAGCGTAAAAGACCCCGCCTTCCAGACGACGACCTGGCCGCGCTCATCCCCCGGACGCAGCAGTGACCAAAGCACCGCGCCGTCCAGCACCGCAAAGACGGCCAGCACGACCCCCAGTACGATTTTTGCCCCGATTGGCATATGTCTCAGCTCCTTTTCCTGTGGTTAAAATGTCAAATTCTTTTGACATTTTCAAGGATACCAGAGCCGTAGCAAAATGTCAAGAACTTTTTACATTTTCCGCTTCGGCACTAGCCCGCGGCCGCTAGGCCCTCCAGGTATTCCTCCAGGCAGATCCCCTGCTCATGGATAGCCTTGGCGGCCTCCTTGCCCACGTAGCGGTAGTGCCACTCCTCGTTGGCCACGCCGGTCAGGTCCACCTTGTCGGCGGGATAGCGGTAGATGAAGCCGTACTCGTAGCTGTGTTCCTGGAGCCAGGGGTAGATGGCGTACACCGCGCCGTTGATGTCCACCGCCAGACCCAGCTGATGCTCGCTGGTGCCGGGCTGGGCCACCCACTGCTCCGCCTGGGCCACGGCCTCCTCCTGGGTATAGCCCTCGGCGATGTAAGAGGCGATTTTTTCATCATAGATGCTCTGCTGCTTCTCCTGGGTCCGGTAGCCAGCGACCACGATCGGCCCCAGCTCCGCCGCGGTGGCGGCGTCCAGCAGCTCCGTCAGTGCCGGGAGAATCCGCGCGTCCACCAGCTGCCCGCCGGGGGCCTCTGCCAACTCCGGCGTGTAGCCCTCCGGCAGCGGGTTCCAGCGGTTCACCAGCAGCAGATTCCACACGCCGTCGTCCTCCGCCGGCTGCCCCGCCTGGGAATCCGACGCGTCCGGCTCCGACGGCTCCTCCGCCACCGGCTCGTCCACAGGTACTTCCGTCACGGGTTCTTCTGTCACAGTTTCTTCTGTGGGCGTCTCCGGTTTCGCCGTCTCGTCCGGGGCAGGCTCGTCCACGGCTGCCGCCGGCACCTCCTCCGCCCAGAAGAGATCGGACAGGCCCCAGCGCACGGCCACCGTACACACCGCCGCCAGCACCAGCATCACGGCCACCGCCGGCCAAATCCGCCCGCCGCGCCGCTGGCGCCGGGGCGATCTTACTCCATTTGTTCCCATGGGGTTCTCCTTTCCGGGCGGAGGGGAAACCGTCTCCGCCGATCGTTGAGAATGATTCAGGATACGCCCATTTTACTACAATCGCCGTGGAATTTTCCAGCACTTTTTTGTGAACATACCGCGCCGGCACCGAAAAAGCTCCAAAATTCAAAGTCAGGCGCAGCGGTTAAGCGGGGCCGTTTGCACCGCCAGCCGTCCATTCCCACCGTATATAACGCGCATCGCGCGTCCGGGCCGCGAAGCGGCCTTTCATGGAGGGAACGGTGGTTGCTCCGGCGGGGGACTTTTCACCGCGGAAAAGTCCCCAAAACGCGCCGGGGGCTGCGGCCCCCGGACTCCCTTGGGGCCGCGCGGCGTGCATCCCCGGAAAAGGCATCTCCCAAGCTGTTACGCTCCACCAGGCCGTCCCGTTTCATACTGCCTTCCCCTTCCCGGCTTCGCGCGGGCCAGTAGAATCGGATTACCGCTACGGCTACAGAACTTTCCTCAAAGGCCGCACGGACTGCCCTGGAATGCGGGGTGGATGCTGCACACGGCAGATTTTTTGCGAAATCTCTCCATTTTCGCCGTAGGGGCGTGCATCGCGCACCCGAACGCCAGCGTCGCCCGAATGTTTGGGCTGAACAGACCCGTCTGCGGCGGGTTCGGGCCGATGAAGGCATCGGCCCCTACAGCGCCAAGGGACTGCCGTCCTCATCGTAGGGGCGGCTATCAGCCGCCTCAAACCGGCTGTGTTCGGCAACTGCCTGCCGGAATCGCTGCCTGGCCGTCAGCCGTCTCCCACGGTCAGCGTCACCTCTGCCGGGCCGTCCCAGGCCAGCTGATACCGCCGGGAGGCCGTCAGGCCGGAGAAGGTGCATTCAGAGGCGTCGGCCTCCACTTGGGCCTCCTGAATCGCCGCGCTGCCCTGGCTGATGTCCAGCAGCGTCAGATTGCCGGCGACGTCGGCCCCCGTGAGGGAAACGGCGATCTCCGTAGAGTTGGTGTAAAAGACGTAGCGGGAGAGCGACGCGGCGTCACAGGTCACGTCGCCCCGCTCCAGGGAATAGAGAACCGTGGCCGTCGTCTCCGCCGCGCTGGGCACCGCGGTGCGCACTGCCCGGGCCTCCCCTTCCATGCCCGCCATACCGGCGGAGGAAAAGCCCACCATATACGTCCCCGGAGCCCAGGGGCCGTCCGAGGCAATGGTCTGCCAGCTGCCGGCTGCAAATTCATACACCGTTCCCTCCAGCTCCATCAGCACCGCCTCCGTGCCGGTGTTGTGGACGGTGACGGACCAGCAGGGCGCCTCCTCCGTCAGCACCAGCCGCTGTTGGAAGGAGGTATTGCCCCCCAAATTCGCGGTAAAGACCGTCTCTGTACCGTCCGCCGCCGCAATGACGCCGCCCTCACCCTGGGCGTTGGGCGACAGGTGGAGACCGGCTCCCACCAGCGACGCGGTGTAGACCTGGCGGCCGTCGCCGCCGCCGGAGGCGGTGAGATAGACCGTCCCGGTCCAGGTTTCTCCGGCTTCCCCGGAGAGGGCAAAGCGAAGGGCCGCCGACTGCGCCAGCTCCCCATCCGCCCCCAGCGGCGACCAGAAGAGGCCGTCGCCGTCCCGGAGATCTGCCGCCGTCACCAGCTGCCCGTCCGCCAGCAGCGCACCGCCCGTGCAGCGGACGGAGCCCTCGGTGAAGGGGAGGTCCAGCGTCAGCGGGAAATAGGGGCTCCGGGATGAAAGCATCGGCGCGAACTCCCACTGGGCCACGCCCATGGCAGCCTCGGATACCAGGCTGTGGATGCTCGAGAGGAAGGTGCGTTCTCCGTCGTCCCGGAGCTGGGCCAGCCAGAGGTCGCCGTCCACCCGCAGCAGAAAATAGTCGTCGGACAGGGGCTGGTAGAGAATTTCCTCGTGCCGCGCCGTCAGGGACTGCGCCGCCCCATCGCTTTGGGGCAGGAACAAGTCGGCCCAGGCCGCGTCGGTGTAGGGGAAGGGCTGCCAGCCCCAGGTGACGCCGGTGAGCCGGGTCTCGTGGCTGCCGGTGGTGTCCACCGCCGGATCGGCGTCTCCGGTCCCGGGCAGCGCGCCGCTGCGGGACACCAGCGTGAAGTCGTCCTCCCCCACCACGTAGCGAACGCCCGTATCGTCGCTGCGCAGCTGCGAGTTGGCCGGGTTCCAGTAGATGCACTGGTAGGAGACGTAGGTGCTGCCCGGCGTCAGCCGCGCTTCGCTTTGGGACGCGCCGAAGTCCCCCGAGTCCTGGGCCGGGGCGGGGTTGGTCAGCAGGGCCACGGCTGCCGCGACGCAGACCGCCGCTGCCGCCGGGACAACCCAGCGGGCCGGCTTTTTCCACCGGGCCAGATGGCGAATCCGCCGGGCCGGGTCCCCGGCGCCGAAGGCTAGGGGCAGGCCCACCCGCCGTCCGGCGGCCAGATGCAGCAGCGTGGCGGCATAGTCCGCCCGGGCGGCGCCGTCCATCCGCCGCACCACGGCCTCGTCGCAGGCGGTCTCCATATCCTGCCCGGCCAGCGCGAAGGCCAGCCAGACCAGGGGGTTGAACCAGTGGAGGCTCAGCGCCGCGAAGGCCAGGGCCTTCCACCAGGGGTCGCCCCGGCGGAGGTGGCAGCGCTCATGGCGCAGGACGTGCTGCCGCGCCTGGGGCGGCAGCGCCGCGGGCAGATAAATCTTAGGCCGCGGCAGTCCCAGGAGGAAGGCCGTGGAAATCCCCTCGGCCAGATAGACGCCCCGCTCCAGGGGCACGGCGGTGCGGAGCTTCCGGCGCAGCCGGAAATCGGATACCCCGGCCCACAGGGCCATGACGCCCACCCCGGCCAGCCAGACCGCCCCGGCCACAGCCCATGGGTCGGCAGCAGGGGTCTCCGGCGCGGCGTCCGCGGTAATTTTCGCCGCCTCTTCCGCCGGTGCCGCAGCCACCCGGTTTTCCGAAGGCGCGGCGGTCACAAGCTCCGGCAGCGCGGCCACGTAGGCCATGGAGGTGGCCGTGGTCCCGGCCTCCACCGCCGGGGCATCCAGCAGGCCGAAGAGCGACACGGCGGACGAGAGCGACACCGGGCACAACAGGCGCAGCAGCACCACCGCCCACAACGCGCAGACGATGGCCCGGGGCGCCCGCCGGAGGGCCAGCCGCAGCAGCGCCACCGCCGCGATGACCACGCTGGCCGTCAGGCTCATGTCCACCACCCGGGCAAAGACAGCCTCAATCGCCATGGCCGTCCCTCCCCATCTGATCGATGAGGGCCTGCAGCTGGGCGATCTCCCGGTCCGAGAGCTTCTTCCGGCGGGTGAACGCCGTGAGGAAGGCCGGGAGAGAGCCGTCAAAGGTCTCCTCGACAAACTGCTCGCTCTTCATGGCGTAGAAGTCCGCCCGGGACAGGAGCGACGTCACCGTCCCGCCCTGATTTTGAAAGATCCCCCGGTCACACAGGCGCTTGAGTACCGTGTAAGAGGTGGTGGGCTTCCAGTGCAGCTCCGTCTCCGCCAGCGCCACCAGCGCCCGGGACTGTAACGGCTCCCGGCTCCAAATCAAATCCGCAAAGCGGGATTCCAACGGTCCCATGGTCGGCATTCCAATTCCTCCTTTGCTCTATATCTTGTAGAGTAATTGTATTCTACACGATGTAGAGCAGTCTGTCAAGGCGGGGGCTTGAATGGGAACCGGGGACGATCCCGCCGTAGGGGCGGCCCGCGTCCCCCGCGCGGCTGCGGCGAACGCAAGCCTCGTAGGGGCGCGCAGAACCATCCAACACTGGTGGGAATCGCCCCCTGGTCCCGGGCGGCTGATAGCCGCCCCTACGACGGCGACGGAAGTTTGGCAGGAAAAACGGTCTTACACAACCACTGTACCCTTCACGAGAGGCCGCTGCGCGGCACGGACGCGCGATGCGCGCCCCTACGGTGAGGATGGGTAACCGGTGGACCTGTAGGGGCCGATGCCTTCATCGGCCCGAACCCGCCGCAGGCGGGTCTCTTTGGAGAAAACGCACAGGCGGCGTGGACAAGCGGACACGCGCTGCGCGGCCGCTGCGGCGAGATATGGGGCGCGGGGCCGATTTCGGTCCGGGAAGCGCTGGATTTCTGCCAAAAAATGCGCCCCCGGGGGATGGGGGCGCGGAACGGGGAAGCTCAGCCCAGGGCGGCCAGGTCGGCCTCCGGGGTGGTGGTGGGCGCGATGTGGTAGTGCTCCACCAGGTAGGAGAGGACGTTGGGCGAGAGGAAGGCTGGCAGCGTCGGGCCCAGGCGGATGTTCTGGATGCCCAGGTGGAGCAGCGTCAGCAAAATGCACACGGCCTTCTGCTCGTACCAGGAGAGGACCATGGAGAGCGGCAGGTCGTTGACGCCGCAGCCGAAGGCCTCGGCCAGGGCCAGGGCGATCTCGATGGCGCTGTAAGCATCGTTGCACTGGCCGATATCCAGGAGCCGGGGCAGTCCCGCCACGGTGCCCAGGTCCAGGTCATTGAAGCGGTACTTGCCGCAGGCCAGGGTCAGCACCACCGAGTCCGCCGGGGTCTGCCGCACGAACTCCGTGAAGTAGTTCCGGCCTGCCCGGGCGCCGTCGCAGCCGCCCACCAGGTAGAAGCGGCGGATGGCCCCGGACTGGACGGCCTCGACGATCTGCCCCGCCGCGGCCAGCACGGCCTGGCGGCCAAAGCCGGTGGTGACGCTGGTGCCGCCGTTGACGCCCGGGAAGGTCTTGTCCTCCGGGAAGCCGCCCAGAGCCAGCGCCTTCTCGATCAGCGGGGTGAAGTCCTTGTCCGCGCCGATGTGGGCCGCGCCGGGATAGGAGACCGGCCCGGTGGTGAAGACGCGGTCCAGATAGCTCTCCTTGGGGGGCATCAGGCAGTTGGTGGTGAAGAGGATGGGGGCCGGAAGGCCGTCAAACTCCTTTTGCTGGTTCTGCCAGGCGGTGCCGAAGTTGCCCTTCAGGTGTGGGAACTTCCGCAGGGCCGGGTAGCCGTGGGCCGGGAGCATCTCGCCGTGGGTATAGACGTTGATTCCCTTGCCCTCGGTCTGCTCCAGCAGCTTCTCAAGGTCCAGCAGGTCATGGCCCGTGACCACGATGAAGGGTCCCTGCTCCACGGTCAGCGGCACTGTGGCCGGAGCCGGGTGGCCGAAGGTCTCGGTGTTGGCCCGGTCCAAAAGGGCCATGCAGGTGAGGTTATATTTGCCCACCTCCAGGGCCAGGGGCAGCAGCGTCTCCATGCCCCAGTCCTCGCCCACGGCGAAGAGCGCCTTGGCCAGAAAGCGGTTGAGGTCGTCGTCGGTGTAGCCCAGGGCCATGGCGTGGTAGGCGTAGGCAGCCACGCCCCGGACGCCGAAGAGAATGAGAGATTTGAGACTGCGGATGTCCTCGTTGGCGGCCCAGAGGCACTCCAGGTCGTAGTCCTCGGTCCGGCCGCAGGGGGCGCCGCAGGCGGCGCAGCCGGGCAGGATGCGTTCCTTCTCCCGGTGGACCTGCTCGGTCAGGGCCGCCACGTGGTCCGCCGAGAAGTCCACATTGGTAATGGTGGCGAAGAGGCCCTCCAGCAGCAGCCGCCAGGTGGCCCCGTCGGCCTGGCCGTCGCCGCCGATGGCCCGGGCCAGGCCGATCAGCGCGCCGGTCAGCTGGTCCTGGAGCCGGGCCGTCTGCGCCGTTTTCCCGCAGACGCCCCGGGCGCCGGTGCAGCCGGTGCAGCCGGCGGTCTGTTCACACTGAAAGCAAAACATCGTCTGTTCCATCGGTTTCTCCTTGTCGCGTTGGTTGTTCGGTTTGAATTTCGGGACGGCGGTCAAAACACCACCACCAGCAGCATTTTGAACTGCGCCTCGCCGTAGACGGCGTGGGGGTGGCCGGCGGGCATGACGATAGACTCCCCTTCCCGCAGCAAAAAGTCCTGGCCGTCGATGGTGATGCGCCCGGTGCCGTCCAGGCAGGTGACGAAGGCGTCGCCGCCGGAGCGGTGGGTGCTGATCTCTTCCCCGGCGTCGAAGGAGAAGAGGGTGATGCTGACGGCGTCATTCTGGGCCAGCGTCTTGCTGACCACCTGGCCCGGCTGGTAGGCGATCTGTTCCTTGAGTGTCAAAACCTGACTCTTTTCCATATTTTTCATTGGCGCTCCCATAAAAGTCCTCCTCACTGATTCAAAATTCTGCCGTCGATGGAAATCGTCGCCACCCGCAGCGGAAGCTCCTTCCCGCTGGCCCGGACGGCCTGCTCCGCCGCCCGGGAAAGGCCGCCGCAGCAGGGCACCTCCATGCGGACGACGGTGACGCTTCGGATGTCGTTGTCCCGGAGGATGGCCGTGAGCTTCTCGGCGTAGTCCACGCTGTCCAGCTTGGGACAGCCGATGACCGTCACGCGGCCCTGCATAAAATCCCGGTGCAGGGCGGCGTAGGCAAAGGCCGTGCAGTCGGCGGCGATGAGCAGCTCCGCCCCCTGGTAGTAGGGCGCCCGAAGGGGCATCAGCTTGATCTGGCAGGGCCACTGGGCCAATTGGGAATCGGTCTGCGCCGCCGGGGCTGCCGGGGCGGGCCGGTCAAACCGGTGCATCTGACTGCCCGGGCAGCCGGTATGGGGTGCGGCCTGGGTTTTCCCGGCCTGGCGGGCCCGGACCGCGGCTTCGTCATAGGCCGCGGCCTCCCGCTCCACAAAGGTGATGGCTCCGGTGGGGCAGGCCGGGAGGCAGTCCCCCAGGCCGTCGCAGTAGTCGTCCCGCAGAAGCTGGGCCTTGCCGTCCACCATGGCGATGGCGCCCTCGTGGCATGCCGCGGCGCACAGGCCGCAGCCGTTGCACTTCTCCCGGTCTATTTGAATGATTCGTCGGATCATTTCACTGGCTCCTTTCGTGTGCTTGACTCTTTGCGTTGAGTATACTATAATGCGAACCACAAATCTGTTGTTCAAACAACAAGGAGAAAATTATGTCTCAATCTGTGCAAATCCCGCTCTTTCAGGGCATCGACCCGGCAGACCTGGAGCGGCTGCTCGGCTGCCTGGGAGCCGCCCGGCGGCGCTACCGCAAGGGCGACGTGATCCTCGCCGAGGGCAGCCCCACAACATGGGTGGGCGTGGTGCTGGCGGGCCGGGTCTTGATGGAAAAGAGCGACATTTTCGGCGGCAACACCCTCCTGGGCAGTGCCGGGCCAGGCGCCGTGTTCGCCGAGGCCTACGCCTGCCTGCCGGAAGAGCCGCTGCAAATCTCCGTCACCGCCGCCGAGGAGACCACGGTCCTCTTCCTCCAGGTGGGGAAGGTCCTCGCCGCCTGTCCCCGGCAGTGCCCCTTCCACACCGCACTGATCCGCAACCTGCTGGCGATCTCCGCCCAGAAGAACTTGCAGCTCTCCCGGCGAATCCTCCACACCCAGTCCAAGTCCATCCGGGGGCGGCTCCTCTCGTACTTCTCCGAGCAGGTCAAGGCAGCGGGCGGCAGCCGCTTCACCATCCCCTACACCCGCCAGCAGCTGGCCGATTACCTGGGGGTGGACCGCAGCGCGCTGAGCGCCACCCTCTCCAAAATGCAGCAGGAGGGGCTGATCCGGTACCGCCGCAACGAGTTTGAAGTGGTCCAGCCGGGGAAAATGCCATAAAAAAGCACCCGCCGCAGAAGCTCTCGTTTCTGCGGCGGGTGCTTTTTTTACTCTTCTTTACTCTTCAGCCGCTTCCTCCGGCGGCTCGTAGTTGGGGTTATAGTTGACGATGATGGAATGCTCCTGCAAGGCCTTGACGTCCTCCTCCGGGATGGGATTGTCCCAGACGTTGACCTGGATCAGATTGATGTTGTCCGCCAGGGGCAGGATGGTCTTCACCTGATTATAGTCGGCGTAGACATAGTTGAGGCTGTTGATCCCGGCGAGGCCCGAGAGGTCCTCGATCTGGTTGTTGTCCACCCGGAAGATTTGCAGAACACTGTTGGCCTCATCAAAGTCCGGCACGGCGGTGATCTGGTTGTTGTTGCCGTTGAACTGGGTCAGCGCCGGGAGCTGGGCCAGCACCGAGATATCGCTGACCAGGTTATACTGCACCTCCAGCACCGACAGCGCCGAGCAGCCGGAGAGGACCGAGAGGTCGGTGATGGTGTTGTTCCCGGCCAGCAGGGTCGTGAGCTGCTGTTTGTCGGAGAGGGCCGCCAGCGCCGTCACGTCACAGCCGGAGATGTCCAGATACTGGAGCTTCCCGCAGGCGCTGAGACTGGCGATGGAGGTGATGGGATTGTTGGTCAGGGTGACGGTCTCCAAATCCAGCATCAGCGACAGCACGCCGATCTCGGAAAGGGAGTTGTCGGCCAATTGCAGCTCCTTCAGCTTGGTCAGCTGGGAGAGGGCGCCGATGTCGGTCAGGGCGCAGTTGTTGAGCCGCAGCCGCTGGAGGCTGGTCAGGCCGCCGATGGCGTCCAGCGAGCCGGAGGAGATGGTGCAGCCGCTGAGGTCCAGCTCCGTGAGCTTCGTCAGCTGGCTCAGGGGCGTGAAGTCCAGCCCCGAGACGTTCTGTACCGTCAGGGTGCGCAGGCCGGTGAACCAGCGGAGGTCCGACAGATCCGCCACCGTCTCCGGCAGCGTCAGGGAGGCGATGTTCCACAGGTCGTCGGTCATCAGCGTCTCGCCGGCTGTGACGCCCAGGGCCTCCCGGGCGGCGGCGTCCACCGCCGGGTCCGTCAGGGTGACGGGCTCCACCACGCCGCCGATGGTATAGCCGTTCTGCACCGCCGTGCTGACCAGGCCGGTCTCGTCCACGGCGATGGCCAGCACCATGGTCTCGCCGCCCGGCAGCGTCACCGGTCCCTCGTAGAGGTCCTCCTCCATGGAGGGGTACTCCCCGTCGATGGTCAGGTAGACGTCGTTGCCGCCGCCGTCGGCGGTCACTTCAATATACTCGCTGTAGTAGCCGTTTTCGGAGCTGAGGGTGGGCGCGGCGGGCCGCAGCTCGGCCAGCTCCTCCCGGACGGATTCGTCCGCCGTGCGGTCGAGCATCTGCACCGCGTCCAGGAGCTTGTCCTGCTGGACGTACACCCGGCACAGCTCCACATAGAGCGACACATCCTCGGGATTCTCCTGAATAGCCCGCACCAGGGTGTACTCGGCCTTGGTGTAGTTGCCGGCGCCGGCATAGGCTTCGGCCAGGGCCAGCGGGATCTCGTCCCCCTCGCCCTGGAGGCTCCAGGCCCAGTTGTAATAAGTGATGGCCCGGTTATACCGTCCCTTTTCCACCAGGTTGGCCGCCCGGCCCGCTAAAAAGTCGGCGGTGAGATCGCTGCGGTAAAAGAGGAAAAACCAGGCGGCGGCGCCCAGCAGCGCCAGGACCAGCACCAGGGGAATGACAATTTTCAAAACTCGTTTCATGGGATGACTCCAATCCAAGATCGTACTGCCGCCCAGGGCGGAAAGAAACAAATTGTAATTTTTATTATTATAATCCTTGGCCGGACCGGTGTCAATGCAGAAAACCACCCCTGGCATGGGCCGCTCTGCCAGCGCATAGGATGAAGGGAAGGAGGGGTGGCTTATGAAACAGTCCATTCTCGCCGGGCTCTCGGCTCTGCTGCTGGCGGTCTTTTTGCCCATGGCGCTGCTGTCCCCGGCGGAGGCCGCCGAGCCGGAGACGAAGATGGTCATCTGGGACACGGCAGCTGCCGCCGAATCGGAGGCGGATTTGCAGGACGCCGAACCGGAAGCGGAAACGGCGGCGGAACCGGAGACCCCGGATGATGCACCGGAGGCGGAGACAGCGTCCGCGGCGTCCGCGCAGCCTGCCGCCGCGTGGGACGAGGCCACCACTGTCTCCCTGCTGACGGAGGGCGGCGTGGTCTCCCTCTCGCTCCGGGAATATCTCACCGGGGTGGTCCTCTCGGAGATGCCGGCCTCCTTCTCCGCCGAGGCGCTCAAGGCCCAGGCCGTGGCGGCCCGCACCTTTACCTTGAAAAAGCTGGAGGCCAGCAAGCACGCCGACGCAGACCTCTGTGCCGACAGCGCCTGCTGCCAGGCCTGGACCAGCCGGGAGGCTCTGGCGGAAAAACTGGGCAGCGCCTTCTCCCAGTACTGGCAGAAGGCGGCTGAGGCCGTGACTGGGACCGACGGCCTGGTGCTGACCTACGGCGGGCAGTTGATCGACGCAGTGTATTTCTCCTGCTCCGGCGGTTCCACCGAGGACGCCGTGGCCGTCTGGGGCGGCGACGTGCCGTATCTCCAGGCGGTGGAGAGCCCCGGTGAGGAAATTTCCAAAAAGTTTGAGACCCAGGTGACGGTGCCGCTCGCCCAGTTCCGGCAGATTCTGGAGGCGGCTGACCTGGACGTCTGGTTCTCCGGCAGCGCCGACAGCTGGTTTGGCCCGTGCAGCCGGACTGAGGGCGGCGGCGTGGCCACCTGGGAGATCGGCGGGCAGTCCTTCACCGGGACGCAGCTGCGCAGTCTCTTCTCCCTCAACTCCGCCAATTTCACTATCTCCGCCGGGGACAGTGAAATCGTCTTCATCGTCTCCGGCTACGGCCACCGGGTGGGGATGAGCCAGTACGGCGCCGAGGCCATGGCCCGGGCCGGCAGCGATTTTGAGGAGATTTTGCTCCACTACTATACCGGCGTCACCCTGACCCGGATGGCCCCGGATCAGGGCTGAGACTGGATTGGAACCTGGAGCAGTGCAGCCAGAAAGTACCGTAGGCACGCATCGTGCGTCCGCTGGGTTGCGATGTCTGAGCGGTTCGCTGAACGCACCGGCCAAAAGCCTCCCCTGTGTAAGGGGAGGTGACAGGCCGCAGGCCTGACGGAGGGGTTGCCGCCAGTGGCGGAATAAGCAACTGCAGCGGCCCAACTGCTGCGGTCGCTGTTTCTGCCACAGGCAGCGCTCCCTTGCAGGCCACATCGGCCCGCACCCACCGCAGGCGGGCCCCATGAAAGCGGGCGGCTAATAGCCGCCCCTACGGCGGAATCGCGGCATCGATGCGGTCGGCGAATGCACTCTGGCGATGCTGGCTTGTTTGCCTCCGGCGGAGGACTTTTCACCGCAGAAAAGTCCCCAAAATGCGCCGGGGGCTGCGGCCCCCGGACTCCCGTGGGGCTGCGCGGCGTGCATCTCCGGAAGCGGCATTGCGTAAGCCGTTACGCTCCACCGGGCTGTCCCGTCCCATACTGCCTGCCCCTTCCCGGCTTCGCGCGGGCCAGTCAAATCGGTCAGCCGTTACGGCTACAGAACTTTCCTCAAAGGCCGCACGGACTGCCACGTAACAGGGGGCGAATGTTGCACACGGCAGATATTTTGCACGATTTATCTATTTTCGCCGTAGGGGCGCGCATTGCGCGTCCGAACGTCTGCGGTATCAGCGTGATTCCGTCGAACGTACCGGCAAGCGATTTTGCTGTAGGGGCCGATGCCTACATCGGCCCGTGCCGCGCAGCGGCCTCTCATGGAGGGTGCGATGGCTGCGGAAGGCTGTTTGTTCCGCCGCGCCCAGAGCCTCTCCTTGCACGGGGGAGGCTTTGGCCCGTGCGGTATGCCGCGGGTGCTCAGGCGTCGCGGGCCAACGGGCCGATGTGGGCATCGGCCCCTACGTGGGAACGGCGGTCTGTGCGCTCGGCGGCGGCGTTCCGGCGACGCAGCCAGGCGGACGCGCGATACGCGCCCCTACGGCAGAATCGCACCTTGTCGCGTTTGCCGCAGGCACATAGGAAGCAGCCGCCCCTACGGCGGGGACGGGAGTCCTGTGGTGCAAAAAGGGCCCGCCGCAGAAGGAAAACGTTCTGCGGCAGGCCCTGAAAATTACACGTCGTTGCGCACCAAGTCCTCCAAGCTCTCCCGGCGGACGGCCAGGTAGTGGCCTGTCTCGGTGAGCATCACCACCGCCGGACGCGGCAGGCGGTTATAGTTGGAGGCCATGGAGTAGTTGTAGGCGCCGGTGGTGCAGACCGCCAGAATCTCGCCCCGCTTCGGCTCCGGCAGCAGGACGTCCGGCTGGATGATGTCGCCGCTTTCGCAGCAGCGGCCCACCACGTCGCACCGCAGCGTCGCCGGATCCTCAGGCCGGCTGGCCAGGTAGACCGTGTACCGCGAGCCATAGAGGGCGTAGCGGGGGTTGTCGGTCATGCCGCCGTCGATGGAGACATAGTTTTTATAACCTGTGATCTTCTTCACGGTGCCCACGGTGTAGAGCGTCAGGCCGGCGTCGGCCACGATGCTCCGGCCCGGCTCCATGTGGACGGCGGGCATCTCCATCCCCAGCCTTTCGCAGACCGCCTTCATATGGGCGGCCACCCGGGCGATGGCCGCCGGGATGTCCACGAAGCCGTCGCTCTCCACGTAGCGCACGCCGTAGCCGCCGCCCAGGTCCAGCACCGGCAGCGCCGCGCCGAATTCGTCCCGGCAGTCCTTGATAAAGGTCAGCATGATGTCGGCGGTACGCTCGTAGACGTCCTCGCCGAAGACCTGGGACCCCACGTGGCAGTGGAAGCCCTGGAGGTCGATGGTGGGCAGGGACAGGGTGTAGCGCACCATCTCCCGGGCCTGGCCGGTCTCGATGGCGGTGCCGAACTTGCTGTCCACCTTGCCGGTGGCCACGGCCTCATAGGTGTGGGGGTCGATGCCCGGCGTCAGCCGCAGCAGGATCTTCTGCCGAAGCCCCTTCTCCCCGGCGATGCGGGCGATGGCGTCCAGCTCCTCCCGGTTGTCCACCACGAAGTGGCCCACCCGGTGGTCCATGGCGAAGGCAATGTCCCAGTCGGTCTTGTTGTTGGAGTGGAAATACGCCTGCTCCAGCGGGAATCCCGCTTGGAGGGCGGTGTAAATCTCGCCGGAGGAGACCACGTCGATGCCCATGCCCTCCTCCTTGGCGATCTCATAGATGCGCTTGAAGCAGTTGGCCTTGCTGGCATAGAGGGGCGCAGCCGCGGGGCCGAAGCTCTCCTGGAAGGCCCGGCGGTACATACGCATATTCTCCCGGATGCGCACCTCGTCCAGAAGGTAGAGGGGCGTGCCGTATTCCCGGGCCAGGGCCACGGTGTCGTGTCCGCGGAAGTAGAGATGGCCGTTTTCTCCCACGGAAAGGTTGCTGCTGAGCATAGTGATCCCACCTGTTGCAAATTTTAGTTCATCATAGCACGAAAGAATCAAAATAGCAAAGGTTTTCTGCCGAAGTCTTTCCTTTTGGCGCGATCGGTGCTATAATCCACAGGACAAAAAAACGATTGGGAGGCATCGCCATGCTGCGCTTTGAATGCGACTACACCGAGGGCTGTATCCCCGAGATTCTCGAGGCCATCGCCCGGGAGAACCACACCCAGCTCCAGGGCTACTCTGAAGACACCGTCACGGAACGGGCCAGAGCCAAGGTCAAGGCCCTCTGCGGCCGGGACGATCTGGCCGTCCACTTCCTGGTGGGCGGTACCCAGGCCAATACCACCGTCATCGCCGCTGCGCTGCGGCACCACCAGGGCGTCATCGCCGCCGCCCAGGGCCACATCGCCTGCCACGAGACCGGCGCCATCGAGGCCGCGGGCCACAAGGTCATCGCCCTGCCCAGCGACACGGGCCGCCTGACCGCCCGGCAGATCGACCAGGTCTGCGCCGCCCACTGGTTCGATCCCTCCTTTGAGCATCAGACCCAGCCCGCCATGGTCTACCTCTCCCACCCGGCGGAGAACGGCACCATCTACAGCCTTTCCGAGCTGGAGGAGATCCGCGCCGTCTGCGACAAGTGGCACCTCTTCCTCTTCCTGGACGGGGCGCGGCTGGGCTACGCCCTGGCCTCCCCCCGGAACGACGTCAGCTTGCAGGACCTGGCCCGGCTGACCGACGTCTTCTACATCGGCGGCACCAAGGTGGGCGCATTGTTCGGCGAGGCCGTGGTGATCTCCCACCCCGAGCTGGCCCGGGACTTCCGCTACCACATCAAGCAGCGGGGCGGTATGCTGGCCAAGGGCTGGCTTTTGGGCCTCCAGTTCGACGTGCTTTTGGAGAACGACCGCTACATGGCCATCTCCCGCAAGGCCGTGGCCCAGGCCATGGAGATTAAAAAGGCCTTTGAGGAAGTGGGCGTCTCCTTCTGGAGCGATTCCTACACCAACCAGCTCTTCCCCATCCTGCCCAACGAGGCCCTGAAACAGTTTGACGAAAACTACGTCTACAACGCCGGTGAGAAGATCGACGAAGGCCACACCGTGGCCCGGTTCTGCACCAGCTGGGCCACCACCGACGCGCAGGTGCAGGCCCTGATCGCCGACATCCGCCGCATCCTCGGCTGAGTCCCGCCGCCCCCCTGCCCCCGCAGGGGGGCACCTATTCGCTATTCACTCTTCTCCCCCTCCAGCGCTGCACACAGGGGCGCGGGCTGGCGGGCGGCCATGCAGGCCGCCCCTACAACAGAGATGGGGCGGGTGCGTTCGGCGAAAGCGCTCCGGCGGTGCGGGCCTGTTTGCCTCCGGCGGGGCACTTTTCACCGCGGAAAAGTGCCGAAAACGCGCCGGGGGCTGCGGCCCCCGGACTCCCTTGGGGCTGCGCGGCGTGCATCCCAAGAAGAGGCATCTTCCAAGCCGTTGCTGTCCACCGGGCTGTCCCGTTCCATACTGCCTCCCCCTTCCCGGCTTCGCGCGGGCCAGTGGAATCGGATAGCCGTTACGGCTACAGGGGATTTCTCTAAGGCCGCACAAACTGCCCCGGAACGTGGGGTGGACACTGCACACGGTAGTTTTTTGCAGAATTTCCTTATTGGGGTCGTAGGGGCGCGCATTGCGCGTCCGTGCCGCGAAGCGGCCTCTGGCGGCGAGTATAGTCGTTGCAGATAGCCCTTTACACCGCCGTACTGCCAAGGCCCCCTTGTGTAAAGGGCTCGCAAGGGAGCGCCGCCAGCGGCGGAAGAAGTGACCGCAGCAGTTGGGCAGCCGCTTGCCTTGGCGGGCCGCAACGCGGGCCGGGAAGGCTTAGCGGCAACCCGGAGCTGGTACGGCGTCAGCCGTGACTGGGGGATTGTCAGCCTGCTGTAGCCTCAAGTTCTAATCCCCTCCGGCGCTTCGCGCCACCTCCCCTTGGGTACCAAGGGGAGGCTTTGAGCCGCTTCGTTCGGCGCAAACGCTCTGCCGACGCTGCCCATGCGGACGCGCAATGCGCGCCCCTACGGTCAAATCGCTTCCCGGTGCGTTCGGCGGAGGCGCTCTGGCGGCGCGGCCCGGCGGAAGCGCAAGTTATTACATTGCCGTGGGCGCTTTGTAGGGGCCGATGCCTTCATCGGCCCGCACCCGCCGCAGCGCGACGGCGCGCCTTTTTCTTGACTTTTTAGTTCTACAGTTGTAGAATATAATTACTACAATCGTAGAACCAATTTGCCCCAGGCAAATTGCGCAAGGGAGGGACGTCTGATGAATTTCTCCGGCTGGTATCGGGTGCTGCTGAGCGCCGTGCTGGCGGGCGGGATCGTCGTGACCTTCCGCCAGTCCTGGCGGCGGGAACACGTCGAATCAGCGCCGCTGGGCATCGGCTGCAAGCCCCAGGTTCTGGAGACCGCGGTCTGGTTTCCGCCGACCGTGATCCTGTGGGCGCAGCTTTTGCTGCTGCTTCTGCTGGCGGCGCTGTGGAGCCCGGCCCAGGCCGTGCAGGCGATGACCTCCCAGGCGCTGGACATGGCCCTTCACCTGAGTGCCTGGTTCCTGGCGCTGACGGCGGCCATGCCCCTGCTGCGGCGGCGCTTCCGGGCCAGGACCTGCGCCATTCTCTGGCTGCTGCCCGCCATCGCCCAGTACTTCTGCCTGCTGCCCCCGAAGCAGCCCCTTCCCCGCTGGAGCATCTACGTGCCGCAGCCGGCGCTGCGGTGGCTCCTGGGGCTGTGGGGCGCCGGGGCTGCGGCGGTGCTGGGCTGGTACTGCCTCTCCCACGGGTGGTTTTGTCTGCGGCTCCGCCGCAGCCGCAGGCCGGAGACCGACGAGGCCGTGACCGCGCTGTGGCGCCGGGAGCTGGAGCGGGCGGGGTATCGGTCCGTGCGGCTCTTTCGCACCGGGGCGGTGTCCGCGCCGCTGTCCCTGGGCTTCACCCGGTGGACCAGGGCCACGGTGCTGCCGGAGCAGCCCTACACAGAGGCGGAGCTCAGCTGGATTTTCCGCCATGAGATTCGGCATTTGCAGCGGGGCGACGTCAGCACCAAGTTTTTCCTGGCCTTTGCCAACGCCTGCTGCTGGTGGAATCCGCTGGTATGGCTGGCCACCCGCCGGGCCGCCGAGGACCTGGAGCTCTCCTGCGACGAGCTGGTGCTGGAGGGGGCGGACCAGGCCCAGCGGAAGGCCTACGCCGCGCTGCTGCTCCGGGCGGCGGGGCCGCGGCAGGCCTTCACCACCTGCCTCTCCGGCGCTGCCGCCACGCTGCGCTACCGGCTCAAGCGGGTGCTGGAGCCCGGGGCGCGGTCCCTGGGACTGGGCCTCTTGGCCGTGGCCATGTTCCTCTGCACCCTCAGCTGCGGCCTGGTCTCCTTCAGCGACAGCAGAGGCAGCCTGACGGCGCTGGCCCTGACACCGGAGGCGGCGGTGACGTCGGCCACAATCTTCACCGCCAACGAAGGGCCGGAGGAGTTCCGGGGCTTTACCCACGATACCGCCGCGCTCTACGCCTACTTTGACACCCTGCCGGCAGAGCGGCTGCTCCAGAGTGCAGGAGACCGGGACCCGGGCGATGGCCGGAGCCTGGAGCTGTATCTGGACACCGCCTGGGGCTGGGAGACCATCACGCTGACGGACCGGGGCGCCGTCCGGCAGACCTACGTCCGCACGGAAGATCGCCATGAAAAGGCCGTCACCAGCTATCGCCTGCTGGCTCCGCTGGACTGGGCCGAGATCGAAGCCTGCCTGCTGCCGGACGAGGCGGAGGCAGAGGTGCCGCCGATGGACGTGACAGTAACGGTGTCGCTGACCGTCGGTGACGGCGTAGACGGCCCCGTGAAGCTCAAGCCGGTAGAGGCCGCCGCCACGTCCGAGGCGGGAGACGTCCTCTGGGCCACGGGCCACAGCGACCACGCGCTGGAGCTGTACGCCGCGGAGGAGGGCACGCTGCTTTTGGACTTTCCCCAGCAGCCCGACCAGTTCAATCTCACGGTCACCGGGGCGGACGGGCAGACGGTGCAGTCTCTCTCGGGCGCGTCCCGGAGCGTATCGGTCCCGGCGCCGGTGGGCAGCGCACTGCGGCTGGAGGTCACCTACCCGCTGGAGGACGGCGGCGTCTGCGAAGCCACCTACCAGCTACGGATTTCTCCCATGGAATAGGCTCCGCATGAAACACAAAGCACAATCCCATGGCAGGGGCGGCGATCAGCCGCCCCTGCCATGCCGCGCTTCCGGCGGGCTGCCGCCGAACGCAGAGGCCAAAGCCTCCCCTAAAGCTCTTGCGGGCGTTAAGGGAGGCTTTGGCCTGTACGCTCGGCGGCAGCGCTCAAACAATGCAGCCAGGTGGGCGGCTGATAGCCGCCCCTACGAATGGGACGGAAAATTCGCACACAAAAGCTGCCGTGTGCAAGATCAAACCCCTGTTCTGGGGCAGTTCGTGCGGCCTTTGAGGAAGGTTCTGTAGCCGCAACGGCCATCCGATTCTACTGGCCCGCGCGAAGCCGAGAAGGGGGAGGCAGTATAGGGCGGGACGGCCCGATGGACAGCAACAGCTTACGCAATGCCTCTTCCTGGGATGCACGCCGCGCAGCCCAAAGGGGGACCGGGGGCCGCAGCCCCCGGCGCGTTTTGGGGACTTTTCCGCGGTGAAAAGTCCCCCGCCGGAGGCAGACAAGCCCGCCATCGCCGGAGCGCTTCCGCCGAACGGACCCGCTTCGCGGTTCGGGCCGATGTGGGCATCGGCCCCTACGGAGCATTTGCGGCAAGCGCACCAACTCGCAATCCCGCCACTACGGCGGAAGCAACGGAAAAATGGCATCCAGACCGACAGCCTGTACGACACAAACGGCCCCTGCGGCGCGATGCCGCAGGGGCCTTGTGTATCATTCAGGGGATTACTGATGGATGGCGGTGCCAGTCTTGCCGGCGATGCCGTCGCGGGCCTTTTCCAGCAGGGTGATGAGGGCGGTTCTGCCGGGCTTGGACTCGGCAAACTTCACCGCGGCCTCCACCTTGGGGAGCATGGACCCGGGGGCGAACTGGCCCTCGGCCATGTACTGCCGGGCGGCCTCGGGCGTCAGGTCCGAGAGCCACTGCTCATTTTCCTTGCGGAAGTTGATGGCCACCTTCTCCACGGCGGTGAGAATAATCAGCGTGTCGGCGTCCAGCATTTCGGCCAGCAGCTCGGAGGCGAAGTCCTTGTCGATGACCGCCGCCGCGCCCTTGAGATGGTTGCCCTCGGTGCGGAACACCGGGATGCCGCCGCCGCCGCAGCAGATGACGATATGGCCGTCGTTGCTCAGGGCGCGGATGGCGCCGGCCTCGATGATGTGCTTCGGTCTCGGGGAGGCCACGTACCGCCGCCAGCCCCGGCCGGAGTCCTCCTTGAAGAGGAAGCCGGTCTTCGCCGCCATCTCCTTGGCCTCTTCCTCGGAGAGGAACTTGCCGATGGGCTTGGAGGGCGTCTCAAAGGCGGGGTCGTTGGGGTCCACCTCCACCTGCGTCACCATGGTGACGACGGGCTTGTCGGTGATGCCCCGGTTGAGCATCTCCTCCCGCAGGGCATTCTGGAGGTCGTAGCCGATATAGGCCTGGCTCATGGCGCCGCAGACTGACAGCGGCGTCGCGCCCTGGGTGTGGTCCTCATGCATCAGGGCCAGCATGGCGTTGTTGATGATGCCCACCTGGGGGCCGTTGCCGTGGGCCACGATGACCTGGTTGCCGTCCTCAATGAGATCGACAATGGCCCGGGCCGTGATCTTCACGGCAGTGGCCTGCTCGGGGAGAGTGGTGCCCAGGGCATTGCCGCCCAGGGCGATGACAATGCGCTTTCCCATAATTTCAAAAACCTCGCTTTACTGGGGCCAATCAGAACTTCTTGCGCAGCTCGTCGGAGGCGTCCATAGCCATCAGAGCCTTGACGGGGTCCTTGACCTTAGCCAGGAAGATCATGGCGGCGATGATATAGGGCTTGTAGGAGGCCTGCTTGTAGAGCGGCACGATATAGCGGTCGAAGACGGAGTTGTCCACCTCGCCCTCCTTGCAGCTGAGGCCGGTGATGTCGGCGGGCAGGCAGTGGAGGTACAGCGCCTTGCCGTCCTTGGTGAGGGACATCATTTCCTCGGTGCAGGCCCAGTCCTTATGCTCGGCGTTCTGCTGCAGGAGTTCCTTCTCCAGCGCGTCGATGCCGGCCTTGTCGCCCTGCTGATAGAGCTTGGTGCGCTTTTCCATGGCAGCGAAGGGAGCCCAGGACTTGGGATAGACGATGTCGGCATCCTTGAAGGCCTCGGCCATGGAGTTGCACTTGGAGAAGGAGCCGCCGGACTGCTCGGCGTTCTTCTTGGCGATCTCCTCGATCTCGGGCATGATCTCATAGCCCTCGGGATGGGCCAGGACGACGTCCATGCCGAAGCGGGTGAACAGGCCCACGACGCCCTGGGGCACGGACAGGGGCTTGCCGTAGCTGGGGGAGTAGGCCCAGGTCATGGCGACCTTCTTGCCCTTCAGGTTCTCCACGCCGCCGAAGTAGTGGATGATGTGCAGCATATCGGCCATGCACTGGGTGGGATGGTCCACGTCGCACTGGAGGTTGACCAGAGTGGGCCGCTGTTCCAGGATGCCGTCGCGGTAGCCCTCTTCCAGGGCGTCGATGAAGGTCTTCTGGTACTTGTGGCCCTCGCCGATGAACATATCGTCGCGGATGCCGATGACTTCCGCCATGAAGGAGACCATGTTGGCGGTCTCGCGGACGGTCTCACCGTGGGCGATCTGGCTCACCTTCTCGTCCAGGACCTGCTCCTCCAGGCCCAGCAGGTTGCAGGCGGAGGCGAAGGAGAACCGGGTACGGGTGGAGTTGTCGCGGAAGATGGAGATGCCCAGGCCGGAGTCGAAGACGCGGGTGGACTTGTTGCGCTCCCGGAGGTCCCGCAGGGCGTCGGCCACGGTGAAGATGGCGTCCAGCTCCTCGTCGGTCTTGTCCCAGGTCCAGTAGAAGTCGTTCTTGTACATATTGTTGATGTGCAGGGTCTCGAGATGTCTTGCCAGTTCCATTGCCTTGCTCATGGGATAAATCCTCCTAAATATCATTGAAGTAATTTAGATTTCGTAGGGGCGCGCATTGCGCGTCCGTATGCTTACCGGATGTCGTTGTCGGTCAGGCTCTGGCGGAATTCGGTGACGTCGTCGGTCTTGTTCTCTTCCTTGTAGAGGTTGACGGCGGCCACGTACACGGCGGCGCAGGTCACCAGATCCTGCTTCCAGGTGATCTCGTTGGGGGCGTGGGCCTGGCTCTCAGCACCGGGGCCGAAGCCGACGCAGGGGATGCCGTAGCGGCCCTGGATGGAGACACAGTTGGTGGAGAAGGTCCACTTGTCGATCAGAGGCCGGTTGCGCTTTTCCATGGCGGAGGGGGCGCCGATGCGCTTGTCGCCGTAGAGGGCCTTGTGGGCGTCCACCAGGGCCTGGACGTGGGCGGCGGATTCCTTGTTGATCCAGGTGGGGAAGAAGCACTCGGTCTCGTAGACCTCGCCGGTCCAGGCGGGACGGTCATACATATACATACTGACCTTGACGTCGTCGCCGTACTTCTTCACGGCAGGCAGGTCGCGGATTTCCTGGAGGCAGGAGTCCCAGGTCTCGCCGGCGGTCATGCGGCGGTCAATGGAGATGGCGCAGGAGTCGGCCACGGCGCAGCGGCTGGGGGAGGTGTAGAAAATCTGGGAAGTGGTGCAGGTGCCGCGGCCCAGGAAGCGGGCGTCCTCGTAGTGCTCGGGGTTGTACTTGGGGTTGAGCATCTTCACGAGGCCCTTGATCTCGGTATCGTCGGCGTCGTCGTTTTCGTTGAGGGCGCGGACGTCCTGGAGAATGTCGGCCATCTTGTAAATGGCGTTGTCGCCGCGCTCGGGAGCGGAGCCGTGGCAGGAGACGCCCTTGACGTCCACCCGGATTTCCATACGGCCGCGGTGGCCGCGGTAGATGCCGCCATCGGTGGGCTCGGTGGAGATCACAAACTCGGGGACAATCTTGTCCACATTGTAGATGTACTGCCAGCACATGCCGTCGCAGTCCTCTTCCTGGACGGAGCCGACCACCATGATCTTATAGCCGGCGGGGATCAGCCCCAGGTCCTTCATGATCTTGGCGCCGTAGACAGCGGAGGCCATGCCGCCCTCCTGGTCGGAGCCGCCGCGGCCATAGATGATCTCGTCGGTCTCGTAGCCCTCATAGGGGTCGTGGGTCCAGTTGGCCAGGTTGCCGATGCCCACGGTGTCGATGTGGGAGTCAATGGCGATGATCTTCTCGCCGTCGCCCATCCAGCCGATGACGTTACCCAGGCCGTCGATCTCCACCTTGTCGTAGCCCAGCTTCTTCATCTCGGCCTCGATGCACTTGACCACGCCCTCCTCCTCGCAGCTCTCGCTGGGGATGGCGATCATGGCCCGCAGGAATTTGGACATATCTTCCTTGTAGCCTTCCGCGGCAGCTTTGATTGCTTCAAAATTCATGGTATGATCCTCCCTGGTTCATCATTCACAGCTCACTTGCCCCATGCTCCGGGGGGCCTTCTGATACCATCATAACACAAGAAATCAGATTGTCAAACAAAATTTTTGTCAGCCTTAATTTTTTTAAGAAATTCCCTTGCAATCTCCCGGAGATATGGTATGATAGGACTTGTAAGATACCATTGAATCAACGGAACGCAAAAGAGGGTGATCGTACTGGAAAAGAATCAACTGGAGAACTTGAAGCAAATTGCCAAGGGCATCGCGGCCCAGTTCGGCAGCAACTGTGAGGTAGTGGTCCACGAGCTTTCCGAGCAGAGCGCCTACCACTCCATCGTTGCCATTGAGAACGGCCACGTCACCGGCCGGAAAATCGGCGACGGCCCGTCCCACGTGGTGCTGGAGCAGTTGGGCCGCCCCCGGGACGATACGCCCGACGAGCTGTGTTATCTGACCCGCACACCCGACGGGAAGATCCTCAAATCCTCGTCCATGTATATCCGGGACAGTCAGGGCAAGGTCGTGGCGATTTTCTGCGTCAACTTTGACATTTCGGCATTGACCATGGTGGAGCAGGCTGTCCACGACCTGATCGACACCCGGGAGACGGAGCGCAAGGAGCCGGAGCGCATTACCTTGAACGTGGCCGACCTGCTGGACGATCTGATCCGCCAGAGCGATGAGCTGGTGGGAAAGCCCGTGGCGCTGATGACCAAGGAAGACAAGATCAAGGCCATCCACTTCCTAAACTCCAACGGGGCCATGCTCATCACCAAGTCCGGCGACAAGATCGCCAAGCACTTCGGCATCTCCAAATACACGCTCTATTCGTATTTAGACAGCAAAGTAGGAGGGAATTAACAACATGATCGATCTCACCATCCACCGCGAGGGCCTCGCCCACAACATTCAGAAGGCCCGGGAAAACCACATCGTCATCCCCACCATCGCGCAGATGCAGAACCCCGACCTGATCCCCGAGAAGATCAAGGCCAAGCTCAGCCACACCGGCCTCTGGGACGTGGACCCGGTGAACCTGTTCCGCATCTCCTGGCACAACGAGGCCAAGGAGTCCGGCGGTCTCTTCCAGGCCGTTCCCAACTACGTGGAGATTCCCTCCAGCCTCTCCGGCGTCCCCTGCCGGATCATCGCCATGGCCGGCAAGTGGTTCCCCACCGGCTGCCACAAGGTCGGCGCCTCCTTCGGCTGCCTGGCCCCCCGGCTGGTGACGGGCCAGTTTGACGCCACCTACCACCACGCCGTCTGGCCCTCCACCGGCAACTACTGCCGCGGCGGCGCCTTCAACTCCAAGCTCCTGGCCTGCGACTCCGTGGCCATCCTGCCCCAGGATATGTCCAAGGAGCGGTTCGACTGGCTCAAGTCCATCGCCGGACAGATCATCGCCACCCCCGGCTGCGAGTCCAATGTCAAGGAGATCTTCGACAAGACCTGGGAGCTGAAGGCCGATCCCTCCATGATGATCTTCAACCAGTTCGCCGAGATGGGCAACCCCCTGTGGCACTACAACGTCACCGGCTTCGCCCTGGCGGAGCTCTTTGAGGCCGTCAAGAAGCCCGGCCAGACCCTCTCGGGCGCCTGCTTCACCTCCGGCTCCGCCGGCACCATGTCCGCCGGCGACCTGCTGAAAGAGCGGTACCCCGGCATGAAGCTGGCCGTCGGCGAAGCCCTCCAGTGCCCCACCATCCTCAACAACGGCTTTGGCGGCCACCGCATCGAGGGCATCGGCGACAAGCACATCCCCTGGGTCCACAACGTCCGCAACACCGACATGGGCATCGCCATCGACGACGAAGACTCCCAGCGGCTGCTGCGCCTCTTCAACACCCCCGAGGGCCAGGCGTACCTCAAGAACGAGCTGGGCCTCGACGACGCGCTCATCGAAAAGCTCACCTGGATGGGCATTTCCGGCATTGCCAACGTCCTGTGCTGCATCAAGATGGCCAAGTACTACGAGTTCACCGCCGACGACGTGGTGGTCACGGTCCTGACCGACTCCGCCGTGATGTACCGCTCCCGCGTCACGGAGCTCAACGAGATGCACGGCGCTTACAACGCCCACGAGGCGTCCCTGGATCACCACCTCCATATGCTGGGCCTCAAGACCGACAACCTCCTGGAGCTGACTTACGCCGAGCGCAAGCGCGTCCACAACCTCAAGTACTACACCTGGGTGGAGCAGCAGGGCATGGACGTGGAGGACCTCAACGCCCAGTGGTACGACAAGTCCGTCTGGGACACCGTCCACGCCCAGGCCAAGGACCTGGACCAGCTGATCGAAGCATTCAACGAGGAAAGCGGCGTTTTGGCCGCCATGTGAGAAAGGCTCCCTTGTGCAAAGGGCCCGCAAGGGAGCGCCGCCAGCGGCGGAAAAAGCGACCGCAGCGGTTGGGCAGCCACTTGCCTTGGCGGACCGCAACGCGGGCCGGGAAGGCTTAGTGGCAACCCGGAGCTGTCACGCGCAGCGTGACTGAGGGATTGTAAGCTGCCGACGACCGCAAGCTCTGATCCCCTCCGTCACGCTGCGCGTGCCACCTCCCCTTGGTCACCAAGGGGAGGCTTTTCCGGAAGCCGGTTCCGGGCGGCCATACAGGCCGCCCCTACCTTATTTCATTGTGATTCCACCTCAGAAAGGAGCATTCCATGCGCCATGTGAAATATGGCCGCTGCGTCAAGTGCGGCAAGACCTACGAGGCCGTGCCGGACCTCACCACCTGCCAGTGCGGCGGCATCCTGGACATCGTCTACGACTACGACTACATCAAGTCCGTATTTACGAAAGAAACCCTGAAAAACCGGCAGAACTTCACCATGTGGCGCTACCGGGAGCTGCTGCCGGTGGAGGACACCACCCCCGACCCGCCGCTGCGGGTGGGCTGGTCGCCCCTCTACCGGGCGGACCGGCTGGCCCAGGAGCTGGGCATCGCCCGGCTCTACGTGAAGGACGACGGCCTCAACCCCACGGCCTCTTTGAAGGACCGGGCCTCGGCCATGGCCGTGGCCAAGGCCCGGGAGGCCGGGGCCAAGGTCATCGCCTGCTCCTCCACCGGCAACGCCGCCTCTTCCCTGGCCGGCAACGCCGCCGCGGCGGGGTTTGAGACCTACATCTTCGTCCCGTCCCGGGCGCCCAAGGGCAAGGTGGCACAGCTGATGACCTTCGGCGCCACGGTGATCTCGGTCCAGGGCTCCTATGAGGACACCTTCGAGCTGAGCAAGGCCGCCATCGACCGCTGGGGCTGGTACAACCGCAACGCCGCCATCAACCCCTACCTCTCCGAGGGCAAGAAGACCGTGGCATTGGAGATCATGGAGCAATTGAACTGGGAGGTGCCGGACTACATCGCCATCTCCGTGGGCGACGGCTGCACCATCGCCGGTCTCTGGAAGGGCCTGAAGGACCTCTACGCCATTGGCTTCATTGACCGGCTGCCCCGGCTAATCTCGGCCCAGGCGGCGGGCTGCTGCCCGCTGAACCGGGCCATCGCAGAAAATAAGCCCTGGCACCCCATGGAGGAGAACACCCTGGCCGACTCCATCGCCGTGGGCGTCCCCCGCAACGCCGACAAGGCTCTGATGGCCATTCGGGAGTCAAGCGGTCTGGTGGTCAACGTCACCGACGAGGAGATCATGGCGGCCCAGAAGCTGCTGGGCCGGCGCTGCGGCGTCTTCGGAGAGCCCGCCGGCGTCACCGGCACAGCCGGTCTCAAAAAGCTCTGCGCGGAAGGCAAGATCGAGAAGGACGCCACGGTGGTCAGCGTCGTCACCGGCAACGGCCTCAAGGACGTGGCCAACGCCATCGCCTTCTGCGGCGAGC
>NBJMC04202__coassemble_1214_pt1 | contig 59153 bp, 46 predicted proteins | sample NBJMC04202__metabat2_high_PE_003 | metagenome-assembled genome bin NBJMC04202
AGGACGTGGCCGCCGGTGCCGCAGAGGCCACGGTGGCGATGCCCAGGCACAGGCACAGCGCCAGCACCAGGGCGAGAACACGATGATGTTTCATGGGGTTTCCCTCCTCAATAGACAAAGCCGGGAGCTGAGCCCCCGGCTGATGTAAGGTATGAAATTAAATGTCCCACTCCACGACGAACAGCACCGCAGCGATGCCGGTGTTGGTCACGGCCTTGGAGACAGGGGTCACGATGGCGTCGTACTTGACGGAGACGGAGTTCCGGGCAGCGTCACCCTCGCCGGACATATAGCAGCCGGTCTCAGGGGCGGAAAGGAGCTGCTGGCTGGTGGAGCTGCCGGCGATGGTGTTCTTGGCAGCGCCGCTGCCCAGGGTGATGGAGAAGCCCAGCTTGTTGCTGTCTACTTTCTCGCCGGCCAGAGAGGACTTGTTGCCGAAGGCGGTGAGCCGCCAGCCGCCGGCGGCTTCCAGGGTGACGGAGGCGACCCGCACAGCACCATAGGAGTTGTTGACGATCTTGGCGTCGGTGGCGGTGGTCACGGTGCCATCGGTACCGACAGCGATGGGCAGCACGGTGGGGACGGTGACAGACATGGCCGTGGGGGCGGGATCACCATCCAGGGAACCGTCCACGGTAGAGGACAGGTTGACAGCGGCAGAAGCGGAGTCACCGGAGGCGGAGATGTCCGTCCCGGCGGCGGAAGCAAAGACGGTGAAGCTGAAAATGGTGGCCAGCGCCAGGCAAAGGGCGATGAGTTTCTTGCAGTTCTTCATAGTGATAGTTCTCCTTTACTTAGTGATTGATGGTAATGGTGATGACAGCACCGGCGGTACCGAGAATGCTGCCGGTTTTGGGGTCAAGGGAGTGGAAGAGGGCGGTACATTCATAGGTGCCGGCCTCCAGGCGGACATCCAGGGCAGCCTTTTCAATCTTGCTGCCCACAGGGATGGCCTTGGATTCGTAGATGGTCTCCTTGGTGTCGTTGCGGTAGATCTGCACCTGCTGGGGATAGCGGTTGACGTCCTCGTTGACGATCATCAGATTTCCCTCAGCGTCGCCGTCCTCGAAGACCGGGGTGGTGTTCATGCTGATGCGGATCATGCCCTCGGAGACGGTTTCGTTGAGGGTTTCTTCGATTTCTTCCTGGGACATCTGCTCCCAGCCGCCCTCGATGGCGTTCTCGTCAAAGACGATGCCGCTGGTCTGGGCCTGAGGCGTCACATCCTGGCTGGTGCAGCCCGGCAGGACAGCCACGACGGCCGCCAGCAGGAGCATACAGACCAGTATCAGCCCGAGGTAGGCCGACAGGGGGTTGCGAAGGTGGTTCTTTGCTCGTTCCAACATGCGTTTTTTCCTCCTTGGTATCTTGGGTGTCTTGGGTACTCGTTTGTGCAGGCGTTAGCCCATAGGTATCACCCCCCTTCCGCGCCGGGCGTCAGCAGTCCGCCCGCATAGCGGCCATCTCCAGCTGCTCCACAAGAAAGTCCTCCAGCTCCTTGGGAACGGAGTCGAGCTTGCCGTCCCGCATGGTACAGAAGACCTGGGGGCCGAACAGATGGAGGAATTGCAGGTCGGTCAGCTCCAGCATCCGGTCAGGCGGCGCAAAGAAGGCATCCGCCGGCGGCTTCTGCGTCAGCAGCACCAGATCGCCCAGGCGAAGGGCTACATCGATCTGCCCGCCGAAGAGCTGCTGCAGCGATGTACGGTCTCCGCAGAGCAGGACGACTTCCGCCGGATCGCCGGGAGAGGCATACACAGCTCGGATGAGCTGCTCCGGCCGGGGCGTCACTACCTCCGCCTGGAGCTGGAGCCACTCGGGGTCATACCCTGAGGCGGCGAACTGTGCCAAAGCCCATTCCCGCCCCAACCGCTCCGCCTCCTCCATGCTCTCGGCAAACACCGGCGCATGGATATTCAAGCCGCTGTGGATCGTCACGTGATGTTCTACTTTCATTTGTCATTCGTCCTTTCATAATTTGAATTGGATATGCCACATACAGCAATCCAAAGAGATATATCCTGTACCGGAGCTAAGATACAAGACACATTTCTTTACATTGCTTGGCTGTAATCATTCGTGTTTCCTGTTTTTTGGCGCAAAAAAAGAGCAGAATGATCTGCTCTTTGGGGGATCGTATTTGTTATTTTGTGTACCCGCGCTTTTTACTCCAATTCCTGACCAGCAGGAGAATTGTGTTATGCATTTGCTCCTTATTATAATGTGCCGGGAAATATTGCTTTATTTCAGCCTCCTGCACCAAGGCACTGGGAACTTGGGAAGGAGCTTGATTTGGTTTCTTTTCTGATAAAATACCGATCAAATACGTCTCGCTGAAATCTGCCTCGGCTGCTTTTTGGCGAATGGATTTTGCTTGCGCGATAGATGGAGTCGTTTTCAGGGTGGTCATGACACCATACAGGAGCTTCTGCTGTTTTGGAGCTAAAAATGAGATTGACACGGCAGGGTTCATTGCAATTTTTCTTTGATCCACCATCTCTAAGATTTCTGGGATCAGCTCTGTGAGACGGATGTAACGGGAAACCTGGTTGCGGCTTTGCCCGCTCTGTTCTGCCAAGATATCTCTTGATCTTTTTCCGCGTAACTTGTGCCCAACTTGGGCACAAGTTATATCTTCCCGTTTTCCTTGATGACGGATGGCCGCTAGCTTCATCTTGTAGGCATAGGCACGTTCGCTGGGAAGGATCGTCTCACGCTGCAGATTCGCATCCACCATGCTTACAACTGCTTCATCGTCTGTCATAGCCCGAACTAAAACCGGCATCTCCGTATATCCAAGCGCTTCACAGGCTGCCTTGCGCCGGTGGCCGGAGATCAGCTCATAGTAGCCTTCTCCTACCGGACGAGCCACTGCCGGATGGATGACACCGTGGGTCGCAATACTTTTTACAAGCTCTTCAAATTCTCCGTCCTCTCGCACCTGAAACGGATGATTGGGAAATGCTTTGAGCTGACGCAAGGGAATATGGATCACAGTCTGCTGTTGTTTCTCCTGCCACATTATAGCCTCCTGATCACAAAGTGGCCGCTGCCTAGAGGGGAGCGACGATGGACAAAATGTATGTTTGAAATCAAAATACATTCTTCTATTTCCATTTAGATTTGTACAAATACTCCAAAATAGGACAAGAAAACCCCCGCACATTGCCCAAATGGGAATGTACGGGGGTTGGCCTTTTAGAGATAGACCTCCACAGTTAAATCACGCCATTTTGTTGGCTTTATGCCGTATCCATGGGATTGATAGAAGGTTTGCGCCTCGTCAAATCCAATGGTGAATGACAGGATCCTTAGTTGCGGGGGTTCTTGATAGCGGCCTGCGCGGCGGCGAGGCGGGCAATCGGCACGCGGAAGGGAGAGCAGGAGACGTAGGTCAGGCCCACGTTGTGGCAGAACTCCACCGTGGAGGGATCGCCGCCCTGCTCGCCGCAGATGCCCAGCTTGATGTCGGGACGGGTCTTGCGGCCCAGCTCGGCAGCCATCTTGACCAGCCGGCCCACGCCCACCTGATCCAGCTTGGAGAAGGGATCGGACTCGTAGATCTTGTTGTCATAGTAGCTGGCCAGGAACTTGCCGGCATCGTCACGGCTGAAGCCGAAGGTCATCTGGGTCAGGTCGTTGGTGCCGAAGGAGAAGAACTCAGCCTCCTTGGCGATGTCGTCAGCAGTCAGCGCGGCGCGCGGAATCTCGATCATGGTTCCGACCTTGTAGTGCATATCGCTGCCGGCCTCGCTGATGAGGCGGCGGGCAACAGAGTCGATGACGCCCTTGACGTAAGCCAGCTCCTTGGCTTCGCCGACCAGCGGAACCATGATCTCTGGCTCGATCTTCCAGGCAGGGCGGCGGCTGCGGACAGCTAGGGCCGCCTTGATGATGGCAGTGGTCTGCATCTTAGCGATTTCGGGGTAGGTGACGTCCAGACGGCAGCCGCGATGGCCCATCATGGGGTTGAACTCATGCAGAGAGGCAATGACGTTCTCCAGATGCTCCACAGTGATGTTCATTTCCTGAGCCAGGGCCTTGATGTCCTCGGGCTCGGTGGGCAGGAACTCATGGAGCGGGGGATCCAGCAGACGGATGGTGACAGGCCGGCCCTTCATGGCCTCGTAGATGGCCTCGAAGTCGCCCTGCTGCATGGGCTCCAGCTTCTCCAGAGCCTTCTCGCGCTGCTCCAGCGTCTCGGAGACGATCATCTCCCGGATGGCGGCAATGCGGTCGGGATCGAAGAACATATGCTCAGTACGGCACAGTCCGATGCCTTCGGCACCGAAGTTGACAGCCTGCTTGGCGTCCTTGGGGGTGTCGGCATTGGTGCGGACCTGCAGCTCACGGTACTTGTCGGCCCAGCCCATGATCCGGCCGAATTCGCCGGCGATGGTGGCTTCAGCGGTGGGGATGGCTTCACCGTAGATATTGCCGGTGGAGCCGTCGATGGAGAGCCAGTCGCCCTCCTTGTAGACCTTGCCGGCCAGCTCAAACTGCTTGTTGGCCTCGTCCATCTTGATGGCGCCGCAGCCGGAGACGCAGCAGGTGCCCATGCCGCGGGCCACGACGGCGGCGTGGGAGGTCATACCGCCGCGGACGGTCAGGATGCCCTGGGCATAGTGCATACCCTCGATATCCTCGGGAGAAGTCTCCAGACGGACCAGGACAACCTTGTGACCCTTCTGGGCCCACTCGGTGGCGTCCTCGGCGGTGAAGACGATCTGGCCGCAGGCGGCGCCGGGGGAGGCGGCGAGGCCCTGGCCCACGGGCTTGGCGTTCTTCAGAGCGGCGGCATCGAACTGGGGATGGAGCAGGCTGTCGAGGCTTCTGGGCTCGATCATCAGCACGGCTTCCTTCTCAGAGATCATGCCCTCGTCCACCAGGTCGCAGGCGATCTTCAGAGCGGCGGCGGCAGTGCGCTTGCCGTTACGGGTCTGGAGCATGAAGAGCTTCTTGTTCTCAATGGTGAACTCCATGTCCTGCATATCGCGGTAGTGATACTCCAGGGTGGCGCAGATCTTAGTGAACTGCTCATAGACCTCGGGCATCACTTCGGCCAGCTGGTCGATGGTCTGGGGGGTGCGGACGCCGGCGACGACGTCCTCGCCCTGGGCATTCATCAGGAACTCACCGAAGAGCTTCTTCTCGCCGGTGGCGGGGTTGCGGGTGAAGGCAACGCCGGTACCGGAGGTATCGCCCATGTTGCCGAAGACCATTTCCTGGACGTTGACGGCAGTGCCCCAGGAGGAGGGGATGTCGTTCATGCGGCGGTAGTAGATGGCGCGGGGGTTGTCCCAGCTGCGGAAGACGGCCTTGATGGCGCCCATCAGCTGCTCTTTGGGGTCCTGCGGGAACTCCTCGCCCAGCTTGGTCTGATATTCTCTCTTGAACATATTCGCCAGCTCTTTGAGATCCTTGGCGGTCAGCTCGGTATCCAGCTTGACGCCGCGCTTTTCCTTCATCTCATCGATGAGCTGCTCAAAATACTTCTTGCCCACTTCCATGACGACGTCGGAGTACATCTGGATGAAGCGGCGGTAGGAATCATAGGCAAACCGGGGGTTGTTGGTCTTCTTGGCAAAGGCCTCCACCACCTGGTCGTTGAGGCCCAGGTTGAGGATGGTGTCCATCATGCCGGGCATGGAAGCGCGGGCGCCGGAACGGACGGAGACCAGCAGGGGGTTGTTCATATCGCCGAACTTCTTGCCGGTGATATCCTCCAGCTTGCCGATGTACTCCATGACCTGCGCCTGGATTTCCTCGTTGATGGTGCGGTCATCGGCATAGTACTGGGTGCAGGCTTCGGTGGTGATGGTAAAGCCACGGGGCACCGGCATACCCAGGTTGGTCATCTCGGCCAGGTTGGCGCCCTTGCCGCCCAGCAGCTCGCGCATTTTGCCGTTGCCCTCCGAGAACAGATAGACAAATTTTTTAGACATGATCGTTCCCCTTTCCAGTTTCAAAACACTCCGGTTTTGATTTTTGTTTTTTGAAATGAGATGTTGTCTTCAATTTCATAATATATCACATTTCCAGCCGAATGCAAACAGGGAATTGGGAGAAACTCAAAAAAATCCCAATTTATCTCCATTCTCCTCCAGGGGCAGCGGGCAGAGGCGCCGGCGGCTGCAAATCGTCAGTCTTTCCCCGGTGACAGGATGGGGCAGCGACAAGGTGCGGGCGAGCAGCTGCTGGCCGGAAAGCCCCAGGCGCGCCGATACCGCCTGGGACTCCGCCGCGCCGTACTGGGCGTCTCCCAAAATCGGGCACCCGGCGTGGGCGCAGTGCAGCCGCAGCTGATGGGTGCGCCCCGTCAACGGCCACAGCCGCAGACGCGCCGCGCCGCCCCGGATCTCCAGCGTCTCGTAGCGGGTGACAGCAACCTTGCCGTCGGGCCGGATCTCCCGCAGCAGGCTCTGCCCCGGCTTGCGGCCGATGGGCGCCTCCCACAGGCCAGTCGGCGGGTCAGGTACCCCCCAAGTCAGCGCCTCATACGTTTTTATAAGCTGTCCGGCCCGGTGCGACGCCATCAGTGCGGCGTGGATATGGGCGTTTTTGGCCAGCAGCACCACCCCGAAGGTGTCCCGGTCCAAACGGCTCACCGGATGCACGGCGCAGCTTTGGCCGGTGCGGACGTAGTACCCCGCCACGAAGTTGGCCAACGTCCCGGTATTGCGGTGGAACGAGGGGTGCATCAGCAGCCCCGGCGGCTTGTCCAGCGCCAGCAGCGCCTCATCCTCATAGAGGATGGAGAGGGGGCCGTCCTCGGCGGGATAGTCCGGGTTTGCCTCCTCCAAATGGACCGTGATCTCCTGCCCCGGCAGCACTTTTTGATCCGTGTGGACCGGCGCGCCGTCCAGGAAAAAGGCATTTTGCCATTTGAGCCGCTTCACCAGCGACGAGGAAAGCCCCAGCTCTCCCCGGAGGAAGGACAAAACCTTTCCGGACCGCGTGGCCGTATGGTGCAACGTCATCGATCTCCCTCCTCTTCCGGCGGCGGACGTCGCCGCACTCCCCCGCCTCCGCGCATCTGCGGCAGCCAACCTTTATGCGCCCATACTATAGCACAATCCGCAGAAACAGGCAAAAATATTTTTCAAAATCCTCTTTACAAACCAATGGGACTGTGCTATAATTCAAACCGTAATAAGAATTATTATTGTTTTGGAGGACACATGGAAAGTACCAGAAAGCACAGCCGAAAGCGCGACGCCATCCTCGACTGTATGCGAAGTACCACGTGTCATCCCACGGCGGAATGGGTATATCAGCAGCTCAAGCCCGTCTTTCCCGACCTCAGCCTGGGAACGGTATACCGGAATTTGGCCATGTTCAAGGCCAACGGGACCATTCAGTCCATCGGTGTGGTGGGCGGACTGGAGCGCTACGATGCCCAGGTCTATCCTCACGCGCACTTTATTTGCACCTGCTGCGGCAAAGTGACGGATCTGCCTATGGATCAGCTGGACCCCGCCCTGTTGGAGGACGCGGCCCGTCTGGCCAACGGAGCCATCACGGGGTATCAATTGCAGTTCACCGGCCTCTGCGCCGTCTGTAACGAAACGAACGAACCAAAAAATTCTTAATTGGAGGAATATCATTATGAAGAAGTTTGTATGTCCTGTTTGCGGCTATGTCTACGAAGGCGACTCCATTCCCGAAGGCTTTGTCTGCCCCCAGTGCAAGGTGCCCGGCAGCAAGTTTGTCGAGCAGAAGGGTGAGATGAGCTGGGCCGCCGAGCACGTGCTGGGCGTTGCCAAGGACGTGGACGAGGAGATCAAGGCCGGTCTGCGGGCCAATTTTGAAGGCGAATGCACCGAAGTCGGTATGTACCTGGCCATGGCCCGCGTGGCGCACCGTGAGGGCTATCCCGAAATTGGCCTGTACTGGGAGAAGGCCGCTTACGAAGAGGCTGAGCACGCTGCCAAGTTTGCTGAGCTGCTGGGCGAAGTGGTGACCGCTTCCACCAAGAAGAACCTGGAGATGCGCGTCGAGGCCGAGAACGGCGCTACCGCCGGCAAGTTCGAGCTGGCCAAGAAGGCCAAGGCTCTGAACCTGGACGCCATCCATGACACCGTCCATGAGATGGCTCGCGACGAGGCCCGTCACGGTAAGGCTTTCGCCGGCCTGCTGAAGCGGTACTTCGGTTAATCATGGAGTACGCTCCCAATGAGGTCATCTGCAACTGCAAGCACGTGACCATGGCGGATATTGACAATGCCCTGTTCCAGCACAGCCGTTTCTCCGACGTGGAGGCCGAATTCGCCGAGGTGCAGAAGCTCACCTCCTGCTCCACCGGCTGCGGCGGCTGCCACGACAAGATCATGGGCATCATTTCCGAAAAACTCAGCGGCTGAAAAGCTACCCCACATTTCCGGGAGGACAGGCGCACCCTGTCCTCCCTTTTTCTGATATAAAACTGCACTGGAGGAAATACCCGTGAAAATTCGTATTAACAAAGATATCGTCGAGTTTATCCCCGAACACGCCGCTGAGACGGCGGAGCTGGAAGCGCTTTGGGTCAAGATGGGCAACTGCATTGGCAAGACCAAGCAGCTGGAGCCCATGGGCGTGTACGTGCCCAGCGAGAAAAATGTGGCTGTGTTCCACATTGAAGGCCTGAGCGACACCGAGAAGAACGAAATTCCCGTCATCCGCGCTCCCTATGACACCGACGTCTACTGCGTCACCTGCAACAAGACCCAGCACGTCAAGGCCGGCGAGCCCATTCCCTTCTGCTGCGGCCGCCTGATGGAGATTCTGGACTGAACCGATGCAGCTGCAAATCAACCGGGACGTAGTGGAGTGGGTCCCTGAAAACGAAGCGGAGCGCGCCGCGCTGGAGGCCTTTTGGCTGCTGCTGATTCCCTCCGGGGATCGCACCAAGAGCCTTGTGCCCCAGGGGGCTTTCCCCGGGCAGCCTGGCGCGGCAGCCCGGTTTCGCATCGATGGCCTGAGCCTAGCGGAAAAGAACGGCCTGGCCGTCAACCGGGCGCCCCGGGAACTGGACTACTACTGTCCCGTCTGCGGCAAGGTCCGCCGCCTGCGGGCCGGGGAAATTGTCCCGCGCTGCTGCGGCCAGGAGATGAAGCCCAAGACATAGCGCGCAGTCTTTTGCGAGGTACCCCGCAGGCAATGAACATCGGCCTTAAATATTGACAATTTATGACCCGTATGCTACCATCAAGCCAGCGAGCCTTTTCCCAATCCGAAAGAGGAGGAGAGTTACGATGAGCGACGAGATGTACACCCCCAATCCCACCCCCGAGGGGCAGGAAACCAATAAGATGTCCATAGCCGCCCTGGTCTGCGGCATTTTGGGTATTGTGGGTTCCTTTATCCCTGTAATATCCTACTTCACCCTGGTCTTGGCCATTTTGGGCATTGTCTTCGGCTCCAAGGGCATGAAGATCGCCAAGATCACCGGGCAGGGCCAGGGCCTGGCCACGGCGGGCCTGGTGCTGGGCATTATCGGCACGGCCTTCGGCGTCATCGGCGTGCTGTGCATCATCTGCGCGGCAGGCGCTCTGGCAGCAGCTGGCAGTATGTAATCCAAGATTGGCTCCGGGGTATTCCCGGGGCCTATTTTTTCCACGGGAGACTTTTTATGATCCCAAACTTTACATTTCTCGGCAAAACCTTCTCCGCCTATATGTTCTTGGCGTTGGCAGGCGTGTTGGTGATGCTCTACTTTGCCTGGCGGGCCGCCAAGTCCCAGGGGCTGGACGAACTCCATATGCTCAATCTGCTGCTCTTTTCCATGATCGGCGTGCTGGTGGGCAGCCATATGCTCTACGGCATTACCAATCTGCCGCTGCTGCTGGCGCTGGTGGGCAGCCTGGGCAGCTTCGACTCCTGGCAGGCCTTCTGGCAGGCGCTGGAGGCCGTTTTCGGCGGCGCGGTGTTTTACGGCGGACTGCTGGGCGGGCTGGCCGTGGGCTACGTATTTCTGCGAAAGAACCGGCTGGACGTGGGCCGCTACAGCGACGTGACCGCCCCTGCCATTGCGCTGTTTCACACCTTCGGGCGGCTGGGCTGCTTTCTCTCCGGCTGCTGCTACGGCGTTCCCTGGTCTCACGGCGTCACGTATCACTATGCCGCCATGGCCGAGGCCAACGGCGTGGCCCGGTTTCCGGTGCAGCTGGCGGAAGCCGGACTGAATTTCGGCCTTTTCTTTCTTCTGTGGACACTGCTGCGGACGCGCCGCCTGCCGGGTCGCCTTCTGCTGCTGTATTTGCTGATCTATCCGACTTACCGCTTTTTCCTGGAATTTCTCCGGGGCGACGCCATCCGGGGCTTCCTCCTGGGCCTCTCCACCTCCCAGGTGATCTCCCTGCTGCTCCTGGCGGGCAGCGCCCTGATCTGGCTGCGCTGTCGGCGCACGCAAGCATAGAATAACCCCCTGCCGCGCAAGTAAGCGCGGCAGGGGGTTCGAGACTGTCAAAAAACTATGCTAAAACCCACCGCAACGGAGGAGCGGGGGATGGGTGCAGGGGGCAAAGGGCCCCCTGCGCGTTCAATAAGGGTGTTTTTGCAACTTATTTAAAGTTGCAAAAACTAAGACAGCGGGGCGAAAACACTTTTTCGACACGCTGTAACCCCCTGCCGCGCAAGTAAGCGCGGCAGGGGGTTCGCCTATTTTTTGGTGGAATGGCAATGGCACTGGTTGGCGCAGCCGCCGCAGCTTCCGCCGCAGGAGCAGGCGTGCTTTCCAGCCCGCCTGTCGCGGATGAGCTTTCCCACAACGGCTGCCACCAGCAGCACCACCAAGGCCAATACCACAAGGGTGGGCGCGTTCATAGCTTCTCCTTTCTGACAGTGGGGGCCGCGATGCGCCGCGGCCCCCGGGATTTCAGCGCAGCGCCCCAGCCCGGGCGACCTTTTCCGCTTGCGTGGGTCTGCGGAGCAAGAGCCACAGCATACCAGCCAGTACCACCAGCGCAGCAACCAGCCCTGCCGGCTGCACATGGCCGGTGAAGGCACTGCCCAGCTGGTAGACCATCAGAGAGACGGCGTAGGCAAAGGCGCACATATAACCGATGGCGGCCAGGGTCCACTTGGCGTTGTTCATCTCCCGCTTGATGGCGCCCATGGCAGCAAAGCAGGGAGCGCAGAGGAGGTTGAAGATCATAAAGCTGTAGGCCGAGAGAGCGGTGTAGTCCTGGGCCACCAGGCCCCAGATCTCCTCGCCGTTTTCGCTCAGCTCGCCGGCGTAGTGATACAGCACGCCAAAGGTGTTGACCACATTCTCCTTGGCAATCAGGCCGGTGAAGACGGCCACCGCGGCCTTCCAGTTGCCGAAGCCCAGCGGCGCGAAGAGGAAGGCGATGCCGTTGCCGATGGCAGCCAGCAGAGAGGTGTTGTTGTCCTCCACCATGCCGAACTGGCCATCCACCACGCCGAAGCCCTGGAGGAACCAGAGGACGATGGAGGAGAGCAAAATGATGGTACCGGCCCGCTTGATGAAGGACCAGCCCCGCTCCCAGGTGGCCCGCAGGACATTGCCGGGCGCCGGTGCGTGGTAGGCAGGCAGCTCCATGACGAAGGGGGCGGGTTCTCCGGCGAAGGACCGGAGCTTTTTCAGAATGATGCCGGAGACCACAATGGAAGCCACGCCGATGAAGTAGGCGCTGGTGGCCACCCAGGCGCTGCCGCCGAAGAGGGCGCCGGCGATCAGGCCGACAATGGGCATTTTGGCGCCGCAGGGGATGAAGCAGGTGGTCATAATGGTCATCTTCCGATCCCGGTCCTGCTCAATGGTGCGCGAGGCCATCACGCCGGGGACGCCGCAGCCGGAGCCGATGAGCATGGGGATGAAGCTCTTGCCCGAGAGGCCGAAGCGGCGGAAGATCCGGTCCAGGATAAAGGCGATGCGAGCCATGTAGCCGCAGTCCTCCAGCATGGCCAGCAGGAGGAACAGCACCAGCATCTGGGGCACGAAGCCGATGACAGCGCCGACGCCGCCGATGATGCCATCCACGATCAGGCCCGAGAGCCACGGCGCCACCTGCCAGGCCTCCAGCCAGGCTGCGACGTTGCCCTGGACGATTTCCGCCACCAGCACATCGTTGGTCCAGTCGGTGAGGAAGGTGCCAAAGGGGCCCATGGAGATCCAGTATACCGCGAACATCACCGCAGCGAAAATGGGCAGCGCTGCCACCCGGTGGGTGATCACCCGGTCAATTTTGTCCGACGGCGTCAGGCGGTGGGCATCGGCAGAGCCTTTTTTCACCGAGCGGGACACCACGCCGTTGATGTAGCTGTAGCGCTGGTTGGTGATGATGCTCTCGGCGTCGTCGTCCAGCTCCCGTTCGCAGTCCGCGATGTGTTCCTCAAGATGTTCATAGAGGCTCTCTTCCAGCTGCAGATCCTCCAGCACTTTTTCATCCCGCTCAAAAATCTTGATGGCGTACCACCGCAGGTACCGGGAGTCAACCCGGCCCATCAGCGATTCCTCGATGTGGGCGATGGCGTGTTCCACGCTGCCGGTGAATACGTGGGGCAGCTCACCACCCTTGGCCCGGCCAACGGCGGCAATGGCGGCGTCAGCGGCCTCCAGCGCGCCCTTGTTCTTCAGGGCGCTCATTTCCACCACCGGGCAGCCCAGGGCTTGGGAGAGCTTCTTCAGATCGATCTTGTCGCCGGCCTTGTTCACCAGGTCGATCATATTCACGGCCACCACCACCGGGATGCCCAGCTCGATCAGCTGTGTGGTCAGATAGAGGTTGCGTTCGATGTTGGTGCCGTCCACAATGTTCAAAATGGCGTCCGGCTTTTCCTTCACCAGATAGTTCCGGGCCACGACCTCTTCGAGGGTATAGGGGGAGAGGGAATAGATGCCGGGCAGGTCCTGGATGATGACGTCCTTCCGGCCCTTGAGGCGGCCCTCCTTTTTCTCCACCGTGACGCCGGGCCAGTTGCCCACGTATTGGTTGGAGCCGGTGAGGGCGTTAAACAGCGTGGTTTTGCCGCAGTTTGGGTTGCCCGCCAGGGCAATTTTAATTTCCATGGGTGTCTCCTTTCTCTCAGGCCAATTCAATCATTTCCGCATCGGCCTTGCGGACTGACAGGGCATAGCCCCGGAGGTTCAGCTCCATGGGGTCGCCCAGGGGCGCCACCTTGCGCACTTGAATCTGCACGCCCTTGGTGATGCCCATGTCCATGATCCGGCGCTTGATGGGGCCGGAGCCGTGGAGGCGAGCCACCTGTACCGTTTCGCCCACTTTGGCATCTTTGAGTGTTCTCATGCTTCCATCTCCTTCTCATACAACTCACTTTTTATCAGCGCGGCATCGTCTCTTGCGCGGCAAAAGACGTCTGATCCTTTTTCGCTTTTTTAGCTCTTCACAAAAATCCGGTTGGCCATGGCCGCGTCCAGGGCAATGCGGCTGTCCTGTACCTGGACGATGACGCTTCCGCCCACCCGCGACACCACAGACACCGTCGCGTCCATCACGAACCCCAGCTCCGCCAGGTGCTGGCGCACCGCGTCTTTGCCGGTAATCTTGCCCACCACCGCCGGCTCCCCCGGCGCCACCATGCTCAGCGGTACCATTCCGCCACCTCCTGCCGTCAAGTTAGTTATAGCTAATCCGCTGCCGCAGTGCCGGCAGTGCGCTCCTCTGCGGGGCGGAAACCACCGCGCAGCAGTTAGCGCTTGCTTACTTATTGTTCAAAATTTAGATTAGCCATCGCTAACCTCTTTGCAGCAATCAATATACCACTGCCCGGGCCTGGTGTCAAGGGCTTTTGGAAAAAAGTTAGTTTTTTCTAACCAGTTGTCCGCCGCCCACGCCGCCGTAGGGGCGCGCATCGCGCGTCCGATGGGTGGCGATTCGCGACGCGCCCTCGTCGCCGCGCCGTAGGGGCGGCCTGTATGGCCGCCCGTGCCCAGGCCGCGATCGCGCCAGCGTTGGATGGTTCTGAGCGCCGTAGGGGCGCGCACAAAGGCTCCCCTGGAGGGGAGCTGGCGCGAAGCGCCTGAGAGGTGTCGTAGGATTCCCACCAGCGTTGGATGGTTCTGAGTGCCGTAGGGGCGCGCATTGCGCGTCCGTGCCGCGAAGCGGCCTAAAGGCCGCCGGGCGGATATGCAATCCGCCCCTGCGAACAAACCCGAACTCACTCCGTAGGGGCCGATGCCTTCATCGGCCCGAACCCGCCGCAGGCGGGTCCATTGCCGCAGCCGCGCGGGAATCGCCGGTTGGCACGGGCGGCCATACGGGCCGCCCCTACAGTTACACCTCTCCGTCATGGCTTCGCCATGACACCTCCCCTCAAGGGGAGGCTTTGGCTCGTGCGTTTGCCGCAGGCGCGCAGGACACGCAGGCTGGCGGACGCGCGATGCGCGCCCCTACGGCGAGGATTGGTGGCCTGGTGGGAATGTAGGGGCCGATGGTCCGGGTTGCCGCTAAGCCTTCCCGGTCCGCGTTGCGGCCCGCCAAGGCAAGCGGCTGCCCAACTGCTGCGGTCGCTTTTTCTGCCACAGGCAGCGCTCCCTTGCAGGCCACATCGGCCCGCGCCGCGCAGCGGTCTCTGGTGAAGGGCGCGGCAAAACAGCGCCCGGCGTTCGCTGCGCAGCAAAAATGCGCCCCCGGGGACCGGGGGCGCATGGGCAGAGCCGTTTGGCGGCGGAGCCTTAGTAAGTCAGGACACGGTGCAGGATCACAGCCATTTCGGCGCGGGTGATGTTGCTCTTGGGGTTGATCTTGCCGTTGGTGCCCACGACGACGCCATGCTCGATCAGGTCGGAAATGGCGGTCTTGGCGTAGGAGGCAACGGAGCTGTAGTCCTTAAAGTCGGAAGTGTCGTTGGAGGACTCATAGGACATGGCGTAGTCCACCTCATCCAGGGTGCGGTAAATCAGGGTCATGGCCTCTTCACGGGTGATGTAGGCCTTGGGGTTGTACTTGCCGTTGGTGCCCTGGGCGATACCGAGGTGCTTGGCCACGCCGACGGCCTGGTAGGTCTCCTTGGAGTAGGAGTCGCTGCCCTTGACCACATCAGGGAAGTTGGAGGTCACGTTGTAGTCCTCGTACTCATCCTCCAGGAAGGCGCGGTAGAGCATCAGCATGAAGTCGCCGCGGGTGATGTTGGTGGCGGGGTTGTACTTGCCGCTCGAACCCTGGGCGATGCCCTCATAGTAGAGGAAGTCCACGGAGTCGGCGGCCCAGGAGTAGGATCTGGCCGTCACGTCGGAGAACTTGGCGGACTTGGACTTCTCGGTGACCGTGAGGGTCAGGGTGCCGGAGTAGGAGACGCTGTCGCTGGCGCCATAGGCCTTATAGCGCAGCGTAACCTTGCCATAGGTGCCGGCGGCAGGGACAAAGGCCACGTCGTCCAAGTCCTTCTCCGTGCGGGCGGGATCCACATAGAACTTGTCGGTAGACTTCACCAGGGTGCTGGAGAGCATGTCGGAGAAGTCATAGAACAGCTTGCCTTCGTCCGCGTCGGGCAGGGTGAAGGTGACATAGTTGAGCGTTGCGCCCTTCTCTTCCTTGAAGGTGTCTTCCAGCAGCTCGGTGAGGTCGGCAGTGCCGAAGACCACGCCGCGGGAGGTGATGGTGGTGCTGCTGCCGCCGCCGACGGTAATGATCACGGAGCCATAGTATTTGTCGCCCTTGGTGTTGTAGGCCGTAAACTCATACGTGTCGGTATAAGTGGAGGTGCGGTCCTCGTCAGGCACGTAAGTCACGGTGTCCAGATCATAATAGCTGGAGGAGGACTTATAGTTGGGCTGGAACTTCATGGATCTGGTCACTTTGGTCTTCTCGGAAGAAGAGGTGTAAAGCGTACCGTAATTCCTGGAGGAGACGGTAAAGGTGATGTAGGACAGCGTGCCGGAGCCGTTGTCATCCCAGAAGTCCTCGAAGTCGTCCTCGTCAAAGGTGACTTTGGTGCCCACGTCGGTCTCATAGGAGATGTCGCCGGCATAGTCGCAGTAGATGGTGACATAGCCGGAGAGCAGCACCAGGTCGTCATCGGCCTCGATGGTGTAGCTGAACGCAAACTTGCCATTGCCCTTGGCGGAAGGCGTGAACACCACATCGCCCAGCTTGAGCTGGCTGAAGTGGGACAGGCCGTTATTGCCCAGGCCGGAGCAAGTCAACGTGCCGGAGGCTTCGCTGCTGGTGCTGACCGTGATACCGACCCACTTGGCATCGGAACCGGCGCCGGAGAGCATCAGGGACTCCAGAGACTGCTTCGTGGTGACAGAATCGCCGTCCACTTCCACATCGCTGAACACATCATCTTCGTCGAAGGAAAACTTGCTCACATCGTCCTTCAGGGTAACTTCAATATTCGTGGAGGAGTAGAAGCTGACCTGCACATCCTTGGAGACGGTCTGCTTGCCGCCGTCGAAGGTAGCAGTGACCGTGATGGTGGAGACGCCGACATACCGGGAGGTAATGGTGGCGGAGGACTTGTCAGAGTCCTTGATGGTGGCGTTGCCGCTCTTAACCTTGAAGGAGAACTCCACATCGTCATACTGGACTTCCGTCTTCAGCGTAGGCTTCAAGGTGACGGTGCCGCCCACCTTGGCGTCATCGCCGGAGCAGGAAATGGTGCCGTCGGTGACGACCTTCACGGAGCAGGTGAGCGTTTGGGTCTCCTCGCCAACCGTCACATTCGCGGTGACAGTGCCGTCGCCTTCCTCGATGGCGGTGACGGTGCCGTCTTTAACGCTGATGGCGTCGCCGGTGCTGGACCAAGCAACAGTGTAGCCCTCGGTCAAGGTCTCTTCGCCCTTCTTCACGGTAACAGTCAGGGTCTCAGAACCGTTGACGGGCAGCTCCAGAGAGGTCTTGGAGAGGGAGGCGGAGTAAGTCGGCTCACTCACTGTGATAGTAAGCGTGCCCTTCTTAGTATTATCAGCCGTAGAGGTAGCCGTAATGGTGGCAGAGCCCGCCGCCTTGGCCTCCAAAGCGCCATCGGCGCCGACGCTCACGACAGTGCTGTCGGAGGATTCCCAGGTGACTTCCTGGCTGGCGCCTTCCGGCGCAACAGTCGCGGTGGCGCTGCCTGTATCGCCCACAACCATCGCGGTGGGGCCAGTAACCGTCACGCTCTCGACTTCGACCGGGACTTCGGCGGCAACCACGTTAATGGTGCATTCCTCAGAAACCTGGACAGGATCACCGCCAGCTTCGGGGGTAAAGGTAGCCGTAGCGGTTACTGTATTAGAGCCAACAGTGGAGGCAGTAAACACGCCGCCTTCTGCGCCGTTCCAAGTAATCGTGCCATCGGTTTCATAGCCTTCGTTCGCAGTGGCCGTGGCAGTCAAGGTAACTGTTTCGCCCACCTTGACAGCGCCGGAAGGCTGGCCGCTGATGGTGACAGTGCCGGCCACTTCATCGGCCAGCGCCATGGGGACGACGCTGACCAGCATCGCCAGAACCAGGACCAAGGTCAGGATTCTGGACATGGTTTTCTTCATAGAAGACACCTCTTTCTAGTTGTTATGTTCTGGTGCAAAGGACATTATGGAGACATTTTAGCACATTTTTTCTTGTTTGCAAAGGGATTTTGAAAGAATTCATGGTTTCTTTACAAACATTATGTCAACAGCACCACATCTGGTATATTAGACGGATTCCATCCACAAAAGGTTCCCTGGCGAAAGAAAATATCGCGAGTTTTTTGCGCCCTGTAATGCCAAACAGGCATCATTTCCCATTTCCTCCGCGTTTCGCAACGCAAGGCGTTGATACCGTCTTCGCCGTAGGGGCGCGCATCGCGCGTCCGCCCCGCGAAGCGGTCTTTCGTGACGGGAAAGGGGTTGTGCAAGGCCGTTTTTTGCGGCGCACCCAAAGGCCCCCTTGTGTAACGGGCCCGCAAGAGAGCGCCGCCTGTGGCGGATGCGGCGACCTAAAGCCTCCCCTTGGTGCCCAAGGGGCCCGCAAGGGAGCGCTGCCTGTGGCAGGGCAAGCGACCGCAGCGGTTGGGCAGCCACTTGCCTTGGCGGACCGCAACGCGGGCCGGGAAGGCTTAGTGGCAACCCGGAGGTGTCATGGCATCAGCCATGACGGAGGGGATCAGAGCTTCCGGTCATTGCCGGTCTTATGCACACCCGTCAGCGGTCCGTCCCCGGCAGTTTACAACCCCTCCGGCGCTGCGCGCCACCTCCCCTTACACAGGGGAGGCTTTGGCCACTGCGTTCGACGAGAGTGCTCTGACGGCGCAGTTAACCGGTAACACCTCTCAGGCGCTGCGCGCCAGCTCCCCGCAAGGGGAGCCTTGGGCCATTTCGTTCGGCGAAAGCTCCCAGGCACCGCCACCTAGCGGACGAGCGATGCGCGCCCCTACGGCAGAAATAGCGGCGGGCGCTTCGAATACAGCAAAAATCCCCCCGGCGAACCGGGGGGATTCTTATCAGAGGATCTTGCGATCTACGGATCAGAGATTAGAAAACCTCTCTGTAGATGGCAGTGACTTCGTCATCAGCGTTGGTGACAACCCAAATTCTGCCGCGGTTGGCAACCGGGTAGTCCTCGAAGTTGTAGCCTTCGGTGACAACGCTGTTGTACTGGCGGTTATCATACACGATGTTGTACAGCACGAAGTCCTCGGCGGGAGCCAGGTACTCGGGGCCGTCAAAGTCGTGGTTCCACTCGAAGCCGATCAGCTGGTTGGTCTCGTCATACCAGATGTTGATGGCCTGAGCGGTGTTGCCGAGCCACGTGGGGCCGAAGTCCGCGCGGACAGGATCGATGGCCACGTACAGCGGGCAGGACTCATCGCCAGTGCCCTCGACCTCGCCGACATCGGCATTCAGAACACTCATGGTGCCCTCATACAGGCCGTAGTCTCTGAAGCCAGCGGGGTTCCAAATGCCGCCCTCGACGTCATCGCCGCCGGCGACCTCCTTGAAGGCCACGAAAGCGGGCTTGCCGTCAACCAGAGCGTAGTAGACCTCGTAGTCGGGGTAGTAGTCCTTCAGCTTATCCCAGGTGGCGTTGTGAGCCTTGCCCATGAGATAGAACAGGGAGTCATTGCTGGTGTAGACAGCGTCGATGAAGACGTACTCAGCAATGTTGTCGTTGTTCTCGTCGAAGTACTGCAGGAAGGACTCGCCGAAGAAGATATCCGTGCCGTAGTCCTTGTCGATGTTCTTGTAGCCGGTGAAGGCAGTGTACTCGTACTCACCGGTGGTGTAGTTGAAGGTACGGACCAGGAACTTGGTGGCAGCGCCGGCATAGAGAGGAGCATCGCGGCCCTCGAACTTGTCAGCGATCACGAAGTGGCCGGCCTTCAGCTGCATGGTGATGTTGCGGCCGGTGAGGATATCGGCGGTGGCGTCCCAAATCATGGTGCCGTTCTCGTCGACATGGTACTTAGCCAGCAGGCCGGCGCCCTTGTCGCCCAGATCCCACCAGGGCCAGAAGCTGACGGGGTTCTCGTAAGCAGCCCACATCTCGTCCTTCAGGGTCTCGTTGATGGCGCTGTTGTCCTTCTTGGCGTCGAAGTCCACATAGTCAGCGGTGTAGTTCCAGACCTCGCCGGACTGGCCGATCTCAACAAAGTGGCCCTTCCAGGTGTCTTCCACGAAGTACGCGTACTCATACTCGGTGTCGTCGCCGGGCACTTCGTAGTACATGGCATAGCCGAACAGATCGTAGTAGACGTTCCACTCTTCCTTGACCTGCGCGTCGTCCATGACGTCGATGGAAGTGTCATAGGCATTGCCGAAGTTCCGGTCATAGTTGACGTTCTTGCCGTCGGCGGTGAAGTAGGACTCGGAATGACGGTAGTTATCCCTGTCGTTTCTCACATAGCGGGCATAGCTGACATACTGCTTGCTGGGCTCGACCAGCTGCACGTCGTGGATATCGGTACGGGCAGTCTCAAGAGCATTCTTGCCAGCCACAACGGTGTTGACATCCACAGAGCCGAAGTCGTGGGCGTCGACAGATTCTCTGTCGTACTCGTTCTGACCGAAGTCAATGCCGGCAGCAGAGATGGTGCCGCTGCAGACCCAGTAGAGAGCCATATCGCCGTCCTCGAGGCCGAAGTCGGCATTGCCCTTCACATTGTTGGCAATACGATTGCCATTGATATCAACGATGTCGAAGGTGTTGTTGCGCTTGTTGACGTCGTCAACCTTGCCGATGTAGGTGTTCTTGACGGTGACGACAATCAGGCCGTCCTCGCGGAAGTCAGCGCCGGAAACGCCGCAGTAGTAGAAGGAGGGGCTGTCCATGACATAGACCTTGGTCTCGACGCCGTAGCCGGTGTAGTCATCAGCCAGGTCGCCCAGCTCATTCTTGTCATAGTCAACAGCGGTGCCGTCCACATAGGCCAGAACCTTGTAGTCCTTGCGACCGTTTTCGATCTCAGCCTTCAGGTCGGTGGTGAGGGTAGCAGCCTTGGTGTAGCTGTAGTCAGCCTCGTCCACGTAGAACTTCTGGAAGACAACGGTGCCCTTGCTGTTCTCATAGGTCCACAGCTGGCCGGGGTTGCCGTAGCAATCGAAGCCGTCCAGGAGGGTCAGGCCCTTGTAGATGGAGGCCAGGGGCTCCCAGCTGATGACAACGTTCTTGTAGATCACAATCCAGCCCTCGTTCTCAGCGTCGGGCAGGGAGATCTGAGCGCCGTACTTGTCGAAGTAGATGGCGTTGGAGATCTTGACCAGGTTATCGGAAACGGTGCCGATGACGATGTTGGCCTCGAGGGCGTTGAGCATCATCTGAGCAGCCTCTTCACGAGTGATAGCCTTGTCGGGATCGTAGTCGGAAGCGAAGTTGTCCAGCAGGCCGAAGTTCTTGGCGTCACGCAGGACGTTGGTCTTCCAGTTGGAGCCAACATAGCCCTGGGTAGCAGCGTCAAAACCGAGGACGCAGAGCAGCATCTTGGCGGTCTCGATGCCGGTCACCCTGCCGCGGGGGTCGAAGGTGGAGGCGTTGCGGCCAGCCACGATGCCCAGCTGCGCGCAGTAAGCGACATAGCTGGCGGACCAACGGTCCTTGGTGTCTGCGAAGGTGCAGGCACTGGCGTACAGATCGCTCACGTCGTCGCCGGCGTTGGAGAGAACGCCAATCATCTTGGCCATCTCTTCACGGGCGATGGAGTCCGTGGGCTTGAAGGTGCCGTCATCGTAACCATTCAGGATGCCGATGGCGGAGAGTACATCGACGGCTTCGTCATAGCTGATCTTGTCGGCGTCTTTGTACTCCTTGGCGCTGGTCATGGCAGCGAAGCTAAACAGAGTAGCAACGACCAGGATCAGAGCCAGAACTTTGCGAAAGTTCTTCATGAGTCTTCCTCCTTTTAGATTTGATTCAGGGCCGGTGAGGCCCAAAATCATTTGTACCCGTATCATAACGGCTCCCCGAAAAAATTGCAAGCCCCCGGCGGCTTTTGTTACACAACTGTAACACAGCACGTCCGTCCTCACCGCGGGAGGGCGCGCATCGCGCGGTGCGCGCCGCGAAGCGGCCTTTTGCGGCGGGAGAGACGGCTGCACAAGGCCATTGATTCGCCAAATTCCCGTCGCCGCCGTAGGGGCGCGCATCGCGCGTCCGCACCGCGAAGCGGTCATTCGTAACAGAAAGGCAGCTGCGCAAGGCCGTTTATCTGCAAAATTTCGTCGCCGCCGTAGGGGCGCACTGTATGTGCGCCCGGGGGCAGCCGCGTTTTATTTAGGCCCCCAGAAAACCGACACCGTATCCGGGCGGACATGCAGTCCGCCTCTACATCGGAGACGGGGCGGGTCTGGTCGACGTAAACGCTCTGGCGACGCGGCCAAGCGGGCGGCTGATAGCCGCCCCTACGATGGAATCGCTGCCCCCCTGCGCTCGGCGAAGACCCTCCGGCAGCGCGGCCAGGCGGGCGGCTGATAGCCGCCCCTACGGTTAGGACGAGAAATTGAGTGGGAGGTGTAGGGGCCGATGCCTACATCGGCCCGCGCCGCGTCAGCGGCCTTTCGTGGAGGGTACGGTGGTTTGATATGGCCGTTTATACCGCCGCACCCAAAGGCCCCCTTGTGCAAAGGGGGCTGGCACGGCGTCAGCCGTGACTGGGGGATTGTCAACCCCTCAGTCATGGCTTGTGCCATGACAGCTCCCCTTACACAGGGGAGCCTTGGGCCGCTGCGTTTCACGGGGGCACTCGGGCTGTGCAGGCAGGCGGGCCGATGTGGGCATCGGCCCCTACAGCCAGGGCGGGGAGGTCAGTACAGCGCCAGGCCGTAGCGATTCCACAGCTGGGTGCGCCAGGGCCGCTGCTTCAGCCGGGCGATGGCGGCGTCCCGGGCTTCCTCCAGCACCTGCAGCTCCTCTTCTGTGAGCGTGTGCTGGCTGAACCGGGCCTTCTCCGCCAGGCATACCAGCGCCTCGGCGGGCACCGTACCCTCTGCCCGGGCCAGCTGGCTGATCCAGCGCCACAGCACCAGGGCACGCCGGTTTGGATGGCCCCGGCGGCAGCGCTCCCGCCGCCCCCGCAAGACCAGCATCCGGCGCAGATGCGTCAGCCCCACCACGCCCGGCACCGTCAGCAGCCACAGCCACCGCAGGTCCAGCGGGCGCGCCGGCGCCTCGGGCTGCTGGCCGGTCTCACCGGCCGCCGGCGTCTCCGGGGCATCGGGCGAGGTCTCGGGCAGGTCGTTCGCCTCCGGCTCGTCCGGGGTATCCGGCGTGTCCGGCGTAGTCTCCTCCGGCTGGGTTTCGTCCGGTTCGTCCGGTTCGTCCGGTTCGTCGGGTACATCCGGCTCCACGGTCTCCGCCGGGGGCGCGTCCGCCGCGGCTGGCGTCGGGTCCAGGGGCACCCAGCCCCAAGTGGGGTCATAATACTCCACCCAGGCGTGGGCGCTGTCCTCAGTGACGGCATTCCAGGTATCCGCCGGGCCGGAGACGGCGTAGCCCGTCACGTACCGGGCAGGGATATCCAGCGCCCGCAGCAAGAGCGCCGTGGCCGTGGCGAAGTGGACGCAGTAGCCCCGGTGGCTCTCCGTCAGGAAATAGAGGGCGAAGTCCTCCCCCGCGGGGATTCGGGGCGTATCCATATCGTAGGTACCCAGCCCCCGCACCCAGTCGGCCACGGCCTGGGGGCTGGCGCCGTCGGTCAGTCCGTTGGCCTCCAGCAGCGCCAGGAGCTGCGGACGCAGCTCCTCCGGCAGGTCCAGGTACTGGGCCTGGACGTAGTCGCTGTAGGTGTACTCCACTGCGGCGCCGGACAGCGCCCCGGTGCGGTAGGACACCTGGTAGGACTGGGCCGACTGGTGATTTTGAATGTAGGCATCGTCCACGGCCCGGCCTGCCTCGGGCATGGCCTCCAGGTCATAGGCCGTATACAGCACCGGCTCCACGGCGTTGGTTCGAATTTCCAGCAGCTGGCCGTCCGTTCTGGCCAGCCCCTGGCGCAGCTGGGGCTGCACCTCCAGCGTCAAAGCCGTGAAGGCCGACTGAGGCACCGCCTGCCAGGTGTTGTCCTGGTAGACGCCCAGCGACACGCCCCGGAGGTACTTGACCTCGCTGCTGGCGCGGTAGGTCAGCACCTGCCGCCCGGTCTCCGCCCGCGGCCCCAGCGAGGCCAGGTCCACTTCCTTGAGGTCGGCGTTCCAGCCCGGGCCGCTGTAGAGGACGGTGGTACCCAGTCGCTGGATGCTCAGCCGCGCCTCGGCCAAGGTCTGGAGGGCGTCGGACCAGTCGGTGCGGACGTAGTCCGCCGGGGGCCAGAGGATGGTAATGGCGCCCACCAGGATCACCGTGGGCAGCACCAGCCACCAGGAGAGCCGTCCGCCCTCCACCGAATTGTTCACGCGGACAGAGTGGGTCAGCAGCAGAATCAGCATGACGCCGGTCAGCAGCACCAGCCAGAATACCGGCGCGATATCCACCACCACCAGGCACACGGCCAAAATCGGCCCGCAGGACAGGGCCACCGCCATGGCGCTCCCCTCCCGGCAGACCGTCCAGGCGGTGATCCAGGCCAGGGGCAGGGCCAGCAGGCAGAGGACCCACGCCGGGTTGCCGCCGGGCTTGCCCAGGACGGACACACCGGCATAGCACCGGGCAAACTGCTCCGTGATGGCGTAAAGGATACTGCCCAGACTCTCCAAAAGCGGCGTCCGGAACCACACCACCGCCAAAATCACCAGTGCCAGCGCCGCCAGCGACGGCCAAATCCGCTTGAACGCCAGAAGCGCCGCACTGGCCGCGGCCCCCACCAGGGACGCTGCCAGGAGAATCCGAAAATCCGCCCCCAGGGAAAAGGCGTCGTTCAGGCACATCTGGGCCGAAAACGCCGTGAGGGCGGCCAGCAGCACCGCCATCAAAATGAGCGGCACCGTTACTTTTTGTGGTCTCATGGTGCATCCTCCTGGGGCGAGACATGGCAGCGCCAGGTGGCACGGGGGAAGCTGCGCCCCTCAATGGAGGGGGTATCGTCCCGGAGCGGCGCACGCAGCAGCCGGCCAAGCAGCGGCTGCAGGTCCTCCTCCCGCTCCATGGACGCGGTGGCCATCTGGCAATCCGTGGGATCGATCCAAAGAATTTGATGGGGCGTATCGTGGCGCAGCAGCCACTGGGAGAGCCACAAAAGCTCCTCCAGCGTGGCGTCCACCCGGTCCGGCGTCCCCCGCAGGTCAAAGGTCAAAAGCGTCAGGCCCCGCACCGGCTCCTGGGCCTCGCGGACAATGGTCCGGTCCGTCTTCACCGAGAGCTTCCAGTGGATCTCCCGCATACTGTCGCCGGGGCGGTAGTCCCGCAGCTCGTGTTCCTCGGAAAAGCCGCCGCCGGGCTTGGGCTTCAAGCGCCGCACCAGGAAGTGGCTCAGGTTGGGCAGCCGCCGAGGCTCCCGGGCCGTGGGCAGCACCACGGTCTCCACCGGGGCGGGCCGCCGCACCGGCAGCCAAAAAAGGCCCAGGTAGTCATAGACTCGGGCCTTTTCCACTCGGCTGATGTAGGCGCCGCAGTGGCTGGTGTCCAGCGGGACGTACCAGCTCCCCTGGCTTTGGGTCTTCTGCCGCAGGGAGCGGCGCTCCCCGGTCATCACCGCCGTGATGGTCAGCCGGAAGCGGCAGCAGGGCTGGGGCAAAAAGCCGTTGCCCGCCCGCAGCGTCACATACGCCGCCTCCCCCCGGGTGAGTGACGACGGCGCGTCGGTCCAGACCCGGGTGCGAAGCATCGGCAGCAGGCTCGTCACCAGGGAAAACCACGGCAGCGCCAGGGCCAGCACCAGCACAAACCAGGAGTACCAGCCGAAGTAATAGATGTGAAACACCAGGGCTCCCGCCAGGCCCAGGAGATACAAAAGCCAATTTTTCAGCATAGGCGCTCCCGCCCCTCAGCGGAGCTTCGGCGCAGCGGTCTTGCGCAGAATCTCCTGGAGCAGCTTTCCCGCCGAGATATCCCGGGCCTCAGCCTCCGGCGCCAGCAGCAGCCGGTGGCTGATGGTGTCGATAAAGACGGTTTTCACATCCTCGGGCGTCACGTAATCCCGGCCCTTGAGCATGGCCACGGCCTTGGCCATGGAGGCCATGGACAGCGTGGCCCGGGGGCTGGCGCCCCGGAGGATCATCGGATCAGTGCGGGTGGCGCCCACCAAGGCCACCATATATTCCACTACCTCGGGCTTGACATACACGCTGTCGGCCTGGTTTTGCAGCGCCACCAGCTCCTGCCGGGTGGCCACCTGGCGCACCTGGTCCAGGGGGTTGCCCTGCTGCCGCCCCAGCACCAGCTCCCGCTCGTCCTGGGGGGCGGGGTAGCCGATGGAGAGACGGATGGTAAAGCGGTCCATCTGGCTGTCCGGCAAAAGCTGCGTGCCTGAAGCCCCGGTGGGGTTTTGGGTGGCAATGACCAGGAACGGCTGGGGCAGCAGATGGGTCTGGCCATCCACCGTCACCTGTCCCTCCTCCATGGCCTCCAGCAGCGCCGACTGGGTGCGGGAGGTGGCGCGGTTCAGCTCATCGGCCAGAAACACGTTGGTCAGCACCGCGCCGGGCTGGTAGACCATGGCCCCGGTCTCCTTCTGATAGATAGAATAGCCCGTGATGTCCGACGGCAGCACGTCCGGCGTGAACTGGACGCGGCTGTAGCTGAGCCCCAGGGCCTTGGAAAAGGCCAGGGCCATGGTGGTCTTCCCCACGCCGGGAATATCCTCCAGCAAAATATGGCCGCGGGCCAAAATCGTGGTCAGGACCCACAGCAGCGTCCGGTCCTTGCCCACGATGACTTTTTTCACCTCTCCAATGATTTGACTGACGGAACCCATAGAACAATCTTCCTCTCTCCATACATCGGGGCGCACTTCGCGCCGAATAAAAAAGCCGCTGCCCGCGTCGCCGCGGACAGCGGCTGCAGACTGTCAAAAAACTCGCTGAAAATGTCAGGGACAGAGCAGCGGGGGGTGTGTGCGGGGGGCAAAAAGCCCCCTGCACGTCCAATCAGGGCGTATTTGCAGCTTTTTCGAAGCTGCAAATACTGGGGCAGCGGGGCGAAAAGACTTTTTCGCCCCGCTGAAGCCGCTACCCGCGTCGCCGCGGACAGCGGCAGAAAACCCGATCAAATAGACGACAAATTTCTGCAGCGGTTGCGCATTGAAAGAAAAATTTTTATGCCTCCGGCTCCATGGCGTCGTGGAGCGTCTCGGTGATGGCGTCCCGGAAGATCATGCCTGCGTTGGCGTGGACGGTGTTCATCCCCGCCGCCGCCAGCTTCACCGCCATATTGCCGCTGAGGGACACATCCAGGTCCAAAATCAGCTTGACCTCTTTGTCGGAACTGTCCTGTCCCCGCTTCAAAAGGCCCGGGCCCACATGGAGCTTCATCCGGCAGCCGCCCGGCAGCGCCGCCTCCACATCCTGGGTGCAGCGGCTGAAGGCCCGCTCCTCCATGGTTTCCGAAGCCAGCATGCCTAGGTACATGGGCTCGATCAGCTCCCGCCAGGGCGTATCCTCCAGGTCCAGATCCCGCCGGGAGACGGCGTTGAGGTACCGGAGGCCCACCCGTTGGAAATAAGCCGGGTGATAAATTTCAATAAAGTTGGCCAGAGGCTTGTCCATCATCCGGGCAAATTCCTCCCACCGGTCATAGCGGGCGCAAGTCAGGGAGATAAAATCCTGGGTCAGGTTGATGCGGTAGACGCCGTCCACCGTCATGAACTGGTAGTTGGTCACAGGCTTTGGCTGCTCCACCTTCGGCAGCTGCCCCGGCACCGGCGTCACCTTAAAGGGCAGCCGGTCCTCCCGCCGCTGGTATTGGGGAAAAACGTCCCGGATGGCCTCTTGCAGCGCCACGGGCTCCTGGGCCGAAATGGACAAAATGGTGGGGAAGCGGAACTGGCAGATGACCTCCGCCAGCTGATTGCGGCGGTATAGATAACGGGTTTCTTTGGAAAACACGAACGAACACTCCTTCGGAAACGGCTGGCCGCCGGAACGGCAATGCAAGCTCTTTGCCCTCTATGATACCACGTTTTTCCGCCCTTGTCTCCCCAAAATATTTTCCCGCGCGCAGAAAAAGGGAGGCGCCGCCGCAGGCAGCGCCCCCCAGGTTCGCGTCAGGGCCAGAGTTCCTCGTCCCCATTCTCATCGGGGTTGAGGGGATCATCCGGGTTCAGCGGATCGTCGGGATCGGTGGGATCAGTGGGATCGGTGGGATCGTCGGGATCGTCCGGGTTGGCGGGATCGTCGGGATCCACCGGCTCCTCCGCGGGGCCGACAATGTACTTCTGGTCCCGCTTGCGGTAAGTGCTGTAGACCTCCCGGCTGTCGAGGACGTTGCCGTCGAGATCCTTGACGGTGATATAAGCCACCACCTTATAGCCGGTGTAGGGACTCTGCACCAGTTCCCGGTAGCCCACGGGCTTGGTCTCGTCCAGCTCCTCTACGGTGGTCCAGGGGTAGGTCTCCAGGATCTTGTAGCTGGTTTCGACGGTGAAATCCAGCTCCTCGGGACCCCAGAAGGTGATGTTCACGCTGCCGCCGTCGGTGTTGGCCTGGATCTTGATGGGATAGTCCAGCGTATTTTTGAACTGATAGTCGATGCTGCCCCAGTAGACCGTGGCGTCCATGCCCGGATCCACATACGTGACCAGGTACATATGCGGCTCCCGGTGGACCTGCTCCAGGTTCAAGAACAGCGTGCAGTAATAGATGGAAGAGGCCACCTGGCACACGCCGCCGCCCAGCTCTTCCGCGCTGGCGCCGCCGGTCACATAGACCGTGGCCGGGAGATAGCCCTTGGCAGCGGTCCGCTCGCCGACGACATCATTGAAGGAGAATACCTCGCCGGGGTTCAAAATCGTGCCGTTGATGGCCTCGCAGGCCAGGCGGAGGTTGTTGGTCCGGTTGGAGTTGGAAACGTATGGGGTGGACACCTTATGCAGCGCCGTGCCGAACATCTCGCTGGAGAGATCCAGCTGCGTCACTTCCGGCTCGATCTCCTCCATCTGAATCACCACCGTGCTGCCGGCGGCGGCAGTGGAGAGCTTCTGGTTGGCCTCCTCCAGGTCAAAGCCGTAGCCGGGCACTTCTTCGGTGATGGTGTGGGTTTCCTCGTCATACTCGGCGTTCTGCACCTCGGTGCAGTACTGCTCGTAATACGGCGTCAGGTCCACCAGCTCGCAGGGCGTCTCCTCATACTCCCAGGTCAGGGGGGTGAAGTCGGAGTTCATAAAGGCGTTGTAAACCGCCTCATAGAGCCCGTCGGCATCCAGCTTCCGGTCCGGATAGCCCACCTTCACGGTGATGGTGCCGGCAGCCTCGTTGAAGGAGACCTCCGACGCCGCCGGCTCCTGCTCTACTTCCTGGGCCAGCTGGTCAATCATATTGCGGATGTACTCGGTGTCCAGATTCAAAACGGTCTGCAAATCGATGTAATGCTCCGTGCTGCGGCAGGAGAAATAGTTCAGCACCGCGGAGAAGGGATTGCCGGAGCGGCCATAAGCCATGGCCTCGGCGATGGCTTCATCGGCATCCAGCGCCACGTTGGTCTGATCCGGCGTGAAGGACAAGGTTCGATCCGGCAGCTGGACATTGAGCGTGGCCGAGGAATACGAGGCAGCCACCGCGTCCGCCACCGCGTTGGCGGCCTCTTCCGCAGTCATGCCGCCCACGTTGATCCCGGTGACGAATACATTGGGGTAGATGGTGTCTCCGCCCTTGAGGACGAGGCCGTAGCCGAAGAAAATCACTGCCGTCAGCACCACCAGGGCGCCGGCAATGATGCCCGCCAGCAGGCCGCCGGACATTCCGCCCTTTTTCCGGGGCTGCGGCGGCTCTTCCGGCTGCACCGGCCTCACGATGTGCGTCGGCGGAGGCGGCGTACCGCCGGCCTGCCGGGGCGCGCCGGCCTGGGTGCGCGGCGCGGCGGGCTGGACATGGGCGTCAGGCCGGGGCGTCTCCTGCCGGGATGCGTTCAGCTCCACGACCCTGGTCGGCTCCTGGACCGCGTCCTCTTCGGCGGCGGGCGCCGCCGGGGCCTGCTGCTCGTTCCAAGCCGCGTCAAACTCCCCGGCCTGGACGTCTGGAATGAAAATCGTCTCCTGCTCCCGCAGCCTGCGCTTGCTCTCGCCGGTCTGGCCAGCTGGGCTGGTCTGACCGGTTGGGCTGGTCTGGCCGGTGCGGGGCTGTTCAAACTTGCCTTTCTTTCTAATAGTAATCGCTCCTATCTCTTCTGCGGCCTTGCCGCAGGTATCACGCGGATGATCCACTTTTACAGGTCTTACTATTATAGAGGAACTCAACCCAATTTTCAATATCAATCAGGCAACGAAATTATGACAGATTTGTGAAAAATCGTAACAACAACGCCCCATTGACCGTTAAAAAAGCCGGGCCGCAGTGCAAACACTGCGGCCCGGCGCAGACTGTCAAAAAAGCTACGCTTTTTTGACAAAGGGGACTGCACCCCAAAAGGTTCTCGGTTTTCTTCGAAAAGCTGTCGAACCTTTTGGGGTGTAAAGTGCGATTTCCGATGCGCATGTCCCCGGAAATCGCGATTTAAATTTTATTTCGCCGCTGCGGCGGCGAAACTCTGCGAGGCTCATTTCCCGCTTCCGGAGGTTTTTTGACACGCTCAGCCGGGCCGCAGTGCAAACACTGCGGCCCGGCGGAAACTGTCGAAAAACTATGATAAAAGCCGCCAGGACAGAGAAGCGGGGGGTGTGGGGGCAAAGAGCCTGCGAAGGTGAATTGCCCGCAGGACAAGAGAAGCCGGCCTGGGCCACGCACGTGAAATCAGGTCGTTTCTGCAACTTTTGGAAGTTGCAAAAACGGGGAACAGGCACAATTCGATCCAGCGGCAGACAGTTTATTTATCTCCCTGCATCAGCTGGCGGCGGTATTCCTCCAGGCCGCTGCGGCCCTCCTCCGTGACAGGCATCAGCCACTTAAGAGACTTGAAATGCCGCAGGCACAAGAAAGCCTTAGGCACGTCCTCGCCCAGGTACGCCACCATGACCACCCCCAGGAAGGGCAGATGCAGCACATGGGCAGCCAAGAGCGTCAGTGGGATGCTCACCAGCCACAGACAGGTGAGGTCGTAGACCATGCCGCGCAGGGTGTCGCCGCCGGAGCGGAACACACCCACCACCTGCACATAAGAGACGTTGCGGAAGATGACCTCAATGGAGCAGAAAATGGTGACGGCCAGCGCCGTCTCCATCGTCACCGCCGAGAGATTGTCCCCCGTGGCAAAGAGGGAGATCAGCGGATAGCGGAACAGGATAGTGAGGCCGCCGATGACCAGTCCCGCCAGGGGCAGCAGCATTGAAAAGCGCCGGGCATCCTGGATGCCCCGCTGGATCTTTCCTTGGCCGACGCTCTTGCCTACCATGATGACGCAGGCGTTGCCCAGGCCCACGTAGAAGGAGAAGGCCAGGTCGGAGAAGGTGCGGAAGATCGTCATGCCGGCGTAGTAAACGTAGCCTAGGTTGGAGTAAGTCATATTGAGGACCAGCGTACCGACGGCCCAGAGGCCTTCATTGAACAGCACCGGCATGGCCCGGCGGCAGAACTGGCCCATATCCCGGAGGTTGAAGCTCAGCAGCTCTTTCACGGGGCCGATCAGAAGGTTTTTCTCGATGGCGGAGAAAAGCAGGATCAGCGCCGGGCCCATCCAGGCGGAAATGCAGGTGGCCAGGGCCGCGCCCCGCACGCCCATTGCCGGCAGGCCGAAGGCGCCGAAGATCAGGCCGTAGTCCACCACGGCGTTGACCACCGTGGTGACAGCCGAGACATACATAGGGAGCTTCACCCGCTCCGTGTTGCGCAGTACCGTGGCCAAAACGTTGGTCAGTGTCACTGCCGGGTAAGAGAAGCAGACGATGGAGAGATACTGCGCCCCCACCGACACCACTGCGGCCTCCCGGTTGAACAGCTGCACCACCTGGCTGGGGATGGCCAGCGCCACCGCCAGGAAGATGGCCGTCAGCAGCAGCGCCGTCAGCAGGCCCATGCCCAGCACCCGGCGGATGCCCTTATAGTCCCGGACGCCCCAGTACTGGGCCACGAACACCGACATACCGGAGCAGAGGCCGAACCCCAGCAGGTTGGAGAGCCAACCCCACTGGGCAGCCATGCCCACGGCGGAGAGCGTCACGTCTCCCAGCCGGGAGACCATCAGCGTGTCCACCAGCTGGAAAGAACTGGTGAGGACGTTTTGAATGGCGATGGGCAGCGCCAGGCGAGCCGTCACCCGCCAGAAAGGCTTGTCGCCCAGGTAATTGGAAAGCATAGTGACCTCCGAAGATGGATGATGACAATTTGTACGGCATGGCCGGGGGCCCCCCGCCGAACGCTGCCAGCCCCGACGCCCGAGAAGGCAGGCTCCCTTGTATAAATGCAGCTGTCTCGCGCAGCGAGACTGAGGGATTGAGGCCGTCAAAAACCTCGCTGAAGACTGATGCGATAGGGCAGCGGGGGGTGTGTGCGGGGGCAAAGGATCCGCGAAGGTGAAGCCGCCGCACGCCGCGAAAAAACGCCCCGGGAGACCCCGGGGCGCCTTGGCTGAACGGGTTACGCCATGCCGGCGGTGATGATGGCCATCTTGTAGACCTCGTCGGCGTTGCAGCCGCGGGAGAGGTCGTTGATGGGCGCATTGAGGCCCTGGAGAATGGGGCCGTAAGCCTCATAGCCGCCCAGGCGCTGGGCGATCTTATAGCCGATGTTGCCGGCCTCGATGCAGGGGAAGACAAAGGTGTTGGCATAGCCGGCCACGGAGGAGCCGGGGAATTTCAGCTGGCCGACCGTGGGGGACACAGCGGCGTCAAACTGCATTTCGCCGTCGATGGCCAGATCAGGTGCCAGCTCCTTGGCGACCTTGGTGGCCTCAGCGGAAAGGCCCACCGTGGCGCCCTTGCCGGAACCCTTGGTGGAGAAGCTCAGCATGGCGACCTTGGGGTCGATGCCGAAGAACTCCGCGGTCTTGGCGCACTCCACAGCCACCTCGGCCAGCTTCTGGGCGGCGGTGACAGTGACGTTGCCTTCCTTGTCCACGGTGTCTTCATAGGAGATGTTGATGGCGCAGTCGCCCATGCAGAGCTTGGACAGGGCGTCGTCGCCGGGACGGGTGAGGATAAAGGCGGAGGACACCAGGTGCGCGCCCTTCTTGGTCTTGATGAGCTGCAGGGCGGGGCGGACGGTGTCGGCGGTGGAGTAGGTAGCGCCGCCCAGCAGAGCGTCGGCCTTGCCCATCTTCACCAGCATGGTGCCGAAGTAGTTGCCCTTGGAGAGCGCCTTGGCGCAGTCCTCGGCAGTCATCTTGCCCTTGCGCAGCTCCACCATCTTTTCGACCATGGCGTCCATCTCGGGATATGTAGCGGGGTCGAGAATCTCCACGCCCTCGATGTTGAAGCCGCCCTTCTGGGCAGCGGCCTTGACCTCGTCCACATTGCCCACCAGGATGACATCCATCAGGTCGTCCTTCAGCAGGCGGTCGGTGGCCTCGAGGATCCGGGCGTCGGGGCCCTCGGTGAAGACGATGGTGCGGCGGGTGGCTTTCAGCGCGTCAATCAGCTTTGTAAACATACTGTACCTCCATACAATATTGCGGCGTACCGCATAACATTTCTTCCTTGATTATACACGGTTTTCTCCCGGGTCTCAACGGGGTTGGGCAAAATTTTTTGCCCAGCGGCTCCGGTAGACCAGCCACCAGCCTCCGACGCACAGGGGCAGCGCCGCGAAGACGTCCAGCGCCGAGTGCTGCTTGAGAAATACCGTAGACAGGCAGATCAGCACGGTGATGACTGTAAATACCGTCCGCCACAGGCGCGTGCCAAACCGGCGGCTGTGCCATCCCGCGGCCATACAGGCCACGGCCCCGATGACGTGGATCGAGGGGCAGACGTTGGTGTTGGTATCGAAGGCGTAGAACCGGGCCATAAACCGGGTCAGCACGTTGTCCCGGGGGAAGTGCTGGGGCCGCAGCTCCTGGCACGTGGGGAAGAGGAAGTAGATGAGCATGGTGATGGAGTAGGTCAGGATAATAAACCACATCATCTGCCGGAAGCCGTCCACCTCCCAGAAGAAGGTGTAGGCCAGCATCCCGACCAAGAAGACGAACCAGAACAGATAGGGAAAAACGAACCACTCGCAGAAGGGGATCACGTCGTCCAGCGCGATGTGGACCGGCGTATAGACGTCGGTGACGCCGACCCGCTCCACAAAGGCAAACAGCAGCCCGAACAGGGGCCAGAATAAAAGCAGCTTGACATGGGAATACGCCGGCGTATTCAAAAGCCGCAGCCGGAACTTCCGATAATCCAGAGCTTGGGGAGCCTCCATGGCAAGACCTCCTTTGAAGCTGCATATTATCCCGAAAATCGGGTATCCAGGAGATTATACCCCAAAGTTTTCTCCTTGGCAAGAGGGGCAGCTGTGGGATTTTCCAGAATAGCGCCGCATACAATATTGCTGGGAGGGATGTAGTATGTACCAAAGAAAAAGCCGCCGGGCCGGGGCTGCCATGGTGGCGCTTTCCCTGTGCCTGCGGCTGTGCATTCTGCTGGGGCTGGACGCCAAAGCTGCCGCGCTGCTGTCCCAGGCAGCCCAGACGCCCGTCTTCGCCCAGTGGATGCTGTATCTGGAGACCGGGCAGGTGGCCTCGGTAGAGCAGCCGGAGGACACCCAGGTGTTCGTTCTCCAGTGGGAGCAGCCGGAAAACGACGCGGAAGCGGAGGAGACAGCGCCGCAGGAGGCGCCCGAAGCGTCGGAAGACGTCCCATCCCAGGAGGCTCCCGCCAGCGTACCCACGGAGACCTTCCAGAGCGCGGAGCTGCCGGCAGTCCTGGCCTCCGCCGATGCCATTCCCATCGCGGGGGGCTGTACATACACTGTGGACAAGGCGGCGCTGCTGGCCCAGCCCTCCACCCTGGACTTTTCGGTGGACGGGCCGACGATCCTGATCCTCCACACCCACGCCTCCGAGGCCTACACCCCGGAGCCGGGCTGGGAATATGAAGAGAGCAGCGCGTACCGAACGCTGGACCTGAGCCGCTCCGTGGTAGCCGTGGGCAAGGCCCTGGCCGAGACGCTCCGGCGCTACGGCCTGGAGGTGATTCACGACGCCACAGTCAACGACTACCCATCCTATAATGATTCTTACGCCAACGCCCTTTCGCGGATCGAGGCCTGGAAGGCCCAGTATCCATCGCTCCAGATGGTCATCGACGTCCACCGCGACGCCGTGGCCGGCACCGACGGCCAGGCCTATCCCCTGTCGGCCACGGTAAACGGCGCGGAGGTGGCGCAGCTGATGCTGGTGGTGGGCACCGACCAGGGCGGCCTCTACCACCCCAACTGGCGGGAAAACCTGGCCAATGCCCTGAAGCTCCAGTCGGTGCTGGAGGGCGCCTATCCGGGGCTGTGCCGGAATCTCAACCTGCGCACTGAGCGCTTCAACCAGCACGCCACGCCGGGGTCCATCCTGGTGGAGTTCGGCAGCAACGGCAACACGCTCTCCCAGGCCATCCAATCGGCGGAGCTGCTGGGCCAGAGCATTGCCTCGATGATCGAGGCAATCAGTCAAAACGGCGGCGTGCTTTCCTAAAGGCCATTGGGCGGCAGAATAAATCCGCCGCACCGCGCAAAGCGGCCGGCTCCTCAGGGCCGGCCGCTTCCGTATGATAAACTTAAATCCGCTTGGCGATTTCAGCCAGGAAGGTCTCGCTGTCCACCGCCGTGGCCGTGAAGCCAGGCTCCACCAGGCCCACCAGGTCCTTCGTCATGATCCCGGCGTTGAGGGTGGCAAAGCAGGCCGCCTCCAGCCGGTCTGCAAAGGCCTCCAGGTCGGTGAGGCCGTCCAGCTGGGCGCGCTTGCGCAGGGCCCCGCTCCAGGCGAAGATGGTGGCCATGGGGTTGGTGGAGGTCTTCTCCCCGGCCTTCCACTTATAATAGTGCTTGGTGACGGTACCGTGGGCCGCCTCGTACTCGGTGGTGCCGTCAGGCGCCACCAGCACCGAGGTCATCATGGCCAGGGAGCCGAAGGCCGTAGAGACCATGTCGCTCATGACGTCGCCGTCGTAGTTCTTGCAGGCCCAGATAAAGCCGCCCTCGGACCGGATGACCCGGGCCACGGCGTCGTCGATCAGGGTGTAGAAGTAGGTGATGCCCGCCTCTTTGAATTTGGCCTCGTATTCGGCGAAGACCTCTTCAAAGACGGCCTTGAACTTGCCGTCGTAGATCTTGGCGATGGTGTCCTTGGTGGAGAACCACAGGTCCTGCTTGGTGGCCAGAGCATACTGGAAGCAGGCGTGGGCGAAGGAGCGGATGGACTTGTCGGTGTTGTGGGCGCCCTGGAAGACGGCGGGGCCGTCGGTCTTCTGCACCAGGGCTTCGTGCCGCTCGCCGTTTTCGCCCTCAAAGACCAGCTTGCACACGCCGGGCTCGGTGGTCTCGAAGTCCACGCTCTTATAGACGTCGCCGTAGGCGTGACGGGCGATGGTAATGGGCTTTTTCCAGTTCTTCACCACCGGCTTGATGGCGTCGATGCAGATGGGGGCCCGGAAGACGGTGCCGTCCAGGATGGAGCGGATGGTGCCGTTGGGGCTCTTCCACATCTGGGTCAGCTCCGGGTACTCCTCCATCCGCTGGCGGTTGGGGGTGATGGTGGCGCACTTGACGGCCACGCCGTACTTTTTCGTGGCGTTGGCGGCGTCTACCGTCACCTGGTCCTGGGTGGCGTTCCGATGGAGGAGGCCCAGGTCATAGTATTCGGTCTTCAGGTCCACATAGGGGAGGATCAGCTGCTCTTTAATCATGGCCCAGAGGACCCGGGTCATTTCGTCGCCGTCCATCTCCACCAGCGGGGTGGTCATTTTGATTTTTTCCAAAGTCAGCACTCCTTGTTGCGATGTGAATCGATATGGGCGACCAAAGCCTCCCCTGTGCAAGGGGAGGTGGCGCGTAGCGCCGGAGGGGTTGACAATCCCCCAGTCTCGCTTCGCGCGCCAGCCCCCTTTACACAAGGGGGCCTTTGTTGCAATAAACTCCTTTAATCCTTCCCGTAGCCCGCCGCGTAGTAGTTCATCAGGCAGCCCTCGGTGAGGATTTTCCGCTCGTTCTCGGTCAGGCCGCGGCAGAGGAGCGTCAGGTCAGTCACGGTATCGCCATGGATCAGCTTGGCGGCAAATTCCTCCTGTCCCGCGAGGATGCCGGCCCGCAGGCCGGGGATGTACACATAGTCGCCCACTTCGCCGGGGAACGCCGCGCCCTCGGGCAGGGTAAAGGGCGTCATACCCCAGTTGATGCAGTTGGAGCGGTAGCGCTTGGTGGCGTACTCCTGGCAGATGTTGGCGAAGCCGCCCAGAACCTTCTGGCAGGAAGCGGCCTGCTCCCGGGCGGAGCCGTCGCCGGGCCGGTTGGCGTAGAGGCAGGAGCCGATGGAGGTCTTCTGGAGGTCTCCGCCCAGGGCGGTCAGCACCTTTGCGGCCTCTTCGGGCACTTCCCCGGCCTCCCGGGCCTCTTCCATGGCGCGGACGGCCTTGCTGCGGCCCACGTACTCGGGGACGCGGCGGGAAAGGGCAAACTCACTGAGGCCGATGGGGTTGGAGCGGTACGAAGAGGTCTCGCCGGAGGGGATCAGCTCGTCGGTGGTGGTGACGGGGTCGCGGATCACGGCGCAGAGCTTTACCAGGAGGTCGTCCTCCAGCTTCGGCATCTGGGGCCAGTCCTTGATGTTGGGGCCGTAGCGCAGCTCGGCGGTGGGGTCGGCCTTACCGAAGCCCTCGTAGCAGCGCTTTTCATAGACGGAGCCGTCGTAGTGGTAGACCATCTCCTCCGCGGTGGGCTCGTCGTAGTCGATGTCGGTGGCCGCGGTGAGGACGCCGCCGTTGCGGGCCGTGGCGGCGATGGACCGGGCGTCCATCAGGGCCACCGCGGCGATCTGGCCATTGGCGGGCTTGCTGCCCTCGCGGTTGGCAAAGTTCCGGGTGGCATGGCGGATGGACAGGGCGTTGTTGGCCGGGGTGTCGCCGGCGCCAAAGCAGGGGCCGCAGAAGGCGGGCTTCATGACGCAGCCGGCCTCCATCAGCGTGGCGGCGATGCCGTTTTTGGTGATGGCCAGGGAGATGGGCGTGGAGGAGGGGTAGACGGACATATCAAAGTAGCCGTTGCCGATGCTGCCGCCCTTCAAAATAGCCGCGGCCTCGCAGATATTCTCATACATACCGCCGGAGCAGCCGACAATGACGCCCTGGTCGCAGTGAACCTTGCCATCGATGATGTTGTGCCGCAGGTCCATGGTGACCCTGCCGCCCAGCTGCTTGTTGCAGGCTTCCTCCACTTCCGCGAAGATCTTCTCCGGGTTTTCCTGCACCTCGTGAATGGTGTAGGCGATGGAGGGGTGGAAGGGCAGGGCGATCATCGGCTCCACCTGGGAGAGGTCGATGGTCACGACGCTGTCGTAGTAGGCGCCCTCGCCGGGGGCCAGGACTTTGAAGTCCGCCGGACGCTGAATGTTCTCATAGTAGGCCCGGATCACGTCGTCGGTCTGCCAGATGGAGGTGAGGCAGGAGGTCTCGGTGGTCATGACGTCGATGCCGATGCGGTAGTCGGCGCTCAAGGAGGCCACACCGGGGCCGATGAACTCCAGGACCTTGTTCTTCACCAGACCCTGGGGGAAGGTGGCGCCCACCAGCGCGATGGCCACGTCCTGGGGTCCCACGCCCTTTCTCGGCTTGCCGGTGAGGTACACCGCCACCACCTGGGGGGCGGCCACATCATAGGTGTTCTCCAACAGCTGCTTGACCAGCTCGCCGCCGCCCTCGCCGACACCCATGCAGCCGTAGGCGCCGTAGCGGGTGTGGGAATCGGAGCCCAGGATCATCTTGCCGCAGCCGGCCAGCTTTTCCCGGGCGTACTGGTGAATGACGGCCTGGTTGGCCGGCACGTAGATACCGCCGTACTTCCTTGCCGCCGAGAGGCCGAAGGCGTGGTCATCCTCGTTGATGGTGCCGCCGACGGCGCACAGGCTGTTGTGGCAGTTGGTCATGGCATAGGGGATGGGGAACTGCTTGAGGCCCGAGGCCTTGGCCGTCTGAATGATACCCACGAAGGTGATGTCGTGGGAGATCAGCGCGTCAAATTTCAGCCGGAGCTTGTCCGGGTCGGCGCTCTTGTTGTGGGCGCGGAACATGGAATAGGCAATGGTCTTTTCCCGCGCCTCCCGGGGCGGCGCGAAGCCCTGGGCCTCGTCGGCCCAAATCAGATTCCCGGCGGCGTAATACGCGCCGCGGGCGTGGTATGCTACCATAGAAACTACCTCCGTTTCGGTCATTGGTCTAAGTTTACCACAGGAATAAGGTAAAGTAAATTGAAAATCCAAGAAGTTTTGCCCCGGAGCCGGACGGCCTGCGGTCCCACAGACCACTGATAGACGCAAAAACCCGGGAGCGCGGTGCGCTCCCGGGGCAATGTGCGATTTTCAGCCGACGCCCGCGGCGATGGGATGGGGGTCGAAGGTCTCGGTGCGCTTGATGGACGCACCCAGGTTGGTGAGCTTGCCGATGATGTCCTCATAGCCCCGCTCAATGAGATGGGCGTCCTCAATGATGGTGGTGCCCTGGGCCGAGAGGGCCGCGATCACCATGGCCGCGCCGGCCCGCAGGTCGCAGGCCCGCACCTCGCAGCCGTGGAGTTCCTTGACGCCGTCGATGACGGCGGCCTTGCCCTCCACCTGAATGTGGGCGCCCATGCGGTTTAGCTCCGCCGTATAGCGGAAGCGCGTATCGTAAATACTTTCTGTGACAATGCTTGTCCCGTTGGCCAGGGACATACAGACGGCGATCTGCGGCTGCATATCCGTGGGGAAGCCGGGATAGACCATGGTCTTCACATTGGCCCGCTTGAGCCGCCGGGTCTTCTCCAGGCGCATGGCGTCGTCCATCTCATGGATCACCATGCCCATCTCCCGCAGCTTGGCGGTGATGCAGTCCAGGTGCTTGGGAATCACGCCGTGGATGGTGACGTCGCCCCCCGCCGCGGCCACAGCTGCCATGTAGGTGCCGGCCTCGATCTGGTCGGGGATGATGGAATAGCTGCCGCCGTGGAGGCTCCGGACGCCACGGACCTTGATGACGTCGGTGCCGGCGCCGGAGATCCGCGCGCCCATGGCGTTGAGGAAGTTGGCCAGGTCTACGATGTGGGGCTCCTTGGCGCAGTTTTCAATGATGGTCATGCCGCTGGCCAGGGTGGCGGCCAGGAGGATATTCATGGTGGCGCCCACGGAGACGATGTCCAGATAGACATGGCCGCCCTGGAGGCCGCCCTCGGGCGCGTCACAGGTGACGTAGCCGCCGCTCTGCTCTACCATGGCGCCCATGGCCTCAAAGCCCTTGATATGCTGGTCGATGGGCCGGACGCCGAAGTTGCAGCCGCCGGGCATGGCGTTGCGGGCATGGCCGAAGCGGCCCAGCTGCGCGCCCAGCAGGTAATAGGAGGCCCGAATCCGCCGCACCAGGTCGATGGGCGCGGTGATGTTCCGGGCGCGGGTGCAGTCAATCTCCAGGGCGTTGCGGCTCAGGCGGCGAATCTGCGCGCCCATGTCGCTCAAAATCTCCAGCAGCAGACGCACGTCGGAAATATCCGGCACGTTCTCGATGTGGCACTTGCCGGACACCAGCAGCGTGGCCGGCAAAATCGCTACCGCGGCGTTCTTCGCGCCGGAAATCGTCACATCGCCGTGGAGCGGCTTGCCGCCATCAATGATATATTTAACCAAGAATATCCCTCATTTTCCCTCAATTCGTCGGCCGCTGCGACGGGGCGCGGCTTCGAACATCTATATAGAAAGTATGGCCCCCTGACGGGGGAATTACCTACGCTATTATTTACCAGAAGCATCATAGCACAAAAAGCCAGTTATGTAAAGCGAAAGATGACAAAACAGATGCAATTCGGATACAAATTAAGCTATTTAGTATGTTTCGACAAAAAATACCCCAAGATTTAGGAGCTATGGCGAAACTGCCGTCACCTCTCGGGTCAATCCGTTGACCTGAAACACGCCGGTATCGGTCTCCAGCCGCCACACCGGCGTCAGATGGACGGCGGCGGCCGCCGCCGTTTCCGAGCGGGCATAGCCCTGAACCACGGACTCGATGGCGCTGCCCACCCAGCCCAGGTCGTAGCGGGCGTCCAAAAAAGCCACCACGGCGTCCGCCGCGGAGATGGAGACCTCCTCGCTGACTCGGGTCAGCTGCCCGGCACTGGTGAAAAAGACGCCCTCAATGCCCGTGAGGCAGTTGTTGGAATACGTCAGCGTCAGGCCACCGGACAGTACCGGCACATCCAGCACCGACTGCCACGCCGTGACGGTGTAGACGCCGGCCCGCACCCGCACCGGGTCTTCAAGTTTGCCTGCGGTGAAGCCCATGTTTTTCAGCACCCGCGCCGCGGAGCCGGAGAGATCGCTGTCCTCCGGTTGGTTTTGGAGCTTGGCAGAAAAAGCGCCGCTGCGGCTGATCTGGCAGGTGCCATCCGCCGAGGAATAGAGGCTTTGGTAGCGGGTGGAGTCGTCCTGGGCCAGCACTTCCTGGCCCAGCAGGGCTGTGGCGGCCCGCAGGTCGGCCTCGGCGTCCTCTCCCAGCTCCAGGGCATAGAGGCTGGCCGTGTCCGGGATGCTGTCCGGGTCCAGTGCCACATCCTGGGCCGCGCAGAGCTGGCTGAGGGAGGCGCGCATCTGCTCCGCCTCCTGCCGCGTCGCCAGGCGCGAAGGAACCAGCATCGCCAGCAGCGCCAGGTTCGCCAGCAGTAAAATCAAAATCGCCAGGTTTTTCAGTTTGGAAACAGGCATACCCTCACCTCCCGGGGACCCAGCCGGCCTGCATGGCGCCATCTTGCAGCTGATACTCTAGCGTCAAGTCGCTGCCCTCCGGCAGCACCGCCGCCGCCTGGGCCACCGGCATCACCAGCTGTGTGTCCCCGGTGGTTTCAAAGCGGAGGGCGGTCCCCTCCATCCGCTGGACCGACTGGCCGGAAAACGTCACTTGTATCCCATACCCCGCGGCCAGGGAAACCGGAATGCCGGAGAGATAGTAGTCAAAGGTGCAGACCGTCTCCTCCTCCGTCACCGTCAGGTCTGAGAGGTACAGCCGCGCCTCTCCGGCGGCGTCTCCCGCGGCCAGCGCCGCCAGGCGGCGGGCCTCCTCCACCAGCTCCTCCACGCCGTCTCCGCCGGCCCGGAAGCGGTCCTGGGCCGTGGAGGTCAAAAGAATCTCGCCCGCGGCGGAGATTTGCAGGGCGCAGCCGGCCTCCGAGAAATAGGCCGTGCCGTCGCTGTCAGTATAGGAGGTGTCGCCATAGGGGTTGAAGCCCAGGGCCGTTGCCAGGGACTCGATATAGCGGTTGTCGCAGGGATTGCCCACCACGGCGCTGGGCGGCGCCGGATTCCCGCCGGGCAAAAGCGCATCGGGCGCGAGGGTGGAGTCCACTTCAAAGGCGAAGGCCGAACCGTCGGGGCGGAACTGCTCCAAGAGATTCTCCAGCGTCTCCGGCAAAAGGCCGGTCTCGGCCCGCTGGTACGTCTCTCCCAGCAGATAGAGCGCCACCTGGTCCCCCTCCACAGCCAGGGCGCAGGCGTGTACCTCCGGCAGCGATTCCTCCGGCACGGCGTCCAGCCAGGAGGCCAGCACCGCGGCCGGCAGCGTCAGACCGTAGTCAAAGTAGACGCTCTCCCCCGCCAGGACTCCCTGGACCTGGGCCTCGCTGACCGTGCTGGGTGCGGAAGCGGTGTCCAGCGCTTCGCCCAGGGCGCCGCCCAGGGTCTCAAAGGCGGTGTCCAGCGCCGCAAAATCCCAGATGGCCGTATAGCGCCCCGCGCTGTTGCGCAGCGTCACCGCCAGGGGGCGGGCAGCGTCCATCACCGGCTCCGCCACCTCCATATACGCCAGCTCCGCCTGGTCCATGCCCAGCACCTGAGCCAGCGGCTGCAGGAGCGCCGAGAGCAGCGGGCTTTGACGCACGCTCTCCGTGGGCAGAGACATCAGGGCCAGCAGAATGAGGTTGACCACCAAAAGGACCAGGATCACATCTTTACAAAGTTCTATCGTCCGGCGCTTCAAAGGGCACCCCTCCTTCCGCCGTTGCTGTTTCGCCGCGCATCCGCGGCGATTTTCGTTTGTGGGCAATTATGATACCATGACGGCGCAGCCGGAATGGTATCATATGTCATCTTTTTCGGTTGCCCCGTCAGGGGCGAGAAAAAGGACTTTAATCTAAAGGTATAATAGCCGCTATGCGGCTCTTATACCATGACGGCGCAGCCGGAATGGTATGCTCGGTCATCATTGCGGCTATTATACTGTATTTTCTCCCGTTTGACCAGAGGAGACTTCTGCAGCCGTCGGCGCGCCGTTGCAATGGGGCAGATTTTCTGGTATGATTCTCTCAAACGACATGGCCGCTTTTCGCGGCGAAAGGAGCGAGGGCAATGCAGTATCTTCTGGCGCACGATCTGGGGACCTCCGGGGACAAGGCCACCTTATTCACCACCGACGGGGCCCTGGTGCGCAGCACCGTGGCCTCCTACCCCTGCCACTATGGCCCTGGGAACCGGGCCGAGCAGGACCCGGAGGACTGGTATGCCGCCGTCTGCCAGGCCACCCGGGGCCTGCTGGAGCTGGCCGCTCCGGAAGACGTGGTGGGCGTCAGCTTTTCGGGGCATATGATGGGATCGGTGCTGCTGGACCGCCACGGCGCGCTGCTGCGCCCGGCCATCATCTGGGCCGACCAGCGGGCCACGGAGGAGCAGGCCCTTCTTTCCCAGCGGATGGATGACACGCGGTTTTATGAAATCACCGGAAACCGCAACAATCCCACCAACTCCCTGGTGAAAATCCTCTGGTGCCAGCGGCACGAGGGCTGGGGTGACCGGCTGGCCACCTCCCTCAACTGCAAGGACTACCTGATCTACCGGCTGACCGGCGCCATCGGCACCGACTACTCCGACGCCTCCGGCACCGGGGCCTTCGACCTGGGCACCTTCACCTGGTCGGCGGAGATTTTGGAGGCCGCGGGCGTGGCACCGTCGGTGATGCCCCCGCTCCACGCCTCCACCGACCTGGCCGGCACCATCACGCCCCAGGCCGCCCGCGACACCGGCCTTCTCCCCGGCACGCCGGTCTACTGCGGCTGCGGCGACGGCACCGCGGCGTCGGTGGGCACCGGCGTCCGCCAGCCGGGCCAGGGCTACATCAGCCTGGGCACCTCGGCCTGGATTTCCTACGCCGACGACGCCCCGCTCCTGGACCCCCGCCAGCGGACGTTCAACCTGGCCGGCATCCAAAAGGGTCAGGTGTTCCCCATCGGCACCATGCAGGCCGCCGGCTCCTCCTACAACTGGATGCGCGATCAGCTCTGCCAGCTGGAAAAGCAGGCCGCCACGGCCCAGGGCGGCAGCGTCTATGACCGGATCAACCGCCAAATCGCCGCCGAGGCCCCCGGCGCGGGCGGGGTGCTGTTCCTGCCCTACCTCACCGGGGAGCGAAGCCCCTGGTGGGACGCCAACGCCAAGGGCGCCTTCCTGGGGCTGACCATCTCCACTACCCATGCCCAGCTGCTGCGGGCCGTGATGGAGGGCGTCGCCATGAACCTGGGGCTGATTCTCCGGGTGTTCCGGGAGAAATACCCCTTCTCCGCCCTGCGGATCATCGGCGGCGGCGCCCAGGAGCCGCTGTGGCGGCAGGTGCTGGCCGACGCGCTGAATGTCCGGGTGGAGAAGCTCAGCCTGCTGGAGGAGGGCTGCTCCCTGGGGGCGGCCCTGGCGGCAGGCATCGGCGCCGGGGTGTTCCCGGACGCCGGCGCCATCGACCGCTTCCTCCGGGTGGAGGACGTGACCGAACCGGACCCCGGGCGCGCCGCCCTCTACGCCGATCTCACAGACCGGCTGGAGCAGGCCTATCTCCGCCTGCGGGGCTTTGCGTAAAGGCGTGTAAAGAAGAGAAGATTTAAAAGGCCGCGACGGCTTCTTGGGGAAGCCGTCGCGGCCTTTTGCCTTGCGATTGCCCGCGCTTTTCAGCGAATTCTGGCCAGGGGGTTGGATTTCTGCTGGACCTCCAGCAGCTCCACCAAAATGGCATTGGACACCATAAATCCCTTGGGCGTCAGCCGCCAGCGGCCATTTTCCTCTTTCTTGGCCAGATCCCGCTGGGCGTAGGTGGTCAGCAGCTTCTCCAGCGGCGCAAAGGGCAGCAGGTACGTCTGCATATACTCGTTTTCCTCAATGCCGTAGCTGGTCCGCAGCCGGAGCATCAGGTATTCCCCAGCCCGCTCCCGCAGCGGAATGGATTCGCATTCGCTGAGGATGGTTTTCTGCTCCAGAATGCCGGTGATATACTGGTCCAGGTTGGCCGCCGCCGTAAAGCGCTTGCCGGCAAAGTCCGAAGACGCCGCCGGGCCGAAGCCCAGATACGGGTCGCCCATCCAGTATTTGAGGTTGTGGCGGCACTCTCGCCCGGGCTTGGCGAAGTTGGAGATCTCATACTGCTGATAGCCGAAGGACTCCAGCGTCTCCACGGCGTAGAAGTACATGTCGGCCTGGGCGTCGTCGTCGGGGAGGTTGGCACAGTCCTTGTACTCCCACAGCCGCGTCCCCTCCTCCACCTTGAGGCCGTAGCAGGAGACGTGGTCGGGCTTCAGGTCCAGCACGTGGCGCAGCGTGTCCATCCACTGCTGGCGGCTCTGGCTGGGCAGGCCGAACATCAGGTCCACCGACACGTTGTCAAACCCGGCCCGCCGGGCCAGGGACACCGCCTGCTGAGCCTGCTTATAGTTGTGGGGCCGGCCCAGGGACTTGAGCTGGGCATCGTCGTCGGACTGGACGCCGATGGAGATGCGGTTGAAGCCGGCGCGGCGGAGCTTGTCCAGGCTCTGGGCCGTCACCGAATCGGGGTTGGCCTCCAGGGTGATCTCGGCGTCCCGGGACAGCCGCAGCCGCCGGTCCAACTCGGTGAGGATGCGGATCAGCCCCTCGTGGCCGAAGAAGCTGGGGGTGCCGCCGCCGAAGTAGATGCTGTCCACCTCGTAGCCCACCACCCGCTGGGCCGCCTCCCGGATGTGGGCCAGCACCGCCTGGAGGTAGAGGTCCATGGACTCCCGGTTCATGCCGCCGCCCAGGGAATAGAAGTCACAGTATTCGCATTTGCTCCGGCAGAAGGGCACGTGGACATAGATCCCCAGGGGCTGCCGGGCGTCCTGGAGCGCTTTTTTGTCGTTTCGCATGGGTACCTCCAACGAACTGTAGGGGCGGATTGCATATCCGCCCGAGAGCAGGTGCGGTTTTTGCCAGCCCCCAACATACAGAGGGTGCGTAGGGGTCGATGCCCACATCGACCCGAACCGGCCGAAGGCCGGTCATTGGGATGTGGCACAGTGGTGCAAATGATTTGTTGCAGACAACGTATGCAGCGGGAGAGGCCGCTGGCGCGGCGTGGGCCGATGTGGGCATCGGCCCCTACAGAGCGTGTTTGTTCAGTCCTCGTCCAGCTTCAGGACGGCCATAAATGCCTCGGATGGGATGGACACGGAGCCAAAGCTGCGCATCCGCTTTTTGCCCTCCTTCTGCTTCTCCAGCAGCTTCTTCTTCCGGGTGATGTCGCCGCCGTAGCACTTGGCCAAGACGTCCTTGCGGAAGGCCTTGATGGTCTCCCGGGCGATGACCTTGCCGCCGATGGCCGCCTGGACCGGAATCTCGAACATCTGCCGCGGGATGTTCTCCTTGAGCTTTTCGCAGATCTTCCGGGCCCGGGGATAGGCGTTGTCGGCAAAGAGGATGAAGCTCAGGGCGTCCACCACCTCGCCGTTCAAGAGGATATCCAGCTTCACCAGCTTGCTGGGCCGGTAGCCGGAGAGGGTGTAGTCCAGCGACGCATAGCCCCGAGTACGAGACTTGAGGGCGTCGAAAAAGTCGTAGATGATCTCGTTGAGGGGCATCTCGTAGTGCAGCTCGACCCGGGTGGTGTCCAGGTACTGCATATCCTGGAATTCGCCCCGGCGCTGCTGGCACAGCTCCATGATGTTGCCCACGTACTCCTGGGGCGCTAAAATGCTGGCCTTGACGAAGGGCTCCCGGGCCTCGGCGATCTCCGCCGGGTCAGGGTAGTTGAGGGGGGTGTAGACCTCTACTTCAGTGCCGTCGGTCTTGGTGATCTGATAGACGACGTTGGGCGCCGTGGTGATGAGGTCCAGGTTGTACTCCCGCTCCAGGCGCTCCATGATGATCTCCATGTGCAAAAGGCCCAAAAAGCCGCACCGGAAGCCGAAGCCCAGGGCGATGGAGTTCTCCTGGACGTAGGACATGGAGGCGTCGTTGAGCTTGAGCTTTTCCAGCGCGTCCCGGAGGTCTCCGTACTTGCTGCCGTCGGCGGGGTAGACGCCGGAGAAGACCATGGGCTGCACACTCTGGTAGCCCGGCAGCGCCTCGGCGGCGGGGTTTTCTTTCCCGGTGACGGTGTCGCCCACCCGGGTGTCGGAGACGGTCTTGATGGAGGCCGTCAGGTAGCCCACCTCGCCGGCGCCCAGGGCGTCGCAGGGGACCATGCCCTTGGGATGGAGATAGCCGCACTCCACCACCTTATACTCCGCGCCGGTGGCCATCATTTTGATGTCCATACCGGGGGTGATGGTGCCGTCCATCACCCGGAGGTAGACAATAACGCCGCGGTAGGAATCGTACTGGCTGTCGAAGATCAGCGCCTTGAGGGGCGCGTCGCGGTCTCCCTTCGGCGGGGGCACGTCCCGCACGACCAGCTCCAGCACGGAATGGATGTTGATGCCGTTTTTGGCGGAGATCTCCGGGGCGTCCATGGCCGGGATGCCGATGACGTCCTCCACCTCCTGCTTGACCTCCTGGGGCCGGGCAGCGGGCAGATCGATCTTGTTGATGACCGGCAGGACTTCCAGCCCGGCGTCGATGGCGAGATACGTGTTGGCCAGGGTCTGGGCCTCGATGCCCTGGGAGGCGTCCACCACCAGCACCGCGCCCTCACAGGCCGTGAGGCTCCGGGAGACCTCGTAGTTGAAATCCACGTGGCCGGGGGTATCGATGAGGTTGAGTACATAGTCCTGCCCGTCGTCGGCGTGGTAGTTGAGCCGGACAGCCCGGGCCTTGATGGTGATGCCCCGCTCCCGCTCCAGGTCCATATTGTCGAGAATCTGGTCCTCCATCTCCCGCTTTTCCACGGTGTTGCAGGCCTCCAGCAGCCGGTCCGCCAGCGTTGACTTGCCGTGGTCGATGTGGGCCACGATGGAGAAGTTGCGGATGTTGGATAGATCGGTCATAGGTTGTCCCTCGCTTGTCTGGAATATGGGAATGCGCAAATCAGATGTTGCGTTTACTGCACAGTGTTTTCGTTGTAGGTGGTCTCGTACTTGCTCTCCTGGGAGAAGAAGGCGTCGAGGATGGGGCGGACGACGTTTGCCAAGTTGCCGCCCTGGGCGCCGTGTTCCACATAGACGGCAATGGCGATCTGGGGATCGTCCGCCGGGGCATAGCAGACAAAGCTGGCGTTATCCGAACCGCCGGAGCCGTGCTGGGCCGTGCCGGTCTTGGCAGCCACAGCGATGGGATAGTCGTGGAGGTAGGAGTAGGCCGTGCCGGAGTAGTCGCTGGCGGTCATCTTCATGCCCTCGTTGATGCAGGCCAGGGTCTTCTCGTCCATTTCCAGCCGGCTCGCCACCTCCGGCTCGCTCTCCTCGATCAGCTCCTGATAGTCCCAGGAGACCACGCGGCTCAAAAGCGTCGCCTTATAGCGTGTGCCCGCATTGGCCAGGGCCGAGACATAGCAGGCCATTTGCAGCGGCGTAAAGGAATTCAGGCTCTGGCCGATGGAGGCCTGGAGCTTGTCGCCCTCGACCCACGCTTCCATGTCGGTGCCGGCGAAGGTCTCAGCCTTCGTCTCGGCATTGGCGCGGGTGCCGGTCTCCTCGTAGAGTTCAATGCCGGTGGGTTCGCCAAGGCCCAGATTCTTCGCCACTAAGTCCATGTCGGTGGTGGCCACCTGGAGGCCCACTTCGTAGAAATAGTAGTTACAGGAAACGGCCAGGGCCTGCATCATGTTCACGGTGCCGTGGGTCCGGCCGGAGCTGCGCCAGATATAGCAGGCCGGAGCAAAGCCCTGCAGCTCGTACTTATCGTAGACGCCCAAGTCCGTCACCTGGTAGTAAGCGCCCACGCCTGCCTTCTCCATGGCGGCGATTGCCGTGACCATCTTATAAATGGAGCCGGGGGGGTAGAGGCCCTGGAGGGCATGGTTCAAAAGGGGATTGCCGTCGGCCTCGGCCAGCTCGTTGAAGTCCAGGTTGTACCGGGCCGGGTCATAGGTGGGGTAAGAGGCCATGGCCAGCACCTCGTTGTTGGTAGCGTCCAGCACCACCACAGCGCCGGAGTCGGCGTCCTTGCCCTCTTTTTGCGAACCGACGCCGTTTTGCTGGAGGTTTTCGATCACCTGGGCCAGGGCGTTTTCCGCCGTGGCCTGGAGGCCGATATCGATGGTCAGCTCCACGTTGTCGCCGGGCTCCGGCGTGGCGAGATACTGCTGCTCCAGCACTTCGCCGGTGGAGAGGATCGTGGTTTGCAGCAGGCCGTCGGTGCCGTGGAGATAGCTCTCAAAGGTTCGCTCCACGCCCTCCTTGCCCACCACCGCGTCCATCGCGTAGTCGGGGTAGAGGTTTTCATATTCGTAGGCAGTCATCGCGCCGGTGTGGCCCAGCAGATGCGCCGCATAGGTGGTGTTGTACTCCCGCACGGTGGTGGTCTCCACCAGCACACCGGGGATACCCAGCTCCATCACCGCCGCCAGGTCCTCCGAGGAGATGTCCCGGGCCAGGCAGTAGTTGTCCAGCGGCATCCCCTCGATGGTCCGAAGCTCCAGCTCAAAGCGCACGGCGATGAGCCGGTAGGCCTCCTCGTCGCTGAGGTCTTTGGGGATATTGTAGTCGCTGCGCAGATTGTTCATCAGATTCTGGGCGGACATATCCGGGTCCCAGCCGCGGCTGGTGAGGAAGCGGCGGAAATAGCTCTGCCACGCCTCGGAGTAGTCCTCCAGGGTATAGGTATAGGGCCGCGTCTCACTGACGGGGAAGTTGCTCTCCACCTCGATGCCCAGCTCGTCGCACAGCCCCAGCAGCTCGATCAGAGATTCGTTGGGGCTGGGGCCGTTGAAGAAGACGTAGCCGATCATAATGAGGTTGTAGCTGGCCCGGTTGCCCACCAGCACCGTGCCGTTCCGGTCCAGGATCTGGCCCCGGGAGGCGTCCACCGTGGTCTGGATGGTCAGGGAGTTGGAGGTGCGAATCTCCTCCTCGGTGAGGGAGGTCTGCAGGGCATAGAGCCGGAAGGTGAAGATTGCCATAATCAGCACGATCAGCGCAATGAATATACCGGTGCGGAAGCGGGCACGCCGTTCCATTTAACCACCCACCTTTCCGATGGCCCGGCACAGGAGGTACAGCACCGGGCAGGCCAAAAGCGAAAGCCCCACCGTCACCAGGGCCCACAGGCCCATGGGGAAAGAAGCCTCCGCCAGGAGCAAATTGAGGAAAAACACCACGCCCTCGTGAAACAAGAGGGCCAGGGCGCTCAGCCCCAGGGCCGGCAGAAACCGGCGAACCAGGACGGCGTCGCAGACAAAGCCGGCGGCAATGCCGGTGACAGTCCAGGTGAAAATGGCAGCCGAGCCGTCGCTCGCGCCGGTGAGGCACCAGAAAACGCCCGCCAGCAGACCGAACAGGCCGCCCACCTCGTGGCCCAGGTGCATGGCGATGAGGGCAACGGTCATGGGCAGCAGATTGAGTTTCGCGCCGAAAAACCGCTGCCGGGCCAGGGTGACGTCCTGCACCAGCAGCACCAGCAAAAACAGCAGGGCGTAGAGGCCCCACATCAGATATTTTCGATAGACTTGGGAAGCGTGCATGGAAGCTCCTTTCCGGCATCCCTACAGCAGGGAATAGGACCTGTCGGGGCGGGTTAAAGATCCGCCCGAGGCAGACGCGGGTTTTGCCAGCCCCCGGCATATCGGGGGTGCGGATGGGCGCATATGCAATGCGCCCCTACGGCAGGGAACGGTGATGGGTTGCGCCCGCAGCGCCTTACGACCCGGCGTAGTTGGTGATGATGAAGACCTGCTCCAGCCCGTCCAGGCTGCAGCTGGCCTCCAGGGCGGCGTACTTGGCCACGCCGGTCTCGTCCAGGGAGACGTTGGTCACATAGCCCAGCAGCAGCCCTCGGGGATAGAGGGTGGAGCCGGTGGTGACGACCTGGTCGCCGTTTTTCAGCACGGCGTCGGTGGGCAGGTAGTTCATCCGCAGCGTCCGGGTGTTTTCGGCGTCATACGTGCCCTGGACCACGCCGGTATAGCCGGAGGCGGCCACCGAGGCGCTGATCTCCTGGCTCTGGTCCAAAATGGTGGTGACGGTGGCCCAGTTGGTGCCCACCTCGGTAAGAATGCCCACCATTTGATTGTTCTCCGTGACGGCGCACATCCCCTCGGTCAGCCCGGCGTTTTCCCCCTTGCCGATGGTGAAGCTGCTGCGCCAGGTGGAGGCGTCCCAGGAGATGATGTAGGCGTCTTCAAACTGATAGTCCTCGTGGACTTCCGACAGATTCAGAAGCTGCTTGAGCCGGGCGTTTTCCCGCTCATACTCCTGGGCCAGCCGCACCTCCTCCTGCATTTCGAGAATCTGCTGCTCCAGCGCTTCCTTCTCGGCCCGGAGCGTCTCGTAGGAGAAGATATAATTATAGACCCGCAGCGCCTGGCGGTCAATGGCGGCCAGGCCGGCGCGGATGGGCGAGAGGACGGTGCCCACCACATTCTGCCCCGGGACCATGCCGCCGGAGACGGCCACAGCCACCGTGGTCAGAATGGCCAGCGCCACCGCCACCACCAGGATCGTCTTGATTTTTGAGGTGAAGAGATGCTTTTTCATGGTTCCACCGTCCCCAATACGGCCACGCCCCGCCGCCGCAGGCATTGCACCAGCGCGCACAGAGGCAGGCCCATGACATTATAGTAGTCGCCTTCGATGGCCCTGACAAACACCGCCGCCTGGTCCTGAATGCCGTAGGCGCCGGCCTTGTCCATAGGCGAGCCGCTGGCCACGTAGGCTGCGATCTCCCCTTCCGAGAGGGGCTTGAAGTGGAGGTGCGTCTTTTCCACGTGGACGTCGGCCAAGCCGTTTTGCAGCAGGCAGAAGGCCGTCATCACCGTGTGGCTGCGGCCGGAGAGCCGCCGCAGGTGGGCCTTGGCCTCTTCGGCGTCGTGGGGCTTTCCCAGGACGCAGCCGTCCACCACCACGACGGTGTCCGCCGTGAGGATCAGGTCGCCGGGGTGCTTTTGCTCCACGGCCCGGGCCTTGGCCTCGGAGAGCCGCGCCACCTCGGTTTCGGGCGGCAGGGCCGGATCCATGGTCTCGTCGATGTCGGCGGTGTCCACGGCGAAGTCCAGCCCCAGCATGGCGAGCAGTGACCGCCGCCGGGGCGATTGAGATGCGAGAATCAGCATAGAAGTCACCAGAATTGTAAGAGTTCTGTAGGGGTCGATGCCCATATCGCCCCCTGCCGCGAAGCGGCCTGGTACCGGCGGGCGGCTGATAGCCGCCCCTACTCCACGCCCCGGACGTAGAGGCCGCGGGTGCAGGTGCCGGGATCGAAGTCCCCGGCGCCGAAATACTGCGAAAGGGCAGCGTCCACCTCGGCGGGGTTTTCTGTCGTAAAGCTCATGCGGAAGGCCCAAAGGCCGATCTTCTCCACGGTGGAGAGCTTGTCCAGGAGGTACAGCCGCTTGCCGTTGTAGAGGACGTTGCGGCAGGTGCCGGGGTCCTTGAGCAGGGGGAATTCCTCTCCCATCCGGTCGATGAGCCGGGTGGGCGTGTCGCAGGAGCAGGTGCCGGTGCGGCTTTTGATGACGCAGTTTTCCATCAGCATCAGCGGCAGCCGCCCGTAGACCAAGAGCTCCGTATCCACAGCCTTGCTGAGGTCGCGAACCTGGGAGAGCATCATCTCAAAGCTGGCCATCTGGCTCTGCAGGCCCAGGCTCTTACAGTAGTGCATCGCCCGGGAGTTGAAGACATTGAGGCCGAAATCACCCCGGACATTGAAGCCCTTCTGCTGCGCCAGGCGAATCTGGCCCAGGTTGCCGGTGAGGACCTGGCGGACGCCCATGGCCCGGACCCGCTCCAGCGCGACAGCCCAGCTGCTGCGCTCCCGGTCCGGGATCACCCGGGGCAAAATCGCGGCCAGGGCCGTTTGGGCGCCCACGCGGCCCGGCAGCTCGGGATGCTCCAGCAGCTCCGAGAGCGGCACATAGAGGACCGCGGGCTCCGCCGCCAGCAGCGCCGGCGTGATCTGGCCGGCAGTGCGCACGGCTACCGTCAGCACCGGCTTCTCGCTCCGCCCGGGGTACGACTCCAGGCGGCTGTAGACGCCGATGTCCGGCGGGTCCGTCCGGCCCCGGAGGGCCGTGAGCCGGTCCAGCACCTCCCGGCGCATGGCATTGATGGCCGCCGCCGGCAGCGTCAGCCCCGGCTCCACCGCGGCCTTGACCTGGGCCGCCAGATAAGGCGTGCCGCCGGTCTTGGAGAGGCGCTGGGCCAGATCCGCCTCGCTGAGCGGGCGATTCACCGCCGGCTCCGGCACGGGGCCCTTGGTTCGGAGGACATGGCCCTCCGGGTCCTCCACGGCCAGCTGGCTCTCCTCCCCGGCGCGGAGCATGGCGTAAAAGGTGACGGGCACCCGGGGGTTCTCCCCCCGCTCATAGGTCGCCCGGGCGGCGGCCAGCAGGTCCCGGTCCTCCGGGGTATCCTGATGGATGCCGAACATATCCGGCCCGGTTCTGCCCAGGTAGTAGCCCTGGGTGAAGCCCTGCCGGGAGAAAATGGTCTCCAGCTGGCTGAGGTCCTCTTCGGTGACGGGGCGGCCGTCCAGTACGGCGCGGTAGATCCGCGTCACCACGGCCACATACTCCGGCCGCTTCATCCGCCCCTCCAGCTTCAGAGAGCGAACGCCCATAGCCCGCAGCTCGCTGAGGTACTCCACCAGGCAGCTGTCCTTGAGGCTCAGAGGATAGCGGGTCTCTTCAAACCGCCCGAAGCCGTAGGGCATCCGGCAGGGCTGGGCGCACTGGCCGCGGTTGCCGCTGCGGCGGCCAATGACCGAGGAGAGGTAGCACTGGCCGGAATAGCACATACAGAGGGCCCCGTGGGCAAAGACCTCGATCTCCACGGGGCTGTTGCGGCAAATGAAGGCAATCTCCTCCCGGGGCAGCTCCCGGGCCAGCACCACCCGGCTCACACCCATCCGGGCGGCCTCCAGCACGCCCTCCAGGGAGTGGATGCTCATCTGGGTGGAGGCGTGGATGGGAATGGTCGGCGCCAGCTGGCGGATCAGCTGCACCAGCCCCAGGTCCTGGACGATGAAGGCGTCCACCCCCAGCCGGGCGGCGGCGCGGACGACGTCCGAGGCCGCCAGCATCTCCCGGTCCGAGACCAGGATGTTCAGGGCCAGATGGACCTGCACGCCCCGGACGTGGCAGTAGGGCACCGCCTCCTGCAGCTCTTCCAGGGTAAAATTTTTCGCGCCCCGGCGGGCGTTGAACGCGTTGAGGCCCAGATAGACCGCGTCAGCTCCATTCTGCACGGCAGCCCGCAGCGCGTCCATGGAGCCGGCGGGAGAGAGAAGTTCCAGCATAATGCCTCCTATCAAAAAAGGGCCGTTGGCCCGAAACAGACGAACCATATACCGGGAAACGGCCGCCCGCTGGGCATCCGATCCCTTTTACATCATACCACAAGTTGCGCCGTCCGAAAAGTGGGCGGCAGGCAAAGTTTATGAGGATTTTGTAAATTTTCGTCCCGGAACGGTCTTTCCTTGACAGATTTGTTTCCTTTTGGCTATAATATACAAAACTCACGAGGAGGGACTGCCATGAATTTGCACGAATCCGGCGAGGACTACCTGGAGGCCGTTCTCAAACTTCGGGAAGCCAAAGGGCAGGTCCGCTCCATCGATGTGGCCGGGGAGCTGGGCGTCACCAAGCCGAGCGTGTCTGTGGCCATGAAAAAGCTCCGGGAGGCCGGGCATATCACCATGGACGAGAGCGGACTCCTCTCCCTCACGCCCCAGGGCGAGGCGGTCGCCCAGCGGATCTATGAGCGCCACCGCATCCTCACGCAGCTGCTGATGGGCCTGGGCGTGGACGAAGCCACCGCCGCCCAGGAGGCCTGCAAAATCGAACACCATATCTCCGACGACACCTTCCAGAAAATGAAGGCCCACTTGCAGCGGCAGACTTGAATTTGCTTCATTATCACTTTGCACAAGAAAAGAGTCTGATTTTCCACCCCTTTCTCCGCATCGTCCGTTGACATCCGGAGCCGGAAGTGGTATCTTATTCTCAAATCTGATTGAAGGAGACCGTTACAATGAACTGCCGCAGCTTTTTCGTATCCTTTTACTTTTACTTTCGCAGCCGGAAGTAAGAGTGATTTGTGATGCGTAAAAGTGAAAACGGCAGGCGTTGCCGTTGACTTGGACCACACAGAATCACTTCTGTGTGGTCCTTTTTCATAGGCTTGGACGTCTTCCGGCCAGATGGTCCTTCCACCTGAACCGGCGACGCCCCGGCAAGGTTCCCCCATTCCACTTTCCACACCTCATCGTAAAAGGAGCAGACCACCATGATTGCAATTTTGAAAGCAGGCGTCTCCCAGGCGCAAGTCGACAATCTCATCCACTGGCTGGAGAGCCAGGGGCTCAAAATCCACGTCTCCGCCGGGGACTACTACACCGTGCTGGGCCTGGTGGGCGACACCGGAAAAATCGACATGGACCTCCTGGCCAGTCTGGACATCGTCCAGTCGGTGAAGCGGGTGTCGGAGCCCTTCAAGCGGTGCAGCCGGGACTTTCAGCCCCAGGACACGGTCATCGAGGTGGGCTCGGCCAAAATCGGCGGCGGCAACTTCTGCCTGATCGCCGGCCCCTGCTCCGTGGAGACCCACGAGCAGATCATCGGCGTGGCCAAGGCCGTCAAGGCCGCCGGTGCCAACGTCCTGCGCGGCGGCGCCTTCAAGCCCCGCACCTCCCCCTATGACTTCCAGGGCCTTGGCAAGCTGGGCATCGAGATGCTGACTGAAGCCAAGAGGGAAACCGGCCTTCCCATCATCACCGAGGTCATGAACATCAACCAGCTGCCCCTTTTCGACGATGTGGACATCATTCAGATCGGTGCGAGAAATATGCAGAACTTCGACCTTTTGAAGGAAGTGGGCAAGCTCCACAAGCCCATCCTCTTGAAGCGCGGCCTCTGCGGCACCATGAAGGAGTGGCTGATGAGCGCGGAATACATCATGTCCGAGGGCAACGAACAGGTGATCCTCTGCGAGCGGGGCATCCGCACCTATGAGACCTACACCCGCAACACCCTGGATCTCTCGGCAGTGCCCATGCTCAAGCAGCTGAGCCACCTGCCGGTGGTGGTGGATCCCAGCCACGCCACCGGAAAGGCCAAGCTGGTGCCGCCCATGGCGCTGGCCGCCGCGGCTGCCGGCGCCGATGGCCTGATGATCGAGGTCCACAACGATCCGCCCCACGCCTGGTGTGACGGCGCCCAGTCCCTGACGCCGGAGCAGTTTGCCGACGTGGCCCGCCGGGCCCGCGCCGTGCGGGAGGCAGCGCTGTGAGTACCGTGGGCATTGTGGGCCTGGGGCTGATCGGCGGCTCCATGGCCAAGGCCTACGCGCTGGCCGGGCACCGGGTGCTGGGCGATGATCTGGACCGGGTGATTCTGGAGTTCGCCCAGATGAGCGGCGCCATCCACGGCAGGCTGGAGGCCGGCACCGCCGGCCAGTGCGACCTGCTGCTGCTGGCCATCCCGCCCCGGGCCGCTATTGAGGCGCTCCGGGCACTGGCCCCGCGCCTCTCCCCCAGCGCCCTGGTCATCGACCTGTGCGGCACCAAACGGGCGGTCTGCGAGGCCCTGTTCCCCCTGGCAAAGCAGTACGGCTTCACCTTCGTGGGCGGCCACCCCATGGCCGGCACCCACAACTCCGGCTTCAAATACGCCCGGGCCAACCTCTTCAAAGGCGCGCCCATGGTGCTGGTGCCGCCGGAGGGCCACGACATGGCCCTTTTGCAGCGGGTCAAGGAGGCCCTGGCCCCGGCTGGCTTCGGCAGCCTCTCCGTGACCACGGCCCGGGAACACGACAAAATGATCGCCTTTACCTCCCAGATGTGTCACGTGGTCTCCAACGCCTACATCAAGAGTCCCACGGCCCGGGCCCACAAGGGCTTCTCCGCCGGGAGCTACAAGGATCTGACCCGGGTCGCCTGGCTCAACCCCACCATGTGGGCCGAGCTGATGCTGGAAAACCGGGACTTTATGCTGGAGGAAATGGACACGCTGCTCCATAACCTGGCGGCCTACCGCCAGGCCCTGGCTGACGATGATTTCGGCGCCCTCTCCGCCCTGCTGGACGAGGGCCGGCGCCGCAAAGCGGAGGTGGATGGACGATGAAAACCATTGAAATTCGAGCCTCCCGCCCTTACACCGTCACGGTGGGCAGAGGCCTCCTTCCCGCCCTGGGTGCGACCTGCGCCACCCTGGTCAAAGGCCGCCGGGCCATGGTGGTCAGCGAGACTACGGTCTTCCCCCTCCACGGGGCGGCAGCCGTCGCCTCGCTGGAAAAAGCCGGCTTTGACGTCGTGACCCACGTCTTCCCCGCCGGAGAGGCCAGCAAGTGCGGCACGGAATTTCTCAATCTGGTCAACGACCTGGCCGCCAGCCACCTGACCCGGAGCGACCTGGTGGTGGCCCTGGGCGGCGGCGTCACCGGCGACCTCACCGGCTTCGCCGCGGCCTGCTACCTCCGGGGCATCGCCTATGTCCAGGTGCCCACCACGCTCCTGGCCATGGTGGACAGCTCTGTGGGCGGCAAGACCGCCATTGACCTGCCCGCCGGAAAAAATCTCTGCGGCGCCTTTTACCAGCCCGCCGCCGTTCTCTGCGACCTGGACCTCTTAAAGACGCTGCCCGGCGCCGTCTTCCGGGACGGCTGCGCCGAGGTCATCAAATACGGCGTCCTCTCCGGCCGCGCCCTCTTCGACGCGCTGACGCCGGAGACCATTGACGAGGCCATCATCGCCGCCTGCATCGACGACAAGCGGCAGAAGGTGGAGGCCGACGAATTTGACAACGGCGCCCGGCAGTTCCTAAACCTGGGCCACACCCTGGGCCACGCCGTGGAAAAAGAGAGCTGCTTCACCCTCTCCCACGGCCAGGCGGTCTCCATTGGCATGGCCATGATCGCCCGGGCCGCCGCCCGCTTCGGCCTCTGCGCGCCGGAGACTGCGGCGGAGATCACAGCCAAGCTGGCGGCCTTCGGCCTGCCCACTGCCACCGCCCAGTCCCCCGAGGCCATCCTGGCCGCCGCCCTGGGCGACAAGAAGCGCCGGGGCGACACGCTGACCCTGGTGGTGCCCCGGGCCATCGGCGACTGCGTCCTCCATCCCATCCCCGTCGCGGCGCTGCCGGACTGGATCGCCGCGGGAAAGGAGGGCTGAGATGGACGTCACCATTCTCCCCGGCAAGCTCTCCGGCACCGTGGCTGCCATCCCCTCCAAGTCGGCTGCCCACCGGCTGCTGATCGCCGCGGCCCTGGCCCAGGCACCCACCGCCATCGCCTGCCCCGCCGTCTCCCAGGACATCCTGGCCACGGCCCGGTGCCTCTCGGCCCTGGGGGCCAAGGTCCTGCACACCGAGGCGGGCTTCACCGTCGTCCCCGGCCCGGCACCCCAGGCGGCCCTTTTACCCTGCGGCGAGAGCGGCTCCACCCTGCGCTTTCTCCTGCCGGTGGCGGCGGCTCTGGGCGTGGAAGCCACCTTCCAGATGGAGGGGCGGCTGCCCCAGCGGCCTCTGTTCCCCCTGGACCGGGAGCTGACGTCCCACGGCGCCGTTCTGACCCGGACCACCGAGACCACTCTGACCGTCTCCGGCCAACTGGCCCCCGGCGCCTACGCGCTGCCCGGGGATGTCTCCAGCCAGTATATTACCGGCCTGCTCTTCGCCCTGCCCCTGCTGGGGGAGGCCAGCACGCTGACCGTCGCCGGGCGGATCGAATCGGCCCCCTACCTGCGCCTGACCGAAGCGGCCCTCTCGCAGTTCGGCGCCGCGCCCCAGTGGCACGCGCCGGTCTACGACATCGCCCCCCGCGCCTTCCAAAGCCCCGGCAGCGCCGTGGTGGAGGGCGACTGGTCCAACGCCGCCTTCTTCCTGGCCTCCGGCGCGGCGGTATCGGGGCTGGACCTCCACAGCTGCCAGGGCGACCGGGCCATCCTGTGGCTACTCAGCCGCTTCGGCGCCGCGGTTTCCCAGCAGGGCGACACCGCCGCCGTGACCCTGGGGCCGCTCCAGGCCCAGGACATCGACGCCGCCGCCATCCCGGACCTGGTGCCGGTGCTGGCGGTGCTGGCGGCCAACGCGAAGGGCACCAGCCGCATTTTCAACGCGGCGCGGCTGCGGCTCAAGGAGTCGGACCGGCTGGAGACCGTGGCGGCGCTGCTGCGCAGCCTGGGCGGCGACGTCACCGTCACCGCCGACGGCCTCATCATTCAAGGCACCGGGCTCACCGGCGGCACGGTGGAGAGCTTTTTCGACCACCGCATCGCCATGGCCGCCGCCGTGGCGGCGACCTTCGCCAGCGGCCCCGTCACCATCCGCAACGC
>NBJMC04202__coassemble_1220_pt1 | contig 56526 bp, 40 predicted proteins | sample NBJMC04202__metabat2_high_PE_003 | metagenome-assembled genome bin NBJMC04202
GGAAGAACTTCCTGTTTGCCAACACGCCCAAAGGAGCAAAAGGAAGCGCTATTATCGAAGCCATCTTATGTGAAACGGTGGAAATGAAAGATGGAATGGTTAGTGAAGACTTTATCGACCTGTTTGTTTCTCAAATTACGCCAATCTCCAACACGCGCTTTGCATGGTGCCTGGATTTTTCTCCGCAGCCAGTGGTTGCGTTTCTAAACCTATCCGGGCAGCGGCAATATACCACCTGTTCTATGGAAAGCAAATTACACCCCGGCGCTCTCGCTGACATGGAGGGGCAAGCCCACCCTTTTCCGAGCAGCCTGCGCCGTTAAGCAGCTCCGACAGTGCAAATTCAAAATGTACATCGTTATCCCAACAAGCTATGTACGGCCCAGGCCGCAATCAAGAATCCCCGGGGTTAATGTAAATAGCTTGCGCCCCACAGGTTCACGCCGTGTTTTGGCCTGACCCTGTGGGAGCGGATGCTGCCCCAATGACGAACCCCCTCGCAGTTCTCAGAAGGACTGCGAGGGGGTTCACTGCAATGTTCAACTGTTTTTGGTCCGCGCGTTGGCCTGCCCGGCGGGGGTTATTCCGCCAGATAGGGCAGCAGATTTTCCAAAACCGGCATATAGCCGTCGGGGTAAAAGTGGACGCCGTCAGTGGCGTAGGCTGCCTGGAGCAGGCCGCTTTGATCGCACAGGCCCCGGTTTACGTCGATGTAGCGGCAGTGGAAGCGCTGCGCCAGGGCTTCCACCTTTCGGTTGGCTTCCAGAAGCCGCGCCGGCGTCCGAAAGCGGAACATATCGGCCTGAATTTGGAGCGGCAGACCAAAGTCGTCGCGGTTGTTGCAGGGATAGTAGGCCATCAGGTAGATGCGGCACTGGGGCAGCGCCGCCTGGATCTCCTGGAGAATGGCGGGGTAGTTTTCCCAGAGTTGGTCGTCCAGATTCTGGCTCAGGTCGTTGGTGCCGATGTTGAGGAACACTTTGCCGGGCTCCAGCTCCAGCACCTGCACCGCCAGCGCCTTCCGCATTTGGGCGCTCACATAGCCGGCGATGCCCCGATTGTAGATGCAGTAGGGAAGGCCCAGACTCTGGGCCAGCTCGTTGACCGGGAAAAATTCCATCAGACTGCTGCCGGCCAGGACGATCTGCCCCTTTCGGGCAAACCGGTTGAGGCGCCGGTAGGATTCTAATTTTTGCGCTTGCTCTCGGGCATATTGCGTGTCGTTCCATGTTTGCAAATCCATGGGTAAATCTTCCTTCCTCTCGGTATGACTGCGGTGATGCTGGGCAAATGTGGGGGAAATTACCACGATTATACAGCGGCCGCTTTGGCGCCGCAAGAGGGCGTGGCGCGAAAAAGCGGTAACTACCCTCTTGACGGATGGAAAAGGCTGTGGTAGCTTGTTAGCAGAATTTTCAAGTGCGCCATGGGCTGCGCACAATGAGATTGGAGGAGCAACGATATGATCAAGCGTTTTCGCTTCGGTACGCCGCTTCCCACAGAGAGCGTGGTTTTGGACCTCCCTCTGTGCGAGGAGGCTGTGCCGTTTCTACAGGGAACTCCCGCCTGCTTCACCTATCTGCTGGGAGAGGACGACTTGGTGTTTGGCCTGGGAGAGAGCATCCGGGGCATCAACAAGCGGGGCTGGCACTATGTGAGCTTTTGCAGCGACGATCCGAACCATACCGAGGACAAGACCTCTCTCTATGGCGCCCACAACTTCCTGCTGGTGGACGGCGCGGCCGGACGGTTCGGCCTTTTCTGGGACTACGCCGGGCGGGTGGAGTTCGACGTGGGCTACACCCGGCGGGACCTGCTGCAAATCACGCCCGCCGATGAAAACTACGATCTCTATGTCATCACCGGGGAATCCGACGTGGAGATCGTCCGGGCCTTCCGAGGCCTCATCGGAAAAAGCTACATTCCGCCCAAGTGGGCCTTCGGCTATGGCCAGAGCCGCTGGAGTTACCCCACCGAGGCGGACGTCCGGGCAGTGGCCCGGGGCCATCGGGAAAACGGCATCCCGCTGGACAGCATCTATCTGGACATCGACTATATGAAGGACTACCGGGACTTCACGGTGGACCCGGAGAAATTCCCCGACCTCCAGGCGCTGGCGGCGGAGCTGGCGCAGGATCACATCCACCTGGTGCCCATCATCGACGCCGGCGTGAAGATCGAGCCCGGCGACCCGACCTATGAGAGCGGCAAGGCCGGCGGCTACTTCTGCAAGAACGCCCAGGGGGAGGACTTCGTGGGCGCTGTCTGGCCGGGCCTGGTCCACTTCCCGGACTTTTTCCAGAAGGAGGCCCGGAGGTGGTTTGGCGAGCGGTATCAGACGCTGGTGGACCAGGGCATTGAAGGCTTCTGGAACGATATGAACGAGCCGGCCATCTTCTATACGCCCGGGCGGCTCCGGGCGGTGCTGGACGAGCTGTCTGCCTGCCAGAGCATCGACCTCAATCTGGACCAGTTCTTTGCGCTGAAGGACAAGTTGCTGGGATTGTCCAACAATCTTGAGGACTATCGGAGCATCTATCACCAGGTGGAGGGACAGATGGTCTGCCATGAGCAGGTCCACAACCTCTACGGCGCCAATATGACCCGTGCCGCCGGGGAGACCTTTGAGGCGCTGTACCCGGACCACCGGATGCTGTTTTTCAGCCGGGCTTCGTGCATTGGCGCCCACCGCTACGGCGGCATCTGGTATGGCGATAACCAGTCCTGGTGGTCCCACCTGGCCATGAACCTGAAGATGCTGCCCTCTGCCAATATGTGCGGCTTCCTGTTCTCGGGCGCGGACCTGGGCGGCTTCGGCTCCAGTGCCACCGAGGACCTGCTGCTGCGCTGGCTCCAGCTGGGCGTGTTTACGCCGCTGATGCGCAACCACTGCGCGATGGGCAACCGCGCCCAGGAGGCATATCAATTCTCTGAAGCCCCGGCCATGGCCAAGATCCTCGGCATCCGCTACGGCCTGCTGCCGTATCTCTACAGTGAGTTTGTCAAGGCGGCGCTGGCGGACGATATGCTCTTCCGGCCGATGCACTTCGACTACCCCGACGACCCCCACGCCGCCCAGGTGGAGGATCAGCTGATGCTGGGCGAGGGGCTGATGATCGCGCCGGTGCTGGAGCAGAACGCCACGGGCCGGTACGTCTATCTCCCTGAGCCGATGAAGCTGATTCGGATGCGCAGTACCGACGACTACGATCAGGAAGTCCTGCCGGCTGGCCACCACTATGTCCCGGTGGGGCTGCGGGAGCTGATCTTCTTCATCCGGCCCGGCTGTGTGGTGCCGCTGACCCAGGCGGCCATGTCGGTGGAGGAGATCGACAGCGAACACCTGACACTCCTCCACTTTGTGGAGCAGGGGACCGGCTCCTACGTCCTCTACGACGACGACGGCTACACCCGGGATTACCAGGCGCCCGACCACTACCGGACGCTGACTGTCTCGGTCTAAATTCGCTTTTGCAAAAAGTCCCCGCCGCTGCAATTCCATTGCAGCGGCGGGGACTTTTTTGCGCCCTTCTGGCCTTGGGCGGGAACGCCGCGGCCTGGAGCGGGCCGCGTGACTTAGCGGGGATTGGCCGGCCCGGTGGAATCTCGGACGATCAGCTCCGCCCGGAGCAGGATGGAGCTGATGGGTACGTGGTTCATCAGGGAGGTCATGGCGTAGTAGGAGCATTTGCCCAGGGCCAGCCGGTCCTGGCGGACGGTGGTAAGAGGCGGCTCGGAAAAGGCGGCCATCGGCAGGTCGTCAAAGCCGACGATGCTCATGTCGTAGGGGACGCGAATCTCCCGGTCCCTGCACTCGGTGATGACGGAGATGGCGCGGATGTCATGGGAACAGAGGATGGCCGTCACGCCGCGCTCAAAGAGCTGCGGCACAAACCGCTTGGCTGCCTCGGAGACGTAGTATTCCAGGCCTACAAAATCGTCGTTGATTTCCAGGCCGTATTTGGTCAGGCCCGCGAGATAGGCCTGGTAACGAGCATTGACGATATACGAATCCAATGGACCGGAGATCAGCCCGATTTTTTTGTGGCCCAGCTTCACCAGGTGCTTAATGGCCTGCTCAAAGCCCTCCTCGCTGCTGCATCCCACCGAGGCCACCCGGGGATTGTCTTTGACGTGGTTGTCGTAGAGGACGGTGGGGAACTGCGTGGTGCGAAATTCCGCCATCCAGGGGTCCAGCAGCGAAAAGCCCAGCACCAGCGCGGCCTGATAGCCCTCCTGGAGCATGAACACGTCGTAGGGCGTCTTGTGCTGCAGCTCCTGGTTCAGGGGGAGAATGTCCACCTGCCAGCCCTCGGCCTCCGCCATCTGGCAGAAGCCGCGGACGATGTCATAGCCGAACTGGTGCGGCGTGAGGTAGTCCATGTTTTCGATGATGATGCACACGCGGGTGTTGTTTCGCTGGAGCTTGTTGATATAGCCCATCTCCGCAGCGGTCTGCAAAATCTGCCGTTTGGTGGCTTCGCTGATATCGGTGGCGTTGTGCAGCGCCTTGGAGACGGTGCTTTTGGAGATACCCAATCGTGCGGCAATGTCGTTGAGGGTAGTGGACATAGGGCATTTCTTCTTTCCAAAATTTTGTGGAATTTGCCATCCAGTCATTGGCGTTTTCCCTATTTTAGCAGAGAAGATAGTGGAAGACAAGTTCGACGTGCAAACTTTTTCGCGGAGAATCCATGGAAAAAGAAGGCGGCACAGAGAAATGCGATACTTTCTTGGAACGAAACAGCGAAACTTTCGACAGAGGAATTTCGAAACAATCTTGGGTGCGTTAAAATTTTTGTGTACAAACTGCATAAATATGACTAAAAATAGAGAGAAAACGCGGTTTTGATTGCATAAAAAATATTGACGGTGAAATCAAACTGTGGTACCATCCAATTGCAACATAAGCGAAACAAGTTTCGCAGAGATTTTAAGAGGAGGATCATCATGAAAAAGCTACTCATTGTCCTGCTGGCAGCTGTCATGCTGCTTTCCGTGTTGGCTGGCTGCGGAGGCGATACGTCCAACGCGACGGCGTCCAGCGACGGTGATACCCAGCAGACGACTTCCGGTGATGGACAGGCCACCGGCGAAGTCACGGACGTCTCTTTGAAGGTCTGGTGCCCCCAGAACCAGGTGGACACCGGCATTATGGAACAGCAGCAGAAGGCCTTTGCCGCCGAGCATCCCGAGTGGAATATCACCTGGACCACTGAAATCGTCGGTGAGGACAAGGCTGCCGAGAACATCCTTAAGGATGTGGGCGCTGCCGCTGACGTCTATTTCTTCGCCAACGACCAGCTGCAGCAGCTGCTGGACGCCGGCGCCATCGCCCGGCTGGGTGGTGCTGCCGAATCCCTGGTCAACGAGGAAATGAGCGAGAGCGTGGCTGCCACCGCCAAGATCGGCGACGCTGTCTACGCCATCCCCTTCACCCATAACACCTTCTTTATGTACTACGACAAGACCCTGCTGGACGAGTCCGACGTAGCCACCCTAGAGGGCATCATGGCCAAGGAGACTTCCGACAACGTCTACAACTTCTACTTTGAGTCCTCCGGCGGCTGGAAGCTGGGCTGCTACTACTACGGCGCCGGCCTGAGCGTCTTCGGCCCCAACGGCGACGACCAGGCTGCCGGTTGCGACTGGAACAGCGAGACCGGCATTGCTGTCACGGAGTACCTGATCGACCTGATCAACAACCCCAAGTGCGCCTATGACGGCGAGATCTCCGTCTCCGAGCTGATCGCGGAGCATCGCCTGGGCGCCTGGTTCGATGGCTCCTGGAACTATGACCTCTACAAGGACATCCTGGGCGACGATCTGGGCCTGGCCGTGATCCCCACCTTCAACTTTGACGGCACCGATCATCAGCTCCTAGGCTTCTACGGCTCCAAGTGCATCGGCGTCAACGCCCACTCTCAGAACACCGCCGCCGCTGTGGCCTTCGCCACCTTCCTGGGCAACGAAGAGAACCAGCTGCTGCGCTATGAGCTCTCCGCGCAGATCCCCGCCCATGAGGCCGCCGGCAACAGCGAGACCGTCCAGGCCGACCCGCTGGCCGCCGTCATCGTGGAAGAGGCCAACACCGCCAGCATCATGCAGCCGGTTACCTCCGTCTTCAGCGCCAAGTATTGGAACTACGCCAACACCATCCCCACCGAGATCCGCAGCGGCCTGCTGAACAAGGATAACGTCCAGGAGAAGATGGACGCCTTCGTGGCCGCCATGGAAACCGAGTAATTCGGAAACCGCACAGAGAAAACCGGTCCGAACGGACTGCAGATCCGGCGGGCGGCTGACCCGGAGACAGGTACATAGAGGAACCGGGAAGGCTTAGACCGCTGCCGGATGCACCAAATCTGAATGGCGGCCGAACGGGGATACATCGGGTATCCCCGTTCGGCCGCCGGAAGAGACAGCGGGAGTAAAAGGAGGTATTTCATGGCAACGCATGGAGCGGCGGCTGCAAAAAGAACGTACAGCCTGTCGCATCTCAGCACCAAGGATGCTTTGCAGGGCGGAAACTGGATCACAAAGCTGTCCTTTCTCATCAGCGGCTTCGGCAATCTGGTATACGGGCAGATTGCCAAGGGCCTGGCTTTTTTGGCGCTGGAGCTGGCATATGTCTACTATATGATCATCTTCGGCGTTTCGAGCATCGGCGATTTTATCACCCTGGGCACCCAGGAGCAGGCGGAGGTCTACAACGAGACCCTGGGTATTTTTGAGTATGTGGCCGGCGACAACTCCATGCTTTGCCTGCTTTACGGCGTCGTCACCATTTTCATCACGCTGGGACTGCTGCTGCTTCTGGCGGCCTCCGGACGGAGCGCCTTCGGCCTGCAGCTACGCAAGGAGGCCGGCTCGCCGCTGCCGACGCTGCGGCAGGACCTGGCCTCCCTCAAGCAGGACAACCTGCACAAGATGATGCTGTTCCTGCCGGTGATGGGCATTCTGATCTTCACCATCATTCCGCTGGTGTACATGATCCTCATTGCCTTCACCAGCTACGACAGCACCCACCAGCCTCCGGGGAAGCTCTTCGACTGGGTGGGCCTTGCCAACTTCTCGGCCATGTTTGCCCAGGGCGGCAAGCTGGCCAACACCTTCTGGCCGGTGCTGGGCTGGACGCTGACCTGGGCGGTATGCGCCACCCTGAGCTGCTTCATCCTCGGCGTCATCCTGGCCCTGCTCATCAACCGCGAGGGTACCAAGCTCAAGGGGATGTGGCGGTTCTTCTTCATCCTCTCCATCGCCCTGCCGCAGTTTGTCACGCTGCTGAGTATGCGGACCATTTTCAACACCAATGGCCCGGTCAATATCATTCTGCGCAACCTGGGCCTGCTGGGTCCCACGGAAGCGGTACCTTTCTTTACCGACCCCACCATCGCCAAAATTACCATCATCTGCATCAATATCTGGATCGGCGTGCCGTTTACCATGCTGTCCACCACCGGTATTTTGCAGAACATCCCCAAGGAGCTGTATGAGGCCGCCCGGCTGGACGGCGCCGGCCCCTTCACCGTGTTCCGCAAGATCACGCTGCCGTACATCGTCTTTGTGATGACGCCGGCGCTGATTACGTCCTTCGCCGGCAACGTCAACAACTTCAATGTCATCTTCCTGCTCTCCGGCGGCGGTCCTGCCACCATGGACTACTACTACGCCGGCAAGACGGATCTGCTGGTGACATGGCTCTACAACCTGACCATCACCCAGAAGGACTACAACCTGGGCGCCGTCATCGGCATTATGACCTTTATTGTGCTGGCCATCGTCTCGCTGATTACCTATCGCCGCACATCGGCTTACAAGGATGAGGGGGCGTTCCAATAATGAAGAGCAAAAAGAGACTGACCAATACAGCTTGCCACGCCCTGCTGGCGGTGCTGAGCATTATCTGGGTTCTCCCCATTTTTTACGTGATCCTCACCTCCCTGCGGGCGGAGTCCGGCTCCTACAAGAGCTACATCTTCCCCAAGGAATACACCTTTGACAACTTCATCAACCTCTTTGCGGGCAACAGCGTCATCGACTTTCCCCGTTGGTTCACCAACACCCTGGTGATCTCCCTCTGCTCCATGGTGCTGGCCGCCTTCTTCACCCTGAGCGTCGCCTATGTCATGAGCCGCATCCGCTTCAAGATGCGCAAGCCCTTTATGAATGTGGCCCTGGTGCTGGGTATGTTCCCGGGCTTCATGTCCATGATCGCTGTTTACTACATCCTCAAGGGCATGGGCTTCCTGGAGACCGGCACGCTGAAGCAGGTGGCGCTGGTGCTGGTGTACTCCGGCGGCGCCGGCCTGGGCTTCTACATCGCCAAGGGATTCTTTGACCTGATCCCCAAGAGCATGGACGAGGCGGCGTACATCGACGGCGCCACCAAGTGGGACTGCTTCTGGAAAGTCACGGTGCCCCTGTCCAAGCCTGTCATCACTCACACGCTGCTGACGGCCTTTATGGGCCCCTGGGTGGACTTCATCTTTGCCAAGGTCATCCTGGGCAACGACATTGAACACTACACCATTGCCATCGGCCTGTGGACCATGCTGGAGAAGGAGTACGTGGAGTACTACTACACCCAGTTCTATGCCGGATGTATCCTGATCTCGATCCCCATCGCCATCTTGTTCCTGCTGACGCAGAAGTGCTACGTGGAGAGCATGAGCGGCGCCGTCAAGGGATAAAACGCAGCATCCCGCAAACCATATTGCCATATACCCCCAACCCGGCGCAGTAGGCGGCCCGCGAGACCGCCCGCCGGCCGGCAGGCGACACAACCGCCGAACTCTGCCCATGTGGAGTTCGGCGGTTTGCCCCAGGGGCGTGTCCTGAGAGGCCGTACCGGCACATACAAAAAAGCGGATGGTTTCGGACATCCGCCCAAGAGAAAGGATGGTTGCGAGCGTGAATATTCCTGCAATCTTTCACCGGGCCAGCGCGCCATGGAGCTATGCCGTGGACGAAGACTGGCTGATTTTGCGTTTGCAGACAGACCTGGACGTGGAGCAGGTCTTCCTCCACTGGGGCGATCCCTTCGAGGCCGGCATTTTGGGCGGCAACTGGAACTGGAAAGGCAAGCCGGTGGAGGTAACGGAGCGCCAGCGGATCGGCCCCTACTGCCTGTGGACCTGCCGCATTGCACCGCCCCACAAGCGCTGCCGCTATCGGTTCGAATTGCGTCAGGGGCAGGAGGTCTGGTTTTATGGAGAAAACGGCCCTTGTACGCCGCAGCAGGTGGAGGCCCGGGAGATTTGGGACTTCTACCAGCCGTGGATGAATCCGGCGGACATTCCGGCGCCGCCAGCCTGGGTGGCCGATACGGTGTGGTATCAGATTTTCCCAGATCGCTTCTGCCGCGCCGCCGGAAGCCCTGCGGAAGCGGACCTGCACCCCTGGGCGGCCGGCCCCGTCACCAACCGGGAGCGCTACGGCGGCAACCTCCGGGGCATTTTGGAAAAGCTGGACTATCTCCAGGACCTGGGGATCACCGGTCTCTACCTCAACCCCATCTGGGAGGCCGACTCCGTTCACAAGTACGATACCTTGAATTATGAGCGGGTGGACCCGCGCTTCGGCACCGAGGCAGACCTGGTGGAGCTGGTGGAGGAGGCCCATTGCCGGGGCATCCGGGTGATGCTGGACGCGGTGTTCAACCACAGCGGCCCCCGCTTTGCCCCCTGGCTGGATGTGCGGGAGAAGGGCCCGGCCTCTGCCTATTGGGATTGGTTTATGGTCAACACCTGGCCCATTCCGGCGGGCTTCAGTACCCGGGACAACCGTTATTATTCCTTCGCCTTTGCCGGACCCATGCCCAAGCTCAACACCAACAATCCGGCGGTTATTGCCTATTTTTCCGGCCTGTGCGCCCAATGGGTGCGGGACTACGGGGTGGACGGCCTGCGCTTCGACGTGGGCAACGAGGTTTCCCACCGCTTCCTCAAGGCGGTGCGCCAGGCGGTGACGGCGGTGCGGCCCGACGTGTACCTGTTGGGGGAGATCTGGCACGACGCTTCCCCCTGGCTGGAGGGCGACGAGTACGACAGTGTGATGAACTACCCGCTGCAAATGGCCGTGACGCGGTTTTTCACAGATCAGAACAGGCCGGCCCAGCAGCTGGTGTGGGACCTGCGCCGCTGCATGACCATGTACCGGGCGCAGACGGTGCCGGCCCTCTTCAACCTGCTGGATTCCCATGACACGGATCGCATTTGGAACCGGACGCCGGAGGTGGATGCCTTTTTGCAGCAGATCGCGCTGCTGTTGCTGCTGCCCGGCAGCCCGTGCCTCTACTACGGCACGGAGATCGGCCTGCCCGGCGGCCACGACCCGGATGACCGGCGCGTGATGCTCTGGGAGCAGACCGAGGCCCAGACGGCGCTGCGCCGGGAGGTGCAGGCGCTGGTGGCGCTGCGGAAATCCCAGCCCATCCTGCGGACGCCGGATGTGGACTTCTCAGCGCAGGAGCCCCGGTGCCTGGTGGTGCGCCGCGGCGACATCACCGCTTATTTCAACGCCTCCCATGCGCCGTGGAAGCTCCGTACGTCCGAGCAAGCGCTCTATCAGCGCCGCTGGGACGGCGCGGCGCTGGCGCCGGGCGGAATCTATGTGGAGAAGGGGACGAAATATGCTGGATCATATTCAAGCAGTGATTTTTGATCTATATGGGACGCTGATCCATATTCACACCGATGAGGCGGATATCCCGGGACTGTGGAAGCCCTTGAGCTACTTCTACGCCTATTACGGCGCCCGGTATACGCCGGAGACGCTGATGGCGGACTACCGCGCCCTGGTGGAGCGGGAGGAGCAGGCAGCTCGGCAGCGAAGCGGCGTCGCGGCGGCGGAGATCAACCTGGAGCGGGTCTTTGCCGCGCTCTTCACCCGGCGGGGCGTCGAGGTCTCGCCGGAGGTGGTGCGGTGCGTGGGGCAGATGTTCCGGGCCAACTCCACCCGGGTGGCGGAGCTGTATCCCGGCGCCCAGGCGCTGCTGGAGGACCTGCGGGCCGCGGGGAAAACGGTCTGCCTCCTTTCCAACGCCCAGCGGGTGTTTACTGAGTATGAAATGAAGATGCTGGGCATCTATGATTCCTTTGATGTCCTCCGCATTTCCTCGGATTACGATTTCAAAAAGCCCTCCGCTGCTTACTTCCAGTGCCTCCTGCGGGAGCTGCCTATGCCGGTGGAGCAGATTCTGATGGTGGGCAACAGCCCCGAGGACGACATGGCCCCCGCCGCGGCGCTGGGGCTGCACACGTGCCTTCTGAACACGGACCATGTGGTGCCGCCGCCCTGCTGCGAGGTGGTGCTGGACGGCGCAGATTATCCAACGCTGCGAAAGCTGCTGGGCTTGCGGGCGTCTTCCTGACCGTCACCCCACAATGAGAAGGAGCGATTGTATGAAAGTGAACCATAGAATTGCCTATTCCCAGGAATTTGACCTGCTCTACGGCTACGCTGGGGAGGATTTGGGGGCGACTTATACCCGGGAGAAGACCGTGTTCCGGCTCTGGAGCCCGCTGGCGGACAGCGTGACGCTGCGGCTTTACCGCTCTGGCACGGCGGAAGCGGAAGCGGAACCCTGGGAGACCTTCCTGATGGAGCCGCTGGAGCAGGGCGTGTGGCGGCAGGAGGTAGCGGGAGACCTGCACGGAGTCTACTACGACTTTGAAATCTGCCGGGGGGAGGAGACCGTCATCACGGCGGACCCCTACGCCAGGAGCTGCGGCTGCAACGGCTACCGGAGCATGGTGGTGGATCTGCGCCGCACCGACCCGGAGGGGTTTGACCGGGATGTCGCCCCGCCGCTGGGGCCGGAGCAGATCATCTATGAGCTGCATATCAAGGACTTCTCCTACGACCCGGACAGCGGCATCCCGGCGGCTTACCGGGGGAAGTACAAGGCCTTTACGGTGGAGCATCCCCAGGCGCCCTACCCCACCGGCGTGGCCTATCTCCGGGAGCTGGGGATCACCCATGTCCATCTGCTGCCTTTCTTCGACTTTTCCGACCTGGACGAGAGCGGCAGCGACCGCCAGTTCAACTGGGGCTACGACCCCCTCAATTATAATGTGCCCGAGGGCTCCTTCGCCACCGACCCCTACGACGGTACAGTGCGGATTCGCGAGTGCAAGGAGATGATCCAGGCCCTCCACCGGGCGGGGATTCGCGTGGTGATGGATGTGGTGTATAACCACACCTTCTCTGAGGATTCCTGGCTGGAGCGGACGGCGCCGGGGTACTTCTGTCGCCGCTGGCCCGACGGCACCCTCTCCAACGGTTCCGCCTGCGGCAGCGACATGGCGGCGGGCCGCGCCATGGTGGACCGCTATATCACTCAGTCGGTCCTCTATTGGGCCAGGGAATACCATGTGGACGGCTTCCGGTTTGACCTGATGGGCCTTCTGACCGTGGAGCTGATGAACCACATCCGCGCCGAGCTGGATCAGGCCTTTGGCAAGGGGGAAATTTTGCTCTACGGCGAACCCTGGCGGGCGGACCCCTCTCCCATGGAACCGGGCACCCATCCGGCGCTGAAGGAAAATCTGCCGCTGCTGGATGAAAACATCGCTGTGTTCAGCGACGACATCCGGGATACGGTCAAGGGCCACGCCCTGTATGTGGAACGCCCCGGCTTCGTCAACGGCGGCAAGCGGCTGGAGCGCCGGGTGCTGAAAGCCCCGGCGGCCTGGCGCAAGGGCGGCGGGGCGGTGCGGCCCAAGAGCGCCGCGCAGATCGTCAGCTATATTTCCGCCCATGACAACAACACCCTGTGGGACAAGCTGGTGCTGTCCATGCGCCCGAAAAAGAGCCTCTACACCGTGGACGCCCAGGGAAAGCAGGTTTTGCGGACCACGGAGGTTTTCGGGCGCCGGGAGGACATCGTGGCGGCCAACAAGCTGGCAGCCCTGATTTATTTCACCTGCCAGGGCTATGTGTTCTTCCAGGCGGGCGAAGAATTTGGCCGCACCAAGCTGGGGGATGAAAACAGCTATCGCTCCGCACCGGAGCTGAATATGCTCCGCTGGGCCCAGACGCAGGAATTTTCCGATTTGCTGGCGTATTATAAGGGACTCATTGCCCTGCGCAAGCAGATGCCCGGCCTGTACGACAAGTCGCCCGGAGCCTATGCCCGCATCTCCCAGGAGACGGTCCACGCCCCGGGGGTGGTGTCGTTCCTGCTGGATAACCGCAGTGATCGGGCGCCCTGCCCCTGGACCAAGCTCTGGATCCTCTATAACGCCTCCCAGCAGACGGCCTCGGTGCCGGTGCCGACGGGAAACTGGAGCGTTTTGGCCGACGGTGCCCAGGTGGGGACTGCCAGACCCTGGGTGCCGGATGCGGACGGCGCCATCTCCGTGCCGCCCACCACGGGCATGATTCTGGGAGAGCGGGAGGAAGCCCTATGAAGTATATGTTTGGAAAATATGATTGGGCCACCCTGGCCCGAGGCGAGGCATATTGCTATCTGATGACCAATGGCCTGGGCGGCTTTTCCTCCCAGACCATCGTCGGCTCCTGCTGCCGCAACGACCAGGCGGTACTGATGGCCTGCACTCATGCCCCCAACTGCCGCTATAACGTGGTCCACCGGCTCCGGGAGACGGTGAAGGTTGGGGCGCGGGAATACTCGCTCTCCAGCCAGGACTTTCAGCGCCATGGCCTGGCCGAGCGGGGGTATGAGGCCCTGGCGGCGTTCTCCTTCGTGGACTACCCCCAGTGGAGCTACTGCCTGCCGGGGGTGACGGTGGAGAAGACGCTGGTGCTGGAGGAGGGGCGCAACACCGTGGCCGTGACCTACCGCCTCACCAACCGCAGTGGCGAGACCGTCACGCTGTCGGTGGAGCCACAGATGCAGTTTGTCCCCAAAGGGGAGCGCGTCACGCCGCGGCAGCAGTTTGCCTTCCGGGAAATGCCCGGCGGCGCGGCGGTGGAGTCCAACGGACTCACGCTGTATCTCAAGACCAACGGCCAGTGCCGCGGCCACGAGACTACCTATTGCGATACCCTCTATTATACCAAGGACGTGGAGGACGGGAAAATGGCCCTGGGCCGTACCGCCGCCAACCATACGGTGACGTTTACGGTGGAGGCCGGCGGGCAGGGCACGCTGGAGCTGGTGATGGGTCTGGAGCCGGATCTCTCCCCGGCGGCGGAGGTCCGCCGCAAGACTGAGGCCTTCCGGGCGGAGATTCGAACCAAGGCCGGGTTTGAAGAGGCACTGCCGGCCCATCTCTCCCTGGCGGCCATGCAGTTTATCTCTCACCGGGTCTCCACCGGCAAGAAAACCATCCTGGCGGGCTTCCCCTTCTTTGAGGACTGGGGGCGGGACACCATGCTGGCCCTGCCGGGCTGCTGCCTGTCCACCGGCCAGTATGAGACGGCCCGGTCCATCCTGGAGACCTTCGCGGCCTACTGCCGCCGGGGGCTGATGCCCAATCTCTTCCCCGAGGGGACGGAGCAGCCCTGGTACAACACGGCGGACGCGGCCCTGCTGTTCATCCTGACGGTCTACGCCTATGAGCAGCGCACCGACGACAACGCGTTTGTCCGGCAGGTCTACCCGGTGATGGAGGAGATCGTCCGCTGGTACCAGGCTGGAACTGACTATCACATCCACATGGAGGTGGACGGCCTGATCGCAGCCGGTGACGGCGACGAGCAAGTGACCTGGATGGACGTGCGGGTGGAGGGTCATCTGCCTACGCCCCGCCACGGAAAGCCCGTGGAGATCAACGCCTACTGGTACAACGCCCTGCGGATGATGGAGCAGTGGGCCAGGGCCGGACTGGGCACGGGCGCCGAGGCCTACGGCGCCCTGGCGGACCGGGTGCGGCAGAGCTTTTGCGAAAAATTCTGGAATCCGGCCCTGGGCTGCTTGCGGGACGTCCTCTCCGGCACCGAGGCCGACGATCAGATTCGCTGCAATCAAATCTGGGCCGTGTCCCAGCCCTTCTCCCTGCTGCCACCGGAGCAGGAGGCCATGGTGGTGGAGACGGTGTACCGCCATCTCTATACCCCCTACGGCCTTCGCACGCTGTCCCCGGAGGACCGGGAGTTCCGTCCCTTCTACGGCGGCGCCCAGCTGGACCGGGACCTGGCCTATCACCAGGGTACTATCTGGCCCTTCCCCCTGGGAGCGTATTACCTGGCCTATCTGAAGGTGCATGGCTACAGCGCCGAGGCCCGAGCCCAGGTGCATCAGGACCTGGCGCTGCTGGAGCCGGCGCTCCGGGAGGGCTGCATCGGGCAGCTCCCTGAGATCTACGACGGGGAAAATCCGGTTGCCTCCAAGGGCTGCTTCGCCCAGGCCTGGAGTGTGGGCGAGCTGTTGCGGGTCTTCGATGCGCTGCGCATGGCGGAATGAGGGGCAGCCATCGGTGCGGCACGCGCCGCAGATCCTATATTATATAGTATAGAATAGAGAATAGACAGTCTGAGCCGCCGGAGTGCATTCGCACTCCGGCGGTTCAGACTGTCACAGACTGTCAAAAAACCATGCTGAAGACTGATGCGACTTCAGCAGCGGGGGGTGTGTGCGGGGGGCAAAGGGCCCACCGCACGTTCAATCAGGTCGTTTTTGCAACTTTTTGAAGTTGCAAAAACGGAGGACAGCGGGGCGAAAATACTTTTTCGACACGCTGAGACAGTCTGAGCCGCCGGAGTGCATTCGCACTCCGGCGGTTCAGACTGTCAAAAAAACCTACTCTCATTATGTGAAAGCAGAGGCCTTTGACAGTCTGCTCTCCCATCCCATGATCCTGCCCAGTGCAATTCATGGCGAACAGGCGGCGTATTTTACGGCCGCTGTCTTTACGCTTGGAAACGTGGAAGTCATATAAAATAGGATTTTGTGGAATTTCTTCTGCTTTTTCCGAAAAAATCTCCGGAATTTCCTTGCCGCATATCAGAAGCGGGTAAAGGTAGCCAAAAACTACAAGAGAACTTGTAAAATGTGGAAGGATATGATATTGTGAATTTAAACAGTTTTCGACATTTTTTATAAAAGCAGAGGTGATATCCAACATCGGATCAGGCAAAAGGGATAGTATTTTAAAAATATAAAGGAGGGACAACTTTGAAAAAGCGCACCATTCAAATTGCACTATATATTATGTTGTGCGTGGTATTATTATTAGCAATGGCTGGAACTGTGATGGCAGATGAGCCGGAATTGGACAGCAATCCGACAAATGCTGTTGACATCAACACGCAAGGAGAACTGCTTGCAGTTCTAAATGACACGGGAACAAAGACCGGGACCTATCGTCTGCAATCGGATCTTACCATCGATACCAGTACGCTGCGCCAGGAAGCCGATTCAGAATACTGCTTCAAGGGTTCGCTGGATGGAAATGGGAAGACCATTACGGTTACAGCGGCAGAGGGCGGGTCTGCGCCGCTTTTTGACACGCTGCGGGGTTCTCTCTATAACCTCAACCTTGTGTTCGAGGGCGATGTAGTAGGTGCGCCGGTGGCCTATGATATTGGCTACGAAAATGAGAGTGACCAGATTGCGCTGCGCGATATTTCGGTGTCTATTGAGGGCAATGTGCTGTACGGCAGCCATAACTACTTGAACTATTACGCGGAGATCCTGACTGATCCATATAATTACGGCAACTGGTATATTCATTATGGCGGAGAGGCCAAGAACCTGGCGACGGGGTTTGCCTGGTATGTCTGGGGCGCGTCTATGGAGAATCTGCAGGTGAACGTCCAGGGGAACATTGGCACGACGACCCCGATGGATGGTGACACAACTGCCGCAGGCTTTGCCTATTTTGCCGCCAAGGGTGAAAACGAAAATGAGGTTCGGTTCCAAACCATTACCGTAGGCGTTGCAGGGAATATTCAGAGCTATACCGATGACGGTCATGCCTCAGCCTATGGCTTTGCTGTGGGAACGACGGACGGCACGGCGGGGTTTGGCTGCAATACAATAGACGAACTTTCTCACACTACCGTGAAAGCTGCCAATATTCTCGCGGATTCTCAGCAGGGCGCTTCTTCGGCCATCGGATTTGCGCGCTTTTTACAGGGCTATACCCATCACTGTGCCGTCCAGGTCACCGGGGCCATCAAGGCTTCCAATCAGGAGGGCGATGCAGAAGAAAATGTATACGCCTATATGAATGGCGAAGCCTATGCCTATGGCTTTATGCTGAACACCGGCGGATGGAGCAGCGAGGACAGACGGGACTTTGTGGAAAACACGGTTACAGTGGGAGAAATTTCGGCGTTGACAAACTCCGAAACCTATGCCGGAGCTGCCTTTGCGGGCGGCTTTGCGCACCAGATGATGAACACTGCAAGCAGTGTCCCAAATCTTTCCTACCATGACAACCGTGTGAAGGTGAATGGCTCTGTTTCTGCCGAGGCAAACGGAGGCGGAAGTGTGGCCGCCGGTTTTGTTACTTCGACTGGCCGGGATTACTATGACCGCCCCGACCATATCTATGGAAACACGGTGGAAGTGGTCGGTGATATTTGCGCCGTCAGCGAGAACGCTGATGCCACAGCAGCCGGGTATGCGTATCAGAGCAAGACCCACCGCAGAAATTGTACCGTACAAGTGGACGGAGATATTATCGCCCAATCCCCGGTTCAATCCATAGCAGCGGGATTTGTGGGACTTCAGCAAATTGATACCTATTACTTTGTTCGGAATTGCCAAATTACCGTGGGCGGCGACATCAAGGCTCTGAAGAGTGGAGATGAGGGACTTGGCGTCGCAGGTGGTGTGGTAGGTGTTGTGATAGGGACCACAAGTAATTGTAGTGTGCCGGTGGACATTTCCGGCAATACTGTGACTGTAGGTGGAACAGTCACATCAGATCATAAAAATGCCTATGCAGGTCTGGTCCTTGGCCTGAATGAGCATAAAGACGCTGCCAAGGCTAAAATTACCTTGAAAGACAATACGTTTATCGGCAAAGAGACACTGATTGAAGTGCCGGGGGATGAAACCCTGTACACCGGATTTGTGGGAGAAATCGTAGCGGATACCATGGAACAGTCCGGAAATACCGTGCATTTTACTAAAGCGAACGGCAGACAATATACTGCCGCTGTGGAACCGGTGCCTGATAGCGCGACGCCTGCGTATGTGTATCTCTGGAAGTTGACAGATATTGTGGAAGTAATTGAAAGCCACACCATCATCGCCACGACCAACAAGGGCGGCTCCATCACGCCCAGCGGCGAAGTCACCGTAGAGGACGGCGAGGACCAGACCTTTACCATCGCCCCGGACTTCGGCTACTATGTCAAGGATGTGCTGGTGGACGGCAAGAGCGTGGGGCGCGTGGACAGCTACACTTTTGAGAATGTTGCGGAGAACCATACCATCGAGGTTAAGTTTGCGCGGGTGACTGTGCCGATCATCCCCGAAATTCCCGAGGACACCCCCGACCTGCTGGAGCTGGACGACCATGACGCTTACATCCAGGGCTACCCCGATGGGCACATCAAGCCGCAGAACAACATCACCCGCGCCGAGGTGGCGACGATTTTCTACCGCCTGCTCACCGACGACGCCCGGGCCTACTACAAATCCACCGACAGCGGCTTCAGCGATGTGAAGCCCGGCGACTGGTACAATACCGCCGTCTCTACCATGGTGCAGGCCGGTATCCTCACCGGCTATGGCGACGGCACCTTCAAGCCCAACGCCAACATCACCCGCGGCGAGTTTGCCACCATCGCGGCCCGGTTCCTGTCCAACCCGTATTCGACGAAGGACCGGTTCTACGACACCGAGGGCCACTGGGCTGAGGTGTACATCAACCGCGCCGCCGAGGAGGGCTGGATCAACGGCTACTCCGACGGCGCCTTCAAGCCCGACCAGGCCATCACCCGCGCCGAGGCTGTGACCCTGGTGAACAACGTCCTGGGCCGCAAGCCCCATGCCGACCATATGCTGCCCGAGATGGTCACTTGGCCGGACAACCCCAAGAGCGCCTGGTACTACGAAGCGATCCAGGAGGCCACCAACAGCCACGACTACAGATGGAGCAGCAGCAAGAGCTACGAAATCTGGACCGAGCTGCTGGAGAACCGCGACTAATCCAAGCTGAAGGAGGAGTGGGTCAATGTCTGCGCTTCCCCCAGCGGCGATGTGATAGATGGAGCTTTGCTGCCGCAAAGCGCACGAGCGGCGACTCCTGCCGGCCTTATCGCCAAGCGCCGGGAACGCCTCTGCGGAGGCGCTCCCGGCTACCGCTTCCGCATGTTTGAAATCCAGAAAAACCCCGTGGGTTCTGCTTCTTTGGAAGCAGCGCCCACGGGGTTTTTTATTTGGTTTATCCCCTTGTAAAGACCGGCATGGTGTCGAGGGGCGCGGGGACGTCGACCCACTGACCGCCGGGGAAGGTCTCGCCGGTGTCCAGGTTGGTCCAGGATGCACCCCGGGGGAGGTACACCCGGCGCACTCGCTGGCCGGCCTCCAGGATCGGGGCCACCAGATAGTCCGGGCCGTAGCAGTACTGGTCCTCCACTTCCCAGCAAGTGGGATCGTCCGGGAATTCGTAGAAGAGGGGCCGCATCACCGGCTCGCCGTGTTCGTGGGCGGCGGCCATCAGGGAGCGGGTATAGTCCCGCATGGACTCCCGGAGGCTGAGATATTTTTTGCAGATCTCATAGACGGCCTCGCCGTAGCTCCAGACCTCGTTGGGCGCGCCGGAGAGGCAAGTGGCGCCGCCGGTGGTGCCCACCTGGGGCTGCTTGGGCTCCCGGTCGCCGTGGAGGCGCATCACCGGCAGAAAGGCGCCCCACTGGAACCACCGGACGAACAGCTCCCGGAAGGCCGGGTCGCTGGGGTTGCCGCCGTGGAAACCGCCGATGTCGGTGGTCCACCAGGGAATGCCAGCCAGACTCATGTTGAGACCCGCTGCCAGCTGATTTTTGAGGCTCCGGAAGCTGGAGGCGATGTCGCCGGACCAGACCAGGGCCCCGTACTTCTGACTGCCGGCCCAGGCACAGCGGAGGAGGTTGACAATGTTCTGCTGACCTGCGGCCTCCATGCCATCGTAGAAGGTCCGGGCGTAGTCCAGGGGGTAGAGATTGCCCACCTGGAGGTTGGGACCCAGGTAGTAGCGGTAGTTGTCGAAGTCGTAGACGGTGTACTCCGGCTCTGCCTCATCCAGCCAGAAAACCCGGATGCCCAGATCGTAGTAGTTGGCCTTGGCCTTGCCCCAGACAAAGGCCCGGGCTTCGGGGTTGGTGGCGTCGTAGAAGAGGGTTTCGCCCATGAAGTCTTGATTGCGCTGCATACCGCGGTCACATCGCACCAGGTAGCCCTTCTCCTGCATCTCCGCGAAGTTTTCGGAGGTCCGGTCCACCGTGGGCCAGATGGAGACCATCAGCTCCACGCCCAGCTCCTGCAGCTCCTTCACCATGGCTTTGGGGTCGGGCCAATAGGTGGGGTCGAATTTCCACTCGCCCTGCTTCGGCCAGTGGAAGAAATCGATGACGATCAGGTCCAGCGGCAGGCCCCGGCGCTTGTACTCCCGGGCCACGGACAAAAGCTCCTCCTGGGTCTGGTAGCGGAGCTTGCACTGCCAGAAACCCAGGCCGTATTCGGGCATCATGGGTACGGTGCCGGTGACAGAGGCGTAGGCGGTTTCGATCTCCCGGGGTGTGTCCCCGGCCACAAGCCAGTAATCCAGCCCCTTGGTGGCATAGGCCTCGAAGCTCATCACGTTTTTGCCCAACACGGCCCGGCCCACGGCGGGGTTGTTCCACAGGAGGCCGTACCCCAGCGAGGAGAGGAGGAAGGGAACCGAAACCTGGGAGTTGCGCTGGGCCAGCTCCAGATCCGCACCCTTCAAATCCAGATAGGGCTGCTGGTACTGGCCCATGCCGTAGAGCTTCTCTTTCGGGTTGAGGGACTCAAAGCGGGCGGTGAGGCGGTAGTCGCCGCCGGGAATGGGTTTGAATTCCCGGGCCTCCACTTCGATGGCGCTGCAGTTGGGATCGAGGATGTCCCGGCGGTTGCGGTGGTACTCTTCCAGGAGCTTTTTCCCGTTTTGATTGTAAGCGGTCAGCTTGCCGCCCCGGGTGAGGTGGACGGTCAGCTTGCCGTTGGTCAGCGAATAGCCGGTTTCAGTTTCACGGATTTGAGCCTCGGCGCTGTGGGGCTCCGTCAGGGCCCAGTCCTCGGCGGGCATTTGGACCTGCTTCCAGGCCCGGACGCGGACGGCGTTGTCGCCCCAGGGCTCGATGCGAAGGCTTTCGCCGCCAAAGCGGTAGAGCAGGGCGTTGTTCAGTAGATCGATCATACAATACCTCTCCTATTACGTCAGTTCCACGACGGCGTAGCCGTCAATTTCGGGGATGGTGATGGTATTCCCGGCCACTGCCAGCGGCGTGCCGTCGGGAATCAGGCGGGCCGCCGTGAAGGCCCGGGGGAGCTGTGCCTGTACGGTGATTTGGCGCACCACGGTGCGCTCTTCCACCAGGTCGATGGTGGCGCTTTTGCGCACCGGGATATAGGTGAGAATGTGGAGATTGGTGCGATGCAGCTCTGGCTGGTCTAGTACGCTGACAGTCATGGTGGAGGGGCCGTTGTGTCGGATCAGGCGACGCTTCAGCAGGAGATTGGCTGCGTTGTCCACCAGCTTTTTGCACCAGGCCGGGGCGTTTTCTCGGTACTGGGAGAACAGCGGGTGGGACAGCACCAGTACATTGCCGTTTTGGAAGGCCACGGGATAGGGCGTCCCATGGGCGGAGGGGGTGTAGAGGTGAGAGCAGAAGCTGTCCCCCCGGCGGGGGAAGTAGGGCGCCCGGGCATAGAGCAGCGGCGCGGCGCCGGCAGAGCGCAGCACCTGGCCTTGCTGGTACATTACATACTCATTCTCCGGCTCCAGCCCTGCGGCCAGCGGGCCCTGGGCCAGGATGAAGTCGGGGTAGTTCTCCTGCGGGCCGTCGGCGCTGACGCCGAAGCAGGGGGGATACGCGCCGGACGCATCCTGGCCGCCCCGCCCGCAGGCCAGGACCTTGCCGCCCTGGGCGACATAGGCCTCCAGCTTGTCCCGGAAGGTGGCGGAAATGATGAGATCGTCCGGCAGGATCACCAGCGGGTAGTCTCCCAGCTCCATGGTGGGGTCGATGATGTCAAACTGCAGCGCCAGCTCTTCCAGCAGCTGGGCCGCGCCCATCACGCTCTCGGGAATTTCAAACTCCCGGTCGTCCCGTTCCGGCGTCACTACGGCTGCTTCCACCACCGGTGTCGAAGGCCGGGCCCAGGCTTCCCGCTGGGCAAACTGGCGGTAGACCTGGCCGATCAGACGGTAAGTGGCGGGGTTCAGCCTGCCGCACGGCTCCAGCTGGTCGCCGATGGAGGCGGCAAAGCCGAAGCTCAGCATACGGAAGCACTCAAACTCCAGAGCAGCCAGATTTTTGAGGCTGTGGAAGTCGCCCCAGGCTGTGTGGAATTTACCGGTCATGCCTACGCAGTCCTTGCCCAGCTTGCGGGCGTACCGGGCCGTCACGGGGAAGTGGAGATAGCCCCAGGTGCCAGAAGGGATGCTCTCCAGCTCGAAGTGGGAGTACGCCGCGGCGCTGGCCCGGGTGGTGGGTCCTACATGGCCGGCGTTGTAGAAGATGGTGCAGTCCGGGCGGAATTGCCGCACAAAGGCCGACATCTCCAGCTTGAACCGATCCATGACGGTTTTGGCAAAGGCGCGTACCGCGTCGTCGGCGGCGGGGTCGATTCCTCGCTGGGCCATCTCGGCCCGGCAGGCGGCGCACCAGCAGGGGTGCGTGCCGACGATGTCAAAGAACAAGCCGTCCAGCTCGTTCCCCAGCAGCTCGATGACTTCTTTGGTGATGGCTTGGAGGAACTGCGTATAGCCGGTGTTGACGCAAAGAGACTGGTAGAAGCCGGGCTCGTGGAAGGGGCCGCCTTCGCGGGCGCCGTCCGCCTTGCGGATGAGCCACTCCGGATGGGTGGAGGCGGTGTGGTAGTCCCACTGGACGGTGATGTACACCGGCGCCTTGATGCCGCGGCTGTGGAGGGCGCGCACCTGCTCCAGCAGCAGGTTCCGCTGGGCCAGCTGCGGATGAACCAGCTGCGGGAAGGCCTGGGAGGGGTAGTAGAGCCAGCCGTGGTGGCAGCGGGCGAAGACGGTCATGGAGTTGATGGAGGCGGCGCTGACGGCTTCGGCAAAGGCCTCCGGCTGAAAGTCAACGCCGATGCCGGGAATTTTCTCCGAGGTGTGGAAATCCAGATGGACTTGGCGGGAAGGACAGAGCTTCACGGTTCGACATCCTTTCTGCAAATAGAGATTGGGAGAGGAAAATGGGCGCGTTGGGACGCGGCAGCTGATTGGCTGCGGGGAGGAAGTGGGGTGAAAAAAACGCCGTGGACGACGCGAGACAGCGCCGCCCACGGCGCACACTGTCAAATACGATGCGGAACGTTTCTGTGACAGAGCAGCGGGGGATGGGTGCAGGGGGCGAAGGGCCCCTGTGCGTTCAATCAGGGGCTGCTGCGACTTGAAAAAGTCTCAGCAACCGAGACAGCGGAGCTGGGTCAGGGCCCAGGGTTCTTTTAACATCTCGGCCTGCTTCCGGGCCTGGCCCCGAACGGTGTCGCTTTCTCGGGAGTCGATCCAAAGAGATCCGCTGTTCATGGGTGCAGATGCAATCAGGAAAACTGCCGTGCGGTGCTCACAGGCGGCTGCCGATTACGGGGGAGCATATCTCAATATCCGCCCAAATCTCCCCAAATGCTTTCGATCCAGGTTCGGCACAGCGCAATCCAGGATTTCGCGGCGGACTGTCCGCAATCGACCTCGCCGGTACAGACGGAAAGGCCGTGCTGCCCGTGCATATAGAGGTGGCACTCGCAGGGGACACCGGCACGGTGCAGCGCCTGCAAAAACAGGATGGAATTTTCCGCCGGGACGCAGGCGTCGTCCATGGTGTGCCAGAGGAAGGCGGGCGGCGTGTCGGCGGTGACGTGGGTCTCCAGGGCCCAGTAGTGGGGAGGCTCCTGACGGGCTGCGGAGATATTTTGCAGCGTTTCCGCGTGGGTAAAAGCGCCGTCGGTGATGACAGGATAGGCTAAGATCAGTGCATCGGGGCGAAGTGCGCGGGCGTCTTGGGCGTTGCAGCGTTCCAGCAGTACGGGGTCATTCCAGTGGACGCCCAGGGACGCTGCCAGATGGCCGCCGGCGGAAAAGCCCAGTACAGCTACGCGGTTTGGGTCAATGTTCCACGCCTCGCGATTGGCGCGGACAAGCTGCACGCTCCGGCCAAGCTCCTCCAGAGGGCGCCGGTTTGCTGCGGCAGCACCGACGGAATAGGACAGGACGAAGACCTGAAACCCCATGTTAAAAAACAGCATCGCCGGAGGAACATTTTCCCGGTCGGAGCGCATACTGTAACCACCGCCGGGGCAGAGAATCAGCGCTGCCCGGCTGGCAGTGTAAGGATTTTGCATCTCTGCGCTGCGCGGATGGAGATAGGCGGTCAGCGCTGCGCCGGTTGGAAGGGAAATGGTTTGAATATCCATGGCTTTGCCTCAGTTACTGGCACTGGATGCGGATCATATTCCAGGACATCGGCGGCAGCAGCGCGGAGAGGCTTCCGTCGGCCACGGCGGTGCCGCTGACGGGGCGGGGCACGATCACTTCACGCCCGGGGCCGTTGACGGCCTGGGGGTCCTCTCCGAAGAGGGCGCTGTGTTCCACTACCCGTCCGGTGCCGAAAGCCCGGAGGTCGCAGCTGAGGGGCAGCGAATCCGTCTGGCTCCGGTTGACAGCGAAGAGGGTCAGGGTATGGGCGGCCTCGTCCTGGATCGCGACGGCTTCCAGATAGGGTACGTCGGTAAAGGTCTTGCTGTCGTAGCGGTCACAGGTGACGTCGGTCAGCAGCACGGTGCCGTGGCCGTACTGCGCCGCCTGGGCAAAGGGATAGTAGATGGTCTGCTTCCAGGCTTTGCCGCCGCCCGGCTCCGTCATGATGGGAGCGATGACGTTGACCAGCTGGGCGAGGCAGGCGATCTTCACCCGATCGGCGTGGCGCAGCAGGGTGATGAGCATGGAACCGAAGACCACGGCGTCGGCCAGGGTGTAGATGTCCTCCACCAGACCGGGGGCCTGCTGCCAGGGGTGTTTCTCCTGAATTTCGTCGTCCTTGCCCAGAGAGTGATACCAGATGTTCCACTCGTCAAAGCTGAGCATCATCTGCTTTTTGGAGCGCTTCTGGGCTTTGACAAAGTCACAGGTAGCCACCACGGAGCGGATAAAGTGTTCCGTGGTCAGAGATTTTGCCAGGAAGTCACCCAGATCGCCGGTGGTATCCCCCAGATACTGGTGGAGGGACAGGTAGTCCACGTCGTCGTAAACGTGGCCCAGTACCGTAGCTTCCCAGGTGGGGAAGGTGGGCATTTCGGGGTAGGAGCTGCCGGTGGCCACCAGCTCGATGGAAGCGTCAATCTTCCGCATGGCCCGGGCAGTCTCGCAGGCCAGGCGGCCGTATTCCTCGGCGGTCTTGTGGCCGATCTGCCACGGGCCGTCCATTTCGTTGCCCAGGCACCAGGTGTGGATGCCGTAGGGCTGCTCCGCGCCGTGGGACCGGCGGAGATCGCTCCAATAAGAGCCGCTGGGATGGTTGCAGTATTCCAGCAGGTTGCAGGCGGCGTCAATGCCCCGAGTGCCCAGGTTGACGGCCATCATCATCTCCGCGCCGATCTCCCGGCACCAGGCGCCGAATTCGTGGAGGCCCACCTGGTTGGTTTCCAGGGTGCGCCAGGCCCGGTCCAGCCGCCGGGGCCGCTGGTCGCGGGGGCCGACGCTGTCCTCCCAGTGGAAGCCCGAGACGAAGTTGCCGCCGGGATAGCGCATCATGGGAATGCGCAGCGGCTGAATCAGCTCGATCACGTCCCGGCGGAAGCCCAGGGCGTCGGCGGTGGGGTGGTCAGGGCAGTAGATGCCGTCGTAGACGGCCCGGCCCAGGTGTTCAATAAAAGAACTGTAGACCCGAGGATCCACCGGGGCCAGCTGAAAGGCGGGGTCCAGGGCGATTTTGGCGTTGGACAACATGAACGTATCACCTCATAATTAAGATTGTCGGATCATAATACAGCAGATCAAGACCGGCGTTCCCGTCAGTCGGCGGCAGGCGGCGCTGCGCAGACGGAGCCACGAACATAGACGGTGCAGTCCAGGGAGTGGGCCATGGTGGGCAATGGCTCCCGGCTGCGGATTTGAGCCAAAATCAGCTCCGCGCTTTTGTAGCCCATTTCCCGCAAAGGCGGCTCCACGCTGGAAATGGGGGGCACGTAGGCTTCGACGATGTTGAGATTGTCGTAGCCGAAGAGGGCAATATCCCGCCCGACGGCGATGCCCCGGTCAATGCAGCAGGCGTAGACGCCGCTGGCCGTCATATCGTTGAAGGCAAAAATGGCGGTGACACCCATATCCAGCAGTTTTTCCGCGCACTGATAGCCGCTCTCCCGGTTCCAGTCGCCATAGAGGGTGGTGGAGGCGTTGTAGAGGATTCCGGCCTCGTACAGGGCTTTCTGCGCGCCCCGCAGCCGTGCCTGGGCGTTGAGACTGGCCAGCGGGCCGGAAATCAGGCCGATGTTTCGGTGGCCGTGCTCGATCAAGGCCTTGCTCACCTGGTAGCCGGCTTTTTCGTCGTCAAAAAGGACGTAGGGGTAGAGGGGCGACTTGGGGAAGCAATAGGCATAGACAAAGGGAATGTGATCCGGCGGCAGATAAGCGATGGGGCGGCAATGATAGCCGATGTAGACGATGCCCTCCACCTGCTTGGCCATCAGGTTGCGGGTGGTGTTTTCAAACAGCACGGCGTGTTCCGGCGTATCTGTGAGATTGTTGTTGTAGCGCTTGAAGAGGCGCATATTGGCCAAAAGGATTTCATAGCCCTGTTCTTCGCAGTATTCCTCGATACCGTTGACGATCTCCGGGGTGTTGAAAACAGTCAGGTCCTCGGTGATGATGCCGATGGTATTGCTGCGCTGGAGCTTGAGGTTTTTGGCCAGAGAGTTGGGACGATAGTGCAGCTCTTGAGCCACGCGGAAAATTTCCTGCACCTTGGCTTCGCTGGCTGCGCCGCGCTTGCCGTTGAGTACGTTGGAAACGGTGGCAGCGGAGACGCCGGTTAGTCGGGCGACATCCTTGATGGTGGCCACAGCATACACCTCCTGCATGATGAGCCTAAACGTTATGGTATTCTGGCAGAATATGCTAGAATAACGCGATAAGTCTCGGCTCAGACTAGTGAAATTTTAGCATATCCCGGGGGAAAACGCAAGGGGGAGGTGAATATTTCTGATAATTCCCCAATGGATAATCTCAAAAATGTTCTGGAAAATATGATTATGCGCATCTATAAACCAAGTATTTTTGAAAATAGGATAAAACGTTAAGATAGCTGAAAATCGTTGTGATAATTGTACAAAAACAATAATTTAGATCGTGGGATGTCAACAAATTTGCAAATATTTCAAAAAAATACTTTACAATCCCGAATGACCTGGAATATAATAGCGACAATAGGTAAAACGATTAGGTAATCGAAACAAGAATTTCCCCCAGAAGCGGGAAGAGAACGGAGTGTACCCCATGGAACAGTATCGAACCCCCATTGCGCTGGACCAGGTGCGTATCACGGACGAGTTGTACGGCCCCATGCTGCGCCTGGTCGCGGAGCGGGTCCTGCCCTATCAATGGGAGGCCCTCAACGACCGCGTGCCTGGAACGGAAAAGTCCCACTGCCTGGACAATTTTCGGGTGGCCGCCGGCGATCTGCCGGGACGGCATCAAGGCGCGATTTTCCAGGATACGGATCTATATAAATGGTTGGAAGCTGTGGCCTACTGCATCGCCAACGGCACCGGCAAACACTTATTGCCGCTGGCGCAGGAAGCGGCGGTGCTGATCGCCCGGGCCCAGGAGCCGGATGGCTATCTCAACACGTACATCACCATTGAGTGCCCGGAAAAACGTTGGAGCAATTTGGCAGAAGGTCATGAGCTGTACGGTGCCGGCCATCTGATCGAGGCTGCGGTGGCTTATTATCGAGCCACAGGAGAAAAGCTGCTGCTGGACACGGCCCAGCGCTTTGCGGACCTCATTGACCGGACCTTCGGCGCCGAGGACGGAAAGTGCCACGGCTATCCGGGTCATCAGGAGATCGAGCTGGCCCTGGTGAAGCTCTATCGGGCCACAGGGGAAAAGCGCTACCTGCATTTGGCGGACTATTTTATCCGCCAGCGGGGACAGAAGCCCAACTACCTGCTGGCCGAAATGGCGGGACGGAAGGGCCGAAACGTCTTCCCGGAGTTTTGCGAGTACGACGACAAATACGCCCAGACGCATCTGTCGCCTCTGGAACAGACCACTGCCGAGGGTCACGCTGTGCGGGCTGTATATATGTACAGCGCCATGGCGGATCTGGCTCTGGAGCTGGGAGACCCGGAGATGGCCCGAGCTGCCGAGACTCTTTACAATAACATTGTACAGCGTCGGATGTACATCACCGGCGGCATCGGCTCTTCGGGCAAGCTGGAGCGGTTTACAGCGGACTTTGACCTCCCCAATGACCGGATGTACTGCGAGAGCTGTGCGTCCATCGGCCTGATGATGTTTGCGCAGCGGATGGCTGCTCTCACCGGTGAGGCGAGGTACTACGATACCGTGGAGCTGGCGCTGTCCAATACAGTGCTGGCGGGCATTTCCCGGGAGGGAGACCGGTACTTCTATGTCAACCCGCTGGAGGTCTGGCCGGACAACTGCCTGCCCTCCACCTCCATGAGCCATGTCAAGCCCGTGCGGCAGCGTGGCGCCCCTGTCCACCGGCCTCACCGACGACGGCGTGCAGCGGTCTCTGATCGCCGGCACCTGCGCCATGACCACCAACGGCGCCTGGAACATCGGCACCTGCCTGGAAGAAGCCCGTAACTCCGGCCTCAACTACGGCATCGCTGTGCTGCCCTACATGAAGGAGAAAGTCACCATCTGCACCGGCGGCCCCAACGTGGTCTTCAGCCAGACCGAGCATCCTGAAGAGGCCATGGAGTTCATCAAGTGGTACTCCAGCGAAGAGAACAGCTGGGACGGCCTGATTGCCAAGGGTATCTGGATGCCCATCACCGACCAGTACTACACCAACGAGGAAATGACCAAGAAGTGGCTGGAGAACCCCTCCTATCCCGCCTATGAGGAGTCCAAGCCTGTCCTGTGCGACTATGTCCGCGACTACGCTGTGCCCACCTCCTGGTACTATGTGAACAACACCACCGACTTCAACGCCCTGCTGGGTTCCATCCTGGGCAACGTCTGGACCGGCAAGACTACGGCTGCTGAGGCCATTGCTGAGAACTATGACGCCCTGGTGGCTGCCTACGAAGGCTTCGGCGCCTGATCCATCCATCATACGTACGGATGCTTTACTGAATTCCCTGTGCAGGGGGCTTACGGCCCCCTGCACACCTGCCCGCGCTTCGCGTTTCCCACTCTCCCGAATGAGGTGATCCAATGAATCGTTTGCAGCCCCGGCGCTTATCACAAAAGGCCAGGAAAGAGCAGAGAACGGCCTATATGTGCCTGATCCCTGCGTTCATTGGCCTGATCGTCCTGACCTATGTGCCGCTTTTGGCGGTATTTGTCATCAGCTTCTTCCAGTGGAAGGGCATTTCCTCCCCGCACTTCAACGGCATTGCCAACTACGTTCGTCTTTTTACCTCCGACCCCTACTTCAAGGACTCCATCGCAGCCACGGTGTACTTCTCGGTGCTGGCCGTCGCCGGCAGCATGATCTACTCCCTGGTGGTGGCAATCCTCCTCAATCGCAAGATCCCGGCCCGGGGTTTCTGGCGGGCGGTGTTCTACCTGCCCTACGTGCTGCCGGCTGCCGCTGTGTATATCGGCTGGTCCTGGCTCTATGAGACCAACTTCGGCCTGTTCAACTTCATTCTCAAGTCCATCGGCATCCAGAACGTCATGTTCCTGACGGACTCGGATTATGTGGTGCCGTCCTTGGCGCTGATCGCCGTGTGGCTCAGCGGCAACCTGATCGTCATCTTCCTGGCGGGCCTGCAAAACGTCCCGCGGGTCTACCACGAGGCCGCCGAGATCGATGGCGCCAACGCCTGGCAGCGCTTCCGCCATGTGACGCTGCCCAGTATGTCGCCCATCATTTTCTATAACCTCCTGATGGCGCTGATTACCAATATGCAGGTGGTTACGCCGGCCCTGTCTCTGACCAGCGGCGGCCCGGACAACGCCTCCATGTTCATCACGTATCTGATGTACCGCTACGCCTTCAAGAGCAATCAGATCGGCTACGCCTGCGCGATCTCCTTCGTGTTCTTTGTCTTGATCGCGCTGTTCACGGCCTTTGTCTTTGCCACCAGCAAGGGCTGGGTCTTCTATGAGGGAGGTGAGGACTGATGGCAAGGGGTCACTATCACAGCCGGAAACGGCGGGAGCGGGCCACGGATGTCGCCAGCTTCCTCCTGGTCATCCTGCTGGCGGCCGGCGCCATGCTGCCCATCTGGTGGATCTTCCGGTCCAGCCTGATGACCAATACGGAGCTTTACGCCTATCCCCCGGCCTTCTTCCCCAGCAAGTGGCTCTTCTCCAACTATGTGGAGACGCTCCAGACCTACGATTTCTGGCGGTATTTCAAGAATACCATGACTATCATCGTCCCCGCGGTCTTCGGCGGCACGGTGACGGCCACCCTCTGCGGCTACGCCTTCGCCCGGCTCAAGTTCCGGGGCAAGAAGTTCCTCTTCACCCTCTGCGTGGGCTCCATGCTGCTGCCCAACATGGTGACGCTGATCCCGCTGTACCTGATGTGGACGCGGATCTTCGGCCTGAACAACTCGTATCTCCCCCTGATCCTGCCCTACTTCTGCGGCGGCGGCGCCTTCAACATCTTCCTGATCCGGCAGTTTATCTCCACCATTCCCAAGGAGCTGGACGAGGCCGCCACCATTGACGGCGCGGGTCCCATGCGCGTGCTGGTCAGCATCATCCTGCCGGCCATCAAGGCGGCGATGATCGTCGTGGCGCTGTTCCTGTTCATCACCCTGTGGAATGATCTTTTGCAGCAGACCATCTACATCGACGATCCGGATCGCTACACCATTGCCATCGGCCTTTCCGTGTTCCGCTCCGGCCTCAAGGCCGACTGGGCCAAGATCATGTGCGCCACGTGCCTGGCGTTCGTGCCCGGCGTGGTCATCTACCTCATCGGCCAGCGGTACTTTGTCGAAGGCATCGTGATGACCGGTATGAAAAACTGATATCGCGCTGGCGCTCTGGCTGCCGGTGTGATATGCTGATCCCGCGCCGGTTGGCAAGCGCCGGCGCGGGATCTTTATCGTTAGGAGGATTCACCATGGCGAAAGGCTTCTTTTCCCGGCGGCTTTCCAAAGAAGGCCCCGGCACCCCGGCGCCCCAGGGCGGCGCGGCGCTCTACTTTTATCTGCTGAAAACTTATTTTTGGCAGCTGCTGTGGCTCAGCTGGGTATTTTTGCTCAGCTGCATCCCGGTTGTCACCATTCCCGCTGCCCTGGCTGCCATGAGCCGGGTCTGCCTCAAGCTGGTGCGGGAGGGCTGCTGCCTCTTCTGGGCGGAGTATAAGACAGAATTTTGCCGCAGCTTCGGGAAAAGTCTGCCCTTTGGCCTGGTTTGTGCTGTGGGCCTCTTCGCGAGCTATTACTGCCTGAGCCTGGGCCTCTCCAACGGCAGCAGCGTCTACGGCCTGCTCTTCTCCGGGGTGGGGCTGTGTCTGCTGGTGCTGACGCTGGGCTGGAGCAGCTACGGCTTCGTACTGCTGGCGGCCCAGGACCTGCCGGTGGCGGTGCTGATTAAAAACGCCTGGCTTTTGATGCTGCTGGGCGCCAAATCCACCCTGGCGGTGCTGGCGGTATGGGCAGTGGGACTGGGGGTCACGCTGCTGCTGTTCCCGGTGTCGCTCATTCTGGTGGCCGCGGGCCTTCCGGCGGTGATGTCCTACAGCATCTGCTGGTTTGTCAATATGCCGCTGGAACAGCATATTTTCAGACCCTATGAGGCTGGACAAAAGGAGGAAGACGCGTGAAATTTGACCTGCTGCTGGAGATCCCGCTGGGAGACATGATGGCCCGCTATGTGCTGGAGCGAGAGAGCGGTCAGCTGGAGTTACAGATGTTGCCCGCTGCGATCTCCGCCCCGGTGGAGCCGGCGCGGCAGCGCCGGGAGCCCCAGGGGCTGGTGCAGGCCTATTTCACCGGAGAGGAGACGCCCCGGGGCTACGGCAACGGCGGCACTTATAACCAAAGCGGCACGGTCAAGGCCCTGCGGGTGGTTGAGCAGCAGCGCCGCCCGGCCGGCGGCGGCGTGGAGGTGGCCACGGTGCTGGAGCATCCCAACGGGTGTCGCTTTACCCATTATCTCTCCTGGGACGGCAATGCGCCGGTGGTGACGGTGTGGACCGAGGTGGAGAACCGGGGCACCGAACCGGCCACGCTGGAGCAGCTGGCCAGCTTTTCCCTGGGGGGGCTCTCGCCGCTGCTGAATGGCGCGGCCCCCGGACAGCTGCGGCTGCACCGGCTGCGGAGCGGCTGGAGCATGGAGGGACGGCTCTGCACCGACCTGCTGGAGCGGCTAAATTTGGAGCCCTCCTGGGCCCGTCACGGGGTGCGCTGGGAGCGCTTCGGTCAGGTGGGCTCTCTGCCGGTGAACGGGTGGTTCCCGTGGATGGTGCTGGAGGATGCGGAAAACGGCGCCTTTTGGGGCTGCCTGCTGGCCCACAACGCCTCCTGGCAGATGGAGGTCTGCCGGCAGGACGACGCCGTGGCCCTGACCGGCGGCCTGGCCGATTACGGCTTCGGCCACTGGCGCAAGACCCTTCGGCCCGGCGCGCGCTTCCAAAGTCCTCCGGCCTATCTCACCGTCTGCCGGGGGAAGGACGTGGACGATGCGGCCCGCCGCCTGGTCCACGCCATGGACGTGGCTATCCCCGCCGCGCCGCTGCCGCTGTTCTTCAATGAATACTGCACCACCTGGGGCGTCCCCTCTGAGCAGAGCGTGGCGGCGCAGCTGGCCTGCCTCCGGGGCAAGGGCTTTACCCACTTTGTGATGGACGCCGGGTGGTATAAGCCGGAGGACAACAGCTGGGAGGACGCCCTGGGAGATTATCAGGTTTCCCGGGCGCTGTTCCCCGGCGGCATAGAGAAGACCGTGGAGGCCATCCGGGCCGAAGGACTGGTCCCCGGCATCTGGTTTGAGCCGGAGACGGTGGGAAAGACGGCCCGGGCCTATGGGGAGACGGAGCATCTGCTCCAGCGGGACGGCCATGTCATCACCACGCCCACCCGGCGCTTCTGGGACTTGCGGGACCCCTGGGTGCGGGATTATCTCCACGCGCGGGTCATCAACTTCCTGCGGGACAAGGGCTTCGGCTATGTCAAGCTGGACTATAACGATTCCATCGGCCTGGGCTGCGACGGCGCGGAAAGCCTTGGAGAGGGCTTACGGCAGCAGATGGAGGCGGTGCGGGACTTTTACCGGCAGCTGCGGGCGGAAGTGCCGGGAATCCAGATGGAGCTTTGCGCCTCCGGCGGCCACCGGCTGGAGCCTGGCATGCTGGGCCTCTTTGACTTTGCCTCCTTCTCCGACGCCCACGAGTGCGCGGCCATCCCCATTGTGGCGGCCAATCTCCACCGCTGCATGCAGCCCGGCCAGGCGCAGATCTGGGCGGTGCTGCGGAAAGAGGAGAGTTTGCAGCGCATTGGGTATTCGCTCGCAGCCGCCATGCTGGGAGCCATGTGCATCTCCGGCGATGTGACGGAGCTGACGGCGGTCCAGTGGCAGGCCGTAGACAGGGGCATCACCTTCTACCGCCGGGCCGCGGAGATCATCCGCCGGGGCACATCTTACCGCTTTGGGCCGGAAATTCTCTCCTACAATACGCCCCGGGGCTGGCAGTGCCTGCTGCGGGAAGGGGAGAACGGTGAAGCTCTGGCGGTGTTCCACCAATTTGGCTGCCTGGAGGATGCCCTCTGCTCCATTCCATGGAACGGCGGCGAGATTCTCGCGGTCTATGACTGCTGCCGGAGCCAGGTGACGGTGCAGGCAGGGATGCTCCAATGGCGTCCCGCGGCGGAGATGAGTGCCGTGGCCGTGCTGCGCAAGCGCTGAAGAAAAATGTAAAACACCGCCCCGCGCCGGTACGGCGCGGGGCGGTGCTGTTTGTCAGGGCAGCCTGGTCTCGGAAAGCTCCAGGCCGGGATTTTTCTTGATGTTGTAGTCGATGCTCCAGAGGCTGGAGAAGACCAGGAGGCTGTTGCCGCGGTAGTCCTCCAAAAGCTCTGCGTCGGAGCTGAGGTTCAGCTCCTTGAGGTCGGCAACGGGGCTCTTGGTGATAAACCGCAGGAACTCATAGGGGAGGCTTTCCATCCGCAGCTCAACGCCGTACTCCGCCCGCATCCGGTACTCAAAGACGTCAAATTGCAGTGTGCCCACCACGCCGACGATGACTTCTTCCATGCCGGTGCCAGGAACCTTGAAGATCTGGATGGCGCCTTCCTGGGCGATCTGCTCAGTGCCTTTGATGAACTGCTTGCGCTTCATGGTGTCCCGCGGGCTGACCCGGGAGAAATGCTCGGGGGCGAAAGTGGGGATACCGGCGAAGCGGAACTTCTGCCCCGCTGCGCAGACGGTGTCACCGATGGAGAAGATACCCGGGTCGAAGACGCCGATGATGTCGCCGGCGTAGGCCTCCTCCACGATCTCCCGCTCCTGGGCCATCAGCTGCTGGGGCTGGGAGAGGCGCATCTTCTTGCCGCCCTGGACGTGGTAATATTCTCGATCCCGCTCGAATTTGCCGGAGCAGATTCGCATAAAGGCCAGCCGGTCCCGGTGGGCTTTGTTCATGTTGGCCTGGATTTTAAAGACAAAGGCCGAGAAGTCCGGGGAGAAGGCGTCGATGGTGCCGCAGTCGGCCTCCCGGGAGAGGGGCGGCGGCGTCATCCGCAGGAACTCTTCCAGGAAGGGCTCCACGCCGAAGTTGGTCAGGGCCGAGCCGAAGAACACCGGGGAGAGGCGTCCGGCGCGAACTTCTTCCAGGTCGAACTCCCGACCGGCGCCCAGCAGCTCTACCTCTTCCATCAGCTGCTGGTGGCGGCGCTGGCCGATTCGTTCTCCCACGGCGGGGTCGTTCAGGTCAATTTCCAGCTTTTCAGCCTTATTTTTGCCGGAAATGCCGGAGAAAAAGAGAATTTGCTTGTGCTCTCGGTCATAGACGCCCTGGAACTCCTTGCCCGAGCCGATGGGCCAGTTGCAGGCATAGGTCTCGATGCCCAGCTCCCGCTCCAGCTCGTCCAGAAGGTCAAAGGGGTCCTTGGACTCGCGGTCCATTTTGTTGATAAAGGTAAAGATGGGAATGTGCCGCATGGCGCAGACCTTGAAGAGCTTCCGGGTCTGCGCCTCGACGCCCTTGCTGCCGTCGATGACCATGACGGCGGAGTCAGCGGCCATCAGCGTGCGGTAGGTGTCCTCGGAGAAGTCCTGGTGGCCGGGAGTGTCCAGAATATTGATGCAGAAGCCCTCGTACTGGAACTGCATCACCGAAGAGGTGACGGAGATTCCGCGCTGCTTCTCAATTTCCATCCAGTCGGACACGGCGGCCCGGCGATTTTTCTTGCCTTTGACCGCGCCGGCCTGGGCGATAGCCCCGCCGTAGAGCAGGAACTTCTCGGTAAGGGTGGTTTTACCGGCGTCGGGGTGGGAGATAATGGCGAAGGTACGCCGCCGCTGAATTTCTTCTTGCAAAGTAGGCAATGTTGTTTCCTCCTATCAAAATGGGTTTATTCGGAAAAGCATCGCGTGTTACATGGGCGGTTCCCTCCAGCGCATGGTTTTGTACAGGCGGCGCGGCTGCCGCGCCTTAACAATCAAACTTTATTAGTATACCATGGGCGCGGCGGTATTTCCACTGAAAAATTGGAAATTGACCGATTTTTTTGCGCCTTCTCGCCGGTGCAGAAGCGTCGCGGTGACAGAAGGCGGCTGCGCGAAAATGGTTCTGCTCCAGCCCTTGCTCCCGGGAAAAAGCTATGGTATACTGTATTTAATCAAAGCGGCTGTGGAGAGGAGCGATGGCTGTGACCAGGAAGAGTGTATTCACCATTTTTGCGGTGGTGCTGCTGCTGGGGTGCGCGCTGCTGCTGATCTCCGGTATTCAGACGCAGGAGGCTGTGGCGACGCCAGACAGCATCTTCTGGACAGGGCTCTCCGATTTCCTGGGCATGCCGCTGCTCTTCTGCGGCCTGGGCGGAATGCTGGTCTTGCCGGTGATGGGCAAGGCCTCCCGGCGGGCTCGGCGGCTTTACCGCATTTTCGGCCTGGTGGCCTGGGGGCTGTATCTGGCCGCCGGACTGATCCCGGATATGTGGATCACGGCTTCCTGGATTTCCGAGTATCCGGCCGTGTTCCTGGCACCTGGCGTATGCCTGGCGCTGGGGATTCCAGGGAAGAGTCCCACCGCCGGCAAGTATGCTGCCAAGAAGGAAAAAAAGAAAAAAGAACCGCCTGAACAAGCGGCGGAATAAACCTGCGGGGCGCATCCGCTTGGATGCGCCCCGCAGCGTGTCGAAAAAGTCTTTTCGCCCCGCTGCCTAGGATTTTTCAACTTTGAAAAAGTTGAAAAATCCACCCTTATTGAACGTGCGGGGGGGGCTCTTTGCCCCCCGCACACACCCCCCGCTGCACTGTTGCGTGGGCTTTCATCATAGTTTTTGGACAGTTTACGGGGCGCATCCGATTGGATGCGCCCCGTACGTTTAGGATTACAGGTTATTGAGCCGCATGAGGATCACGGCCAGCTGCGCCCGGGTGGTGGGACTCTGGGGCGAGAGGGTACGTCCCCCCATGCCGTCCATCAGGCCGCTGTCGATGGCCCAGATCATGGCCTTCTCCGCCCAGGAGGAGACGTCGCCGCGATCCAGGTAATCGTCCAGATCGCCGTAGACCCGGGGACTGCCGTACCAGCGGTAGAGCATGGTAGCCAGCTCTTCCCGCGTCACCACGGCGGTGGGGTTCTTTCCGTCGCTGATGCCGTTATTCTTGGCCCAGGTCTGGGCGTCGGCATACCATGGGGAGCCGCCTTCCAAATTCCAGCGGCCGGAAACGCGGCCCAGCACCATCCAGGTCATGGCGCGGGTGACGGCGTCATTGGGGGCGAAACGGGTCTTGGAGACGCCCTCCATATAGCCAGAATCGATGGCGTAGTCCACGGCCTCGTGATACCAGGCGTAGGAGCCCACGTCGGTGTAGCGATAGCTGGGGCAGTCGGTCCAGCCGGCGCCGCAGGTGTCGATGGCGAAGGTCACGTAGACGGTGACGTCGCTTCGAGGCATGGTGAATTCCTTCCAGCGGTTGACCGACACCTCCCAGCCATCCCAGTCGTCGTCAGAACTGGTGCTGCCGTCAAACCAGTGGCTGGGCTCAAAGAACCAGCTGTCGTCCAGCTCCCAGTCGTCATCCCAGTCCCAGTCATAGTCGTCGGCCACCACGGTGATATCCTTGAGATAGTAGCCCGTGGCGGGGCGGACGCTGATGGAGACAGTGTCTCCGGCGTAGGCGCGGGTGGGCGAGGTCCAGGCGTTGCCTTTGCCTTCCACTTCCACATCGATGTCATAGCGGGTGGGGCGGCCATGGGCTGCTGCCGCGGTGGAAAGCACCGAAACCGCCAGCACCACGGCCAAAAACAGGGCGGCAAAACGATACTTACGCATCCAAATCATCCTCCTCCGAAGTATTCCGTACAGGTATAGATTGGCTTCTAATCAAAGTATACTGGATTCCTGCGGCAAATACAAGAGCGTGCGGCATCAAAGGCAAAAAAACGGTGGCCGCGCTTCAAGGAAAGCGGCGTGATCTGGACGCCAGCTTGGTTGTGAGATACGCACCCAGCGCACCGGCGCCAAAGCCGATGAGCAGCCCGGCCAGCACGTCGGTAGGATAGTGGACCACCAGATACAGCCGCGAGAGGGCCATGGCTGCGGCGAAGAGGAAATACGCCCAGCGCCCGCGGCGGCGGCTGAGGAAGAAGAGCGCCGACATGGCCGCCGTGGCGGCGGTGGTATGGCCCGAGGGGAAGGAGGCGTCGGATTCCAGATGCGCGCCGGCCTCCAGCCACCATTGGTAAATCAGGCGCGTTTCGTCGGCGTAGGGCCTGGGGCGGAGAACCAGGGGCTTGAGGATCACGTTGGTGCAGATCGCGCCGATGGCCAGGGCCAGCAGGACGCCCAGACCCAGCTTTCGGGTGGGGCGGCAGGCCAGCAGCACCAGGCCCAGCAGGATGAGACAGATCCCGCCCTTTCCCAAGAGGGCCAGCAGCCGGGCCAACGGGTCAAGGATCACGTCGGCCCCTGATTGCTGTACCTGATGGATGGCCCCCAGTATGGCCTGATCAAAGCCGGCGCAGGCGCTGTCCAGCCACAGAGCGAAGCGAGAAGGGTCCATGGGCAACACTCCTTTCGGTGATTGGTTTGATTGTAGCGGATTTTCTGCCGCGGCACAAGAGAAAGCTGCAGCGGCGTAAAAAAGCCTTTGGCAAATGTGGCAAAAAGGTGGTTGGATTCTGTTTGATTTTCTGCGATTTAGTGGATTTGCAAAAAAACAGCCCATAAATTCATGCAAAGTGAGAAATGGTGCAATGGCCTTCCCTTATGGTATACTATAAGAACCGGCAGAGTGCGCTGTGAGACGCCAGGCCGGAAAGAAATGAGGGATACATATGAAACATCCGCTGAATTTGCTAGCCTTCGACCTGGGCGCCAGCAATGGCCGGGCCATTCTGGGCCGGTTTGACGGCGAAAAAATCACCATGGAAGAGCTGCACCGCTATGAAAACGACTATGTACGCCTGGGCGGCGTGCTGTACTGGGACAGCCTCAACCTCTACCAACAGATGAAGCAGGGCTTCCATGCCTTCCGCCGAGCCGAGCTGGGGGAGCTGAACTGCTTCGGCATCGACACCTGGGGCGTGGACTACGGCCTTTTGGACCGCAACGGCTGCCTGCTGGGCAACCCCCGCTCTTACCGCCACGCGGTGGATGCCGACATGGAGCGGGTTTGGAAGACCGTCCCCTTTGAGACGCTCTTCGCCCGCACCGGCATTTCCACCATGAACTTCAACACCCTCTATCAGCTCTGCCGCCGCAAGGCGGAGGGCGATGTGGCCCTGGAGCAGGCGGAGACCATGCTCCTGATGCCGGACCTCCTGGGCTATTTCTTCACCGGCGAGAAAAAGACCGAGTATACCATCGCGTCCACCACCATGCTCTATAATCCCACCGCCGGCGACTGGGATTGGGAGACCATCGACGCCGTGGGTCTGCCCCGGCGGATCTTCACCGCGGTGGAGCCCTCCGGCACGCTGCGGGGGAGCCTCTTGCCGGATCTGGCCGAGGAACTGGGGATCAATCAGGTGCCCTTTGCCGCTGTCGGCTCCCACGATACGGCTTCGGCCGTGGCGGCGGTGCCGGGCCAGGGCAGCTTCGCCTTCTGCTCCAGCGGCACCTGGTCGCTCTTCGGCGTGGAGACCGACAAAGCCATCCTCACCGACGCGGTGCGGGATGCCAACTTCTCCAATGAGGGCACCGTCCAGGGCGGTTTCCGGCCCCTCTCCAACATCATGGGCCTGTGGCTCATCCAGGAATGCCGCCGGGATTGGGCCACTGCCGGGCACAAGTACTCCTGGGACGAGATCGTGGTGGAGGCCCAAAAGGCCCAGCCCCTGCGGTCCATCATCGACCCGGGCTACAGCCGGTTCTTTGCAGCCGGCCATATGGAGGAAAAGATCCGCGATTTCTGTGCCGCCACCGGCCAGCCTCAGCCGGAGACGGTGGGAGAGGTCGCCCGGTGCATCTACGAATCCCTGGCCCTCAAGTACCGCTGGGCGCTGGAGCGGCTGGAGGAGATCAAGGGCGCACGGATCGAGAGCTTCAACATCGTCGGCGGCGGCATCCAGAATAAGCTGCTCAACCAGATGGCGGCGGACGCGACCAACCGACCCGTCACCACGGGCCCCATTGAGGGCGCGGCCATCGGCAATCTGTTGATGCAGGCCATGGCGTTGGGAGAGCTGAAGAACCTGGAAGAGCTGCGCCAGGTGGTGCGCAATTCCGAGCCGGTTCACACCTATGAGCCGCATCACACCCAGGCCTGGGAGGACGCCTACGGAAAGCTCTTGCGCTTCCAAGCGCAGGAGGCGCCGCAGCCGTAACATGGGCAATAAAAAGCCCGCCGCGATCGCGGCGGGCTTTTTGCTGTGCTTTTGCTTACTGCACGATGAAGTTGACCGAGGTGTCGCCCTGGAGGTCGGAGCCGAACTCATAGTCCTTGCCGGGCAGAACGGCGTTGAGGACGATGCCCACAATGGCGCCCACAGCCAGGCCGGAGAGCTGAATGGTTACGGAGCCGGCGGGGATTACCACGGCGCCGGCGCCGGAGTAGGTGATGCCGATGGAGAGAACCATGATGATGGCGGCAATCAGGACGTTGCGGCTTTTGGTAAAGTCCACCTTGTTTTCCACTACGTTGCGTACGCCCACGGCGGAGATCATGCCGTAGAGGATCATGCTGACGCCGCCGATGGTGGCGGCGGGCATGGCGGCGACCAGCGCTTCAAACTTGGGGCTGAAAGAGAATAGGACGGCCAGCACGGCGGCGATACGGATGACCCTGGGGTCGTAGACTTTGGAGAGTGCCAGCACACCGGTGTTCTCGCCGTAGGTGGTGTTAGCGGGTGCGCCGAAGAGGGAGGCCAGGGTGGTGGCCAGGCCGTCTCCCAGGAGGGTGCGGTGCAGGCCCGGGTTGGCCAGGTAATTGCGGTTGCAGGTGGAGGAGATGGCGCACATATCGCCGATGTGCTCCACCATCGTGGCAAGGGCCAGGGGCATGATGGTGATGGCGGCGGTGATGAGCATGGAGGTATCCAGGTCGGGCCGGGCAAAGAGGCCGAAGACCGTATTGCTCCACTGGAAGGGCAGACCCACCCAGGCGGCCTCCCGCACGGCGGTGAAGTCCACATTGCCGCTGACAGCGGCAATCAGGTACGAGGCAACCACGCCCAAGAGGATGGGGATGATCTTGATCATGCCCTTGCCGAAGATGTTGGCGGCGACGACCACCACAATGGCGACCAGCGCGATCCACCAATTGCTCTGGCAGTTGTTGATGGCGGAGGAGCTGAGCGTCAGGCCGATGCAGATGATCACCGGGCCGGTGACGATGGGCGGGAAGAACCGCATGACTTTCTTAACGCCGAAGACTTTGAAGAGGGCAGAGAGGACCACATAGAGGAGGCCTGCCAGCGCCACGCCGAAGCAGGCATAGGGCAGCATTTCCAGGTTCGGAATGGTGGCTTCGCCGGCGGCGTCGGGGAGCATCGGGGCCACAGCGGCATAGCCGCCGATGAAGGCGAAGGAAGAGCCCAGGAAGGCCGGGACCTTGCCCTTGGCCAGCAGGTGGAACAGCAGCGTGCCGAGGCCGGCGAAGAGCAGCGTGGCAGAGACGCTCAGGCCGGTCAGAGCCGGTACCAGCACCGTGGCGCCGAACATGGCGAACATATGCTGGAAGCCCAGCACCAGCATCTTGGGGACGCCCAGCTCTCTGGCGTCGTAGATGCCGGTTTCAGGAATGGATTGCTTGGACATAGACAAACTCCTTTCGTGGTGGTGCGCCGGGCAAAAAAAACGGGCTGAATCAACGGCGATTCAGCCCGCTGGGAATACGATCCCGGCGCTGGGGATAGAAAGGGCGAGGATGAGACAAAATCGGCTCATAGTATCGCACCTCCCTTTTCTTTCCCGGCTATTATAATGCCCCGGTGCGCGCGATGCAATAGCTTTTTTCACCGAAAGACAAAATTCTCTCGTTTAATCCGGCGGGCTTTCGGGGAGAATGTCTTCAAATGGAAAGGAGCGATTTACATGAACGTAAAAGACCTGATGAGCGACCAAGTGATTTCCGTTTCGCCGGAGGAGACTGTGGCGGTGGCGGCCCGGCTGATGACCCGGCACAATGTGGGCGCCCTGCCGGTGCGGGACCGGGACGGCAGCCTCTGCGGCATTCTCACGGACCGGGACGTCGTCACCCGGTGCGTGGCGCTGGAGCGACCCATGCAGCAGACTTCGGTGGCCAGGGTGATGACCTCTCGGGTGGCCACGGTGCCGCCCACGGCCAGCGTGGATCAGGCGGCCGCGATGCTGGCCAAGGAGCAGGTGCGGCGGCTGCCGGTGGTGGAGGGCCGGCGGCTGGTGGGCATGGTGACGCTGAGCGATTTGAGCCGTCAGGCGCCGGCGGAGGAGACGGCGGACGTGCTGCGGGAGGTCACGGCGAACATCAAGCATCTGTAGAGTCAAAACAATCGCCGCGGGGAAGTATGAATAGATGCAGCGGCGCGGGCGGCTAGTAGCCGCCCCTACGGACCCGCACTCGGCTTTCTCGTAGGGGCCGATGCCTACATCGGCCCGCTGGGTTCTGTGTGCAAGGCAGCATATCGACTGCTGGGGCTTCCGATTCTGTTGTAGGGGCGGCCTGTATGGCCGCACGGAACCGGGTGCATAAACCGCTGGTCCGGCAAACGACATACGCATTCACGGACGCGCGATGCGCGCCCCTACGGCAGGTACGGCACGAGCGGCGGGTGCCGTGCCACAAAGGACGGGTTTCTATCTCCGTCCGAACCAGGCCATAATTTCCGCAAGTTTTCGGCTCCGTGGTAAAAAGTTTGGGAAACGCACAACTTTTTTCCAATAACCCCTTGCAATTCGGCCTCTGGAACGCTATAATGTATTTAAACTAACGTATGCTTGACTTAAGACTGGGGAATGTTCCCCAGTCTTTCTTGTTGGAAAGGGGGATTTTTATGAAGATCACCGAGCAGGTCTGGCAGTTTGCCCAGCCCATTGTGGAGAGCCTGGGTCTGACGCTCTGGGATGTGGAATACGTCCGGGAGGGCGGCGAATGGTATCTGCGGCTCTACTTGGACAAGGAAGGCGGCGTGGACATCAACGACTGTGAGGCGGTTTCCCGGGCGGTGGACCCGGTGCTGGACGAAAAAGATCCCATCCCCGAGAGCTACCACTTTGAGGTCTGCTCCGCCGGGTTGGAGCGGCCTTTGAAGCGGCCCTCGGACTTTGAACAGTTCATGGGGTCTTCGGTGCTGGTGAAGCTGTACCGGCCCCGGAACGGACGCAAGGAGCTGACCGGCACCTTGACGGGCTATGACGGCGGCGATGTGACGCTGACCATCGGCGGAGAGACAGTGACGCTGCCGAAGGAAGAGATTGCCCTGGTGCGGCTGTACGTGGAATTTTGACGAAGCTGGCCGCGGCGCTTTGGATGCGGTGCGGCTCACTGGTTTTTAGAATAAAGGAGGAATTGGGACAATATGAACCAAGAGATTTTTGCTGCTCTGGCGCAGCTGGAGAAGGAGCGGGGCATTCCCCAAGCCTATATGGTGGAAAAGATCACCCAGGCACTGGTGGCCGCGTATAAGAAAGACAAGGATGGATATACCGACAACGTGTTCGTCGAGAGCGATGAACACGGAATGCATATGTATGTGCAGAAAGAAGTGGTGGACGACGTCATCACTCCGGCGACGGAGATCGCGCTGGACGCCGCCCGCCGCATCGACCCCCATGCTCAGCTGGGCGACCTAGTGAATGTGGATGTGGAGACCAAGGCCTTTGGCCGCATCGCCGCCCAGACTGCCAAGCAGGTCATCATCCAGGGCATTCGCGAGGCCGAGCGGGGCATGATCTTTGAGAGCTTCTCCTCCAAGGAGCATGAGATTCTCACCGGCACGGTGCTGCGCATCGAGCCCGCCACCAATGACATGACCATTCGCATCGGCACCGGCACTGACAAGACTGACGCGCTGCTCTCCGGTTCCGAGCAGGTCCACGGCGAAGTCTTCAAAGAGGGCGATACCATCCGCGTCTACGTGGTGGAGGTGCGCCGCAGCAGCCGCGGGCCCCAGGTGCTGGTGTCCCGGACCCATCCCGGCCTGGTGAAGCGGCTCTTCGAGCTGAACGTGCCGGAGATTGAAAACGGCTTGGTGGAAGTGAAGTCCGTGGCCCGCGAGGCCGGCTCCCGTACCAAGATCGCCGTCTGCGCTACAGAAGCCGGCATCGATCCCGTCGGCGCCTGTGTCGGTCCCCGGGGCGGCCGTGTCGGCGCCGTGGTGGAGGAGCTGCGGGGCGAGAAAATGGACATCGTCGTCTGGAGCGAGGACCCGGCGCAGTTTGTGGCCTCGGCGCTGTCTCCGGCCTCTGTGGTGTCCGTGACGCCGGTGCCCGGCATGGTCAAGGCCTGCCGCGTCATCGTGCCGGACGATCAGCTCTCTCTGGCCATCGGCAAGGAGGGCCAGAACGCCCGACTGGCGGCTCGCCTGACCGGTTATAAGATCGACATCAAGCCCGCCTCTCAGGCCGACGAGCCGATGCCGACGGAGACGCCTGAGCAGGCGCCCGACGCCCAGGAAGAGGTCTGAGTCCAACCGCCTAACGACAGGAGGGGAAACGCATGCAGAAGAAAATTCCCATGCGCCAGTGTGTGGGCTGCCGGGAGATGAAGCCGAAAAAAGAGCTGATCCGGGTGGTCAAATCGCCGGAAGGCGCGATTTCCCTGGACTTCCGGGGGAAGGCACCGGGCCGCGGCGCCTATCTGTGCCCGGACAGCGCCTGCCTCAAGCGGGCCATCAAGTCCAAGGCCCTGGAGCGGGCGCTGGAGACGGCGATCCCCCAGGAGATTTACGACGGCCTTCTCAGCAGAATGGAGGAAGGGGACCATGGATAACCGGCAGCGGGCGTTGGGCTATCTGGGCCTTGCCCGGCGGGGCAATCGCATTGCCCTGGGGGAGGAGCCCTGCGGCATCGCCTGCCGCGGCGGCCACGCCAGGCTTTTGCTGGTGGCCAAGGACGCCGGAGATCACACCTTCCGCAGAGCCAAGTCCTTTGCCCAAAGCGGCAAGCCCCCGGTGCTGACGGCGCCCTTCACCAAGGAAGAGCTGGGCGCTGCCGTGGGGATGCGCGTCTGTGCCCTGGCGGCGCTGACGGACGCGCCGCTGGCCCTGGCCTTTGTGGAGAGCCTGGACCAGCCGGAGGCCAACGGCCCGATTTTGGAGCTTCTGCGCACCCAGACTGCCCGGGTGGCCCAACGGCGAAAAGAGGAAAAGGCCCACCAGACCAATCTCCGTCACGGCGGGAAAAAGTCTGGCCCGGCCAGGAAATAGAGAACGTCACGCCGGGGTTCCGGCGGGGATAGAAGGCGGCTTTTCAAGCTGCCGCAGCCGGGTCTGCCCGGTTGAGGAAATCATGGAGGTGGCTATATTGAGCAGCTTTATCAAATATCGAATTGGCGAAATGGCCAAGGATTTCGGTGTTCCCACCAAGGCCATTACGGGGCTGGTGGGGGAGTTTTTTGACAAACCCAAGAGCGCCCAGCAGGTTCTCACCGAGGCCCAGCTGAACGTACTCTTCGACGTGCTGACCCAGCGCAACCAGGTCCCTTCCCTGGAGGACGCCCTGGCTGCCCAGGCTGCGCCGGCGAAGCCCGAAGCGCCTGCGGCGCCCGAAAAGTCTGAAGCGGCCAAAGATCAAAAGCCTGCGCCCGCGGGGGAGAAAAAGCCCGCGGCAGCGGCGCAGCCGCAGTCCGCGCCGGCCCAGCCCAAAGCGGTGCCCCAGGGCCAGCAGCCGGCGCCCAAGGCCGACAAGCCCAAGGAGCCGGAGCGCCGCCGGGAGCGCCGGGTCATTGATACCAGCGCCGTCACCGTCAACGCCAACCGCTTTGACGACCGGGTGGACGCCCTGGTCTCTGAGCGCGTGCAGAATTACTCCGGCGGCAAGCAGAAGATCGGCAACAAGAATAAGCAGCAGAGCCGCAACAAGTTCGCCGGCAACAAGCGCCGCAACGAGGAGCAGGAGAAGATGCGCCGCCTGCAGCTGGAGGTGGCCAAGAAGGCGCCTCTGGTGGTGAAGATCCCCGACGAGATCACCGTGGCGGAGCTGGCCTCCCGGATGAAGAAGACCGCCGCCGAGGTCATCAAGCAGCTGATCAAGCTGGGCGTGATGGCGACGGTCAACCAGACCGTGGACTACGACACCGCCGCGCTGGTGGCCATGGAGCTGGGCTGCAAGGTGGAGAAGGAAGTCATCGTCACCATCGAGGAGCGGCTCATCGACGACCGGGCCGACACCGCTGAGGAACTCCAGCCCAGAAGCCCCGTGGTGGTGGTTATGGGCCACGTCGACCACGGCAAGACCAGCCTGCTGGATGCCATCCGCAACACCAACGTGGCCTCCGGCGAGGCCGGCGGCATCACCCAGCACATCGGCGCCTACACTGTGCAGATCAATGGGAACCCCATCACCTTCCTGGATACCCCTGGCCACGCGGCCTTCACCTCCATGCGGGCCCGGGGCGCCATGTGTACCGATATCGCCATCCTGGTGGTGGCCGCTGACGACGGCATCATGCCCCAGACCGTCGAGGCCATCAACCACGCCAAGGCGGCCAATATCCCGATCATCGTGGCCATCAACAAGATGGATAAGCACGGCGCAAACCCCGACCGGATCAAGCAGCAGCTGACCGAGTACGACCTGGTGCCCGAGGAGTGGGGCGGCGAAACCGTGATCTGCCCCATTTCCGCCAAGACCGGCCAGGGCATCGACGAGCTTTTGGAAATGGTCATCCTCACCGCGGAGGTGCAGGAGCTGAAGGCCAACCCCAACCGCCTGGCCAAGGGCGTGGTCATCGAGGCCCGGCTGGATAAGACCCGCGGCCCCGTGGCAACGCTGTTGGTCCAGAACGGTACGCTGCATCAAGGGGATGTCATCATCGCCGGCACTGCCGTGGGCCGTGTCCGTGTGATGACTGACGACAAGGGCCGCACCGTCAAGACCGCCGGTCCCTCCAAGCCGGTGGAGATCACGGGCCTGGCCGAAGTGCCCGGCGCCGGTGACATCTTCAACGCCGTTGAGGATGAGCGCATGGCCCGCCAGCTGGTGGAGCAGCGCAAGGAGGACCAGAAGGCCGCCGCCAACAAGGCCAAGGGCAAGGTCACGCTGGAGGATCTCTTCGCCCAGATCCAAGAGGGCGAGATGAAGGAACTCAACATCATCGTCAAGGCCGACGTGCAGGGCTCTGCCGAGGCTGTCAAGGCGTCTCTGGAGAAAATCTCCAACGAGGAGGTCCGGGTCAAGGTGATCCACGCCGGTGTCGGCGCCATTTCCGAGAACGACGTGCTGCTGGCTTCCACCTCCAACGCCATCATCGTCGGTTTCAATGTCCGGCCCGATCCCGTGGCTGCCGCTTCTGCCGCCCGGGCCAAGGTGGATATGCGGATGTACCGCGTCATCTACGACGCCATCAACGAGATTCAGGACGCCATGAAGGGTATGCTGGCGCCCAAGTATCGCGAGGCTATTATCGGACACGCCGAGGTGCGCCAGACCTACAAGGTCAGCGCCATCGGCACCATCGCCGGCTGCTACGTCAAGGACGGCAAGATCACCCGGGATGCCCAGGTGCGTGTCCTCCGCGACAACATCGTCATCCACGAGGGCCAGCTGGGCAGCCTCCAGCGCTTCAAGGACTCCGTCAAGGAAGTGGCCGCCAACTACGAGTGCGGCATGTCCATCGAAAAGTTCAACGACATCAAGGAAGGCGACATCTTCGAGTGCTTCGTCATGGAGCAGATCAAGGACTAAGATTTGCCCGAACCTAATTCGTGTCGCAGGGGCCGATGCCCACATCGGCCCGCGCCGCGTCAGCGGCTTATGGGAATCACGTTCGACGGCGCGGCAGAAAGACCGGCCTCCGGCCGGTTTGGGCCGATGTGGGCATCGGCCCAAACACCCTGCCGCCGCCGCAACCGATAAGGAGTAACACTATGGCATCCAATCGCATTTCGCGGATCAATGAGGAACTCCAGCGGGAGCTGAGCGATCTGATCCGCGCCTTGAAGGACCCGCGGGTGCAGCAGTCGATGATCTCCGTCACCAAGGTGGAGGCCACCGGCGACCTGCGCTATGCTAAGGTCTATATCAGCGTGCTGGACAAGGACAAGGCCCGGGAGACCCTCAAGGGGCTCAAGTCCGCCGGAGGCTTCCTCCGGCGGGAGATCGCCGCCCGACTCCAGCTGCGCTACACCCCCGAACTGGTCTTCGTGGAGGACGACTCCATCGCCTACGGTGCGCGGATGTTTGACCTTCTCAAGAGTCTGGAAATTCGGGAGGACGAAAACCATGATGAAGAAACCTGAGGACGCTGCCCGGTGGCTCCTGGAGCGGGACCATTTTCTGATTCTCACCCATGTGCGCCCCGACGGGGACACCACTGGCTGCGCCATCGCCCTCTGCCTGGGCCTTCGGAGCCTGGGCAAGGACGCCTGGATTTGGAAGAATCCCCAGTTTTCGGGCCGGTTTTTGCCCCGGATGGACGGCATGCTTCGCACCGATCTGGCTGCGGACGCCACGCTGGTGGCTGTGGATATGGCCACGGAGTCTCTGCTGCCCCATGGCGCGGAGGATTTCGCCGGGAAAAGCCGGCTGTGCATCGATCACCACCCCAGCAATACCTTCTACGCCGGGGAAACCCTGCTGGACGCCTCCTGCGCCGGCTGCGGCGAGCTGATCTACCAGGTGCTGGAGGCCATGGGCGTGGCGATCACCCCGGCCATGGCTGAGGCCGTCTATATTGCCATCTCCACCGACACCGGCTGCTTCCGCTTTTCCAACACCTCAGCCCAGACCTTTGAAACGGCGGCGGCCTGCGTGGCCCACGGGGCGCAGATTGCCCCCATCAACCGCCAGCTCTTTGAGATCAAGACCAAGGGCCGTTTGCAGCTGGAGGCCCGCATGATGACCGACATGGAGTTTTATTGCGGCGGCACGGTGGCGATCTGCTGCCTGCCCCAGTCCCTGGTGGAGGAGCTGGGCGTCAGCGAGGATGATCTCGATTCGATTTCCGGCTTTCCCCGTACCGTCGAGGGCGTGCTGGTGGGCGCGGTGCTCCGGGACTCGGAGCCGGGCAAGGTGAAATTCTCAGTCCGCACGGCGCCGGGCTACAATGCCTCCACCTACTGCGCCGCCCTGGGCGGCGGCGGCCATGCCGCGGCGGCTGGTGCGGCGATCCCGGGCACGCTGGCCGAAGGCAAGGCGGCACTGCTCGCCGTGCTGCGCCAGGATAAGACCCTTTGGAAGTAAAGGAGGCCCCATGCCCACTGGAATCTTGATTATCGACAAGCCGGCGGACTGGACCAGCCAGGATGTGGCCGCTAAGCTCCGGGGCGTGCTGCGCGAGAGGCGCATCGGCCACGGCGGTACCTTAGATCCCATGGCTACCGGAGTCCTGCCCATTTTTGTGGGCAGGGCTACCAGGGCCGTGGAATTTTTTGAATCCGCCGAAAAAGAGTACATCGCCGGACTGCGGCTGGGGGTGGAGACAGACACCCAGGACAGCTCCGGCCACGTGGTGGCCACAGCGCCGGTGACGGCGGACCGGGCCGCGGTGGAGGCGGTGCTGGCGCGCTTCCTCGGCCCGCAGCAGCAGATTCCGCCCATGTACTCCGCCGTGAAAATCGGCGGAAAAAAGCTCTACGAGCTGGCGCGGAAGGGGGAGGTGGTGGATCGGAAACCCCGGGACATCGTCCTCCACGAGCTGGAGCTGCTGGAGGGCGCGGGAGATCACTATACCTTCCGGGTGCGCTGCTCCAAAGGCACCTATGTCCGCACCCTCTGCCACGATTTGGGCCGCGCCCTGGGCTGCGGCGCCTGCATGGACAGCCTCCGCAGGACCCGGGCCGGGTGCTATGGGCTGGATCAGGCCGTTCCCCTGGCCGATGTCATTGCCCATCCGGACCCGGAAACGCTGCTGCTGCCCATCGACAGCCTCTTTTCCCACCTGCCCGCTGTGACCTTGACACCCCGGCAGTATAAGCCCCTTTTGAACGGCGCGCCGGTATCCTGTCCGGGCCTCACGGGAGGGCAGTACCGGGTCTACGGGCCCGACGGCGCCTTCGCGGCCCTGGGCCGGGCGGAGGCCGGGAAACTCAAAACCATCAAGAGCTTTTTCGAGGTGAGCAAACCGTGATTCAAGACCGCGTCATCGCCCTGGGCTTTTTTGACGGCGTCCACCTGGGCCACGCCGCCCTTTTGACCCTGGCCCGGAAGCGGGCCGACAGCCTGGGCATTTCCGCGGCGGCCCTGACCTTCGACACCCATCCCGACACCTTGGTCCTCCACCAGCCGGTGCCGCTCATCAACACCATGACGGACCGGCAGTGGCTGATGCGGGAGAAGTTCGCCATGGACGAGGTGCTGGTGGCCCACTTTGACAGGACCATGATGGAGATGCCCTGGGAGACGTTTGTGGACGAATATCTGATCGGCGCCCTGGGCGCCCGGCACGTCATCTGCGGCCACGACTTCTCCTTCGGCTATATGGGAGAGGGCAACCCGGCGCGCCTCCGCCGCCAGTGCAGCCTCCGGGGCGTGGGGGTAGACGTGGTGGACAAGGTGGTGCGCGGCGGTGTCACCGTTTCCTCCACCCACATCCGCCAGCTGATTCGCCAGGGTGACATGGAGGGCGCGGCCCAGCTGCTGGGCCACCGGCACTTCCTCTCGGGCACCGTGGCCCACGGCAAGGAGCTGGGCCGCCGCCTGGGCTTTCCCACAGCCAATCTCCTGCTGCCGGCGGGACTTTTGGCGCCGGCCTTCGGCGTCTACGCCACGCTGGTGACACTGCCGGACGGCTCTGTCCATCCTGCAGTCACCAATGTGGGCATCCGCCCCACGGTCCACGATACCCTCGGCCCCATGGTGGAGGCCTGGCTGATGGACTACGACGGAACGCTCTACGGCGAGACCATCCGGGTGGAGTTTTTCACCCGTCTGCGGGGAGAGAAGCAGTTCCCCAACCTGGACGCGCTGCGCGATGAGGTGCTGCACAACGCCGAAGAGACACGAAATTACTTTGCCAGCTTGCGGCACGCCGCACCACGGGCGTGATACCCTGCGGCTCAGTCTCGCTTTTTCAGCGTAAAAATAGATTGTATATTCCGCCCGATGCAATCTGCGCCGGGCGGATTTCTTTGTGCTTTTTCACTTAAACAGTTTACTTCTTAGCATTATTTTAGCGGGATAAGCAGGATTTTTACACGGAAATATACAACATCTTAGCACACAGAAACGGAGAATTATGGTAGAATATCCTCATCATGGATGCCGCGCAGGCGGCGGAAAAGAGGAGGAATCTACATGGAGAAATCGAAACGCAAGCTGTCGCTTCCCGCATGGATCTTCATCGGCATGGTCGCCGGTATTCTGGCCGGCCTGGCCTTTTTGAAGATTCCGGAATTCACTGACGAGTGGATCAAGCCCATCGGTACCATTTACATCAACCTCTTGAAGTTCCTGGTCGTTCCGGTGGTGGTCTGCTCCATCACCGCCGGCGTCATTTCCCTGAAGGACCTCAAGCGCGTCGGCAGCGTCGGCGTCAAGACCTTTATCTATTACATGTTCACCACCGCCCTGGCCGTGGTTATCGGCCTGGTGATCGTCAATCTCTTCAAGGGCGCGTTCCAGCCGCTCTCCAGCACGGAGTTGGGCGATCTCGCGTATGAGGCTGCCGAGGCGCCCAGCGTTATGGACGTCATCGTGGGCATCTTCCCCGACAACCTCTTTGGCCCCATGGTCAGTGCCGATATGCTGCCGGTCATCGTCATCGCCATTTTCTTCGGCGCCGGCATCCTGGCCGCCGGGGAACGGGGCAAGAAGATCGGCGCCCTGGTGGAGGATATGAATGAAGTCGTCATGAAGATCATGATGATGATTATTAAAATCACTCCCATCGGCGTCTTCTGCCTGATGACCAACGTGGTTGCCGTCAACGGCCCCAAGATCGTCGGCACGTTGGCTCTGGTCATCGGCATTGCCTACCTCTCCTATCTCATCCACGTGGTGGTGGTCTATGGCCTCAGCGTCCGCTTCCTCAGCGGCATGAACCCCATCAAGTTTGCCAAGGGCATTTACCCCGCCTTTATCTGCGCCTTCACCACCACTTCGTCCAACGCCACGCTGCCGCTGAACATTGAGTGCTGCAACAATATGGGCGCCGAGCCGGAGATCAGCTCCTTCGTGCTGCCCCTGGGCGCCACCATCAACATGGACGGCACCGCCATTTACCAGGCCGTGGCCACCGTCTTCATTGCCGCCTGCTACGGCATGAACCTCACCATCGGCGATATGGCCATGGTCGTCCTGACCGCCACCCTGGCCTCGGTGGGCACCGCCGGCGTCTCCGGCGCGGGCATGATCATGCTGGCCATGGTGCTGACCTCCATCGGCGTCCCGGTCGAGGGCATCGCCATCATTGCCGGTGTCGACAAGCTCTTCGACATGGGCCGTACTGCCTTGAACATCACCGGCGACGCAACCTGCGCCCTGTGGATCTCCAAGCTGGAGCGCAACAAGAAGGCCAAAGTCGCTGCCAAGTAAACCACAGTCTCACAAAAAATCGCCTTCCGGCATCTTGCCGGGAGGCGATTTTGGCGTTTGGCTGTTGATCGTCCATAGCGCCGTTTGATTCGCTATTTCTTCTTCTGGTAAGGGGTGTTCTCCAGAGGCAGGGAGAAGCGCCGCTGGCCGTCCAGTCGGTAGTAGGCGTCTGACACAGCCGGAGCCGTGGGGATGGCCGTGATCTCGCCGATGCCGATGGCGCCGCAGGCGATGGGAAGGCCCTCCTTCTCCACGACGATGGCCTCCACCTCCGGGATCTGGTTGGCTCGGAACAGGCCCAGCGTGCCGAACTTGGCCGTGGGCTTGCAGTCCACCAGGGGGTATTTCTCCGTCAGGGCGAAGCCCAGGGACATCACCACGCCGCCCTCGATCTGTCCTTCGCAGGAAAGCGGGTTGACGGCCTTGCCCACGTCGTGGGCGGCGACCATCTTTTTGAGCGTGCCGTCCTCGTTCAAAATGCACACCTGGGTGGCGTAGCCGTAGGCCACATGGCTCACGGGGTTGGGCACCGGGGCGCCCAAGGGGTCGGTCTTGGCCAGGTACTCGGCGTAGAACTCCTTTCCCTCCAGGTCGGCGAGGGTCTTGCCCTCCAGAGCGGCCTTCAGATCGACGCAGGCCCGGCGGCAGGCCTCGCCGGTGACGGTGGTCTGCCGGGAACCGGAGGTGGTGCCGGAGTCGGGGGCCTCGAAGGTGTTGGACCGGACGTAGACCACCTGGTCCCGGGAAAGGCCCACCACGGTGCAGACGATCTGCACCAGCACCGTGCCCAGGCCCTGGCCGATGCAGCTGGCGCCGGCGTAGATGACCACTTTCCCGTCCTCGATTTTTAGCCGCACCCGACCGGTGTCGGGCAGGCCCACGCCCACGCCGGCGTTCTTCATGGCGCAGGCGATGCCGGCGTACTGGGCGTTTTCGTACTGGTCCTTAACTGCCAGCAGCGTCTCCACCAGGCCGGTGGAATCGTCCACAATCTGCCCGTTGGGCAATGCCTGACCGGGACGGATGGCGTTGCGCATCCGAATCTCCCAGTGGGAAATGCCGATCTTGTCGGCCATCTCGTTCAGCAGACTCTCCACGGCGAAGCAGGTCTGGGTGACGCCGAAGCCCCGGAAGGCGCCGGCGGGGGGATTGTTGGTGTAGTAGGCCCAGCCGTCGCACTCAAAGTTTTCGTAGTGGTACGGCCCGGCGGCGTGGGTGCAGGCCCGCTCCAGCACCGGTCCGCCCAGGGAGGCGTAGGCGCCGGTGTCGGCGATGACCTCCACGGCCACGCCCTGGATGTTGCCCTCGTTATCGCAGCCCATGGAGATCTCGATGTCCATGGGGTGGCGCTTGGGATGGATCAGAATGCTCTCGGCCCGGCTGAGCTTCACCTTGACCGGCCGGCCGGTGAGGTAAGTCACCAGCGCTGCATGGTGCTGCACCGTCACGTCCTCTTTGCCGCCGAAGCCGCCGCCCACCAGCATGTTCTGCACCTTGACCCGCTCCATGGGCAGGCCCAGCATCGGGGCAGTCTCGTGCTGGGTGTCATAGGCGCTCTGGTCGGTGGAGAGGATCATCACATGGTCCCCGTCCATATACGCCACGGCGCACTCCGGCTCCAGGAAGGCGTGTTCCGTCCAGGGGGTCTGGTACCGGCGGGTGAGGATGTGCGGCGATTTGGCGATGGCCTCGGCAGGGAAGCCCCGCTGGATGTGCTTGTGGGCCATCAGATTGCCGTCGTGGTGGACCAGCGGCGCGTCAGGGGCCATGGCCTCCTTGGGGCTTCGAACGGGGGTCAGCTCCTCATAGTCTACCTCCACCAGTTTTTTGGCCTCCTGGAGGATTTCCTGGGTCTCAGCGGCCACAATGCAGATGGCGTCGCCCAAGTAATGGGTGATACCGCCCACGGGGATCATGGTGTCCCAGTCCTTTTTCAGATGGCCCACCTTGTTCTCACCGGGGATGTCGGCGGCGGTGAATACGCCCACCACGCCCGGCAGGGCCTTGGCCTTCTCGGTGCGGATGGCCAGCACCTTGGCTCTGGGGTATTGGGAACGCACCGCAGAGGCGTAGATCATGCCGTCCATATAGACGTCATCGGGATACTGGCCGTAGCCCAGCACCTTTTCCCGGACGTCTACCCGGTGGACGCGGCTGCCCAGGGACCAGTCGGGATTGGCGGGGGGAATCTCGCCCTTGCGCTTGAGTTCCGCGGCCAGCAGCATGGCCCGGATGATCTTCACATAGCCGGTGCAGCGGCAAATGTTGTTCTTGATGGCGGCGGCGCACTCGGCCTCGGTGGGGTTGTCGTTGACATCCAGCAGGGCCTTGGTACACATCACCATGCCCGGGATGCAGAAGCCGCACTGGACGGCGCCCGCTTCGCCATAGGCATAGGTGTAAAGCTCTTTTTCAAAGTCGGAAAGACCTTCCACGGTCAGGACGTGCTTGCCCTCCAGCTTGTCGGTCTGCTGCACGCAGGCCCGGACGGGCTTGCCGTCCAGCAGCACGGTGCAGGTTCCGCAGGCGCCCTCGCTGCAGCCGTCCTTGACGGAAGTGAGGCGCAGCTCGTCGCGCAGGAAGCGAATGAGCTTTTGATTTTTTTCCACCGTCACGGCAGTTCCGTTGACATAGAATGTGGCCATGGGGGTACCTCCTATTCGTTCGACGAGGGCCTGTCGCAGCCGAAAAAGGCCTCGCAGTTCGGTTTTCTTCGGTTCTAAGGTCATTGTACCATCTTTTTAGCCTTGAAGCAAGGCGAGCAGCCGGCGTGAACGCCGAAAATTTCAAAAAATTTTTAGCGATACTGACAAATTTTTAGACATCAATGCCGCCCTAATAGAAATTCCCCAATTTCACCAGTTCAAAACAATGAAATTTTACACCTTTCATGGAATTTGCATGGTTTACACCGGAACTAAAATGGATTATAATGTAACTAAATGAAAAAGTATGTTTTACGATACTTTTTTGACGTCAAATCATATTTGGCGGAATTTGAAGGAGGAACACGATTATGTCCATCAAAGTTGGTATCAACGGTTTTGGCCGCATTGGCCGTATGGTCTTCCGTGCCAGCCTGAACCACCCCGAAATCGAGATCGTCGGCATCAACGACCTTTGCCCTGCCGACTACCTGGCCTACATGCTCAAGTATGACACCATGCACGGTATCTTCAAGGGCACTGTGGAGTCCACTGAGAATTCCATCATTGTCAACGGCAAGGAGATCCCGATCTCCGCTGAGCGCAACCCCGCTGATCTGCCCTGGGGCAAGCTGGGCGCTGAGTACGTTGTCGAGTCCACCGGTCTGTTCCTGACCCAGGAGAAGGCTCAGGGCCACCTGGATGCCGGCGCTAAGAAGGTTGTCATGTCCGCTCCTTCCAAGGACGCCACCCCCATGTTCGTCTGCGGCGTCAACCTGGACAAGTACACCTCCGACATGAACTTCGTCTCCAACGCTTCCTGCACCACCAACTGCCTGGCCCCCATCGCCAAGGTTCTGAACGACAAGTTCGGCATCACCGATGGCCTGATGACCACCGTTCACTCCACCACTGCCACCCAGAAGACCGTTGACGGCCCCTCCCTCAAGGATTGGCGCGGCGGCCGTGCTGCTTCCGGCAACATCATCCCCTCCTCCACCGGCGCCGCCAAGGCTGTTGGCAAGGTTATCCCCGAGCTGAACGGCAAGCTGACCGGTATGTCCATGCGTGTTCCCACCCTGGACGTCTCCGTTGTGGACCTGACCGTCAACCTGGCCAAGCCCGCCACCTATGCTGAGATCTGCGCCGCCATGAAGGAAGCCTCCGAGGGCGAACTGAAGGGCGTTCTGGGCTACACCGAGGATGCCGTTGTCTCCTCCGACTTCCTGGGCGACACCCGCACCTCCATCTTCGACGCCACCGCTGGCATCGCTCTGACCGACACCTTCGTGAAGGTTGTCTCCTGGTACGACAACGAGGTCGGCTACTCCA
>NBJMC04202__coassemble_1242_pt1 | contig 52136 bp, 30 predicted proteins | sample NBJMC04202__metabat2_high_PE_003 | metagenome-assembled genome bin NBJMC04202
ATGATGGACTGCAAGAAGGCGCTGTCCGCTTCCGACGGTGATATGGACAAGGCCGTCGAGTGGCTCCGCGAGCGGGGCCTGGCCGCCGCCGCCAAGAAGTCCGGCCGCATCGCCGCCGAGGGCATGGTGGCCGCTGTGGTCGAGGGCAATGTGGGCGCCATCGTCGAGGTCAACGCCGAGACCGACTTCGCTTCCAAGTCCCCCGTGTTCGTGGAACTGGTCAACGATGTGGCCAAGGTCGTCGTGGAGCAGAACCCCGCCGACATGGACGCTCTGATGGCCTGCACCTACCCCGGCACCGAGAAGACCATCGCCGACATGATCCCCGAGAAGGTCCTGGTCGTCGGCGAGAACCTGAAGGTTCGCCGCTTCGCCCGGTATGACACCGGCGTGACCGTGGCCTACAACCACATGGGCGGCCGTATCGGCGTCCTGGTGAACATGACTGTGGAGGGCATCGACCCCGCCGCCGTCACTGAGATGGGCAAGGACCTGTGCATGCAGGTTGCCGCTATGAACCCCTCCTTCTGCGACAAGTCCGACGTGGATCAGGCCACCCTGGACAAGGAGAAGGAAATCCAGATGGCTCTGGCCATGAACGAGAACGAGAAGGCCGCCAAGCCGAAGCCCCAGAACATCATCGAGAAGATGGTTATGGGCCGTATTGGCAAGTACTACGAGGAGAACTGCCTGATGCAGATGACCTTCGTCAAGGACAACAAGATGTCCGTGGAGCAGTACGTGGCCGCTACCGCCAAGAGCCTGGGCGGCAGCATCAAGGTCAATTCCTTCGTCCGCTTTGAGAAGGGCGAGGGCATTGAGAAGAAGGTTGACGATTTCGCCGCCGAAGTCGCCGCCGCTGCCGGCCTGAACTAAGTTTCTGTCAAAAAAACCGCGCCAGGAGTCATCCTGGCGCGGTTTTTTTGCGCCCTGCAGCAGCCAAGGCCCCCTTGCGGGCCACATCGGCCCACTGGTCTGCGCTGCGAGAGCGCTTTCGTCGAATGCAGCGGTCCAAAGCCTCCCCTGTGTAAGGGGCGCGAAGCGCCGGAGGGGTTGTAAGCTCCAACGGTACAGAAAATTCCTCTGTCAATCCCCCAGTCAGCCTAGCGGCTGACAGCTCCGGGTTGCCACTTGCCTTGGCGGACCGCGTTGAGGTCCGCCAAGGCAGGCGGCTGCCGGGCCGCTGCGGTCGCTTCTTCCGCCACAGGCGGCGCTCCCTTGCGGGCCCTTTACACAAGGAGACCTTTGGGTGCGGCGGTTCAAACGGCCTCCAAAACCACCGCACCCTTCACGAGAGGCCGCTAAAGCGACACGGGCCGATGAAGGCATCGGCCCCTACTTCCCCTATCCTCACCGTAAGGGCGCGCATCGCGCGTCCGATTGGCAGCCTCGCCTGAGCGTCACCGCCGAACGTGCCAGCCATCGGCCACATCGTAGGGGCGGCTATTAGCCGCCCGCTTGCCAGGCCGAGATCCCGGCAGACTGCCGCCGAACGCAGCCGGTTCCGGGCGGCTGATAGCCGCCCCTACGGGGAGAATCGGTGACGCGGCGAAGCATCCGCAGCAGCTAGCCAGGCGCGGCGCTGGGGACGCAAACGACCCTCCGGCAGATAGCCGGAGGGCCTGTTCGTTTATTGCGCTGTCTGAGCCTGTTCGGCGCTTACAGCACGTTATTGCAGAGGTTCATCAGGATCTGCGCCACTTCAGCGCGGGTGGCGGTGCCGGTGGGATCCAGCTTGCCGTTGCCCTTGCCGTTGATGACGTAGTTCTCCACGGCCCAGCCCATGGGCTCCTTGGCCCAGGAGGCCACCTTGTCGGCGTCGGTGAAGCTGCTCAGGCTGTCCACATCGCTGACGTCGTAGCCCTTCAGCTCACTGTAGCGATAGAGAATGGCGGCCATTTCCTGCCGGGTGATGGCGGCGTTGGGGTCAAACTTGTTGTTGCCCTTGCCCTCGACAATGCCGCTGGCAGCTGCCCAGTTGACCGCGTCGGCGTACCAGGCGCTCTTCGCCACATCGTCAAACACGGTGGGGTAGGAGCTGGTCTCGCCCTCCAGGTTGTAGAGCACCTGGGCGATCATGGCGCGGGTCAGCGTGCCATTGGGGTTGAACTTGTTGTCGCCCACGCCGTCCATGAAGCCGTTGTCATAGACGAACTTCACGGCGTCATAGTACCAAGCGCTGCCCTTGACGTCGGTGAAGAACTCCTTGCCGGAGCCGGCGGCACCGGCAATGTCATCGACGATCTCCCAGTTGCTCATCCACTGGGCCGTGAAGGTGGTGTCCTCGTCAATCTTCACGGTAGCCTCAGCCTTGTAGACCTCGCGGTCCGCGCTGGACTTCCAGCCCAGGAAGGTGTAGCCCTTCTTGGAAATCTTGGGCATCAGAACCTTGCCATTGGAATCGGCCATCACAGTGTCAATGATGGTCTTATCGGAAACAAAGGTCGCAACATAATATTCGGCATCGTGATCGGGAATGAAGACTTTAATAGCGCCGTTGCCGCTGATCTCCCAATTTTGAATGTCGGGAATAGCATCCGTCTTGCCGATATGGAGGTCGTAGGTATTGCCAGTGAAGGTATTACCAGTCACCACAAGCGGATTTACACTACCATCTCCGGTGATAGAAATAGCGCCAGTTGCCTTAGAATCACTTGTGGTTCCAGTAATATTGGAGAACTCGCTATCGGTTACGCGCAGGCTGTATGCGTTGTTACCAAAATAATCAGTATCGAAGAGGATGCCGGCAGCGGTTCCATTAGCGCTATTGATATCTTTAAAGACAGTTCCATCTACTGCGATATTGCCCCGCTGTGCATAAATACCGGCGTAGGTCATATCGGTGAAGACGCAGTCATTGACCTGAATATTGTCTGCAGATGTTTGAGAGCTGTTATCATTACCAATGTAGATACCATGGGTAGCCCCAGTAAACTCAACGTTTTCAAAGCTCAAACCAGAACAATTCGTACCATCGGCTACTTTGACCAGAGCAGAAGTAGTACCGCTGGCCTGAAGCGTCATGTCCTTAAACTTCAGGTTGCTGCAATCACCAGCAGAGAGATTGACAAGATAACCATTATCCGTATCCTTGAGGATGGTCTTGCCCATGCCAGCACCCTGCAGGGTGATATTATTCTTGTTAGTAAAGGTCAGCTGTGACATCTCATAGTTGCCGGGCGCCAGGACGATCACGGTTTCACTCGAAGCACCGTTCACTGCATTGATAAACTCATCGCTGGTATGCACAAATTTCACAGTGCCGCTGATGGGTTTGTTGTCTTCAAAATTCGCGACAGTGTCGTACCATGCAAGACCAGGGGCGGCACTGTTGCCATATGTCTCGACAGCCATGCCGTTGGCCGCGATGACGTTCTGACCTTCAAACTTCAGAGAATTGTCAGCAATCTGACCAGACGTGGTCGTATCATAGTTAAAGTTAACGGCACAGAGGCTGTTGCTGAAATCGCAGTTCTTAACCGTCATGTGGTACTTATTGGCATGGCTGTTCATCGCGAGTGCGTAGGTCCAGCCATCAAATGCGCAATTTTCCACCACGATGTTCAGGTTATAACCATCGTTGGCGTTATTTCCGCGGAACTGAATGCCCTGCAAAGAAGAATCAGCCGCCGCGAGAGTCAGATCGCTTACTTTCAGGGTGTTGTTTTTCTGATCGCTGGAGAACTGATAAACGATATTACCAACAAGGGTGGTCTCAGCCTTGCCGGCACCAACCAGGCTTACGCGCTTCGTAATTACCAGGTTATCCAGCAGTGTAATTTCTCCGGAAGCAAACTGAATGGTATCTCCATCTTTGGCCGCGCTGATTGCGCCCTCCACAGTCTTGTAGTACTTTCCGTTGATTGAAGCAATACCGTTTTCAGCTGTAACATTTTCGGTGTAGGATCCACCATTCTGTACAAGCCCGGCATTTTCAGGGTCCTCAATCACATTATTGCCGTCAGGATTGTAAATTACGACGAAGTTATCGGGAGAGGAGACTTTTACGTTCTCTCGGAATGCAATTGTTGCAGGCGCATACTTTTTAGCATCAACACTAATTCCGAGTGATTTAGCGCCTTCAAAAGCCACCTGCGCGTTCTCAGCAAAGGTCAGAGAAGCAGCAGAATTATCGTCAATGTTGTCGCCAACGTTGATTGCATACCAGCTCTTGCTGCCAGTCACCGTGGTCAGCTTGCCGCTGACGGTAACAGTGGAACCATTCACGACCAAAGGCGCACCTGGCTTTCCGTCGGTATGGTCGAGTGTTACATCTTTGAGGGTGACGTTCTCAGCACCGTAGAGATTCAGGACGTGCTTGTTTTTGTCAGTCGCAACCAATTCGCCATTCTTAATGGTAACGCCGTCACCCTCTACATCGACCAGGTGAGAATCATTATCGTAAGTAAAGGTGAAGGTCTCCGAAGCCGTGATGGAATGGCCATTCAGATCAAGCGTGATGTCGTCCTTATTGATGTCGAGCATTGCATCAATCTCAACATCCTCGGCAAGTTTCACTGTGGCACCGGCGGGCATGTTGTTCACCAGGCTCTGGAGACTGGCAATCTCGTCATCCACGACAATCGTCAGACCGCTGCCGTCGTCCACAAAGGAACTCAGGTTTGCGGAGACAGGGTTGAAGCCATCCTGACCCGCATAGTGGCAGTCAGAGAAGTCCACAGCGACATTCTCCATATCAATTTTGCCAGTGGTAACGCTGCCGGTGCTCAGCCAGGCCTTCTCAATAATTACGTTCTTCAGCTCGGCATCACCGATGTCTCCATTATAGTACACCGATCCAGAAAACTTTTCCTCATTCGCCTCGTTATAGCGGATTTCCAGGTTCTGCAAGGTCGAGTCCTGGCCCAGCACCTCAATAGCCTTGTTGGCTTCCACTTTGCTCTTGATGACGAAGCCGTCCAGCGTGACATCGTCGCCAAAAATCGTAATGAGATTTTGGCTTGCCCAAGCGCCATTGGCAGACTCAGTCGTGCTGGTCAAAACCGGCATACCCTCGCCCTTAATGGTGATGTTGTCTGCCGTAATGGCCATGTACCAGCCGGTCTGGCCCTGTACCTCAGTTACGTTGTCCCGCGGCAGGTCGTAAGTACCGGATTTGATGATCCAGGTCTGGCCGTCAGCCTGCTCCTTGATGGCCGCGGTCAAATCATCGATATCCTCAATGATCACCGGGCCATTATCCGCCAGTGCTGTCAAAGACAAGACGCCCACGAGCATGATGACTGTGATCAGCACGCTAAAAATGCGGACATGTTTTTGTTTCATGTCTGTTCCTCCTTTTTATTTCATGCGTTGGCAGCCGGAGGGCCTTTCGCCCCCCCGGCTGCCAGGTTCCATTTGCATGTCAACTTATTATACATACTTTGGACGGATATTACAATGCGCAAACAGATACATCTAAGTAATATTTGTGTTACATTTTCCCGACAGGAGGTGGCGGGCCTGGGCGGCGTAATAGGCCTCCATGGTCTGCGGCGCGTGATAGAGGGCCGTCAGCAGATAGGCCCGGACGGAGCGGATGGGCTTGGACGTCTTTTGCAGACACTCCAGGACGTACTCCACGTGCCAGCGGCTGAGGTTTAAAAGCACCGGCTTGACCACGTCTGCCGGGCGTGTCTCCCCGCCGAAGGTGAAGAATTTGCGCCGGGAGCAGACCGTGTCCACCAGCAGCGCCAGAATTTCCTCCAGCTGCTCCCGTTCCTCCGGCTTCTCCGCCAGCCGATACTCCCACTCCAGCCGCCAGTGAAAATAATCCGTAAACCGCGCTCTGGCATCCCTTCCGCTCCAATCCGGCTCAGGGCCGTCAGACCCTGATTGATTCGATTCAGGATTGTTATACTCAGTCTGATTCTTCTCAGTTTGATTCCCTTGCGGTTGGGGAAACTCTGGAACTTCCCTTTGGGAAGGTTTAGAAATGCTGTTTTCGCCGGTCTCACCTGCTTTTTGGGAGGGTCTCGCTGCCGGGGTTTCCGGCACGGAAGCACCGTCGCCGGCGGCGACGTAGATCCGGCTGGGATGCCCCTGGCCCATCCGCTTGCGGGCGATCAGCCCCACGGCCTCCAGCTCCCGCAGCATGGACGCGGCCTTGCGCAGCCCGCAGTCCAGGACCTCGGACACGGCCTCCAGCGTGAAATAGACGAACGTCCGCCCCTGGGCGTCCCGCCAGCCGTTGCGCTGGGACAGCTCCTGCCGGTCCAGGAGCAGGGCGTAGAGGACCATGGCCCCGCCGCTCAGGCCGTGGTAGCGCTGGTCCTGGAACAGGTATTTCGGCAGACGGTAAAAGGCGGTGGAAGCGGTTCTCTCTTGGGATTGGGTGCGATCCATGGGCGGCTCCTTTCTCGGCAGCAAAAAAAATACGCCCCGCCGGACGGCGGAACGCATGGGTTTACACTTCTATTATACCATATCTTTCTCTGCCATTCACTGTCACTTATGCAAAACTGTAAGGTTTCCCCGGCGCTGCCCGGCGGCGGCGCTTGACGCGGCGCGGAAAAGATTTTATACTATAAATGACAGATAATTTGCTGCAGCGGCAGCATTTGAAAGCATTTCTTTTGAACAAATATCTCACACCCGGCAAGGATGTCACGGCACGGCTGGCATCCGCCTTCATCCGCATTTTCAACGACTCTCCGGCCCTGCTGGAGATGGGCTCGTGGACCCTGCGGGTCTACCTGGCTACCTTCTTCCTCATGTCCGTTCAAATGTCCATCCAGCAGGTCTTTGTCTCGGTGAGCCGGGCCAAGAGCGCCGTGTTCGTGGCCTGCGTGCGGAAGGTCATTTTGCTGATCCCCTTGATCTACATCCTGCCCAACTTCTTCGAGGACAAGGTCTTTGCCGTGTTCCTGGCTGAGCCGGTGTCCGACTTCCTGTCCGTTGTCACCGCCACGACGCTCTTCCTCTGCACCATGCGCAAGGTCCTCTGGCCCAAGGGCGAAAAGAAGCAAGAAAGAAAGGTGGATGCCTGATGAAAACCGCCATCATCACCGGCGCCTCCTCCGGCCTGGGGACGGAGTTCGTCCGCCAGCTGAAGGCGCAGTTCCCCGATATCGACAGCTATTGGCTCATCGCCCGGCGGGCGGATCGCCTCCAGGCCCTGGCCGATGCTCTGCCGGACATCCAGGTGAAGCCCATCTCCCTGGACCTGACCGACGGCGCCGCCCTGGAGACGTACCAGGCCCTGCTGGAGCAGGAGAAGCCCCAGGTGGCGCTGCTGATCGGCTGCGCCGGCTGCGGCATCTGGGGCGACTTCGCCGAGAGCCGCCTGCCCGAACAGCTGCGGATGATCGACCTCAACATCCGCGCTCTCACCGGCGTCACGTACCTGACCCTGCCCTATATGCCCCAGGGCGGGCGGATTATCAACATCTCCTCCATCGCCTCCTTCGTGCCCAACGCCAGGATGACAGTCTACAGCGCGTCCAAGGCGTACGTGAGCTTCCTCAGCCGCGGGCTCTATGAGGAGTTGAAGCCCCGGGGCATCAGCGTCACCGCCGTGTGCCCCGGCCCCATGGAAACGGAGTTCCTCTCGGTGGGGCGCATTACCGGCAACTCCAAGACCTTTGACCGCCTGCCCTACTGCGACCCGAAGAAAGTCGTCCGGGGCGCCCTGGCGGCCTCCAAGGCCCGCCGGGCCGTCTATACGCCCCGGGGCTTTTACAAGTTCTACCGGGTCCTCTCCGGTCTGGTGCCCCACGCCATTCTGGTCCACGCCGCCAAGACGTAAGAAAGCAAAAAAAGGGGAGCGCTGCAGCAGAAATTGGCTGCGGCGCTCCCTTTTTGGATTCGGCGAAAACGGACGGTTTCCCGTAAAAGCACGCCCGGTGCGTGTCCGCCCCTGCGCGCTTTCCCTGAGCGATGAGACCCGCCGGAGGCGGGTTCGGGCCGATGAAGGCATCGGCCCCTACGAAGGGCTTGCGGCAACGCGCCCCTACGGTGAAAACGCCGGTTTTCCATATGGACGGCACTGTCCGGCGGCGCGTCCGGGACTTTTAGGAAGGCTGCGCGGCTGTCAGCGTGTAGGTCACGGTGCAGTGCTGGGTCTTGGCGTCCTCCAGGGGGATGAGCATGGAACCGGAGGCCAGGAAGCCCTCCTGCTCCACCGCCAGGTCCAGGGCGACGCCCTCTTTTTCAAAGCGGATGGACTCGAACTCCGGCACGTCGTCCAACCAGTCCAGCAGCGACACACTGGTCCAGCGGGCCTTCCAGTCCTGCTCCCCCGCGGCGAAGGCCTCCGCCAGCAGCTCCATGGTGTACGACGGCCAGAACTGGAAGCCGTCCGCCCCGTCGAATTCCCAGATGACCCGCACCGTCCGAAGCGTGCCGTCGGCGTCGGCCCCCAGATTTAGGGTCGGGGGCGGGGAGAGGTGGATGACCACGGTGCTGCTGTCCGGCTGCACCCAACGGCCCGTCTCGTCCAGCAGCGTCGCTGAGTCGCCCCAGTAGGAGGCCAGGAAGTTGTAGTTTTCCGCGAACTGCGCCGGCGTCAGCGGGCCGTAGTGGGGCGGATGCCCCGCCACCAGCGCCATGCCCAGCATCAGAAAGAAGCAGGCCGCGTAGGCTGCCGCTGTGGCCACGCCGCGCCACCAGGCGCCTTCCTTCACGTCGTAGGCATACTCGCCCTCCCAGTCCCAGGCCATCTCCTCGCCGTCAGACTGGGCGCGATAGCACTTCCACAGGCGGTAGAGGCTGTAGATGGGGAGGTTCCAGCCCATGCCGCGGGAGATCACGTCCCAGGTACGGGCCTGGGCGTCGACGTAGGAGAGATGGGTGCCGTCCTGGTACGTGACCCGCAGGCCCAGGAGGGCCTTGCCCGGCGTGGTGCCGAAGAGCCGCAGCAGCAGCGGCTCCACCACCAGCATGACGCCCAGGGCCAGGTAGGTACTTATCAGGGACAGCAGCCGGCCACTTTTGGCCAGGTTGACGTGGAAGCCCAGGGTCAGTACCCCCACGATCAGCAGCGTATAGAGGAAGAGGTCCAAACGCCGGGCCCAGTACCGCCGCCAGGGGCAGACGGCCACCGGCGCCACGTCCTCCACCGGCGCTGGCCGGGACACCCGTCCCAGGTACTGCGCCGCGTCCAGGCTCTGGTAGGAGACGCCTGCGTCCCGAATGGCCCGGCAGGTCTCTGTGGCCTGGGTGGAGGCGGCGATCTCCTGCTCCAGCTGCGCAATCCGCTGCTCCAGGGTAACGGGCAGCGACGCCTTTCCCTGCTGCAATGCCCGGATGTCCTCCAGGCTGACGCCCAGCTCCCGCAGCAGCTTGATGCGCAGCAGCGTCTGCCGGTCCTGCTCGGAGTAGTCCCGGTAGCCGTTTTCCAGCCGCACCGGGTTGAGCAGTCCTGCCCGTTCATAAAACCGGATCGTGGCCCGATCCAGTCCGGTGGCCAGCTCCATCTCACCGACGGTCATGGAAGCTCCCTCCTTGCGTTTTTTCTTTTAGTATAAGGGGTGAACCTGGTTTACAGTCAAGTGTTTTTTCAAAAAAAATGCGCAGATGCGGCTATCGCGGGTCCGGGGGGCGATAAAGAAGGCCCGGCGGCGGGGAAAGACGGTGGTCAATCTGGCAGAAATGCCCCCATCCAATGGAGATGGGGGCATTTCGATCATGCATTGTCTTGGGCCAGCAGGGGCCGCAGCTGTTCATACTCCTGGCTGTTCCGGAAGAAGTCAAATTCTGCGTCGTGTTCCAGGTCGTGCAGAAGGCGGCTGCGAAGCTGCCGGGCGATGGCGGCTACGGAATCCGAGCTGCCGTTCACGGTGCGAAACAGCGTCTTGCCTCCAGGCACCCACGGCTGCTCCAGGGCGGGCAAAATCTTTTGGAGCGCCTCCAGGCAGCCCGCCCGATCCCGCAGCCGGGTAGCCAGCTGTAACTGCGTGACGTAGGGAACCCAGCGGTTCACGCTGAGGGAGACGGAAATCTGCTCCGATGCCTCCGCCAAAAGGCGGGCGTCCTCCGCGCGGTTTTCCCGGAGGGCAATTTCCATCAGATTTGCCAAAGCAGTCTGGATGCGGACGGTGCTTCGGAGGATTTGCCCCTCCCAGAGCCGGCTTGCCTCCTGGTGCTTCTCCTGCTGCGTATAGAGGACGGCCAACTGCTCTTCTTTGTCGATACCGGGGGAAGGGAGAGCGTCGATCAGGGCTGCGGCTCGGTCAAACGCGCCCTGGGCGCGGTGGTAGGCGATGCACACAGTCAGCGCCGCGTCCCGGACTGCCGGTGTCTCGCTGTGGGACAGCCGCTCGTAGAAGGGCATCAGCTGCGCTTTATATCCGTCCGGCGCAGGGACGGCGTAGAGGGCCAGAGCGCCGTCCAGATAGAAAACAGTTGCGTAAATCAGCTTTTCGCAGTTGGGGTACTGATGGATTTGATCCATGGCGCACTGAAAGGCTGCGTCATAGCCCTGGGTTTCGAGGATGCGCTTCAGGTTGGCGACGAAGCGGGTGATCTCCTCGTCGGTCAGGTCCTCCTGGAAGGACAGGAGGGTGTTCAGATCGGTTTGTAACACCCGCGCCAGCGCCGGCAGGGTGGTGATGTCCGGGCAGGTGACGCCCTTTTCCCATTTGTGGACCGCCGGGGCGGAGACGCCCAGACAGTCGGCCAGCTGCTCCTGGGTCAGACCCAGTGCCTTTCGCCGTTCCCGAATGGTTTTTCCAAGTTCCATGTGCCACCGCTCCTTTCTTGCTGTCTCCATCATACCAGAGGCAGCCCGGCCAGGCAATGACGCGGTGGTTCAACAAACGGTTTCAAAAAATAACCGCCGGTTTGCAGCGAAAGAATATCGCACAGATACTATGAAACCACGCGGGACCTTTCCCGGCGGCAGTTGGATATGCATTTGCCGCTGCGATAGGCTTCGGGGCCATGTCGCGGGGAAAACTAGCTGTTTTTGCCGTTGGCCTCCGCGCGGTACTGCGCCGGACTCTGGCCAGTGGCGCTCTTGAAGCTCTTGCTGAAGTGCAGCGGGTCCGGGTAGCCCACCTGTTCGGCGATGGCTTTGACCGGCAGATATGTGCTGCGCAGGAGCTTCTTAGCGGCCTTCATTCTCTGATCGATCAAGTATTTTCCGGGGGAAATATTGGCATAATCCTTGAAAATCTTGGAGAGGTACGCCGAAGAAAAGCCGTATTGCCCGGCGATTGCGGCAAAATCCACGTCCTGCGCGTAGTTTTGCCGGAGGTAAGCCATGACATGCTCCGCGACTTCTCCGGGGGAGTGATCCCGCCGGGGGGCGAGCTTGCGCTGCCTGGACAGGAGTTCCTGCTCCAACCGGTCCAGCGTTGCCCGCAAATCGTCCGGATTGACGGGCTTGAGCAGATAGTCCACGGCCTGATGCCGCAGGGCGTCCCGGGCAAACTCGAAGTCATTGTAGCCGCTGATAATCACCGTGCGGATCTCCGGAAACTCCTGGGCGATGCGACGGATCAGCGCAATGCCGTCCATCTCGGGCATTTTGATGTCGCTGAACACCACGTCGGGCAGCAGCTGGGCCGTCAGCTCCAGCGCCTCCAGACCGTCAAAGGCGATTTTGACCACCTCGAAGGCTTCGTTGGCCTTTTCGATATTGCGGGCGATGTTGCGCCCGATGAGCGCTTCGTCGTCGGCGACGATGACGCGAAATTTACGTTCCATGGTATACCTCTCCAATGGTAATGGCCGCGCCGCCGCCGGGCTGGTTTTCCAGCCGGAAGATGGTGCGGTCTCCGTGGAGCAGCCGGTAGCGGATGTAGATATTCAAAAGGCCCATGCCATTGATCTCCAGGGATGGAAGCAGCCCCGTCTTGTCAATCTCCGATATTTTCTGGTGCAGCATGGTCAGCGCCTCCTCGGAGAAGCCGGGGCCATTGTCGCGGATGGAGATTTCATAATGCGTCTCATCCATCGCGCCAAGAATGGAGATGCAATACGGCGGACGGCGGGTGGCGGAAAACTTAATGGCATTTTCCACCAGCAGCTGGACACAGAGCTTCGGGACTTCCAGCGCCAGCATGGCCTCCGGAACCGCGATGCTGTAGGACAGATTGCCCTGGTACCGAATGGACATACAGGTGAGGTAGTCCTCCGTATGCCGGAGTTCATCCTGCAGCGGTACGCTGACGCCGGAACTGGAGGAGATATAGCGGAGAATATTGGACATGGACCGGCACATGATTTGGATTTCATCGGTCATGCCCTCGTCGGCCATGGATTGGATCGTGGCCAGGGAGTTGAAGAGGAAGTGGGGGTTCATTTGCGATTGCAGGGCCAGCATCCGGGACTGCATATCCTGGTTTTGGAGCAGTAGCTGGCGATTCATGCTCTCCACCAGCTTGGCTTCCATCTCGGTGAAGGATTCGTGCAGCGTGTGCAGCTCATAGATTTCCGTGCGCAGCCGCTGGGGCGCGGGGGGATCGGCAATGTCAAAGGAGGAGACCTCCCGGCAAATCTGGGAGATGGGCGTGGTGATCCGGCGGGCAGCAAAGTAGGCAAACAGCAGGGCGAACAGCAGCGTACAGAGGATAATCACCAGAATGCTCTTGGCGTAGTCATACACCGGCGCCAGCACCTGACTGCGGTCGATGGCCAGAATGGTCACAAAGTCAGACTTGGCGGAGGGCGCACTGAATGATATCACGCTCACCTTTATGGCCAGCCAGGACTGGATTCAGGACGCCGAGCTGGAGCTGGCTGAGAAGTTTACCGAAGAGACCGGCATCAAGGTCGACTACCAGATTGTCCCCGCCGATCAGTACACCAACCTGCTGATGACCAAGCTCAACACCGGCGAGTGCACCGACATTTTCGCCTCTCAGGCCGGTCAGTTTGACATCGTCACCCAGCTGAACGTGGAGAAGAATGCCCTGGATCTCAGCGACAGCGAATGGGTCTCGCGGCTGGACCCCCTGGCCGGCGCGGAAGTCTCTGTCAACGGCAAGGTCTATGGCCAGCCCATCCAGGACGTTTCCTCCGTCTGGGCCATTGCCTATAACAAGACGATCTTTGCAGATTTGGGCCTCAGCGTTCCCACCACCTATGCCGAGTTCAAGGAAGTCTGCGATGCCATCCTGGCTTCCGGCGTGACTCCCATCTATGAGTGCGTGTCCGACGGCTGGCACCACAACCTGTGGTTCCCCGAGCTGTGCGTGGCCGTGGAGACCAACGAGCCCGGCACCGCTGAAAAGCTCAACAACAACGAGACGACCTTCGCCGAAAGTGCCACGGCCAAGCTCATCATTGAGCAGGTCAAGGACATGGTGGACAGCGGCTACTGGGGCGAGAACTACATGGCCAACACCTACGCCGACGCAGCCAAGGCCTTTGCCGACGGACAGGCCGCCATGTTCCTGGCCAACCAGGGCTTCGGCGCCGAGGTGACGGCGGTGGCTCCCGACTTTGACACCGAGTCCATCGGTTACTTCGTGGCTCCTCTGGCCGACAACCAGGTCCTCAACGTGAACCCCGTCGGCCCCACCCGCTTTGTCTACGCCGCCTCTGAGAATGCCGAGTACGCCAAGCAGTACCTGGAGTTCCTGGGCAAAGCTGAAAACCAGCAGTACATGATCGACAACGTGGCCAAGTTCAACATTCTCCCCTTCGACGGCCTGACCGACAAGTATCCCCAGAGTGTGCGCGACCTGTTTGCGGACTATCCCGATCAGGGCACCGTGTATCAGACTGCCGTCAAGTACGTCAACCCCCAGTGGACCGAGATCGGCAAGGAACTGCATTCCGGATATGTCCCAGTTTGGCGAGAAATACAGCTGGAAAGAGATGAACGCCGTGTGGGACGGCGTCTACGCCGGTTCCCTGCGGTATCTGGAGTGGAAGAAAGAGCAGCCCGACGGCACCTATGTGGACCGCCACAAGTGGTTCATGCACACCACCATCTATCAAACGGGTTTCATCGTTGCGACAGCGGATGATGTTTATGGCGAATGGACGGCACAGTTCTTGAAGGACAAGAATGGGGAAGATCTAAACGGTCCCATGTGGGACGACCCCTGCCCCTACTGGGAGTTTAACGAAGACGGTACCTTGAAAAACGCCTATCTGATTGCATCGAAGCTGAAGGGAACCGAGTCTGGCAACAGTGCCTGGTATCCCCATGTCTTCCAGATGAGCCTGGACGGCTTGCAGCTGCTGGACGGCGATAAAACGTATATGTCCATGCCCGGCGACCAGACGAGAGTCCGCAACGGGCAGGGTGAGCTGGTGGGCGAGGATGGTAACGTGATTCCCTCTGGCAAGGGCTACGGCCAGAACTACGCCCACGCCATGAACGACGACGGCACATTGCCCACGGTGCTGGATGCCATTCAGCTCCCCGGCCGGGAGGGTACGGTGGTCCGGGACATCCAGTCGGCGGAGGCATCCAAGATCGTCACCTTCGGCGCGGATACGGCCATCGGACAGACCACTTTCTCGGGACGTCACGGCGAAAACGAGAAGGTCAGCGACTACATCTATTGGTACATGGGTATCTGTGCGGGATCTACTCCAGCCGGAAATTGGAGGAGGCATGCCAGTACCGGATCGACTTCAAATGGCTGCTGGAGGATCGGAAAGCGCCGGATCACAGCACTCTTGCCCGGTTCCGCACCGGGCGTTGCCGGGATGTGGTGGAGGATCTGTTCTACCAGTTCGTCCGCAAGCTGGAAGGCATGGGGGAAACAGACCACAAAGCAGTGTTCATAGATGGAACCAAGCTGGAAAGCCGGGCAGGACGGTATACCTTTGTATGGCGGAAAAGTGTAGAAAAGCAACTAGCCCAAGTAAAGGGAAAAATGAAATCTCTGACTGGATTGACCACATCCACCGCAGTGCGCTCGCTGCTGGAAGAGGAAGCCAGGGAAATGGAGTTTGTCCGCGGAAAAGGCAGCCGCAAAAGCCAGGCACAGCGGGACTGGGAAGCGAAGAACGCCCTTCTGGAACGGTGGGAAAACTATGAGAAAATGCTGTCCACCATGGGGGAAGGGCGCAACAGCTATGCCAAGACTGACACAGACGCCACCTTTATGCGAATGAAGGAAGACCACATGAGAAACGGCCAGCTCAAGCCGGGATATAATGTCCAGATTGCGGTAAACAGCGAATATATTACTGGTCTGGAGGTATTCTCGAACCGTACAGATGTGAAAACACTGCGTCCCATGCTGAATGCGCTGTCCCGGTGGCACCAGGCGCGCTATGAGGAAGTGGTGGCAGACGCGGGCTATGAAAGTCTGGAGAACTATTTGTATCTGGAGCAGAATGGCCAGATGTGCTTCATAAAGCCCACCAACTACGACCAGAAGAAAACGAGCAAGTTTCGCAAACAGGTGGGACGAATTGAAAATATGGAATATGACCCAGAAGCAGACAGCTTCACCTGCGCACAGGGCAGGAAGCTGTACCTGAGACGGGAGGCAACCGAAGTGCAGGACGGGCAGCTTGTGTCCACCGCCTGGTACCGGTGTGAAGATTGCAGCGAGTGTCCCTGCCGGGTACAGTGCTGCCGAGCCAAGGATCTGAACAAGCCCAAGGAAATCATGCTCCAGAAAACCTTCTGGGAAAAGCGGAAGCAGGCAACCGCAAATATCATGACAGAGCGCGGCATTCATCTGCGTCTTTGCCGCTCCATCCAGGTGGAAGGCGCATTTGGACTGCTCAAAAATGACTTTGGATTCCGTCGCTTTCTGACCAGAGGCAAGGCAAATGTGCGAACAGAACTCTTCCTTTTGGCATTAGCTTTTGACTTGAAAAAGCTGTGGATGAAACGGGAACAAGACCGGCTTCAGACCCGTGCGTCCATGAAAATGACCTCGTAGCTTTAAAAAACAGAATCATTGTCCACATAGACGCAGGCAAACTGCTTGGGTCTGATTTGTTGCGCTCGTTTTGGCAGAAACATCCTCAGACTTCACGGTATTTTCCTTCTTGATTATCTCTGTGGGCAGAAAAAACTGTCGCAGAATTTTTCAATTCTGCGACAGACCCATCATTATTTAACTCGTTTTTGGAAAAGGTCGACATACGTTTTTCGCAGCTCACCGGCTGGCTGTAAGAAGGCGTGGTTGAGAAATGGACTATTCAGTCTGATCAAATAGGGAGAATACGCAAATTAGTTGAAGTTGCCATGAGAATCATCATCAATCCGGCACAAAACGCTTTTCGGCCCAAGGGCATTGTGTATGGAGCCGGAATGGAGCGCTGGAGGAGACGCCGCGGCTTTCCGTGCCTAACCGCGGGATATTGTGGTGGACGGTCAGAAAGAGGGGCGGACTGCATTTTGTACCGCTTCGCCGCGCGTTTCGGTAAAAAAGTATAAAGGAAGGCCACCCAAACGCGGGTGGCCTTCCAATTTGCACTGGAACACAGTTTTGCGCCGTTTCTGAAAACAACGCGGAACACAAAAAAACCACCGAAAACAAGTCGTTTTCGGTGGTTTTGGTGGAGATAAGCGGGATCGAACCGCTGACCTCTTGAATGCCATGGAGACATAACTACAAAAATAATATAATCCAATCAACATAGTAGACTAAATACCGCAGTTTATTTCTGATTTTATCACATTTCGTACCATCTGTTCCAAGGTATGAGATTGTTATTCTGGTACGGATTCTGGTATCCCGGCAGCGCGTGCTTGCAGCGCTGCCGGGAATTTCCTCAACAGATCATGAAAATGGTGATGATCTCAATATGCTGCAATTGAGGAGGATTGGACAGCCGGTGGTGATCCGGACACAAATTTCCTAGATCTATATGATGAGATTCTCCGTCAGTTGCTGGCAGTCGGGGAGTTCCACTCATGATCAGACGGCGACCTTGAATGGTCGTGGAGAATGAAGAACATAATCGCACAATAACCACCCGCTTAACATATCACCTAAATTCTGCTGGGTTTTGCCTCTACACGGATGATTGTTGAGCAATTATGGTTTTGCCAATTCAGGTACGCCAATTTCCTCTAGGAACAGTGCGTTGGCATAGCGCAGCAAAATACTTGTCTGTGGCTGTGCCTATTCAAAGGGGTATTTGCCAGGGATGAATGGCGTCACGGCACAGGTCATGGCTTCGCGGGTGAGCGGATAGGTGTCTTCATAGATGCGGAAACCTAGGCCGTACTCATCCTCACGCTCCCGGGTGTAAAGCTCTTCACGCTGAGCCACTGCAGTTTCGCCGATGAGATAGAGATATTGAATCTCGGCCCACTTGGCCATACCCTCATACACCAGAAGCCGCTTGGTTCCGGTACACCTAGGAAAGCCCTTTACGCAGTCCCAGTGCGTATACTGCCAGATATGGGTCAGCTCATGAGCAAAGGTCGCAATCAGAGAAATCCGAGGTGCACCGTTCTCGATTAGCACGGCGTACTGCCGATTTCGATTGATGGCAACGCCCAAGATGAGCACGCTCTTGTCGTCCACTTCACTGATGGAGCGGCGGATACGCTTTTTCAGCTTCCGGTGTTCCAGCACCTGGATTTCGATGGGTACTTTGATGCTGGCACCAAAAAAATTCTCTAAATTGTCCAGAACGCGGTGGAGAATCTGCCGAATCTCCTCTTCAGAGGTGACCAGGGAGGCGCTGCAGGTGGTACACCGCAGGCGGCCATCTGGTACACGGTCAAAATCCACGCCTGCAATTTCCTTGCCGCAGTAGGAGCAGTGAAGCTTATTTCGGCCGCCGCTGATCTGCTGCTGAAGCGCCGCAGCATAGCCGCGGCCTGCACGGGCCTGCCGCAGTTCACCACCGTCAAATCCCAGAGTTCTCAGAAATGCCTGGGTGCCATCCAGATCCAGCGGCTCCAGGTTTGCCACACCTCCGTAGCGGAGATAGTATCGCTCCCCATAGGGCGGATTGCGCCGCTTGCAGCCGGAGCTTTGCGAAGGCGGCGCATCCTCTGGCGTCGGTTCTGGGGCAGGTGCATCGGCTTCCGACGTTTCCGCCGCTGTCATCTGAACCTCTGTCATCTCCGGAGAAGGCACATCCTCCGGTGTCGATTCCACACCGCTGGCGTTCGGTTCCAGGACTTCCGGTCCCGCCGTCGGGAAATCCGTGGCTTCTTCAGCCAAATGCACATCCAAAGCGGGGCCATTGCGGTTTTCCTCATTCGTCACGCTCGTTCACCTCGGTTTCCTCGGATGAGTCATGCTCCGGTTCTTTTGTACCAGCTGGTCCTGGCAGATCCAGCTGGTCTTCGGTCGGCTTCTCCGCGCCCTCCGGGGCTGGCAGGCCCTCGGTCGGCTTATCCGTGTCCTCTGGAGCCGGTTCCTCCGGCGGAGTGTTTGCCTCTTCCTCGGCTTCATCGCCGGGAGCATCCGCCTGCACCGCTTCTTTTGCAGCCGGTACTTTCTGCTGCGCCGGCTCGCGAGCGGCATCGCCCTCCTTTTTCTGGCTTAAGCTGGATTTCAGGCGGCTCCACCAGGACTGTTTCTCCGGTTTTGCTTTGGCCGGGATGTCTAGTTGTTCCTGCACTGGGGGCGCTGCATGACCCTCGGCCGGAACATCAGCCGTTTTTTTACGCCGGGTGAAGAAAGACTTGAGCCAGTCCCAGAACCGTGCAAATATATTCTTTTTCTTCTCACGCTTCTCTACCAAAGAATGCACGGCAGAGCTGGGCTCGCTTTTCACGGGAGGCTCCGGCTGCTTTTTGCTCTTGTCAATTTCCTCGCGGTTCCAGTCCAAATAGTCGGAGATAATTTGGAAAATACGCTGCAAATTCCGCTCCACGGCAATGAGAAGGCCAAGGTCCAGCTGGCTGTCCTCTATGATGAAGATGCTCCGGTGCAACGCTTCCTCAGACTCGGTCAGATCCAGGTGATAGGTCAGCGGAATGCCGTGCTGACCCGTGGTCACGGCGGCGATAAACGGTGCATTTTCGGCGAACAGAGTCACAAATACCTCGTTGATCAGATTTGTGAGGGTCACGCGAATCTGGTCGGTGAATGCCTCGCCCAGCTGAGAGAAGTCTAACCGCAGCAGCTGCTTGTGGTGGTATGCTCGTGTAGGAATGCCATTGACCTCCACCAGCGCACCCTGGGCGAAGGCGTTGTAGGACTGCATCCGCCAGTAGCCGGAGGTCGCCACCGAAAAGTCGGCGAACTGAACGTGAATCCGGATGCCGTTAACGGTCTTACATTCACCCATAGTCTCGGAATCTTCCAGGTGGATGATGGTGTAGCTGCGAACCTGGCGATAGGCCTTGCGGCCGTTGATATGCTCTGACGCTCTGCGCACCAGAATCCGGTTGCCTGAGGCGACACGTACCATCTCATAGTACTTACCGTTGAGGGTGAAGAACTGTCCCGGCAGATACTTCTGATAGATATGGCTCTTGAGTTCTGTGCCTAGATAGTAATCCTGGCTGTCTTTCTCGGCTACGTAAGTCGCACTCTGAAGGTCCTCGAGAATGTATGCTCCAAAGGCAGAACTTTCGATGGTATAGAGCCCTACGAAGTTCCCGCGCTCCACGGAGTACCTTCTCGCAAAGGAGAGGGTGTTTTTTTTCTCCAGGCGGATAGATTGATTTTGCCCCTGGATCAGCAGGATGGGGTTGCCTGCACAGTCTTCCTCACCGGGCGCTTGGCCGAAGAGACGGCACATTTCCTGCCACAGTGTCTGGTCGGGGTGCTCTGCGTCAAGGCCCATGAGCATCAGCTCTCTGGCAAGCCCCTCATGGGTAATACCATCCAGGCACAGACGCAGGCACAGACGCAGCACCGAGTTGCGCAGGGTGCGAGCATAGTCAGCAGTGAGATACGGAATGGCTTTGGGGTCGGCGGTAAAGAGCTGGGTGTTTTCGGTCATATACTCCCGGAGCATATACTCCGAGGAGATTACATTGACGAAGCCCTGCTGCTGGGCAATGGTGGCGAAGTTCCGGCGAATCTCAAAGAGGTTGTTTCGATCGTCCTCCACCGTGGCGTAGAAATAGTCGCATACCTGCTGGTTGCAGAGGTTGAAGGAGGTCTCAAACACCTGGTCAAAAGTCTCCTGCATGCCGGGTAGACCGGCGTACTCCAGCAGATCGTGGTAGTACTGTTTCGCAATCCAGTGGACATCCAGCACTGGGAAGGCCTCGCCGCCATACCAGCTGGCGGTGCGCACCTGATTCTTCAACGCGATAAAGGAGAGTTCTGTGCCCATGCCGAGATACCTAGATACCCCGGGAATAATCCGGTGCTGCACATAGTCGCCGTCGGCGGTCCAGCACATGTACGAGCTTATGCCGGAGGGAAACTCTGTGGCGGCTACCTCAGTTAGGCTGGTCATGAGAATGTGAGAGAGCGTGTCCACCAGACCGTCGCAGTTGCGGTCCACAGAGCAGTAGGTGACGGTCTCGTGCAGATTCTGCACCAGGAGATTGAGGCCGATCTGCGCGGTAGTGACCAACCGGGAGGGCTCCACAATTACCACAAAGCCCACCTGCCGCAGGAAGGGTAGATTTGCCTTGTGCAGCGCCAGATCGTGAACGCCGGAGCGGGATATAATGCCGATGTCCGGCAGATGATCTTCGTCAGGGGCTTTTTCGGTCAGCGTGGTTATGGTCCAGAGGTCCGGTATGTTGGAGATTTCCTCCATACCGGTGCGACACCACTGGATCAGATCCTCCTCTGTGCCATGCCGGCCCAGGATGATCAGGACCTTGCGGCCCTCCAAGAGTCGGCGCTGCATGGCATAGAAGGCGTAGGGCTGGAGCTTATAATAGAAAGGTGTGTTGAACAGAAGGCTTTTTCCTGCCGCCAGCTCGTAGCCGGAGCGGATATAATCCGGGTGTGGTTTAAGCCCCTCGTTCATTTTTTTGCGGATAAAAGCACTGTAGTTCCGACTCAGGTGGGTGCCGTCTTGCTCGATGTGTACCAGGATATCCTCCACCGAACCGCCGCGCAGAGCGGCGTTGTTGACGGTGGTGCCCTCTGCGGAGAGTTTGTCGTCGAGTAATTGGCGCAGAGGATTGCGCAGCAGCGGGTAAACGGCGATGCGGCGAGACTGGTCTGCCGTCACCGAAAGGCTGCTCTCAATCTCTCCTTTGACCGCGCCGTCCAGGAAGAACACAAGCTCTCCCAGGAGGATCAATGCAAAGGCGGGGTAATAGGGCGAAGTCATCCGCCCCTCCCGCGCCAGGGTGCAGGAGAAAAGCATAATCAGCACCAGAAGTACCATGCCGCCGTAGTAGGCAATTTTGAAAAAGCTTCTCGCCTGCCCCAGGGACTCCTTGACATACCAGCAATCCCCATCGCTGTCATAGGTATAGATAAGCTTGGCGGCCGCACCGGTCAGGGAATCAGGATCTATGGCACGCCGCTTCCAGGAGATGAGGAACAACTTTTTCAAGATTACATAGCACAGCAGCATCAGCGTGTTGAACAGCACCAGCAATACCGCTGTCAGCTGGCTGGAGAGCAGAGAGAGGAGCCAGTCAGCCAAGGACTTGACCTGGGCCTCGGCTAGCAAGGCCGCAAGGTACCGCACTCCCTGGGCCAGACGTCCCAGAATATTCTCCATGAAAAGAAGAGACACGACGCAGTAGATCAGCGCCGCCACCGGCATGGCCACCTGCTGAACCCGGACAGGCTTTTTCAGATTTGCTTTTACATCCAGCCAAATCAGCAGAAAGAACGGAAGAAACGCCAACGCCAAGCTGGCGGGATAGATGAGGTTACGCATCATAGAGTTCCTCCTGTCTGACGCTGATGCGGGTAATGTAGCCGGAGGGAACAGTCACATAGTTTCCGCTTTCCAGGAAGGAAATCTGGCGGCAATCTCCCATCAGGAAGGGAGGGGCATAGTCATACTCGATTTTTTGGTCAAAGTCCAATTCATACGGGCAGATCATGGCCTGGTCGTAGTATTCACTGTCACCCAGAAAGTCGCCGTAGAACTCCTGGAGATAGGCGCGTTTGCGCTGGATATCCTCCTGGTGCTTGCGGCGGATGCGCAGACGCTGGGTGTAGAGATCAACATGATGTGTGTAGTAGTCGAGAACGGCGTGTCCCCGGCGTACGTTGGAGAGCTTGCTGAGATAGAGAGACAGTCGATCCATAGAGGATGTGATCTCATTCAGGATCTCCTGGGTGACCGCGTTGAAGTCTCTTACCGCGTCCAGTACGGTTGTGCGCAGCACAAATAGTCCCACCAGCAGGATTCCTGCCAACACTCCCAGAGAGACCAGCAGCAGCGACAGAGCCATTTCTTGGGACTCCTGGGTGCTGAAGTTCCCTGCCACCATCGGCAATAGTGCTACCAGATAGATTCCCAGGCAGGAGAAAGCCGCTGTCAGGGTGGCCCGACGGGACATGCGGCTGCGGAGGACTTTGCGCACCTTTTGGGCTTCCTGCTCCATTCGCTGGGCATACTTGGAGAAAGCAGCTGCGCTTTTGGGGATGGCAGCGATCATGTCTTCCTCAGCGCTTTCCGTCTGTTCCCGGACGTCCTCCAATTGAAATGGCGTCAGCCGGCTGATGTCAGTTGTGGATATCTGACTGAGAAAACGAGACTTTTCTACGCCCTTTTTGAAAGAGCGGCGCTGCATTTTCTTTATTTTCATCAGCTGCCGCTGAGCTGCTGCATATTCTCTGCGCCACTTTACGCTCTCCGGCTCAGGACAATCTGCAGAAAGTCCGTAGTTGGTACCGGCCATGAGCTCTTCCGGATTCACACTCTCGTCAAAGGTCACCGGAACCTCGGCGGGGGTACAAAACAGTGCTGCGGCCTCTTTATCGGTCAGATGGCCGGGAATTTCGCTGCGGATCTGGTCCATCTCCATTTGAACAATGGACAGAGTGGAGGAGAGCTTCTTGTCATAGGAGGTGGCCAGAATGCACAGTGGGGCTTCGTCACATTCGCTGTCCAGGCGATAGAGTTTGCGCGCCTGCAGCGCACTGCTGGGCACGGCGTTGGAGGCCAATACCAGCACCGTATACAAAAACCGGATTTGGTCGCAGCGGCTGTTGCGGTGGGAAGACGGAAGCACGTCAAACACCAGAAAGCGCATCTGATCAAAATAGAGGTTTCGGTCGGCAAAGGTGGAATACGCGTTGCTGGAGCGGAGCGTCCAGTAGGAGTCCGGCGAGAAAAAGCCCTGTTCCGATACGCGAGGAGAGATGCAGTAGACCTCACTGGGGTGGGCAATGTTGATGGATTTTGCCTGGGTAAAATCTCGGCGGAGACGTTCTTTGCACTGGAGCTGCCAGTGATATTGCGCCTTTTCCAGAAGTTCCAGACGCATATTGGGCTTGATTTCTGAATCCTCATTTTGCTGGGCCGCGATGGACTCGGCCTCCTGGGTGTCTTCCAAAAGGAAATCCAAGGGACGGAAGCAGAGCCAAGTGGCGAGTTTTTGCAACGGGCACTCCAGCGCTTCGCGGTAGACGCGCTCTTTCAGCGGCATTAGCTCGGTAAAATAAGCCTTCCACGAATCCTCCCACACGTCCCAGTCCTGGTTTGCCTCAGGCTGGGGCGCCGGTTTGGTCAGGGCACGTATTGCACTGTCATCCACCACATCAAAGGGATTTTGCTGAGCCAGACGCTCCGGAATGTCCGTTTTTAGGATGACTACACGCCAGTTCTTTCTACGTCCGACAGCATCCAGGAGCCCAGGGACAGCCTCCTGCAAGGTCTGTCCTCGGGGGTTCCAGGTACATAGAGTCAAGTCCTTATTCTCCAGAAACGGTTCAAAAAACAGGGAGTTATCCTGCGTTATGGCCTTGATATGTTCCTTTTCAGCTATCAAAACTGTGAACAAACCATTCAACTCCGTTTCTTATTGATTTTCGCTCTCCATTTCTGCAAATTCTTTTGCCACCTTGTCCAGGAGTACCTCATAATCCTGCGGTTCGGGGGCGGAAAGAATGACGTCCCGGATTTTTCGCTGAATAATATCTATTACCACGTTCTCTGACGGCTCGGGCGCACGCATCTGTCGCTGGTAGTATGGATAATTCCGCTTAAGCAGGTTGAGTTCATCCGTCAAGCGGGTGCAGAGGACAAATTTCACATCTTCCGGCTTTTCCCACTGGGTGAACTCCTCGCGGAACACGTCGATGACCGCGTCGACCATGGATGTGATTTCCGAGATATACCGGCCGGAGTTTGGCATAGAGCAATAAAAGGCCAGTGGGATTTCGAAGAGGCTGCTGACATTTTCCAGGTAGCGCTTTCCATCGTCGCGCATCTCCTCCAGCTCCATCCTAAGCTTGCTGCGATCTTCCTTGTTATTCCGCAGTAGTGCCTTGAGGGCTTCCAGGTCCTTTTGCGAGCTGATGTGATTGTCAATCTTATCGGCTTCGACCCTGTCGAAATAAGGGAGAGTTTTCAACAGATTAAATTCTGCCATATCCCTGAAAAATTCCGTGTCCTCGTAGTTGCTGTTCTTCGCCTCGCTCATGGCCCGCTTGCGGCTCTTGGTCAAGCTGATATCTTCCACTACCTTGGCGTTAACATAGAGCGCGTCGAGAATCTCGTAGAATTCGTCGCAGAGCGTACCGTTGGGTACCAGCAGCTCCACGTCGCGGTTGTCCGAGTTACGGTAGAGGTACACCTGTTTGCCATTGGCCACGGCAGATAGGGCACGCTGCTGAATAGCCTTGTGAATGAGGCCATAGATGAAGGCCTTATGGATTTTCTTGATGACCAGCTGCTGATATCCAAAGTCGATTTCAGGCATACACTTGATGGAATCCCAGCGCTTGTCAATGTGGGTGGAGATGACCGCGTTTTTGGTGGAGTCTGGCCCGATAAACTTGGAGTATTCCGTGTAGGCGCGGTGGTAGCTACCGGCATTCTTGTGGCCGGTCTCGGTATCAAAGGGCGCGGCAAATTTTTTCAGCTTGTCGGGGGTGAGATTATACAGCGCGTTGTAGAAGTGAATTTCATATTTGGAAACGGTATCCACCGCCTCGCCGTTGGGGATCAGATCCTTTACGCGGAACTTGCGGTTGTCGAGCAGGGACTTGTTGTAGGCGCAGACCTTGACCTCGCGGGGTTCCTCGTTGTTCATGCGCTGAATGGAAGGGGCGGCAATACGCTCGCCCATGCGCACCATTTCCATGATATGGCGCATGGTATCCTGCGCGGTGACCTGCTCAAAGACCTGGCTGTCGCCGCCGTTTTCACTGCGCAGGCGGATGCGTTCCTGCAGCCTCTGCTCCAGTTCCAGCGCGCCAATAATGTCTTTGTCGATGTCGTCGCACTTCTCCCGGACGCTTCTGCGGAAGTAGTCCAGCAGGATGTTGTCAAAGATGTTAATTCTGCGGTCCTCTTCGATATAGCTGTCACCGGAGCGGTCAAGTTCCATCTTGAAGATGGCGTTATTCTTCACCGCGTCGAAAATACCGCCGTTGATGTCGGAGTTGAGCAGTGTGGTCTCCTTTTGTGTCTTCTGGAGAGAGTACTTGCTCAGCTCGTCCAGCAGCTCCTCGGTGGCGCAAATGTTGACATAGGAATCACCTTTTTTGTACTTGAGCTCATCCACCAGATCCATCTTATTCCGGCCCAGCTCCTTGACTTTATAGACAAAGGTACGGAAGAACTCCTCATACTGGTTAGAGAATGCCTTGACATATTCATAAGCCTTGGCATAGACGGCGTGCTTAGCGGTCTTTTTGCAGTAGTCTTCGATGGCCATAAAGTAGGAGGGAATGTCCTGGTTGGCCTCGTCGTTGAGTCGATGGTAGCCGCGGAGCTTGTCAAGCGGCGAGGGATTCCGCTCCAGAGAGGCCAGGTTCTCCACGCCTGTGACCTGCTCTTTGGTGAACTTAAAAGTATATTCTTTCTCCCCAAAGGCAGCAATGGCTTCGGCGGCTTGGTGATGGGCGGTGGATTTGGTCTCCTTCTCCATCTCCTCCAACAGGCGATACAGCACATAACGAACCGCACAGGGATGGAAGACCTCTCCCTGGGCGTTTTTAATCAGTGCTTCGATGCTATACGCATCCTGAATGGCCACGGTTTTACGGTCGTTGGAGAAAACTGCCTCAGCCCAACGACCAACTATATTTTCAATAATCGGGTTTCCGTCCTTGCTTCTGGCCTCGGCCACCTCGCGGTAGCTGCTCAGGGCGGAGACAGCATCAGAAATCTTGTCCTCACTCTCTCCGAAGGAGCTGGCGTTTTCCCAGTATTTGGCGGAGGCATATACATTGGAAAAACGCTTGTCACGCAATACTACATCGTAGGCCTGCTGCTCCAGGCTGGCCTTGTACTTCTTAATTCGGCTGTCCAAGTTCTCCAGCTCATAGGTGTTGTTGAGATCGACAGAAAAGGAGTCCTTAGCGTTGCGCAGGGTATCGGTGTAGATTTTTCCATCGCTGTCCCATGTGGACATGGGAATGCCGCGCTTCTTTTGCTCCGCCTTATAGGCCCGCACGGCATTGTCGTACTTAGTCCACTTGGTGGCATCGCCCTCGCCGCCAATACTATCAATGGCCAGATCATAGGCCACATAATCGGCGATTTTTTCATAGGGGTAAGCAATGACGCCCGCACCGATACCGCCAAAGCGGTTTCTGCCGTAGTTACCGGGCTTGGTCATCTCCTTGATGATGTTATCTTCCACGGAAAATGCCTTTTTCTGCATGGGGCCGATGTTCTGCTCATAGAGCGCCTGGGCAGCCTGGTCGATATACTGGCCGATGCTAATCATGGTACTGTCCTCTGCGTCCTGGCCGTCCATCAGGAAGCAGAAGTCCATGGGCAGCAGTGAAAGGGATTTCTGTCGGTCTGAGCCGGCAATCGACACGTCTACACGCAGACCGCTAAACTGGCGCAGATCCTCGTCCAAGTCGATAAACCCGGAGCCCTTCATCATAAAGGCGTTGATTTCTTTAATGGTGGCGTAGGCATTGCGAGCCTGGCTGTCGCGTTCGGTCTGTGAATCGATGACGCTGTCCAGCGTCTCGGGTAAGAGAATCAGGGCGCGGACGATGAGACTGGTGTTGGGGTATTTTTCCTTGACATAGTCGCGAATGAACATGGAAACAGGGAGAATAATGCCGGAGCCGGTGCCGCCGGAGGCCGTGGAGGCGATGATCACGCGCATCGCCTGCTTCAGCTCCTTGCCTGTCTTGCGGAACAGATCGTCAATGGCATCATAGAGCGGACGAATGCGGCCAGTTTTAATGGTGGCGTTCAAAGCCAATCTGGAGATGGCGCGTACCTGACCGGCGCCTTCCGAAACGGTTTTGTCGTACATCACTGCGTTCTTGGGAAACCACTTGGTGCGGGCTTCTACATCGTAGTCGAGGTAGCTGCCCACAGTCTGCGTATTGGAGGTCTGGATGCCGTAAATCTTGGCCTTGCCCGTATGAACACCAGACAAGTCATTTACATTGGTATCCAGGCACAGGAAGTTGATATTTTCCCGCTCTTCGGGGGCGCATAAATCCGCCACCTTTTTGACAATTTTGCAGCCCGTGCCGCCAACACCCACAAAGAGAGTGGGAGCGTTTACCTCGTTGGGCTTCAGGCGTTCTTTCGTTTCTACCATGACAATTTCTCCTCCTGCTGTCTTCTATTTCTTTTTCGCGCTGAGCTTGGTGGTGACGCTAAAGAATTTTTCTTGACCGCCGTCCTGGATGACGCCGGAATATGCGACAGTCGAACCATGCCGAATGGGGAAGGGTTTCTCGTTGGGGGGAACGCGCTCTAGATTGTGAGTTTCGTCGTTGAGCACATACCGCATATTGCCGATGGTGGCCTCGGTGATGGTAGCGTTTCCGATTTTACGTACACTCCGTGGAGAGACATCGGCCTTGCGCTTGGTCTGCGGCGTTTTGATGTAGCTGTCCTGACTTGGCCGCACATCCATCTGGAGGCCGACATTCCGGCCTCCAAATCGCGTGGTGACCTTGAAGCGCTTCTTGTCCATCTTGGCATCTACGCCAGCGTTTCTCGAGACATCTTCGCCGTCATATGTCACCCGGCAGTCTGCTTTTCTCGCATGGAGTCCCTTGGGAAGGGCCTTGATGTGCAAAATGATTAGAATGATTAGCAGCAGGAGCAGCGCAAGTCCCAAGAAGATGGCCCAGCGTGCCCACAGCGGGAGGAGCCCCAGCGTGATCTCCGTGCTGTCAGTGCTGGTGATCGCACGACCAATCTCATCGGTGAGCGCCGCGTCACAGGATATCCGGTATGAGCCGCTCAGGAGACCGTCTGCATCCTGAAGTGTGATTTGATATGCCGATTCTTCCGGACAGGCCGTCAATGTATGGGGGAGTCCCTCCGTATCAACACGCAGCGTCAGTCTTTCCATATCTGCAGCAGTCAATGGCTCGCCGTTATAGGTGAACCGCACCAGAATAGGCGCAGCATCATCCAGTGCAGAGCGTTGATAGTAGTCCTGGGTGGACTCCAGAGATATGTGCAATGTACCGATGGGATCTTCAATGGCATAGGTAAACTCAACCGGCTGCGACACGGCCTCTTGGCTTCCAGACGGCGTATAATAGGCTATCATGGGGAAGGAAAAGGTTCCCAAGGGGGTCTCCTGGGGAGCCTGGGGGTTCTTGTGCGAAAAGACAATGTCGTAGTGATCCTGCTGATAGTCCTTTTCCAGAAGCGCACCGCTGGCATCCGGATCCCAGGTGATCTCCACGGCCTTCAGAGCATCACCGGTCAGCAGCTGTCCCTCATAAGTGACTCTGGCCTGGGCCGGGGTACCCTCCGTCAGCGTGGGAATATAGTAAATCGGATCGCCCGGCGTGATTTCCAGGCGCAGTTCCCCGGCTGGCCGGGGCACCACGGTCAGCCCGCCTTCGGGCCAACCCAGGTCACAGGAAGTCTTTGTGATGGTATAACCGCTGAGGTAGGTCACTGTCAGTGAGGCATTAAAGGAGTCCCCCACAGACAGTACCACTGGCTGCGCACCGGTGGGTTCATGGCAGTTGATGGAAAACGGCTCATCGTTTACCTGGTAGCTGCCAGTGTAGGTGATGTCTCCCAGCAAATCAGAGGAGACCAGCTTACCGGTTTGGGCGTCCTGCATGCCGAACCGAACCGTGTATTCCCCGTCATACAGGGCATCCGCCGAGGCAACGCTCCCATCCGGCGCCAAGAACTCCACGACCATGTCTGCATCTGGCTCATAGTAGATTTCAACATTGGTAGCCTGCCCGCTGTAGTGAAGGGTATAGGTTCCGGGGGCACAATTGCTGTAAGTAACCATCATGCCCTGGAGAGAGGTATCCGGAACAGAGGTGTAGTTGCCGCAGCCGTTGGTGGAGTACTGTACCTGTGAGACACTCTCCTTGGTACCAACTTCTCCGTCTGAACTGATGAGGGAGACGTCGGAGACGTTCTCACCCTGCACCAGTACGATCAGCCGTTTCATCGAGATATCAAAATCCACTTGGTCGCCCTGGATGTGGCTGGACGGCAGTGTGTCCCGGCCGAAAATACGGTTGCACATACGTGTCAGTGTGGAAAGGACGCCGGCGCTGTCTGAGGTCTTTTCTTTGATAAAGTTGGACGAGGGCGGATTAGTGGGCATGGCCACATGACTGCCAATGCCCAGATAGAGAACGTCCATGCCGCTGGCGGAGTACTGCCCCAGCGCCTCCGTGAGTGCCGTCTGGGTTTGGGCAGCCGAGAGCTCGATATCGTTGCGGTAAAAGCTGGCACCGTCGGTCAGCACGATCAAATATTTATGGTCTGCGTCCTCCTGAGCCAGACCAGCCGCAGCGGCGTCAATGCTCTCGATGGGCGTGCCGCTGGCAAAATCTGTGTAGATCTTGCGAATTTGTCCGGCTTCGACCGCGCTGTCGATGTATAGCGGAGAATCCATGGTATATTCCCGGCCATCTACAGTGATCGGGTTCATGGGATATACGCGCAGTGTGTCACCGGGATTGAGCATGGAGGCAAACACCTCCATGGCGTAGGTGGCCCGGCACCAGGCCTGCTGGTTGTTTACGTACATAGAGCCGGAGTTGTCAAAGACAATGGCAATGGCCCTGCTCTCCTGCACCTTGGCTGCCTGCACGCCGGGAACGGGAAGCAGCCTGCACAGCAGGAGCAGCAATAAGAAAACGCTTGTAACCCGTTTCATTTGTCTTCCTCTCTTCTCTGTGTTATGCTGTTCATTAATTGGACACAAATTTTCCATTATTCTACCATGAAATTACATATATTTCAACAAGTTTCGAGTTATTTCGACAAATGGAGTTTGGCGTTGCTGTCGAAGTACCCCGGAAGTCTGCTACAGATGTGGGATCTACCCAAGTTATAAAGTTAAATTTCATGCATCCCGCATTATCCCATCGTGCCGGCATAGATAGAAGCAACGTATAGATTGGGACAATTCTATGACTACTCTATCTGTTCTTTTGCCTGTGACCTTTTCCTAGAGCGTGATTGCGGCTTTTGGTCCATATAACTTGGGTGGACCTATAGGGGAGCAGCGGCTTTCCTGTGTAGGTGTTTCTCGCCGTGTGGGAACGTATATTGCGGCGTACCTACTCTTTCTGCCAATCTACTATCGTGGTCCTGGCTTTGAACATGGGTATACGATATGCTAGAGATGTCTTTCGTGGCTATCCACGGGTCCGTGTGGATACTTATCATGGACAGAGAGTTTAGCATCAGCAGTGATACCCTCGCGCCCAGTGTCCTGCAGCAGCTTCCTGGCAAATTGCCGAAAGCTATCGTCAGGCCGAGGTCAATTATCACAAGGCTGAGGCGGAAATTCCTTGGGGATGGCCTACAATGCCTATTCCTATGTGCTCAGTGCTTGGCGTACAGTCCGGAGAAGAACCTCTTTCACATCTTCCTTGCGAACGCAGATCATTATAGTTTTGACTAGTTTGAACACCATACCACTGAAATGCTGATTCAGCCATTGTGAGAAAACCCGGTCGGTTAGACCCTCACCTCTGAGCAGAGGACCAGCTACGGCCTGGAATAGTTCTTTTCCGCTCTCCGATGAAAACACCCTGGGCAGCCCTCCGCATCAGGAGGGCTGCCCAGGGCGCTGTTTTCTATTGGAACGATCGCTGTTTCTGCGCGCTGTATCCACGTGAGTGCTCAAAAAGGTTCCGCTTAGCATATCCTCCCGAAATATGAGACTAGATTTCAAAGCTCAAGAAGCTGACAGTCTGTTTTGAGACTTTAGAAGAAGAGCGAGACACATGGGGGGAGGTATTAGTGATGCGAAATAAGAATTGGATCCAGAACTGGTCGATCGTATTCCAGAAGTGTCGGGCAAGTGGGTTGACAAACCGGGAATTTTGATGACAGCAGAAAATCATGGCTTACTTTGGCTACGTATGCCTGAGACCGATGTGAGATGTAAACCGAATATACCCTGTCCTGACAACGCAGGCTCCACCTGCCGATGATGTATTCACTGCCTTATGTGTCCGTTGTGACGGGTGTGATGACAAGGAAGCGTGCCGACGGTCTGCCTTTGACGCGGCAGGAAAAGATCTGGGAGCGGCAGGTCGCACAGCACAGCAGAGTGACGTTGGCCAATTGGGGTGATCCAGTGCGCACAGACGTGCTGAAGCCGCTGTACTGGCACATGAAGCAGGTCCTGCTGAAAGAGTCGTTGATCTGTGCCGACAAGACGGTAATGCAGGTGCTGAAGAAGGGCGAGACAGCTGCTCCAGAGTCCTGGATGTGGCTGTATACCAGCGAAAAAATGATCAGGAAAGCGGTCCGCCTCTTTGAGTACTGGCCTGACCGCAGCGCAAAGCGTCCAGCGAGCGTTTTCAGTGGCTTTTCCACCTACCTGGTGACCGACTGCTACGCGGGCTAAAACCACTTCCTGGTTGTGACCTGTTGTGTATGCTGGACACACGCCAAGCGGAAGTGGCGGAATGCCATGCTAGATGGCACCACGGACAAGACCAGCAAAGCAGCCGTGGGCTATCAGTACTGTACCTGGTTTTTCTCGCAAAAAAAGTTGTCATGAAACAGATAAGAGTCGCTATTAATTCCGCCAGAATGTGATTTGACCACTGATGGAAAAGTATTTCTGCTGGCTAAAAACAGTGCATCTGGAGAAAGGAATCAAACTGGAATAGGCAGTTCGTTATTCGCTGAACGAGAGGGAACATCTGACAGTATTTCTGGAAGCGCTGGAGGATGAAATCTTAAACAATCTGGTCGAAACCTCCATCCATCCCTTCGTGCTGGGCAGAAAAAATGGCTGCGCTGCAACAGCGTCAGAGACGCAGAATCCAGCGCACTTGTATGCTCTTTGGTAGAGACAGCCAAAGCCAACGGCGTAGAGCCCTATGAATGCCCGATGATTGCAAATATGCGAGACCGTCATGATTTCCTGGCTCTTGCCGCTTACATCAATATGATAGGCGAAAAACGATGGTTTTCCGCTGGCTTTATCACATGGTGAAGCTCCGCTCAACTTGAAAATTCAGAAGGGAGTGCAGGGATACTATACCCCCTTGTTTTTGGCGTTGGAGCCCTGTATTTGCAAGGGCTCCCGCGTTCTAACGTTCTACGGCTCGGGCTCTTCTGGCAGAGACAGCCTTTTGTTGACGGATGACTGTCTGCTTACAGGCGGGGCAGTATTTTGCGCGGTTGGAGGCCGGTAGAAATACTTGGCTGCAGACGGCGCAGCGCTTTTGGCTGCCGGGCGGGAAAAGCTCCAGTTCCAGCGGCCTGCCTGCCGGGTCTTTCAAGAGCACGTGGCGGAAGTACCGGCAGATTACGGCGCTGCTCAAGCGCTGAGGGCACTCGATGGCCTCGCCGTTGTCCAGGAGCAGGCAGTGGCCGCCCTTGAAATTGCAGCAGTGCTTTTCGATCAGACGGTTGGCGGCCTTCCGCTGGGGCTTTTCCATCCGCACCAGCTCTCCGCGCCGTCGTTCGATGGGTGGTAGGTGCAGTTATCTCACCTCCCGCTGGCGGTCTTGTTCCGGTTGGCGAAGGAGCTGCCGGAGGTTGTGCCGCATGGTATCAAGCTCTCGGAACTTCTCTCGCGCCGGAAGATAGCGGCGGTAGAGCTGGTTCTTTTCCTGCACCAGCGCTTCAATTTCCTGCTGAAGCGTCTTGTAGGATGGGAGTTTCTGTAAGCCCTGCTGGTCAAAATACCGCTTGGCCGCCTCCATCCGCAGGAGATCGCTCTCGTGCTGTGCCCGGAAATTGATCCGGGCTTTTTCACTGCGGAGGGTTTTCCATTCCTGCCGCAGAGGCTTGGCCTTGCAGTACTGGAGCACGTGGAACTGCAGCGCCTTTTTCGCTTGGATGCATTCTTCCACGCCGCGCAGCGCTGCCTGCACGTCCCGGTATTCTGTCCGGGCTTCTTCACAGACTGCCTCCAATTCCGCCGGGGTGGCAAAGCCGCTGGCTTCAAAGGCGTTCCAGGCCTTGGCGGCCTGCTTGAGATTATGTACCTTCGCCCAGCGCTCGTAGCCCACGTCCTTTCCTTCGGCGCGTTTGGCCGCAATGTCAATCATGCGCCCCAGGCGCTGCACCGGCTGGCGTTTGGCGTTCTGTGCCAGCTTGTCCAGCACGGCGGCCTTTTCATAGTTGTTGCCCAGCCGCCGGGCGGTGATAGGCTTGGTGCGATCCGGCGTGAGATAGCTGAACCTCCCGCGGCTCTCCCGGACTTCAATGCCCTCCTGCAGCAGGAGCAGCCGGAACTCGTCCAGCGATGTGGCTTTTTCCAAGTGGACGTGGAGGTTTCCGCTGTGGTTGTGGCCGTCGGGGTGGGTGCAGACCAGCGCCTGGTGGCCGGGGAACTGTGCCCTGGCAAACTCCACTCCCAGCGCCTGGGCGCGATCCATGGTGAGGCCGGCGTCCTCCTTGTCACGGGGATCAAAGCTGATGATATAGTGGTGGCTCTTGACGTCCTCCCGCTGGTTTTTGCCAAAGCGGAGATTGGCTCGCATACACGCAATGGCGAAGTCCTCCTCGCCGCAGTTGAGGCTGGTGAAGCGGTAGTCCGCCCGGGGCACCAGCCGTCCTTGATCGTCCCGAATGGGCTTGTTGGTGAACTCGTCGTGGGCATAGAGCAGGTAGGCTTCGGCGGCGCCGTAGTCAACGTTCTTAGAGGCGATATGTTTGAACGTTGCCAACGGCATCACCTACCTGGGTCAGCACCTGATACTTGAGGTCGGCCAGTTCTGAAATCGCCGTGCGCACCTCTTCGGAGAGGGCGTTGTAGGGCGTGCCCTGGGTTTGGAGGAAGCGGGCAATCTGATTTAGGTTGCTGCCGATCTTGCCGTACTGGGCGGTCAGCTTTCCCACGGCTTCCAGCAGCTCGTCGCTGGTCAAGGTGGCGCGGATGGTGGCGTGGACGCGCCCCGTTCGGATCAACTGACGGAGCCACTCCGATTGACTGACCTGATAGACGTCACAGCGGTGGCGGAACTCCGCATACTCCTCCTCGCTGAGCCGTGTTTTTACAATGTGGGTGCGGTGCGGGGTTTGATACGTTTTGGGGATAGGCATCATGCTCCTTTGGATGAATTTTCGCAGCGGACGTACGTCCGCTCTGCTGGGTTTGGGGCAGGCACGCCCCAACAAGAGTTCCGCATAGGGGGCAAATTTGGACCCGCGGTAGAATCTTGCTCTGAGTTTCTCTGCGCTTCGGATGATTACAAAGCGATTCATATTGCATGGATTAAATGCCGTAAATGCCAAGAATTACGAAAAACAGGCTGGGTTGACCTGCACAATCACATCTGGCCGGCGGCCGGGACTGCCGCGCAATTCCGGCTCCACTTGGCGGAGATAGCCATAGCTCTCCAACAGCTCCAGGGTCGGCAGAATGTCCTCGACCTTTTTAAAGAACTTCCCGCGGCAGAGCTTGAAGAGCTCGTTGCGCTTCCACGTGCCTGCTTTCTCCGCCTGCAATTTGGACACGACCACCCGGGCTTTGCGGATGGTTTCGTCCACACCCATGACAGAGTAGGCATAGCGGGAGTGCGCCAGGAAGTATTCTCCGATGGCGATGGCACGGTGCACGGTTTCTGCCTGGATTTCCAATGTGCCGTCGTCCATGTCTGCTGCGTGGAGCAGTCCGGCGATGCGCAAGATGGCGCCGATGTACTTGCTGGCCCAGTCGGCAATTTCCTGCCCTTCTCCAGCCAGAAACTGTTCGTGGATGGAAAAATAGCTGGCGATCTCTGCGGTGGCGCGGTCAGACAGCACCAGGACAGTGGGCTCCGCGGGGATGGGGAGTGCCATAAAGCGGAATACTGCTTCCCGGTACTGCCGCTGCAGTGCCGGAGGAACAGGTGGCGTGCAGAAGACCCGCGCACCAATCCGCGACGGCGGTGAGGCATACAGAAACCGCGCTACCAGGCCGCGGCCTGCCAGGGTGGCATTGTCCATGATCTCGTGGAGGACCGAGGGCTGTACCGTCAGAATGGCCGAAAGCGCCGGGCGGACAATATACTCTGTTCCCCGCGTCAGACAATCCACCTGAATCACATCGCCGCAGTGGGCTTTGAGCCAGGTGTCGATGTTGACCCGGTTGGAATACCGCCCGGCCATCACGTCAAAGATGCCGCCCTCGGTGGAAATCACGGAGAAGATTCCGTGGTTGGCGCATAGCAAATTGGTGAGGGCTTCACTGGTGCAGTCGTCGGCAAAGAAGCGGACGGGCTTCTGCTCCGGCAGGTTTTCCAGCTCCTCCTGCAGACTCTGAAGCTCCAGCTCCTCCTCCCGGTTTGGCTTGTGCTTGAGTTTGGATTCCAGTCCCTCAATCTTCCGCTGCAGCGAGGCGCGCTGAAACTGGTTTTGCCGAATGCCAGGCAGCAGCCGCTGGTTGAGCCCTTGCTCATAGTCATAAAGACATTGGGTCATCTCCCGCATGACGCTGGACTTGCGCTCGCCCGGCGAGGCAATCAGCATGATGTACAGGTTCAGCGGCTCAAAGTAGCCCGGTGTGCCCTGCACGAGATACTTCCCCTGAAAGCAAACCGCCAGCACGCCCAGTGCAATGACGCCAGCCATGTCCACGGCGGTCTGGCTGTGCTGCGCCACGGCCTCTGCGTAGGCCGCGAATGGAGCAGGCAGGCACCATATGGGAAAGGCGGGCAGGGAGGCGGCACTCTGCGTCAGCGGGATCACGGGCGGAAATGATTCCACCGCGGGAGTGCGGCACAGGGCAATGGCCTTCTCGATGGAGATGGCGCCGTAGGTGCTGCCGCTCTGGGGTCTGTCCCATTTTTCGCGCATCAGGCCGGACTGGCGGAAGAGGCGATCCATCTGGGCAGCATTGCAGCCCGTGTGAACGGCCAGCTCCCGCAGCAGTGCCAGGTCGGCCTCGGAGTGGGAAGGGTAGCGATCGTACTGCCCCTTCCACAGAGGCAGCGTGGAGACCAGGCGCAGGATCGAAGCATCTGCGGCATTTGCGGCATTTCCGGCAGCGCTGTCCCGCCGCATGTAGCGCTCTAAGAATTGAGAGAGCTCCGCGCTGCGGTCGCCGATGTCAAAGTCGTTGGCGCGATTGCCGGTGACGGTGACGTATTTCGACGTGGCGCCAGCCACATAGACCTCCACGCCGGCGCTGTGATTCATCACATAGTAGGTCTTTGCATCGAAGGCGAACTCCGGCGCATAGAACAGGATGTGCAGGCCGCTGCCGCTGGGGCTGAATTCCGTGTAGCTGTGCAGCAGCGCCACAATCTCGGCGGCCCGGGCGGTGAAATATCCGGCGTCGGTGACGCAGTGGTCGAGGTCGATGGCACAGAGCGCTCCGAAGATCCCAACACCGAGGCCGTCGAAGCCCTGCTGGCGCAAGGCGGTGGGATAGTCTGAAAAACTGGATGGGTCATTGCTCCTGGCACGGGCTTTGGTGACGGGATCATAGGGCACCTTGGTCTGCCGTCCGCCGCGAAGCTCATACCGCCACAGGCAGAACTGGCTGGAGGCCTTGAGGGTTTCGGGCAACTGCTCAAAGTGAAAGAGCATGGGGAGCGGCGGCGCAGGGCCGGGATTTTCCTTGCTTTTTTTACTGGGTTGGGGTATACTCTGGATGTACATTTTGCAAAGTGGCTGTCCCCCATCTGCGCCAACAGATGGATTTGGGGCGGCCATTTTTTGTTGTGCCTGGCTCATGGCGCCACCTGCCCTCCGGTGTGGTCATCGATCCAGGTCAGCAGCTTATCCTTGGGTACCAGCATGCGCTTGCCAATCCGGAGGGTTGGGAAGTCTTTGCTGTTGAGAATTTGATATGCTCCGGCTCTGGATATCCCCAAAACCTCGGCTAGCTGCTGTGCGTTGAGAATGTCGGGTACGTGCTCGAATGGGGTGCTTGGTTGAATCATTTAACTCCTCCGTTTCGTAATTTGTTCAAAGATATAAAATCCTTGACAAAACGATTATAACGTGATAAATTCATAACGTCAAGATTAATATATTCAATCGACAAAAAGTTTTATAATTCGAACGGAGGAGAGACATGAAAGAATGGATTTTCCCCATGAGCGAGCGAGAGGCAAGAGTAAAAGGGGAGCGCTATGCAACCGTCTATAATAAAAACTGTAAGTTTGCTCGCCGCCTGGTTGCGCTGCGCACGGAGGCGAATCTATCACAGCAGAAGGTGGCAGACCTCTTGGAGGTATCAAAATCCACGATCAGCCTCTACGAATCTGGCTCCACGGTGCCGGATGCAAGGACAATCTATAAGCTGTGCGACATTTATCAGGTCAGCGCGGACTATCTCCTCTGCCGGACGGACTATCGAGCTAATTCGTCAAGAGATCAGTCCATTGAGAAATATGGCTTCAGCGAGCAAGCGGCTGAGAATATTAGGGAAGTACAGTATTCTGCGCCGATGGATCCCAATGAAACAGTCAAAGTGCCGGGACGTTCTGCACTAGACTTCCTTTGTTCGGATAAAAAAGTGGTGACTATGTGCCTGTATATCAATCGGTATCGTTCATTAAGCTGCACATTGACGCCTTTGAAGTTGGATGATGATGGTGGAATAACAGAGCAGCTCACCGCGTCAAAAGCCGAAGCGGAGCTGGCCTTGTATTGTGCTTGTGAAATTCTCAAAGAGATCGTCCGTACAGGATCGATTGTTACCTTGCCGGGGCTGGATGATATCCTCCAAAAAACAAGGCAGGATAGAGACGAAAAAACAACAGAGTAGGCAAGCAACTCTGCTGTGATAAACTCTCAATATAGAAAGGAAGATGCTGATGGCACAAAAGCGCTCCAATGGAGAAGGGACGCTGCGCAAGCGGCCGACTGGACTGTGGGAGTGTACCATGATGATTGGATTTCAGGAAAATGGCAAGAGAAAGTATAAGAGTTTCTATGGGAAAACGCAGAAAGAGGCCAAGGAAAAGGCAAAGAAATTTCAGTCCGAGCAGATGGCTGGATATGTTCCTCCAGAAGAGTGGTCCTTTGAAACCTGGGCGAGGCGTTGGTATGAGAACTATCGGGATCAGGTACCACCGACTACGTATGAAGGCTATGCTTATACGCTGCGCATCCTGCTTGATGCTTTCGGGAAAAGAAAGCTGAACAGTATCAAGGCAATGGATGTGGAGAAATTTCTGCGAAGCCAGCTGGAGCAGGGCAAATCCAAATCATCTTTGGCAAAATTCCGCGGTATGCTGTATCAGATTATGCATAAGGCAGAGGCCAATGACCTGATTCGAAAAAACCCGGTGCGATTTGCCGATCAGATGCGAAATGCTGGAACAGAAAAGCGGAAGGAAGCCTTTACGCTGGAGGAAGTCCAGAGATTGATGCAGAAGTTACCGCAAGACCGCATTGGAAACAGCATCCGCCTCATGCTGGCAACGGGAATTCGCGGACAGGAATTACTGGCGCTGCGGCCGGAGGATATTGCGCAGGATGGCTCCAGCATTCAAATTAGCAAGGCTGTTAAGCTGGTGAAAGGAACGGTGGCCATTGGAGCGCCCAAGAGCACCAAGAGCTTTCGCACTGTCCCTGTGCCGACGGCGGTTCGACCATATGCGCTTGCGCTTCGTGCGACGGAGGCACCGTATATCTGGACGGGCAAAGATGGAACGAGGCCATGCAATCCGTCGTATTTCCGGGATCGGTTCCGTCAGGGGGTGGAGACGGTGGGAGGCGTGCGCCTGTTGACGCCCCACAGCTGCCGTCATACATACGTGTCCCAGCTCCAAGCCCAGGGCGTGCCCTTGGAAATCATTCAAAGCCTGGTAGGCCACGCGGATTTGGATATGACAGAGCACTATCTCCACGTACAGGAGAACGTGCGGCAGGAAGCGGCAGAGAAATTAGCCGCCTTATTTAAAACGCGCGAGACAGCGTGATTCTGGTATCGTTCTGGTACGACCATTTCAGGAACAAGAAAAAGTCCTGAAATCTTTCAATTTCAGGACTTTTCGACCACTTAACCTGTGGTTTTTGGTGGAGATAAGCGGGATCGAACCGCTGACCTCTTGAATGCCATTCAAGCGCTCTCCCAGCTGAGCTATACCCCCATATTCTGTTCGGTTCGACTGAACGATACATATTATAGCATGAGAGGAATGGAATGTCAAGAGAGAAAGTAATTATTTTTCTCCACCCGTGCCGTGTGGCAGGGAGAGACAGACAGCGGCACCACAATATGGGAAATGGGAGATTTTGCATTTCATATGCTGGAGCATCACGAAGACCTGCAACAGCAGTTTTAGGCCTTTTCCTTTTTTACTGGCATCCCTTTGGATTTAGCGGTGACACTGTGTTACACTGTACGCGATATGCCATAAAAAGGAGAGCAGAACGATGGCAGCAAATCACGTCAAAGAGCAGATGCACAGCGGAGCATTATACGACCCAGCAGACGAAAGCATCTTGGCAGAACAGTTTGATTGTCTGGAGCTATTATATGAGTACAACCAAACCCGTCCCCATGAGCAGACTCGGCGCACCGAATTGCTGCGGCGTATGCTTGCAGAAGTCGGGGATAACTGCTATATTGAGCCGCCGTTCCATGCCAACTGGGGCGGCCACCATGTACACTTTGGGAAAAATGTGTATGCCAACCTCAACCTGACTATGGTGGACGACACACACATCTTTGTGGGCGACTATACCATGTTCGGGCCCAATGTCACGGTGGCGTCTGCCGGACACCCCATCCACCCCGAATTGCGCCGGCGTGCGCTGCAGTACAATATGCCTGTGTATATCGGGAAAAACTGCTGGATCGGCGCCGGTGTCATCATTGTTCCCGGCATTACCATTGGAGACAATGTGGTAATCGGGGCAGGCAGCGTGGTGACAAAGGACCTGCCGGACAATGTGGTGGCCGTGGGCAATCCGTGCCGGGTTCTGCGGCCAGTGAATGAACACGATAGAGCGTTTTACTTCAAGGACCGGCGGATTCCCGAAGATATGTTCTGATCAAAAGGACAGCAAATGGGGCAAGGCATTTTCATCAGCCTTGCCCCATTTCTTTATACTGGTTTCAAAGAAAAAAACGACCCGTGTCCTTTCGGAAACGGGCCGGTTTTGGTGGACAGAGTTTATTGATTGCCGCAAACCAGCTGTATTTTCGGACGTCAATGAGATGATTGCCCCTTATATTCGCTTTTGCAACCAAGAGCGCATTCCACTAAAACTGGAGAGGTGCCGCTAGCACGGTGTCTCTCCGTTTGAAAATCAATATTTCCTAATTATAAGTCGAGAGAAATTCGCTGCTGACCCACGGAATCGCTGGCAGGAAATTGAAGGTGCTGTGACCTTGAAAACGAAATTTCTGTGGATGAAGCTGCCGTATGGGACGATAAAATAAACGCTGACATAAAAATTGGGAATTACTGCGGATCAGTGTGAAAAAGATGGGAGTTTCTGTAAAATATATCGAGCTTCTCACTTCAAAAGTCACAGAACCGTCACAATAGAGGATTCTACCTCGAAAACGACATAATTTGACAGATTTAGGGCTGGACAAAATTGCATAGATCCTGTATAATTTCTAGCAACAGTGACGAAATAGCGACTGTTTAAATCAGTAATTTGTATAAATTGCGCGGGAAATTATTGGAAACATTGCGAGATACATTACCGGAAATGCGCCGCTACAACCAGCGCTGCATTGTCGGTCTTAAAGTAGAGAGGGAAGTCCTGCAAGAAGGAGCCCGGGAATGTATGTAGGAGCGACAACGTGAACCGGCTCTAGCTCTAAACAGCTTGTGCCCTGCCGGAGCTCACTAAGTTGGTCTTTTTTTGAGGAAGGTGCTTGCATGAAGATTCGAAAGGTATTGATAGTGGCGTTGATTGCGTCCATATGCCTGACGCTGTACTTTTCCTATGCGCCTGCTTCGGCTGAGGATATCGCATTTACGGAGCAGGATGGCCTGTGCGTCCATCATCCAGAGCATACCCAGGTATGCGGCTATTATTTGGAGACGGGGGAGGAAACCTGCATCCATATCCACGACGAGACCTGCGGCTATGTGGCGCCCACGGCGGGATCGCCCTGCACCCATGCCCACGATGAAACCTGCGGCTACGTGGAGGCTGAGGAAGAGGTACCCTGCGACCAGGACTGCACGGATCTCGATGGCGACAACGTACTTGACCATTTTGAGGGCTGCGCTTACCAGCCTGCCGTGGAGGGGCAGCCCTGCACCCACGCTCATGACGAGACCTGTGGCTATGTCCCGCCGGTGGAGGAACAGCCTTGCACCCATATCCATGACGAGACCTGCGGCTATGTGGATCCCACTGAGACGGGCGTCTGTGTCTATGCCGAGTCCGGCTGCCCCTACTGCGTAGTGGACTGGCAGTGGAGCGATCCACAACAAATGCTGACTCAGGAAGAAGACGGCAGCTGGAGCCTGTACGTGCCCGGCGTCAGCGCCTCTGCTCCCATCAGCAGACAAGAACTGCAAAGTCTTTTGCCGGAAGAAATAGCTGTGTATATGGACGATATGACGAGGACAACCATCGCGATTGCTTGGGACCTCGCTGCCGTCCCGGATGACGCCGCCGGCGGCGACTATCTCTTGGAAGCGTATCCGGCGGACGGCACATATGCGCTGACAGAAACGGCGCAGCCCCTGGAAGTGACCCTCCGCCTGGGCGGCGCGGAGACCTATGCGCTGGAAATGCCCAGCGGAGACCCGCCCTTTTCGGAGCATATCGTCACCGGCGTCTCCCCGGCGGGTACGACGATCAATTTGTTTGATTACTGGATCACATCACAAGCCGACTCCGACAATGCTTCGAATACTACTGACGATTTTCTCTCCAAGGGCATTAACAACAAGCACGTTTTACTTTTCGGGAAGGGTATGAATGGAAATATCTTTACTATCGGAGAGTGGAATAAATGGACAGAGTCAAACGCCACCTATTCCAATATTGTTGCTTCACAATTAGGGGATGATGGCTACCCTCAATTAAATTTGACTATCGATGCCAATTCAGCGCTGACTTCGATAGACGGGACCGAATCACTAGCATATCTGTTTAATCCCAATGTGGAATCGGCCGGTAAAGAGAGTTTTGAGAACGTCAAGGGATTGCTTCAAGTAGACAGCAACGGCTACTACTATTACGATAGCACGGAAAATTATGCGGTCTATTATAGTGATACCAATTCATTTACACTCTATGCGTTTCCTGGCGTGAAAGCCGAGGGAAGTTCCCCAAACGGGCAGTTTTTCCCCTTTAATAAGGCAACTCAGCCAGCTACTGATGGCTTCATGAATGGAGTAACCTCCACAAATTCATCGATCAACCACTATTTTGGTATCCACATGTCCACGCGCTTTATTCAGCAATTTGGAGGCCATGTGAGCGCTGCTGAAGGTGCAGAAGCAGTTACATATGAGTTCTCAGGCGACGACGATGTCTGGATTTTCATTGACGGAACGCTGGTGGCGGATCTTGGAGGTATCCACGATGCGGCTTCGGTAAAGATTGACTTTTCTACTGGTATCATTACGATCAATGACGTGGAGCAGACTGACAGGCTTGGAACGCTTCTTAGATATAACAAGAATACATTACCGGATAACACCTACCACACCCTTGACTTCTTCTACCTGGAGCGCGGCAATACCGATTCCAACGTGAAGCTGCGCTACAACTTGGTCACCATCCCGGAGAGCTCCGTCATCAAGGTTGACCAGGTCGGCGATCCGGTGCCGGGCGCTGAATTTAAGCTCTATGCCGCTAGCGATCCTTATAATGCAATTGCCACGGGTGTCACGAATAATAACGGCGAATTTGTCTTTAAGGATGAAGAAGGCTTCCCCATTACCATTGCCGATCTCAATAAGAAATATGGGCAATATGAAGGCAATCAACTGATATTAAAGGAGACCGAAACCCCGGAAGGTTATCGTACCAATGGCGATATCTACCTTTACTTTCAGGAAACCGCAAATGGAGAGGTATTGCTTTTGTCTGACAGTATCTGGGACAAAGGCGCCTATGCCATGTCCAAGGTAACGGCAACCATAAATGGTCGTTACATTAAATTATTGAAGCTTGCCACGGGCGATCAAGTGGCAAAGGTGGTGGAACTGAAGCCCGAAGAAAGACCGCTGATGTTTGCGGTGGTCTATCAAAAGCAGGATGATGGCACGTGGCTGCCAGTCTACGGTGATCCGCTCAACGGATGGAAGGTGGCGGAGAACAGTACATGGGATAGTGTCCTGATGGCAGCGCGTGAAAACCCGTATATTTTCGAGCTCGCCAGCAGCGGCGCCTATCAGGTGGAGGTTTCCAACCTTCCAGGGGATATCCGCACATATTATTATGTATGCGAACCAGAAGAGCAAGATAATGCCCAGTATACTATCGCCTATTATTATACGGAGGCATCGTCCCTCTCTGGAGCAACAGAAGGAAACACCTGGCGCATTTCCTCAGATCAGGACGAATTGAACAGAGTCTTCTCCGTCAATCTCTATGTCTCCAACATCAAAAACCGCCTTTTGGTGCAGAAGGTCAATGAAGAGAACGAGGTGATTACCGATGCCGGCTTCCAATTTACGCTCTATGCAAAGAATCAAGTGACAGTAAATGATGACGGCACAGTAACAATCGACGAGGAGAATCCATACTATGACCGCCTGACGACTACTGCAGAGACATCCATCACCAACTTCAACGGTGGGGGTATTTTCCCCACGGCGGGGAAGGTGCTGGCTAACGGCGAATATTACCTGGTGGAAACTGATGCGCCATATGGCTACAAGAAATCGGAGAAGATCACGCATATTGTGGTGGATCATACCGGTGTCTACGCCGATGCCGGAGAAAAAGACGATGGCATTGTAGTACTCCGCGGCGTTGGCTCCATCATCCACAGCATGGTGCAGTTCGCCGCCGACGACGATGTGGACACCACCCTCCATGATATCAAGGCGGCTCTGGCAGTCGGGGATACGATTGATGGAATTAGCCAGCCGGACTGGAATACCGATGATGTGCTTCATCTACAGTATGCCAACAAGAACGCGCTTTTGGACTATGGTCTTTATGATGGAACGGAAGGAACACCGGATAACCTTTCTCTTTCTACGGATATTGGCTGGTCCAAGCTGTTTATCCGCCAGTGCAATAGCCATACTGGAACCAACACCGGTGTCAAGCAAGATCTGGGAGATCGTGATATCACAAATCTCTTCTCTGGTACTGTTACCGTCCGCGTGACCAACGAACGTGTGGGTAATTTGAAGATTACCAAAGCTGTCACAGCTGAGCCGGGACAGACGGCGCCAGAAGGTGCTGAGTTTACCTTTAAACTCCACAATCAAAAAGATGGAACTCCAATTTCTGGTACATTTAACACCCTGAATCAGAATTATGTTTCGGGTACGATCACTTTTATAAATGGTGAAACATCCCTGAAGCTTAAAGGCGGTGAAAGTCTGACCATTTTGGGTTTGCCCTATGGCTCCTACTATTCCATCCAGGAAGAACCTGTGCCTGGCTATAATGTATCCAGCTCTACAAATGGCGGAGAAGATAAAGAAGGAATTTCCACGGATGGAAATATTCCCCACAGTACAACGGATGAGGATGGCAAGGCAGAAGTAGTCGCCTTTACTAATCACTATGATGGTCAGGCAAGAGCTTCTCTTACCGGCGTTAAAACGCTGTTAGGACGTAACCTGGAGGCTGATGATAGCTTTACCTTTACGTTGAAAGCGAATGATGATATAACAGAGCAAGCCATTAAGGATGGTAAAGTCATCCTTCCAACAGAGACTTCCTATGTTCTGACCAATGTCCAGGGTACAAACAAGGCGAATTTCTCCTTTGATTCTATTGTTTTTGAAACTGGAACGGAAGATACAGTCTATTATGCTTTTGCCATTCAAGAGGTAGTGCCGTCTGATGCGACGGATGATATCTCAAATGGGATACGCTATGATACTCATATTGCCATTGCAAGAGTGACGGTGTCATATAACCACGATACGAAAAAATGGGAGGCTTCGGTAACCTACGGCAATCAAGGAGCATCTGCGGAAGATGTAGCTATTACCGATAAAGCCGCCTTTACCAACGTGGGCGCCTATGACCTCACTGTAGCAAAAAAAGTCACCGGTGATATGGGCGACCGAGACAAACCCTTCACGTTCCAGATTTCGGTGCCCGGAATGGCGAATCAAACCCTTTCCTATACTGGCGGTACGTGGGAGGGTGCGCCTGCCGATGTACAGCCGCCAAGTGGTGACTCTCTTACGCTGAACGAAAAAGGAGAAGCCACCTTTACCCTCTCCCACGGCCAGACCATCACCATCCACGGCCTTCCGGTGGGCACGACTTACACCATCACCGAACCCGATGCCCAGGCAGACGGTTATACCGTCACAGCTAGTGGCGAGGATGCGAAAATGTCACGGGATGCCAGCTGCAACGGTACATTAAATCGGGCAACCACCGTGACCTACACCAATCAAAAGGCCACCGCGGTGCCCACCGGCATCCGGCTCGATACGCTGCCCTGGCTGCTGGCGCTGGCGTGCGGCCTGGGAGGCTGTGCGGCGCTGTGTGTGACCGGCAAAATACGGAGACGAAAGGGAGGATGCGGCAGAACCCATGGATGAGCAAAATCCCCAAGTAGAGCGGGCCTATACCGGCCGCTCAGCCCAAAAGGCCAGGGCGCGGCGCAAAAAGCAGGCCATTCAGGACATCATCGCCTTTTTCATCAAGCTGGCGGTGCTGGCGATCCTGGGCTGGGTACTCTTCGGCCTGGTCTTCGGCGTGGCCGTGATGGAAGGGGAGGATATGTACCCCCGAATCCGGGACGGTGACCTGATGGTCTATTACCGCATGGAAAACGAGTACCACATCGGCGATGTGGTCACCTTCACCCGGGATGGCCACCGCTACACCGGCCGCATCGTCGCCCAGGGCGGCGACAGCGTGGATATGAATGAATCGGGGCAGCTGCTGGTCAACGGCAGCGCCCAGGACGAGGAGGTGTTCTACCCCACCCAGCCCGTCTCCGACGCGCTGACCTTGCCTTACCATGTCCCCCAGGGAAGCGTGTTCCTGCTGTGCGACTTCCGCACCAACGCAACCGACAGCCGTACCTACGGCGCTGTCTCCCTGGAAGACCTGGACGGCAAAGTCCTCACCATCATCCGCCGCCGCGGAATCTAAAAAAAGCCTCCCCTTGGCGCCCAAGGGGAGGTGGCATGGCAAAGCCCTGCCGGAGGGGAGCAGAGCCCCCACCCTCGTAGGGGTCGATGGTCCGGGTTGCCGCTAAGCCCTCCCGGCCCGCGTAGCGGTCCGCCAAGGCAAGCGGCTGCCCAACCGCTGCGGTCGCTTGCTCTGCCACAGGCAGCGCTCCCTTGCGGGCCATATCGACCCGCCCTGGCCCGGGTGCGATTTGTTCCGGCCCCCGGTGGTCCCGGTGGCTGGGCACAGGAGGGCATAAAGCCCTCCCCTACGAACCCGGTTCACATTCCCATCATGCCCGTAGGGGCGGCCTTGATGGCCGCCCGGGCCGCACACCGGATTCGCTGCGGGCCCCCGCCGAACGCAGCAACCGTAGGGGCGCGCATCGCGCGTCCGCTGGGCTGAGTGTGCAAGGCGCCTGCGGAAAACGCACGAACCAAAGCCTCTCCTGGAGGGGCGGTGTTTGGGTAGCTGCGATTTTCGCAAGTCTTGCGCACAATGCACTGCTGTAACACCTCTCAGGCGCTGCGCGCCAGCTCCCCGCAAGGGGAGCCTATGGGGCCGTCCGCCAGCCCGCGCGTCCGCCGCGCTGGCGGCGAACAGACCCGCCTGCGGCGGGTGCGGGCCGATGAAGGCATCGGCCCCTACGAACCCGGTTCACATTCCTGCCATGCCCGTAGGGGCGGCATATATAGCTGCCCGTCCCATTTCCCGCGAAAAACGAACCCGCACCAGAAAGGAAGAAACGAGAAATGAAAAAATCCACCCTGAAAACCCGCCTCTGGGCGCTGGCAGCAACCCTCCTGCTGCTCGTCTCCCTCCTGGCTCTGCCGGTGTCTGCTGCGAATGTTGCTCCAACGACTAATTTGCAAAGAACCTTTAATAAATACCTGGTCATGGATGCCAATGCCAATGTCCCGAATGTGGAATTTGCATTTGAAATTACAGCCGGATCAGCTGTTGATGCGACGACAGGCAGCAGCCGGTCAATTTATGCTGGTAATGATGCGCTCCGCGTAGAAGGTTTTCCGGTATTAAAGGTTGACAGTGCGGGGAATACAGCTACTGCCAAAGTAAACTTTGCTGCCGGAGATATTACGCATGATAGCGTTCAGAATGGCGACATTCTGGAACTTGGTGATGAAGAAAAATACGCAAAGAAGACGGTTACGGTAGATTTCACCGACGTAGATTTTAATGCCCCTGGCATTTATCGGTATATTATTACCGAAAAGGCCGGTGTGACACAGCAGGGTATTTCCAACGATAAAACCAATACGCGGACATTGGATGTGTTCGTGGAATATGAAAATGCTGATCAGGGTACGCTTAAGGTCAGTAACTATATCCTCTATCCCGGCACCAAGACCGACACGAGCAACGTCGAACAAAATGCCAAGGACGACGGCTTCACCAATACATACACCACCTACGACCTGACCCTCACCAAGACCGTCACCGGCAACCAAGGCGACCGGGATAAGTACTTCGTGTTTACCATCGAAATTACTGGCGCGGTAGAGGGCACTGTTTATACCGTTGATCTGTCTGGGGCTGACGAAAACCCCACAGTCGATGGAGTGCAGCAAGTCAACTCCGATACCCTGACTGCCACCACCGGCTCCGTCACTGCTACCTACTACCTCAAGAGTGGCCAGAGCATCGTGATCCAGGGTCTAACCAAGGATACCAAATATACCATCGAAGAAAAGAGCTACAGCACCGACGGTTATACCACAAGCAATACAGTAAAAGTTGGCGAGGGGCAGGCTGCTGCGTCAATAGAACCACTCACCACCGGAGAAAAAACAATGGGTACCGGGGACAATATCGTCACCTTCACCAACCATAAGGAAGGCGCCGTCCCCACCGGTATCCTCCTGGAGACCGCGCCCTATCTGATCCTGGGCGCCGTGGTGGTGGCCGGCCTGGTTGTTCTCTTCGCCACCCGCCGTCGCCGCTCTCGTGAGTAAACACCCCGCGGGCGAGACCACCGACTGCCATGAAACATCGAAATAGCGGCTATACCCTCGGCCTCTCGCCCCTGGGGGCGGCGGCTGCCCTGGCGCGGGGCGCCGACCGCCTGCTCACCGCCGTGGTGGGGCTCTTCCTGCTCCTCGTCCTGGCCTTTGCCGCCTTCTCCCTGTGGGACACCTGGCGGATCTACGACGAGGCCGGGGTCGACGAGACGCTCCTCCACTTCAAGCCCACCGAGGAAGGCGACAACACCGCCGGCTTCTCGGACCTGGCGGCGCTGAGTCCCGACGTCCGCGCCTGGCTCACCCTGGATGATACCCACATTGACTATCCGGTGGTGCAGGGCGAGGACAATGTCAAGTACGTCAACACCGACGTCTATGGAAACTTCTCCCTCTCGGGGAGCATTTTCCTGGACTACCGCAACGCTGCCGACTTCTCCGACGCCTACTGCCTGCTCTACGGCCACCACATGGATGGCGACGTGATGTTCGGCGAGCTGGCCCACTTCCTGGAGGCGGACTATTTCTCCGCCCATCCCACCGGGACGCTCTATCTCCCGGAAGCGACCTACACCATCGAGATCTTCGCCAGCCTCCAGACCGACGCCTACGATGACCTGATTTTTACCCCCGGAAACTACGCGCCGGAGGAGATGGACAAATTTCTCAAGGAAACCACGGCAAATGCCCGACAGTACCGGGAAATCGGCGTGACGGGGCAGGATCATATCCTGGCGCTCTCCACCTGCTCCGACGCTTCCACCAACGCCAGGACCATTGTACTTGGGCGGCTCACAGAAGCCGCCGTCACACAAGGAGGTGACTGAGGATATGCGCAGAACAAGGCTGTCCGCCGCCCTGGCGGTGCTGCTGATACTCCTGCTGTGGCTGACGCCGGTTTCTGCCGCTGCCTCGGCCCAGCTTCAGCTGGAGGTGGAGAAGACTCTGATCGGGGACAAGCCTGTCTCTCAGGAGACCTTCACCTTCCTCCTGGAGCCGGTGGGCGACGCGCCCATGCCGGAGGAGAACACCGTCACCATCACCGGCAGCGGCACGGTGACATTCCCGCCCATCACCTACGACGCCCCGGAGGACTACCACTATACCCTCCGGGAGCTGCCCGGCGAGACCTGGGGCTATACCTATGATGATACGGTTTATCTGCTCACCGTGCAGGTGACCACCGACGACGCGGGAAACCTCACCGCCACCCTCTATCTCTCCCGGGAGGGAAGCGAGGGCAAGGCCGACAAGCTGGAATTCATCAACCGCTACCGCGCCCCTCGTCCCGACACGCCTGAGGAGCCGGTGGACCCCGACGACACCACGCCGCCCGTGGAGCCGGAGCCCCAGCCGCCTACCGATTCGGTGGATACCGGCGATGAATCCTTCCTGGGGATCTGGATCACCCTCTGTGTTTTGGCCGTCTGCGGCCTGGCCGGAACGGCGCTGCTCTTCATCGATCCGGGAAAGAAAAAATCCCAGTAATGCATGGCGGCAAGGCGGAAGACCCGCCCTGCCGCTTTTTTAGGAGGAATGGCCGTTGAACCATTGGCTCAAGTGGAGCCTGCTGCTGGTGTTCCTGGCGCTGTTCCTCGTCAGCGGCGCCATGGTGGTGCGCATCCTGCGCCAGGGAGTGCAGGAGCAGCAGGCCTTTGACGATTTGGCTGCCCTGGTGACGCCGCAGCCGGAGGAGGAGGCGGCGGAGGCGACGCCGGAGCTGCCCACGGACGTGGAGACTGTGACGGAGGAAACGCCCTCGCCCTACGCCGTACTCAAAGAACAGAACGAGGATTTCTACGGCTGGCTCTCCATCGAGGATACGGAGATCAACTATCCGGTGATGTACACGCCGGAGGAGCCGGAGTATTACCTCCGCCGCGGCTTTGACGGCAGCTACGCCCACGGCGGCGTACCTTTTCTGGACGGCGCCTGCTTCCCCGGCTGCGGCAATCTGCTGATTTACGGCCACAACATCAACATTGGCACCATGTTTGCGCCGCTCCTCTCCTATGCCGAGCCGGACTTCTGGGAGGCGCATCCGAGCATTCAATTTGAGACTCTGGAGGCGCGTAAGACCTATACGATCTTTGCCGCCTTCTACTATGAGGACGTCGCAGGGCATGATTTCAGCCCCTACCACTACCAGGACCTGCGCACCGAGGAGGCGTTCGACGCGTATGTGAGCGGCGTCCAGGCAGCCGCCCTCTATGATACCGGCATTACTCCGGCCTATGGAGACGAGTTGCTCACCCTCTCCACCTGCAGCTACCACGCCGACGAGGGCCGTTTCCTTGTGGTAGCCGTATCCGCTTCTTAGGGGTCGATCTCCGATCGTCCCCTAAAAAAACGCCCGCCGGTTCTGCTATGCTCCCAAATGTATGCGTGGGGTAAGGAGCGAGTGTATCCGACACGGTGCAATTATGACGCAATCGCTGCGAGCGCCCTGCACGGCGCGGAATATCAGACGAGAAAATGGACAGGGAGATGCGGGTAGTCTGTGCTTGCTGCACGGACTACCCGCATCGTTTATTGCTCTGGTGTGGATTTGGCGCTTTGGACGGCTCGCACGACACTGCGGCGGCGGTTGTAGCGCAGAAGCTCCAGGGTGTTCTGGTAGAGCGGCACATGGCCGAAGTAAAATACGGCGATCTTGTAGTTCTCTGATGGGTAGAGTGTCTCCAGCTGCTCCTTGATGGTGGCGTCTTGACTCTCTGCCTGGGTCAGCCAAACGGAAACCGGTTTTTTGCTGTGTTCTACATCGATTTCCTATCATTTATTGCGCTCCATTCTGTATTATGAGGCAGACGGCGCAACGCTTTTGGCTGCTGGGTGGGAAAAGCTCCAGTTCCAGCGGCTTGCCTGCCGGGTCTTTCAGCAGCACGTGGCGGATGTACCGACATATCCTGCCGCAGGGGTTTGGCCCCGCAGTAATGGAGTACGTGGAACTTCAGCGCCTTTTTCTCTCGGATGATTTCTTCCGCTGCGCAGCGCTGCCTGGGGAACGAGCCGCGCCTTGTCATCTCGAGTAGGCTTGTTGGTGAACTCGTTGTGGACGTAGAGCAGATAGGCTTCGGCGGCGTTGTAGTCGGCGTTCTTAGAGGCGATATGTTTGAACGTTGCCTTTAGAATGGTGGTACGGTGCGGGGGTGATACGTTTTTGGGATAGGTATCATGCTCCTTTGGGCGGATTTTTGCAGTGGACTTTTGACCGCTCTGCTGGGTTTGGGGCAGGCACACCCCTACAAGGTATCTGTATAGGGGCAAATTTGGAGCCGCGGTAGAATCTTACTCTAAATTTTCCGACCCTTCAGATAGTTACAGGGCGCTCTATGTTTGTAGCCCGGCGCGACCTGCACCAAATACTTCCCCTGAAAGCAAACCGCCAGCACGCCCAGCGTAATGATGCCGACCATGTCCACGGCGGTCTGGCTGTGCCACGGCTTCTGCCTAAACGGGCAGGCACAATATGGGAATGGAAAGTGGGCAGGGAGGCGGCACTTTGCGTCTGTTTTTGAAAAGCGCGTGACAGCGTGATTCTGGTATCGTTCTGGTACGACCATTTCGGGAAAAAGAAAAAGGGCCCGTCGCAGAATAGGAAAATTCTGCGACGGGTTTTCTTCTGCCTGG
>NBJMC04202__coassemble_1262_pt1 | contig 48517 bp, 44 predicted proteins | sample NBJMC04202__metabat2_high_PE_003 | metagenome-assembled genome bin NBJMC04202
ATTGTCCAAGGTGCTGTTTGTGTTCACGTTGTTTAATTTACAAGGTACACCCGGCGATTTTGGCCGGCCGCTCAAGTAAGCTTATTCAGTATACCACACTTCGTTTTGTTTGTCAAGAACTTTTTTCGTTCTTTTCAAACTTTTTTGAAGTTCGTGGCTCTGAACCGTTTCCCTCAGAGCGCTCCGTTATGATACCAAATCTCTCCGCATTTGTCAACAAAAATCTACGTAAAATTTTGCACAAAGCATTTGAGTTTTCGGCAGGGTTCGATTGGCGTTGTCTATTCAGGATGCACAAATGCCCGCAGGTGTCCCTGCGGGCATTGATAGACAGGCTTTACTCGTACAGTGGGTACTTCTCAGTGAGGGCTGCCACCTGGGCGCGGATATCGTCGGCGCTCTTTTCAAAGTCGGTGGCGGCGCGGTAGATGCACCGGCCGATGACGCGCATATCCTCCTCCACCATGCCGCGGGTGGTGGCAGCGGGAGTGCCGATCCGGACGCCGCTGGTGACATTGGGCTTCTGGGGGTCGTTGGGGATGGCGTTTTTATTGACGGTGATATGGACCTCGTCCAGGCGGTTCTGGAGTTCCTTGCCGGTGACGCCCAGACTCCGCAGGTCGGTCAGCATCAGGTGGTTATCGGTGCCGCCGGAGACCAGGTCCATGCCCAGCTCCAGGAGCGTATCGGCCAGGGCCTTGGCGTTGGCCACGGTCTGGCGGGCATAGGCCTTGAATTCCGGCGTAGTAGCTTCCTTGAGGCAGATGGCCTTCGCGGCGATGACGTGCATCAGCGGGCCGCCCTGGGTGCCGGGGAAGACGGCGGAGTTGATCTTCTTGGCAAACTCCTCCTTGCCCATGATGAGGCCGCCCCGGGGACCACGGAGGGTCTTATGGGTGGTGGTGGTGACGATATCGGCATAGGGGATGGGGCTCATGTGCATCCCGCCGGCCACCAGACCGGCGATGTGGGCCATGTCCACCATGAAGAGGGCGCCGTGGCTGTGGGCGATCTCTCCCAGGGTCTTGAAGTCGATGGCGCGAGGATAGGCGGAAGCGCCGGCCACCAGCAGCTTGGGCTTGTTCTGGCGGACCATGTCCTCCAGGTAGTCATAGTCGATCCGTCCGGTCTCGGGATTGACGCCGTAGCCGATGGAGCGGTAGATCTTGCCGGAGAGGTTCACCGGCGCGCCATGGGTCAGGTGGCCGCCGCAGGCCAGGTTCATGCCGATGAGGGTATCGCCGGGCTGGAGCAGCGCGGCATACACGGCCAGGTTGGCCTGGGCACCGGAGTGGGGCTGGACATTGGCGAACTCCGCACCGAAGAGGTCCAGCGTCCGCTGGATGGCGATGCGCTCGATCTCGTCCACGTACTCGCAGCCGCCGTAATACCGCTTGCCCGGCAAGCCCTCGGCGTACTTATTGGTGAGGATGGTGCCCATGGCGGCGATCACCGCCGGGGAGGCGATGTTCTCCGAGGCGATCAGCTCAATGTTCCGCCGCTGCCGGTACAGCTCCTGGAACATCAAATCCGCGATCTCGGGGTCATAATCCTTGACGAAGCAAATGGTATGGGCGTTGTTCTGATACATGACTTCAACCTCTTTCGGTGGATTTTCATAAAAAAACGGCCCGGCAGACTCTGCCAGACCCATTTGAATGCGCGGACTTCCCCTTGCGGGTATCAGTCTCTGTCCTTTTGCCTGAGAGATTCGGCTTTCACCTTGCACCTTCGGCACTCAAAATGAGATTCTCCAGAGTTTCCTGGTTCCGGCAGTCTCGTCATCGACACCTGAGAGTGTTACTCCTTCGGTAAGCATTCGCTTTTTCCTGCCAGACCTTTGCGGCTCGTATTCAGTTCAAGACTATTATATCCGTTTTTCTCCCAATGTCAACTGTCCGCGACAGAAAAACTGGAAATTTGTGAAATCTTCCGGCGTGACCGGCAGATTAAGCGCTTTAGCCGGACTATTTTTCGAGAAATGCACAAAAATAGCTATCCAATCTGACGGGATTTCCGTCCGGCACGGCGGGTGGCGAGGGACGTTGGGGCCGATGTCCACATCGCCCTGAACTCGCCAGAGGCGGGTCTGTTCGGCGAAGGCGCTCAGACAGGGCGGCCAAGCGGACGCGCGATGCGCGCCCCTACGGCAATGACAGGCAGCTGTCGGTGCAAACAGTCTACTCGCCGCTGCGTGCTCCGAAAAGGCGACTGCGTGCGCGAGAGGGCCGGAAAAGCAGCACCGGGGCGGTTGGGACCGTCCCGGTGAAAGTTCTTATTGCGGCTCGCCGATCTTGCGGAAGCGGGCGTAGCGGGCTTCCAGCAGCTGCGGCAGCGTCAAGGCGTCCAGGGTCTGGAGCGCCTCCTGGAGCTTGAAGCCCAGGTCGTCATAGAAGCCGGGGGTGCCCAGCTGGTCCTCGGGGATCACTTCCTCGGTGATGCCCATGGAAAGAGCGTCGTGGGCCGTCAGCTTCAGGCAGGCGGCGGCCTCCTCGGCCCGGGCAGCGTCCTTCCAGAGGATGCTGGCGCAGCCCTCCGGGGAGATCACCGAATAAACGGCGTTCTCCAGCATAAAGACGCGGTCCGCCACGGCCAGCGCCAGCGCGCCGCCGCTGCCGCCCTCGCCGATCAGCACGGTGAGGATGGGCGTCTTGAGGCCGGACATGGCCACCAGGTTCTCGGCGATGGCCTGGCCCTGGCCCCGCTCCTCGGCGCCGATTCCGCAGTAGGCGCCGGCGGTATCCACAAAGCAGATGACGGGCCGGTGGAACTTCTCGGCCTGCTGCATCAGCCGCAGGGCCTTGCGGTAGCCCTCGGGGTGGGGCATACCGAAGTTCCGGGCCATGCGGTCCCGTGTAGTGCGGCCCTTCTCGATGGCGATGACCGTCACCGGGCGGCCGCCCAACCGGGCAATTCCGCCGACGATGGCCGGGTCGTCACCGAAGCGCCGGTCTCCGTGGAGCTCCACAAAGTCGGTGAAGATAAAATTGACATAGTCCAGGCCCGTGGGACGGTCCGCGCTGCGGGCCGCCTTGACCCGCTCATAGCTGGTTTTTCCCGCCATCAGAGGCCACCTCCTTTATGGAGACTCAGCAGCAGCGAGATGGTCTCCCGCTGCTCCTTCCGGGGCACTACGGCGTCCACAAAGCCGTGTTCCAGCAGGAATTCGGCCTTCTGAAAGCCCTGGGGCAGCTTTTTCCGCACGGTCTGCTCGATGACCCGCGCCCCGGCAAAGCCGATGGTGGCGCCGGGCTCGGCCAGAATCACGTCGCCGTCCATGGCGAAGGAAGCCATGACACCGCCGGTGGTGGGGTCGGTCAGCAGCACCAGATAGAAGAGCCCGGCGTCAGCGTGGCGACGGAGGGCGGCGCTGGTCTTGGCCATCTGCATCAGGGAGACCAGGCCCTCCTGCATCCGGGCGCCGCCAGAGACGGTGCAGCCCACCACGCTCAGCCGCTGCTCGGTGGCGTACTCAAAGAGGCGGGTGATCTTCTCGCCCACGGCCCAGCCCATGGAGCCCATCATAAAGTACGGGTCCATGACGAAGAGGCAGCAGCGCTCCCCCGCGATCTCCGCCGTCCCGCACAGGACGGCCTCGATCTCGCCGGTGGCGCTGCGGGTGGTCTCCAGCTTGGCCGGGTACCCGGGGAACTCCAGCACGTCGGTGCCCACCAGCTCCCGGTCCAGCTCCTGGAAGGTGCCTTCGTCGGCCAGGAAGTTGACCCGCTGCCGGGCGTTCATGCGGAAGTGGTAGCCGCAGGAGCAGGTGTTGTGCTGGCTCCACAGAAGGCTCAGCGGCACCTGGCGGCGGCAGTTGGGGCACTGCTTGGTCATCTCGTTCTCGTCGCGGTGGACGGGAACCGACTGGCGACCGCCGGCCTCCAGCTCATTTTTCGGCTTTAAAAACTGCGGAAGCTGCATCAGGGCTCACCTCATTTCACAAAATCCAGATCATACGTGCCCGCGACAAACTCCTTGCGGGTGATGAGATCGATCTGCTCTTCAATGTTGTTGTCCACGTCCTGGATCACCAGCTCGCACAGCGCCGCCTGCATCTTCCGCAGGGCCTCTTCCCGGGTGGAGGCGGAGACGATCAGCTTGCCGATCATGGAATCGTAGTACGGCGAGATCTGACAGCCCGTTACCATAAAGGTGTCGAAGCGGACGTTGGGGCCGCCGGGGACGTGGAGGAAGGAGACCTTGCCGGGGCGCAGGGCGTTGACGCGACACTCCATGGCCGCGCCGGTGAAGCGCACGTCGTCCTGGGTGAAGCCCAGGGGCACGCCGGCGGCCACGCGGATCTGCCACTTGACCAGGTCGATTCCGGTCAGCATCTCGGTGACGGGATGCTCCACCTGGAGCCGGACGTTCATCTCCATAAAGTAGGCGTGGCCGCTCTGCTGATCCAGCAGGAACTCCAGCGTGCCGATGCCGCAGTAGCCCACGGTCTTGACGGCCCGGGCCACCTGCTCCATCAGGGTCTTGCGCATGGCGTCCGTCACCACCGGGGAGGGCGACTCCTCGATGAGCTTCTGGTGCTTGCGCTGGACAGAGCAGTCCCGCTCCCCCAGGCACACCACGTGGCCCTGCTCGTCGGCGATGATCTGCACCTCGATGTGCTTGGCCGGGTGGACGTACTTCTCCAGGTACACGGCGCCGTCGCCAAAGGCGGCGCGGCCCTCCGCCACGGCGGAGGTATAGTTCTGCTCCATTTCGGCCTCGGACGTGACCAGGCGGATTCCCCGCCCGCCGCCGCCGGACCGGGCCTTGAGCATCACCGGGTAGCCGATCTCCCGGGCGGCCTTTTTGGCCTCCCGCACGCTGGAGAGGACCTCGGTACCAGGAATCACGGGGAGGCCCGCGTCGGCCATCAGGGTCTTGATTCGGTCCTTGTCACTGAGCCGGTGCATGGTCTCCACAGCGGGGCCGATGAAGGCGATGCCGTTCTGGAGGCACCGGGCGGCAAACTCGGCGTTTTCCGAGAGGAAGCCGTAGCCCGGGTGGATGGCCTGGGCGCCGGAGACCAGGGCGGCGCTGAGAATGCGGTCCTGGTTCAGGTAGCTGTCGGCGGCGTCGTTGCCGCCGATGCAGAAGCTCTGGTCGGCCAGGGCCACGTGGAGGGCCTCGGCGTCGGCCTGGGAATAGACCGCCACCGTGGCGATGCCCATCTCCTTACAGCTGCGGATGATCCGCACCGCCACCTCGCCCCGGTTGGCAATGAGAATTTTCGAAAACACGGCTTACACTCCTGTAATCGCGAAGGAGAACTCCGCCTTGACGCAGAGCTTCCCGTTGACGTAGCCCTCGCCCTCGGCGAAGTAGAAGGGCTTTTTCTGGCGGGTCAGGCGCACCCGGGTCTCCAGGGTATCGCCGGGGTAGACCGGGTGCTTGAAGCGCACCTTGTCCAGGCTGGTGAACAGCGAGAGCTGGCCGGGCTGGATGTCCTCCTTCAAAAGGACGCAGGAGGTCTGGGCCAGCATCTCGCAGAGGATGACGCCGGGGACCACCGGGTGGCCCGGGAAGTGGCCCTGGAGGAACCACTGGTCGGGCCGGATGTGGCACTGGCCGTGGGCCTCGCCGTCCACCAGCTCGCATTCGTCGATCAGGAGCATATTGTCCCGATGGGGCAGGATTTTTTTCAGCTCTTCCTGGTTCATGGCCGCTCCTTTCTGATGCGGAACAGCACGTGGCCGTAGTCCACCACCTGGTTGTTGCCGGCGCCGATGTCCACGATGGTGCCGTCGCACTCGGCAGTGATCTCGTTCATCAGCTTCATGGCCTCGATGATGCACAGGACGTCGCCCTTTTTGACCTTGCTGCCCACAGTGACGTAGGGCTCAGCGTTTTCCGCCGGGGCGCTGTAGAAGACGCCCACCATCGGGGAGGTGACTTCCACCACGTCGCTGTCGGCCTCGGCCTTGGCCGCCGCGGGAGCGGCTGCCGCAGCGGGCGCGGACACGACCACCGGCGCGGCGGGCGCGCCCATCCGCTCCAGCCGGAAGCGGACGCCCTCGGCCTCCACCTCCAGGCCGGTGAGCTGCAGCTCGTCCATCAGGCCGGCGTAGGTTCGGATTTCTTGTTCATACATAGGCATACCTCACAGCTTTCGGAAGGTCAGGCAGGCGTTATGGCCGCCGAAGCCCAGGGAGTTGGAAAGAGCCAGGGTGACGGGGGCCTGGACGGCCTGGCCGGGGACGTAGTTGAGGTCGCACTCCGGGTCGGCCTCCAGCAGGTTGATGGTGGGGGGCACGACGCCCTCCTCCAGGGCCTTGAGGCTGGCAATGGCCTCCACCGCGCCCGCAGCGCCCAGCATATGGCCGGTCATGGACTTGGTGGAGCTGATGAGCAGCTCCTTTGCCTTCTCCTCGCCAAAGGCCTTCTTGATGGCCATGGTTTCGATGGCGTCGTTGAGGTGGGTGCCGGTGCCGTGGGCGTTGACGTAGACCAGCTCGTCGCCGGTATAGCCCGCCTCGCGCAGGGCATCCATCATGGCCCGAGCGCCGCCCGCGCCCTCGGGATGGGGGGCGGTGATGTGGTGGGCGTCGTTGGTGGAGCCGTAGCCGCAGACCTCGCCGTAGATCTTGGCGCCGCGGGCCTTGGCGTGTTCGTACTCCTCCAGCACCAGGATGCCGGAACCCTCGCCCATGACGAAGCCGCCGCGGCGGGCGTCAAAGGGCAGCGAGGCGGCGTCGGGGTCCTCGGAAGTGGACAGGGCCTGCATATTGCAGAAGCCAGCCGCCGCCAGGGGCGTCACCGTGGCCTCGGCGCCGCCGCAGATCATGGCGTCGGCATAGCCGTGGCGGATCACCCGCAGGGCCTCGCCGATGGCATTGGAGCCGGAGGCGCAGGCCGTCACTGCCGGCATGGCGGGACCCATGCAGCCGTAGCGGATGGCGATCATGCTGGAGGCGATGTTGGCGATCATCATGGGGATAAAGTAGGCACTGACCCGGCGGGGGCCCTTGTTCATCAGCTTGGCGTGTTCCGCCTCGAAGGTCTGGATGCCGCCGATGCCGCTGCCCACATACACGCCGATGCGCTCCCCGGGCAGGGTGCCCTGAAGGCCGCTGTCCTCCATGGCCTGGACCGCAGCGGCCATGGCCAGCTGGGCGTAGAGGTCGGAGTGGAGGATCTGCGGCTTTTCCATATAGAGCTTGGGGTCAAAATCCCGCACTTCTGCGGCCAGCTTGGCCTTGAAGTCGGTGGTGTCGAACTTGGTGATGGGGCCGATGCCGTTTTTGCCGGCGATCAGGTTGGCCCAAAAGGTCGGAAGGTCGTTGCCCAGCGGGGTAACACAGCCCATGCCGGTGACAACGACTCTGCGCTCGGTCATAGTGTTCCTCCTAATTGTGGCCGGGAACGGTCCGACGGGCACAGGGCCGCGCCGAGACTGTTCCCGGGAAGTGCGTCCGGCCCGATGGGCCGAAAAAGGGTCTTCACATGGCCATGCCGCCGTCCACCCGCAGCACCTCGCCGGTGATATACGCGGCGGCGGGGCTCACCAGGAAGGACACGGCCTGGGCCACGTCCTCCGGCGCGCCCACCCGTCCCAGCGGGATGGAGGCCGTGATGGCGTCCTGGTTTTTCTCCACCAGGGCGCGGGTCATATCCGTGGCGATGAAGCCGGGGGCCACGGCGTTGCAGGTGACGTTCCGCGCCGCCAGCTCCCGGGCGGTGGCCTTGGTAAGGCCGATGACGCCCGCCTTGGAGGCGGAGTAGTTGGCCTGGCCGGCGTTGCCCATCAGGCCCGAGACGGAGCTGATGTTGACGATGCGGCCAAACCGGGCCCGCATCATGATCGGCGTCACGTGGCGGATGAAGTGGAAGGCGCCCTTGAGGTTGGTGTCGATGACGGCGTCGAAGTCCGATTGCTTCATGGCGGCCAGCAGGCCGTCCCGGGTGACGCCGGCGTTGTTGACGAGAATCTGCACGCCGCCAAAGTCGGCCTTGATCTGGGCGACAACGGCCTTGACGGCTTCAAAATCGGCCACGTCGCACTGGTAGCACTGGGCCTTCACGCCCAGCGCCCGGCAGGCCTCGGCGGTCTCTTCCGCGGCGGCGGTGTTGCCGGCGTAGACCAGGGCGATGTCGGCGCCCTGCCGCGCCAGCTCCAGGCAGATGGCCCGGCCGATGCCGCGGCTGCCGCCGGTGACGATGGCAGTTTGGTCTTTCAGCATGGCTCAATCTCCTTCACGGCGGCGGAAAGCTGCTCCGCCGTCTCCACGGCCAGCGTCCTGACGCCGGCGTCGATGCGGCCGATGAGGCCGCAGAGGGTGTTGCCCGGGCCGACCTCGACAAACGTGTCGGCGCCCTGGGCGATCATATGGCGCACCGCAGCCTCCCACCGCACGGGATGGGAGACCTGGTTGGCAAGATTCTCTTTCAGGGCCGCGGCCTCGTAGGGAAGGCCCGTATAGTTAGAGTAGAGGGGGATAGCCGGCGCGGTCAGTTCAAAGCCAGCCAGCACTTCCCGCAGCCCCTGGGCGGCGGACTCCATCAGCGGAGAGTGGAAGCCGCCCCGGACCTTCAGCGGTACACCGCGGCCTCCGGCTGCCTTAACCCGGGCCAAAAATTCCTTCAGCTCATCGGCAAAGCCGGCCACGGTCACTTGGCCGGGGCAGTTGTAGTTCACCGGCCAGACATGGGCAAAGGGGGCGGCCAGGGCCTCCACCTGCTCGTTGGAGAGCTTCAAAACGGCGGCCATGGCGCTGTCGGCGGCCTCGGAGGCCTGCTGCATCAGCGCGGCCCGGCGGCAGACGATGGAAAAAGCATCCTCCACGGTGGCGGCGCCGGCGCAAGCCAGGGCCGCGATCTCGCCCAGGGAGAAGCCGGCGGCAAAGGCGGGCTTCACGCCCAGGTCCTCCAGAGCCGCGGCGGCGGCCAGCTCCACAGCCAGCATACACGGCTGGGTGTTGACCGTCTCGGTGAGGGTCTCCAGGGTGCCGGAGAAGCACTGCTCCAGCGTGCCGGGGCGCAGGGCCTCGCACCGGTCCATCACGGCCTTGGCCGCGGGAAAGGTCTCATAGAGAGACTGGCCCATGCCGGGGTGCTGCGCGCCCTGGCCGGGAAATACAAAGGCTATCTGACCCATTTCGTCGCTCCCTGGAGGACCTGCTCGGCCTCGGTGAAGATTTCCCGGATGATCTCGGCGGCGGGCTGCTCGCGGTTGACCATACCGGCGATCTCACCGGCCAGGAAGGTGCCCCGCTGGACGTCGCCCTCCTGCACCGCCAGGCGCAGCGCGCCCACGCCCATGGCCTCCAGCTCCTCGTCGGAGATCTGGGTGTACTCGGCCTTGGCGTAGTTCCGGGCAAAGGGAGTCTTGAGGCTGCGGACCGGGTGGCCCAGCCGCTTGCCGGTGGTGATGGTACCCAGGTCGGTAGCCTTGAGGACCTTTTCTTTATAAGTAGGATGGATGGAGCATTCGTGGGCCACCAGGAAACGGGTGCCCAGCTGCACGCCCACGGCGCCCAGCATAAAGGCAGCGGCCACGCCGCGGCCATCGCCGATGCCGCCCGCCGCGATGACCGGGAGGTCCGTGGCGTCGCACACCTGCGGCACCAGGGGCATGGTGGCCAGCTCGCCGATGTGACCGCCGCTCTCACCGCCCTCGGCGATGACGGCGCTGGCGCCCACCCGGGTCATCAGCTTGGCCATGGACACGCTGGCCACCACGGGGATGACCTTGCAGCCGGCATTCTTCCACTGCTCCATGTACTTGGAGGGGTTGCCGGCGCCGGTGGTGACGACGGGAACCTTCTCCTCGGCGATCACCTGGGCCACCTCGTCGGCAAAGGGGCTCATCAGCATCACGTTGACGCCGAAGGGCTTGTCCGTCGCGGCGCGGACGACCTGGATCTGCTCACGGACGTAGCTTCCCGGGGCGTTGCCGGCGCCGATGATACCCAGGCCGCCGCCGGCGGAGACCGCCGCGGCCAGCTTGCCGTCGGCCACCCAGGCCATGCCGCCCTGGAAGATGGGGTACTCGATCCCCAGAAGATCACAAATCGGGGTATGGATCATGGCTCAGCCCTGCTTGGACTCGATGAAGTCCACCAGATCGCCGACGGTCTCCACCTTCTGGTCCAGCTCGATCTCCATGCCCAGCTGGTCCTCCAGGTCCATCAGCATTTCCACGGTATCCAGGGAGTCGATCCCCAGGTCCTGGAAGGTGGTTTCCCGCTGAATTTCGGACACGTCACAGTCATTCCGCTCGGCGATGAGCTTTGCAATCGTTTCAAATACCATTGTTAATTCCTCCAAACATTTCATTCACTGCGCCGGATGGCGCGGCGGGTTTTGCGAAAGAAAAACTGGATAGGCCCAGTCATACAGGTTAAATTATAACATTCAATCCATTAGCTGTCAATCAAATACCAGGTTTCGGAGGCCTTTCCCCTATTTTCAACGAAAACCCGGCGGCACAGCGGCACGGTTTTGGCAATGTGCGCGGTGCCGCGTCCACGGGGGCGTACCGCAAGTTTCCCGTCTTCCTTGCGCATCCGCCGGGCCTGGATTTTGCGCCGCACGCCCGTTTCCCCATTGGGGCGCATGGGGTTCTGAGGGCTGCGGCGGCAACCCCTCCGGCACGGCAACCCCTCCGGCACTGCGTTCGGCGGAGACATCCCGGCGATGCGGTCAAACGGGCGCGATACGGCGGATTCTCGCCCTGCGAGAGAGATTCTCGGCTGCCGGGGTGGCGGTTTTTCTCCCGGGCTGGTAGAATAAAGCCACCAACGCAAAGGCACACCAGTGCAAAAGGCAGCCCGGAGCAAGCAGGGCCGCCCAATAAAGGAGGAAGTTCGATGGAAGCGAAGACCATGGGTTCCTTTCTCGCCGCGCTGCGCAAGGCAGCCGGGATGACGCAGCGGGAGCTGGCAGAGCGGCTGCACGTCTCCGACAAAGCCGTCAGCCGCTGGGAGCGGGACGAGTGCGCGCCGGATTTGGCCCTGCTCCCGGTGCTTGCAGAGATTTTTTCCGTATCCTGTGATGAGCTGCTCCGGGGAAGCCGGGCCAAACCGTCCCAGCCAGGCGATCCGGCCAAGGCGGAAAAGCAGCGGCAGTGGATTTTAGAGAAGACCAGGGCAAAATATCGCGGCCGCACGCTGCTGGCCCTGCTGGGGCCGGCGCTGGGCGCCGTGGCCGCCGCGGCCAGCGTGCTGGCCTTCGGCCAGGCCGTGCTGGGCTTCTGGCTGGGGGCGGCAGGCTGCCTAGTGGGAGCGGTGGTCCAGCTGTTCCTCTGGAACGGGGCGGTGCTGTCCCTCTCCGGCGACCAGGCCGGGGATGAGGCCGCACCCTGCCGCTATGAACTGCTGCGCATCACGGAGCTGTCTCTGCTCCTCTGCACCGCCGCGCTGGCGGCGCTGCTGCCCCTGAACTGGTACACCCCCGGCGACTGGCTGCTGCTCTCCCAAGTCGTCCGGCCTCTGCCCTATGCGCCCCTGGCCGCCGTCTGCTGCGGCGCCGTGGTGCTGCTGGGGCTGCTGCTCCTGCGGGTGCTGAACCCCTGGCTGGCACGCCGGGCCCCGATCTCTCTGCCGGAAGATGCCGCGCAGGCAGTCGTGCGCCGCGCCCGAAGCCGTTCCCGGGCGGCGCTGGCGCTGGCCGCCGCCCTCGCCGCCACGGCAGTTCTCCAGGGCGCCGCGACGCTGATCTGGCCCACCGCCGCGCTGGCCCGCGGCACGGTCTACGACAACGCCGCGGACTTTCGCGCCGCCATGGCAGCCGGCGACCCGGCGCCGGAGACGCCGCTGACCACACAGCAGCTGACGGCGCTGCTCCAGCGGCTGGACGAAGATCAAATCATCCAGTACAACAGCGCGCAGCAGGGACGCGGATCCCTCTACAATCTGGACGGCGAAGCGGCCTACAGCTACTCCACCCGCAATCAGGCCGTGGCGTTTCTCCGCTACGCGCCCCAGGCTGGGGATAATTTCCCGGCGGTGGAGGTCGTCACCGTGGTCCAGGCCCAGGCGGCGCTGCGCCAGGCCGCCCTGCGCCGGGGCTGCTTCCTGGCCCTCTACGCCCTGGAGCTGGCCGCCGCCCTGGTCTGGACCCTGACCCGGCGCCGCCGGACCACGTGAGCGGCGACAGTGTTCGATTCCACCGCAGGGGGCGAATTGCGCCCCTGCGGGAACACCTCTCCGTCGTGCTTCGCAACCGCTGCGGTCGCTTATTCTGCCACAGGCAGCGCTCCCTTGCGGGCCTCCCCGCAAGGGGAGGCTTGGGCCGATACGTTCGACGGAGGCGCTCTCGTAGCCCAGGCCAGCGGGCCGATGTAGGCATCGGCCCCTACGCGGGAACGGCGATCTGTGCATTCGGCGGCAGCGCTCCGGCATCGCAGCCAGGTGGACGCGCAATGCGCGCCCCTACGAGGAAACTGGCGGCGTGCATTTTGTAGGGGCCGATGCCTACATCGGCCCGAACCCGCCGAAGGCGGGTCTATTCGGCGGCGGCACTCTGGCGACGCGTGCTTGCAGCATCGTTCTGACGGTGCAAAAGGCCAGGCTGGCGACCCCTTTGGGGGCGGCCAGCCTGGCCTTGATTCGTTTGCTGCACGCTCCGTTTGGACGTCACACGCCCACCGGGTCCGCCTGCTTCTGCCGGGCGTTGGCCAGCATCAGCTTCAGGCGGTTTTCCTGATTGACGCGGGTGGCGCCGGCGTCGTAGTCGATGGCGACGATGTTGACGTCGGGGTTGCGCTCCTTGATGGGCTTCATCATGCCCTTGCCGCAGATGTGGTTGGGCAGGCACCCGAAGGGCTGGGTGCAGACGATGTTCTTGACGCCGCTCTCGGAGAGCTCCAGCATTTCCGAAGTGAGGAGCCAGCCCTCGCCCATCTTGACGCCGGTGTGGATGTAGTCCTTGCCCAGCGTGACGGTATGCTCAAAGGGCGTGGGAGCGGTGAAATGGCCGTCCTCGGCGATGATTTGACTCATTTCGTTTTTCTTTTTGCACAAGAAGCGGTAGGCAATTTTGTATATTTCGTAGAGCCACCACGTTCCGCGACCCAGCAATTCATGGTCGAGGATGTTGTTATAGACGCAGTACAGGCAGAAGTCGATGAGGCCCGGCACCACCACCTCGGCCCCCTCGCCCACCAGGAAGGCCTCCAGGTTGTTGTTGCCCAGGGGGGAGTACTTGACGAAGATCTCCCCCACCACGCCGACTTTGACGGCGTCGTACTTGCGCAAAGGAAGCTTTGCAAAGTCCCGGACGATGGCGCGGTAGTTCTCCAGCACGTGGCGATAGCGGATTCTGCCGCCCTGGCCTATCTCCTGGCCCAGCCGCGCAGTCCAGTCGTCGGCCAGGGCCTGGGCCGCGCCCGGCTCCACCTCGTAGGTCCGGCACTGGTTCACCAGCGTCATCAAAAGGTCGCCGTAGAGGACGCCGTAGAGCATGGCGTGGAGCCGCTTGACAGTGATGGGGAAGCCGGGGTGCTTTTCGATCCCGGCCACGCTGAAGGAGATCACCGGCACGTAGCCGTAGCCCGCCTTCTGAAGCGCCTTCCGCAGCAGGGAGATATAGTTGGAGGCCCGGCAGCCGCCGCCGGTCTGGAACTGGACCATGGCCACCTTGTGGGGGTCGTACTTGCCGGACTGGAGGGCCTGCATCAGCTGGCCGATGACCAGGATGGCCGGGTAACAGGTGTCGTTGTGGACGTATTTGAGGCCGGTCTCGGCGATTTCAGGGCCGGAGGTCTCCAAAAGCTCAATTTTATAGCCGTAGGTGCGGAGGATGGCCGCGATCATCCGAAAGTGCATGGGCAGCATCGTGGGGATCAGGATGGTATAGTCCTTGGCCATCTCCTTGGTAAAGGGCACATAGTAGGCGTCCATCTTGCTCATCCCCTCTCTTCCAGCGCGCCCAGCAGGCTCCGCAGCCGAATCTCCACGGCGCCCAGGTTGGTGATTTCATCGATTTTGATTTGGGTATAGAACTTTCCCTGGCTTTCCAGGATGGAGCGGACCTCATCGGTGGTGATGGCGTCCACGCCGCAGCCGAAGGAGACCAGCTGCACCAGCTCCACGTCGTCGTGCTGGGCGGCGAAGGCGGCGGCCCGGTAGAGCCGGGCGTGGTACGTCCACTGGTTGAGGACCCGGACATGGGGCGGGTCTATGAGGTGGCAGACGCTGTCCTCGCTGACCACCACGAAGCCCAGGGAGCAGGCCAGCTTGTCGATGCCGTGGCTGATCTCCGGGTCGATGTGGTAGGGGCGGCCCGCCAGGATCATCACCCGCTTGTGGTTCTCCCGGGCGTACTGGAGCGCCAGCTCTCCCTCGGCGCGGATAGCGGCCCGGTAGTCCTCCAGGGCCTTGAACCCGGCGTCCACGGCCTTTTTCAGCTCCTGGGGCAGGATGCCGGGGTCCAGCGCCCGCAGGCTGGGCAAAAGCGTCTTGACCAGCAGGCGCTTGTCGTTGATGTTGAGGTAGGGGTAGAGGAAGCGGGTCTTCTTCAGCGCGTCCATATTGCCCTGGAGCAGCTCAGCGTAGTATGCCACCACTGGGCAGTTATAGTGGTTGTCGCCGGCGTGTTCATCCAGGTTGTAGCTGAGGCAGGGGTAGAAGATGGCGTCCACGCCGGTCTCCAGCAGCTCCTCGATGTGGCCGTGCATGATCTTGGCCGGGTAGCAGGCCGTATCCGACGGAATGGAGAGCTGGCCCTTTTCATAGGTGCGGCGGGTGGAGGGGCCGGAGAGAATGACCTCGAAGCCCAGGCTGGTGAAGAGCCCGTGCCACAGCGGCGCCAGCTCGTACATGCCCAGAGCCAGCGGCAGGCCCAGGCGGCCCCGCTTGCCGGGCCGGGGCGTCAGGCCGGTGATTTTGCTGCGCTTAAAGGCGTAGAGATTGGGCAGTTCCTCCCCTGCCGCGCCGCCGCCGGCGCCCTTCTGGCACTGGTTGCCCGAGACGAACCGCTTGCCGCCGGGGAAGAGGTTCACTGTCAGGTGGCAGTGGTTGGTGCAGCCGTTGCAGACCGCGGAGCGGGAGGAGTGGTTGAACTGGCGGAGGGCCTCCGGCGTGATCAGGGTGCTTTGGGAAAGGCGCATGGCGTGGAGCGCCGCGCCGTAGGCGCCCATCAGTCCGGCGATGGCCGGGCGAATCACCGGCGCGCCCAGCTCCTGCTCGAAGGCGCGGAGGACGGCGTCGTTGAGGAAGGTGCCGCCCTGGACCACGATCTTCTCGCCCAATTCCTTGGGAGAGCTGGCCCGGATGACCTTATAGATGGCGTTTTTCACCACGGAAATGGAGAGGCCCGCGGAGATATCCTCCACTGTAGCGCCCTCCTTCTGGGACTGCTTGACCGAGGAGTTCATAAACACCGTGCAGCGGCTGCCCAGATTCACCGGCGCCTTGCTGTGGAGGCCCTTTTCGGCAAAGTCAGCCACAGCGTAGCCCATGGACCGGGCGAAGGTCTCAATGAAGGAGCCGCAGCCAGAGGAGCAGGCCTCGTTGAGCAAAATGGAGTCGATGGCGCCGTTTCGGATCTGGAAACACTTGATGTCCTGGCCGCCGATGTCCAGAATGAAGTCCACCTTCGGCTCAAAGAACTTGGCGGCGGTGAAGTGGGCGATGGTCTCCACGATGCCCTCGTCCACGCCGAAGGCGTGCTGGATGAGCTTCTCGCCGTAGCCGGTGCAGGCGCTGCCGCAGATGGTGATTCTGCCGGCGCACAGCCGGTAAAGCTCTTCCAGCTGGGCCCGCACTAGCTCCACGGGGTTGCCCCGGTTGGAGCTATAGTAGCTGTAGAGGAGTTTCCGGTCCTGGGAGATCAGCGCCAGCTTGGTGGTGGTGGAGCCGCAGTCGATGCCCAGCCAGGCCGGGCCGGTATAGGCCGCGATGTCCTCGGTCTCCACCGTGGCGGCGGCGTGGCGGGCCTGGAAGGCCTGGTAGTCCGCCTCAGTCTCAAAGAGCGGCTTGAGCCGCCCCCGGGCGTAGCTGTCGCTCTTGCCCCGGCGGCCCAGGGCCTCCTTCAGCGCGGCATATGTATAGGTGCTGCCGGTACCGCGGGCGTAGAGCGCCGCGCCCATGGCCACGGCAAAACGCCCGTATTCCGGGAAGACGGCGGTGGTATCGTCCAGGTGCAGCGTCTCGCGGAACCGGTTTCGAAGGCCCTTGCAATAATAGAGCGGCCCGCCCAGGAACATCACCTTGGGCTCGATTTTCCGGCCCTGGGCCAGGCCGGTGATGGTCTGGTTGACCACGGCCTGGTAGATGGAGGCGGCCACGTCGGCCTTGCTGGCGCCCTGGTTCAGAAGGGGCTGAATGTCGGTCTTGGCAAAGACGCCGCACCGGGAGGCGATGGGATAGAGCCGGGTGTGGTGGAGGCTGGCCTCGTCCATCTGCTCCACGGTCATGTCCAGCAGCACGGCCATCTGGTCGATGAAGGCGCCGGTTCCGCCGGCGCAGCTGCCGTTCATCCGCTCGTCCACGCCGCCCTTGAAGAAGATCACCTTGGCATCCTCGCCGCCCAGCTCGATGACGGTGCCGGTGTCCGGCGCCAGGCGGCGCACCACCTCGCCGGTGGCGTAGACCTCCTGGACGAAGGGCACCCCCGCATCCTCGGCCATGCCCAGACCCGCTGAGCCGGAGATGGCCGCGGTGAAGGGGCGGTCCTGGAGCAGGGGCTTCAATTCTTCCAGAATTTCCAGGGTCTTTTCTCGTACCTGGGAAAAATGGCGCTGATAAGTTTGAAAGAGAACGGTATCGCCCTCCAGCAGCACGGCCTTGGCTGTGGTGGAGCCGATATCGATCCCCAAGGTAAGAGTCTCTCTAGTCGTCACGAAAATTCCTCCGCCAAACGCAAAGTAACGATACTATCATACCGCAATTCTACAATTTTTTCAATTGGATTCTCCCGGGAAATATGACGGTTTTGTAACGCTTTGCTTTATTCGCGTGCTAAAAATTCGTTCAGAAATCTTCTCCGCCGCCTCCGAGGCGGCAAAAAACGACCGCCCTTCCCGACAGGAAGGGCGGTATTGACTTCGGTCAGGCCTGGCGGAACCGGGAGAGGAAGTCCTTCGTCTCCTGGCGTTGGGGGTCTCCGAAGAGCTGTTCCGGGGCGCCCTGTTCGCAGATGACGCCCTGGTTCATATAGACCACCTGGCTGCTGACATCCCGGGCAAAGGCCATCTCATGGGTGACGACCAGCATGGTCATGCCCTCCTTGGCCAGCTGCTGCATGACGGCGAGGACCTCGCCCACCATCTCGGGGTCCAACGCTGAGGTTGGCTCGTCAAAGAGCAGCACCTCCGGCTCCATGGCCAGGGCCCGGGCTATGGCAACCCGCTGCTTCTGGCCGCCGGAGATCTGCCGGGGCTTGGCCTTGATATAGGGGGCCATGCCCACCTTCTGGAGGTAGCGCATCGCGTTGGCGCGGGCCTCCTCCCGGCTCTTTTTCAGCACCTTCACCTGGCCAACCACGCAGTTTTCCAGCACGGTCATGTTGTTGAAGAGGTTGAAGGACTGGAACACCATGCCCACATGAGAGCGGTACTTGGTGGCGTTGAAGCCGGGCGCCGCCACGTTCTCGCCGTGGTAGACGATCTCGCCGGAGGTAGGCGTCTCCAGCAGGTTGATGCACCGGAGCAGCGTGGACTTGCCGGAGCCGGAAGCGCCGATAATGGTGGTGACATCGCCCTTTTTCACGGTGAAGTCGATGTCCTTGAGGACTTCGTTGGAGCCGAAGCGCTTGGAGAGGTGCTTGACCTCGAGAATCACATCCTGCATCTTACCGATCTCCTCTCGTGCTGCCGTTTCGGTTTCTGAGTCCCTGGCGGATACGCTCCCGCTTTTCCTTGGAGCGCTCGTCAAAGGGCGTGCCGCGGTCGGGATGGCTGTAGGTACCGGCGGCCATGGTGAGCTGGTCGGCCTGGGCAAGCTCATAGCTGTCCGCGCCGTCCAGATGCTTTTCCAGCTTCCGCAGAAGGAAGGAGGACAGGAGCGTCAGGGTGAGATAGCCCACCATTTCGATCGTGGCCGAGGGGAAGTACTTCAAGTTGAGGCCCACGATATAGCGGTGGAAGGCAAAGAACTCCACAAAGGTGATGACGAACATCACCGAGGTATCCTTGATGTTGATGATAAAGTTGTTGCCGATCTGGGGCAGAATATTGCGGAAGGCCTGGGGCAGGATCACGCTGGTCATGGTCTGGAAGTGGTTCATGCCGATGGCCTTGGCTCCCTCAGTCTGGCCGGGGTCGATGGAGATAATACCGCCCCGGACCGACTCAGCCATGTACGCACCGGTGTTGATGGAAACCACCACGATGGCCGCGGCCCAGACGCTGGACCACTGGCCGCCGCCGAAGTAGGGCAGGCCATAGTAGATAAACACCGCCTGGAGCACCATAGGCGTACCCCGGAATACCTCCACATAGATCCGGATGATGACCCGGATGAATTTGAGGAAGAAGCGCTTGAGGGGCGGGTCCTGCTTGGTATAGGGAATGGTATTGAGCACGCCGCAGGCAAAGCCGATGACGCAGCCGATGACCGTGGCCACCACGGCCAGAATGATGGTGTTCTTGATGCCGTTGAGATACCCGGGCCAATAGTTCTTCAGCAGCAGCACAATATCATTGCCCAGGTCTATAAATCGCTCCATGGGAGCACTCCTTTCCCAAAGTGCGCACAATCCGGCCCCCGGAGCGGAAGCCGGACTGACGCAAGTGTATGATTTCTTAGGGCAGCACCGCACAATTTGGCAAGAGCGTTCGGCCAAAGATTTTGCCTCATACGAAAGTTATAAAAGGGCGGGAATACTGTATGTATTTCCCCCTTTTATAACTGCACGGATGGGGCAAAAGATTGGGCGAAGGCCGCAGACACAATTGTGCGGTGATGCCTTAGATCTCGGGCTGGATGGCGATGGCCTGATCCATCAGGGCGTTGAACTGCTCCTCGTTGAGATCGGCGAGGACCTTGTTGATGGCGTCTACCAGGGCGGTGTTGCCCTTCTCCACAGAGATGCCGATGTTCACGTTCTCGGCGCGCTCGGCCTCGTCGGCAAACTGGAAGTCGCCGTCGGTGCCGGAGAAGTTCAGGATTACCATGTTGTCATCCTTGGCCACGGCACCCATGGCCGTGGGCATGTCGGTGCAGATGAAGTCCACGGTGCCGGTCTGGAGCTGCATAATCATGGCAGGAGCCGTCTCGGCGGGGGGCAGGATGTCGGCGTCGGGGATCTGGGACAGGCAGGAGTCATACCAGATAGTGCCGGTCTGGGCCGTACAGCTGCCGCCGGCAAGCTCGCTGATGGACTTGGCATCGGCAAATTCGCTGTCCTTGGTGGTGACGCAGACGATGGTGGCATAGAGATAGGGACCCGCCATGTCTACTTCATTCAGGCGGTCGGCGGTCATGGACTGACCGGCGATGTTGGCGTCCATCACACCAGACTGGATGGAGGCGGTGAGGCTCTCCCAGTCGCTGGAGACAATCTCCAGTTCCCAACCGTAGGCCTCGCAGATACGCTTGGCGATCATCACGTCATAGCCGTTGGCATAGCCGCCGTCCATGTTGGAGATGGGCACGGCACCGTTGGAGTCGTCCATCTGCATCCAGTTATAGGGGGCATAGGCACACTCCATACCCACGGTAAAGACACCGTCCTCCAGGCCGGGAATCGAGGAGGTATCCTCGCCGGTATAGTCGGGCACATCGGGGATTTCTACAGTCTGTTCTGCTTCCTTGTTTTCGGTTGCCGTATCGTCGCTGTCGGAGGCGCAGGCGGCCAGGCTCAGGACCATGGTCAGGGCCAGGAGCATTGCTAAGATCTTTTTCATGTCTTTCACCTTTCTTTTTGTTGCATAAAAAACCGGACCGCCTTGTCAAGCGATCCGGAAGTCATTCTGATGCAGCCGGTCTTCACAACCGGCCCAGGGGCGTTCCTCGATAGCGCTTCACAACGTCTGTGACAGTCCGAGGGATCTTCTCCCCCGGCCCAGCAGAATTTCGCCAGGCAGCGAAACTCTCCTTCGGCGGTCTCCCCTTTCACCTCCGGCGGCTGCCTGGCCTTGCCGGAAGCTACTGATGAAGCCCGCGCCTCTATCTGAGCGATTCAATTTTTTAGTATCCTACCACCGGCAAAGACGTCTGTCAACCGGTTTTGAATTTTTTGTGAATATTGTCGAATTTCTTCGCATATTGTCCCAATCTTCTCTGCAATGAGCCAGAGAACCGCCCGCTTTTAGGTGCAAGGCAGTCCGACGGCCGCACCCGCCTTACACGCGCGATGCGCGCCCCTACGGCAAAACGCGTCCTGGCGCGGCTGCACGGATGCATTCCCCGCGGCTGCTCATGCCTCGGCGCGGCAACGGCGTAGGGCCGCCAGGCCCAGGAGGATCGCCAGCGGGAAGGCAGCCGCCGCCAGCAGGCCCACCTTCAAATTGTCGCCGGCGGCGCCGGAGACCAGTCCCACCACGGTGGGGCCGGAGGAGCAGCCCAGGTCACCGGCCAGGGCCAGCAGCGCGAACAGGGCCGTGCCGCCCCGGGGCAGCCGGGCGGCCGCGATGGAGAAGGTGCCGGGCCAGAAGACGCCCACGGCGAAGCCGCACAAGCCGCAGCCCAGCAGATTCCACACCGGATGGGGCAGCAGCACGGCCATGGCGTAGCTGCCCACACACAAAATCGCGCATCCGGCGATATACCGCTCCAGGGAGACGCGCCCGGCCAGCTTGGCGTGGAGGGCCCGGGCGGCGCCCATCAGCACCGCGAAAAAGCACGGGCCCGCCAGGTCGCCCACGGTTTTGGAGACGTGGAGCGCCTCCTCGGCAAAGGCCGAGGCCCACTGGCTCATGGCCAGCTCCGAGGCGCCGGCGCAGACCATCAGCAGCGCCAGCACCCAGAAGAGGCCGCTTCGGAAGAGGGCTCTCATAGGTATCTCCTCCCCGGCCTCCACCACCTGGCGGATGGGCACCCGGGAAAAGGCCACGGCGTTGAGGGCCGGGATCACCGCCCACAACATCGCCAGCACCGGCCAGTTCTCCCGGCCGAAGGCCGCGAAAAAGGCCGTGGACAGAGCAATGGCGCCGACGCTGCCCCAGCAGTAAAAGGAGTGCAGCAGGCTCATGGCGGCGGACTTGTTCTCGGCGGGGCAGGCCTCCACGATGGGGCTGATGAGGACCTCGATCAGCCCGCCGCCCACGGCATAGACAATGACCGAGAGCAAAAGTCCCACGTAGGGCCGCGGCAGCAGGCCGGGCAGGATGCCCACGCCCAGGAGGCCCAGGCTGCAAAGCACATGGGCCGCCACCACCGCCGGGCGGTAGCCGATTTTGTCCACATACTTGGCCGAGACCAGGTCAGTCAAAAGCTGGGTGAGGAAATTGGCCGTCACCAGCAGGGTGATCTGCGGCAGGCTGAGGGAATAGGAGGTTTGCAGGGTGACAAACAGCAGCGGCAGGAAATTGTTCACCACCGCCTGGGTGATATAGCCCACGTAGCAGGCATACACCGTGCCACGGTAAGAGATTATGGATTGCATCGGATTTCACGCTCTTTTCCAGGAAATTACGGTAAGAACCAGCTCTCCTCCGGCGCGATGGGCTCGGAGATGTCCACGCTGGTCAGGGGCGCCTGGCTCTGGTCCAGCTGCACCCGGTCAATATGAGAAAGGCCGCAGAGGGTGGCCACCACGGACCGCACGGCCAAGGTGGCCTGGGCCGGGTCGGCGTCGCACTGGGCGAAGGCGCTGTTGAAGGTCACGCGGCACAGGCCGTCCTCCACCGCCACCTCCGCCGCCACGGTACCCTCGGGGAAGGGGTTTTCGTAGCCGTTGGTTGCGGGAAACGCCACCAGGGCGCTGAGCAGGTCCGCCTCCAGGCTCCGCCCGGTGGTGCGGCGGATATAGAGCGGCACCGCCCCCAGCCCGCCGCCGCAAGGCACATAGAGCGTGGCGTCGTAGCCAGAGGACGGCAGTCCCATGGCACCCAGGGCATCCTCCTCCCGGTGCAGCGGCTCGGAGAGGTTGAGGCCTCCATAGTTCCCCACAGTGCGGCCTACGCAGAGAATCCGCACCGTCTCCACCTGGGTCAGCTCCGTGAGCGTGTTCACCAGGGAGAAGACCGCCATCCGCGCCCCGGCATGGGTTTTGGGCCGGTTGGTCAAAAAGGCCTCCGAAAAATTCACGGTGCAGACGCCGCCGGAAAGCTCCACGCCCAGCAGCACCATGCCCTCCGGCAGCGCCCGTTCGGCCCCTTCCTCCGTGGGGCCGTCCATCAGCTGGCGCACCAGGTAGGAAACCATCTCCTGATCGGAGGAAAAGCTGCCTTTCCGGCTCTCGGCCACCAGGTAGCGGTCTTCCGCGTCGGCAAAATACACCCGCAGCGCCACCTGATCGCTGGTAAAGGAATCGTCAAAGAGCAGGAAGTCCTCCCGGGTCAGCTCCGTGGCCAGCAGCCCGTCGGAAAGGCCGCCGTTCCCCGCGTCCAGGAACACCCGCTCCACATCCGTGAGCTGGGTCAGCGTATAGACCAGGCAGGCCGCCGCCATGGTGCGGTCCATGCCGAAGAGGGACTGAATCTCCCGGCTCAGCACCAGCGTCATGCAGCCGTCCTCGGTGCGGAACGACTCCACCGTCAATCCCGCCGGAAACGGCGAGGCCAGCTCTGGCGACTGCGGACCTTCCAAATACCGCTCCAGCAGCGCCGCGACGTCGGGTTCCGTGCCGATGTCCGGCTCCGTCTCATAACCCAGAGCGCCCAACTCGCCGGCATAGTCGCCGGCCTCCTCCACAGCGTAGGGGTAATAGAGGCGAAAGCCGTCCTGGGTGGTCGCGGCGGCCTCCCGGTTGCCGCACCCCGCCGGCAGCAGCAGCGCGCACGCCAGCAGCAGTACCATGAGCCGTCTCATTCCTCCACCTCCATATCAAAGTAAGGGAACGTTACGGTAAAGACGGCGCCGCCCCCGTCCCGTGCGCCGACCTGGATCTCGCCGAAGTTGCGCTCCACCAGGTCGTGGACGATGGAAAGGCCCAGGCCGGAACCGCCGGCCTGGCGGGACCGGGCCTTGTCCACCCGGTAAAAGCGCTCAAAAATATGCTCCCGGGCATCCTCGGGGATGCCCACGCCGGTGTCCTCCACCCGCAGCACCACGTCGTCCTCTCGGCGCTGGAGGCGCACGTGGACCTGGCCGCAGTCGTGGTTATACTTGATGGCGTTCTCCACCAGGTTGAAAATGATCTGATACATATCGTCCTCCAGGGTGAGGACGGCGCAGTCCTTGTCCATGGTGCATTTGAGCCGGATTTCCCGCTGGTCCGCCAGGGGGATCAGCAGCTTGAATACCTGGCCGATAACCCGGGAGAGGTCCACCACCTCCCGCGCGCCCTCCTTGACGCTCTCCGCCTTGGTGAGGGCCAGGAGCTTCTGGGCCATGCGGGTCAGGCGGTCAGCCTCGTTGCCGATGTCGGCCACGAACTCCCGCATGGTCTCGGCGTCCATCTCATTTTGCATGATGGAGTCGGTCAGCAGCTTGATGGAGGCCAGGGGCGTTTTCAGCTCGTGGGAGGCGTCGGAGACGAACTGCCGCTGGGCCTGCTCCGAGGCCTGGAGCCGGTCCGTGAGCTTGTTGAACTCTCCGGCCAGACGGCCGTACTCGTCCGAGCCGTGCATCTCGATCTTGTGGCTGTACTCACCCTCGCGCACCAGCTCCATGGAGGTGAGAATCCGCCGCATCTTCCGGGAGGTGATCACAGCAAAAATCAGCGAGAACAGCACCATCCCCGCCGCCAGCCCCAGGGAGATCCGGAGGATGTTCCGCTCCAGCGCCTGGATGATGGCGCCAAGATCGGCGTCCAGGTCGGAGATATACACGCAGCCGATGGGGCTGCCGTAGAGAACAATGGGCGCGGCGGCGTAACTCATCAAAAGGCCGGACTCATAGTGGGAGTAAAAGACGTTCTGCCCCTCCATGGCCTCCGACACCTCCCGGAAGAGGACGTAGTTGCCCACGGCGCTGCGCTGGGTCAGAGAATCGTAGAGCGCCACGCCCTCGGCGTCGGTGATGACCACCCGCGTGACGTTCAGGTCGCCCAGCACGGAGATTACCTGGGCGGTATTGTCCAAATTGAGCGAATCCACCCCGGAAAAGGAAGAGGTGATCAGCTGGGCCTTGTCCAGCAGAGAGGTCTGCTTGGAGCGGTAGAGGAGCTGGCGGGTGATGTCCGCAGTATAGTTGTTGAGGAAAATCAGCACCAGCGACGTGAAGAGGATATAGGCCGCGGCAAACCGGAGGTGGGAATTGAACGAGGGCCGGAAACGGCGGGCTTCAGCGCTTGAAATAGTACCCCACCCCCCATTTTGTCAGGATATGGGCCGGCGCCGCCGGGTCCCGCTCCAGCTTTTCCCGCAGACGGCGGATATGCACGTCCACCGTGCGAATATCACTGCGGTAGGCGTCGTAGCCCCAGATGGCGTCCAGCAGCGCCTCCCGGGAATAAACCCGGTTAGGGTTGCGCATCAGAAGCTCAATGAGGTCAAACTCCTTGGCTGTCAGGTCGGTGAGGACGCCGTCGTTGTAGGCGTTGCGGGCGTCGGTGTCCAGCGTAATGTTCTCGCACACCAGCCGCGCAGGCCTCTCCTCCTTCCGCCCGCCGCTGCGCCGCAGGAGCGCCCGAATTCGGGCCTTCAGCTCCAAGATATTGAACGGCTTGGTGAGGTAATCGTCCGCCCCATGCTCAAAGCCCAGAAGCTTGTCCATATCGTCGGCCTTGGCCGTGAGCATGATGATGGGCACATCGGAGAACTCCCGGATCTTCTGGCAGGCCTCCAGGCCGTCCATCCGGGGCATCATCAGATCCAGCACCACCAGATCTACCGCCTCGCTGGCGGCGATCTCCACCGCCTCCACGCCGTCGGCCCCGGTCAGCACCTCGTAGCCGTCGTTTTCCAAATTGAACTTGATCCCTTTGACCAGCAGCCGCTCGTCGTCTACCACCAAAATCTTCATGGCGTATCCTCCACATTTACAAGCTGCTCCACGGCAGCAAATCGTTTTTCTCCAATGCCGGGCACTTCCATCAGCTGTTCCGGCGCCGTAAAGGGCCCGAACTCCGCCCGGTAGTCCAAAATTGCCTGGGCCAGCGCGGGGCCGATGCCCGGCAGCAGCTCCAGCTGGGCCTGGGTTGCCGTGTTTAAGTTCAGCGGATTCTCCTGGGTCGGTTCCTGCGTTTCCGCAGCCGAAGCTGCCGACGCGCCGTCGGCGGGCGCCTCCCCGGCTGCCGCTGTTTCGCCCGCCGGCACGGGCGCGGCGGCAGTCTCCTCCGGCGCGGCCACGGTGACGGCCACGGTTTCCCGGGCGCCGCCGCTGCCCAGCACCCAGCCCAGGGCAAAGGCGCAGACCAGCGCCAAAATCCCATATATCAGCCGGGAAACGTGCCGTTCCTTCATCTTCGCCTTCGCCTCCGCTTCATTGACAAGCCAACGGAATCTGGTATAATAGTGTCTACCAATCAGCCGCGGCCCGGCCCAAAAGGCCGTATATGAACCGCGCATGGCGTCATCTTTTTCAGCTGCCCTGCCGGGAGCGAGAAAAGGATGTGAAATGAAAATATAATAGCCGCCATGCGGCTATTATACCATACCACGCTTTATTTCGGCAATGACATAGGAGACCATATGAAAAGAAAATCCATCGTCCTTTTGCTACTCATATGCCTGGCGCTGTCCCTGGCCGGGCAGGCTTTGGCCGCGGACATTCCCGCCGTCAAAGAGCCGGTCACGAACTTCACGCCCCTGGACACCACCCCCGCCGCCGAGATCTTCAATTCCCCCGTCGGCTCGGCCCTGCTGATCGAGCTGAACTCCGGCACCACGCTCTACGCCCTCAACCCCACCGAGCAGCGCTTCCCCGCCAGCCTCACCAAGGTGATGACGGCCTATCTGACGCTGAAATACGGCAATCTGGACGACCAGGTGACGGTCTCGGAGACGGCGCTGCAAAACCTCCACGAGGACGGCAGCTCCGCGGGCTTGGTGGCCGGCGAGGTCCTGCCCCTGCGGGACCTCCTCTACTGCATTATGGTGGCCTCGGCCAACGAGGCCTGCAACGCCATCGCCGAGTACATATCCGGCTCCGTTGAGGCTTTCGTCCAGCTGATGAACGACGAGGCCCAGGCCCTGGGCTGCACCGGCACCCACTTTGCCAACCCCCACGGCCTCCACGACGAAAACCACTACACCACCGCCGCCGACCTGGCCCTGATCGTCCAGGCCGCCATGGAGAACGCCACCTTCCGGGAAATCGCCAACACCCCCCACTACACCGTCCCGGCCACCAACATGAGCGAGGAACGGGAGCTCTACACCACCAACCAGCTGATCTCCACCTCCGCCAACTCCGGCTACCGCTATTCCAAGGCCGCCGGCATCAAGACCGGCTTCACCACCCCGGCAGGCCGGTGCCTGATCTCCACCGCCAACAACGACAACCTTCAGTTCCTGGGCATCATTATGGACGCCGCTACCGTCGGCAACGAGGACACCGGCACCTGGGATCAGCGCAGCTTCCCCGAGTTCATCAACATGTGCGAGTACTTCTTTGAGCGCTACCAGTATACCACGGTCCTCACCACCCTCTACCCAGTGGCGGAGCTGCCGGTGAACCAGTCGGCCGGCGCCCAGACTGTGGCTCTGGCTCCGGTAGAAGAGCTCAAGAGCCTGGTCAGCGTGGATTTCGACCCGGAGGACATCACCCTGGACATCCAGCGCGACCGCGAGAGCGTGGACGCCCCGGTGGAGGCCGGTACCGTGCTTGGCTCCGTCACCGCCTCCCTGTCCGGGCAGGTGGTAGGCACCGTGGACCTGGCCGCCATCACCTCGGTGGCCCGCTCCGAGATCACTCACCGTGCCGAGGAGACCCGGGAATACGTGGAAGACAACTGGTGGAAGTGGCTGGTGGGCATCCTGCTGCTGATCGTGGTGCTGATCGTCTTCTGCTATTTCCTCATGCAGTTTTATCGCCGGCGGGAGCGCAAGCGCAAGGTTGCCGCCCGCCGCCAGGCGCTGGAAATGCGCCGCCGCAGGGAGCGGCTGCGGGAAATGGTGCCCCCGGACTGGGAGGACACGGAGGATATCAGGAAGGAGTGACGCCTCCATGATGACTTGGGAGACGCTGGAGCAGGTCTGCCGCGGCTGCGGCCGCTGCGCCCTGGGTGAGACCAGGACCAACACTGTCTTCGGCGTGGGCCCCGTGGACGCCGAGGTCATGTTCATCGGAGAAGGCCCCGGCCAGCAGGAGGACCTCCGGGGCGAGCCCTTCGTCGGCCCTGCCGGCCAGCTGCTGGACGATATGCTCTCCATCATCGGCCTGGGCCGCCACAACTGCTACATCACCAACATCGTCAAGTGCCGCCCGCCGGGCAACCGCGATCCTCTGGCCACCGAGCAGGACGCCTGCATTCCCTACCTCCGCTGGCAGACCAAGCTGCTCCGGCCCAAGATCATCGTCTGCCTGGGGCGCATCGCCGCCATGCGGCTGATCCGGGAGGACTTCAAAATCTCCCGGGAACACGGCCAGTGGTTCGACAAGGGCGGTATCGCCTTCACCGCCCTCTACCATCCCTCCGCCCTGCTGCGGGACCTCACCAAACGCCCGGACACCTTCCGGGACCTGAAACGGCTGCGCGCCAAGGTGCTTGCGGTGGCAGTCGACCCTTCACGCTATGACATACGATGAATTGCTCCAACAGATGGCCCTGGCCGAACGGCTCAAGTGCAGCCCCCGCCACGCCTGGACCTCCACCGGCCGCCGCGAGAGCGTGGCAGAACACTGCTGGCGGCTGGCCCTGCTCTCCTTCTACACTGCCGGCGCCTTCCCCGGCGTCGACCTCACCAAGCTCCTGCTGATGAGCCTCTTCCACGACATCGGCGAGGCCTTCACCGGCGACATCCCCACCTTTGAAAAGACAGCCGCCCACGAGGCCACTGAGGCCCAGGCGGTGGAAGCCTGGCTCCACGCCCTCCCGGCGGACGTCGGCCCCCAGCTCACGGCCCTCTTGGCTGAGTACGAGGCCCAGGAGACCCAGGAGGCCCGGCTGGTCAAGGCCCTGGACAAAATGGAGGCTCTGATCCAGCACAACGAATCCCCCATCGAGACGTGGCTGCCCCTGGAGTACCAGCTGAACTTCGTCTACGGCCAGGCCCAGACTGACGGCGACCCGTACCTGAAGGGCCTCCGGGCCGCCATCAACGCCGTCACCCGGGAGAAGATCGCCCGGGAGGCTCCGGCGGAGGCGCCGCGTCCCTGACGACGCCTTGGAGTATCAAAAACCTCCGAAAGCGGAAAATAAGCCTCGCAGAGTTTCGCCGCAGGCAGCGGCGAAATAAAATTTAAATCGCGATTTCCGAGGACATATGCATCGGAAATCGCACTTTATGCCCCAAAAGGTTCGACAGCTTTTCGAAGAAAACCGAGAACCTTTTGGGGTGCAATCCCCTTTGTCAAAAAAGCAACGCTTTTTTGACAGTCTAACGCGGGGCGCACCCAATCCGGTGCGCCCCGCGTTGGTTTGTCCCGCCATAGCCGCGGATTTTATCGCAATTGCCCAAGATGCCCCCAAGGGCTGAGCCAAAATTGTGCAAAATCCTTATTATTCAAATACAAGCGAATAATTATTGCATTTTAATGAATTTAGACGTATAATCATTGTATATTATTCAAGAAAGAAGACAGGGAGCCATGAAGACCGTTTTTATCGACGGCAGCGCCGGCACCACCGGCCTGCGCATCCACCAACGGCTGGCGCAGCGGCGGGACCTGAAGCTGCTGACGCTGCCGGAGTCCTGCCGCAAGGACCCCGCCGCCCGGCGCGACGCCATGTCCCAGAGCGACGCCGCGTTCCTCTGCCTGCCCGACGACGCCGCCATCGAGGCCGCCGACCTGATGGCCGGCGCGCCGCTGACGCTGCTGGACACCTCCACCGCCCACCGAACCTCCCCCGGCTGGGCCTACGGCTTCCCGGAGCTGGGGCCGGCCTTCGCCCGGGCCGTCCAACAGGGCAGCCGCATCGCCGTCCCCGGCTGCCACGCCAGCGGCTTTATCGCCCTGGTCCGGCCCCTGGTGGAGGCAGGGCTCCTCTCCCCCACCGCCCGGCTCAGCTGCCACTCCGTCACCGGCTACTCCGGCGGCGGCAAAAAGATGATCGCCCAGTATGAGGCGCCGGATCGAGACGGCCTGCTGGACGCCCCCCGGCAGTACGCCCTGGGCCAGACCCACAAGCACCTCAAGGAGATGCAGGCCGTCTGCGGCCTAGACGCCGCGCCGATCTTCTGCCCCATCGTGGCAGATTTCTATTCCGGCATGGTGGTGACGGTGCCGCTCTTCCGGGAGGACCTCCAGGGCAACGCCACGGCGGACCACATCCGCCAGCTCTACGGCGACCTTTACCGAGGCCCGGTGGTGCGATACCTGCCCCAGATGGATGAGGCGGGCTTCCTCTCCGGTGCCGGCCTCTCGGGCCGCGACTCCATGGAGCTGACCGTGGCCGGCAACGACCAGCGCATCCTGCTGCTGGCCCGATACGACAATCTCGGCAAGGGCGCCTCCGGCGCGGCCATCCAGTGTCTGAACCTCTCCCTGGGCTGCGACATCACCGAGGGCCTGGTGCTGTAGCGCCTGCGGCACACGCACCAGGCAGCTGACGCGGCGTGGGCCGATGTGGGCATCGGCCCGAACCAGGAAGACGGATAGCCACTGCGGTCGGCGCGGACGCTCTGACAGCGCTGCCAACCGAACGCGCAATGCGCGTAATCTACAACGAAGGCAGTCACCTGGTGGGCGTAGGGGCCGATGCCTACATCGGCCCGAACCCGCCGGAGGCGGGTCCGTTCGCTGAAAGCGCTCTGGCAGCACAGAGCTGCTTCTTTGATATGCGATTCATTTGACATTTTACATAATTATTGATATTCACATTTTAGGAAACGAGGGATCTTCCATGCAACAGATTTCCGGCGGCGTCTGTGCCGCGCAGGGCTTTACCGCCGCGGGCGTTCACTGCGGCATCCGCAAGAACAAGGAAAAGCGCGACCTGGCGCTGATTTACTCCCAGGTACCGGCGTCGGCGGCCAGCGTCTACACCTCCAACCTGGTCAAGGGCGCGCCCCTGGCCGTCACCAAGGCTCACCTTCAGGACGGCATGGCTCAGGCCATCATCTGCAACAGCGGCAACGCCAACACCTGCAACGCCGACGGCATCCAGGTGGCCCAGGAGATGTGCTGCCTGGCCGGCGCGGCGCTGGGCATCGCCCCGGAAAACGTGGTGGTGGCCTCCACCGGCGTCATCGGCCAGAAGCTGGACGTCGCCCCCATCGCCGCCGCCATGCCCCGGCTGGCCGCCGCGCTGGGCGACCACAGCCTCGAGGCCGCCGAGGCCATCATGACCACCGACACCAAGGTCAAGGAGATCGCCGTGGCCTTTGAAGTGGACGGCAAGACCTGCAAGCTGGGCGGCATCGCCAAGGGCTCCGGCATGATTCACCCCGATCTGGCCACCATGCTGGTGTTCCTCACCACCGACTGTGCCATCGCCCCGGCCATGCTGGAAAAGGCCCTGAAGCAGGACGTGGCCAAGACCTTCAACATGGTCTCGGTGGACGGCGACACCTCCACCAACGACATGGTGACGATCCTGGCCAACGGCATGGCGGGCAACGAGACGATCACCGCCGAGGGCCCCGCCTTCACCGCCTTTATGGAGGCCCTCAACACCGTGACGCTCTATCTCTGCCGCGCCATCGCCGGCGACGGCGAGGGCGCCACCAAGCTGCTGGAGTGCCGCGTCACCGGCGCCAAGACCGAGGCCGCGGCCAAGACCGTGGCCAAGAGCATCATCTGCTCCTCCCTCACCAAGGCCGCCATGTTCGGCGCCGACGCCAACTGGGGCCGCGTTTTGTGCGCCATCGGCTACTCCGGCGCCGACGTGGACGTGACGAAGGTGGACGTCAGCTTCGCCTCCCAAAAGGGCGAGATTCTGGTCTGCCGGGACGGCGCCGGCGTGGACTTCTCCGAGGAAGCGGCCAAGGAGATTTTGCTGGAGGACGCCATCGACATTGTCGTCACGCTCCACGAGGGCGACGGCGCCGCCACCGCCTGGGGCTGCGACCTGACCTACGACTATGTGAAGATCAACGGCGACTACCGCACCTGATGGGGGAACGAGAGATGGACGTATCCAACCAGCACCGGGCCGAAATTCTCGTGGAGGCCCTGCCCTATATCCGTAAGTACAACAACAAGGTTCTGGTCATCAAATACGGCGGCAACGCCATGATCAACGAGACCCTCAAGCAGCAGGTCATGGAGGACGTGGCGCTTTTACACCTGATCGGCGTGAAGGTCGTGCTGGTCCACGGCGGCGGGCCGGAGATCTCCGACACCCTGCGGCGCATCGGCAAGGAGGCCGCCTTCGTGGACGGTCTGCGGGTCACGGACCGCGAGACCGTGGAAGTGGTGCAGATGGTCCTGGCCGGCAAGATCAACAAGACCCTGGTTAAGCTGCTGGAGGCCAAGGGCGCCAAGGCCATGGGCATCAGCGGCATCGATGGGCATATGCTCATCGCCAAGGTCAAGGATGAACGCCTGGGCTACGTGGGAGAGATCACCTCCGTCAACGCCCAGCCCATCCTGGACCTCCTGGAAAAGGACTACATCCCGGTGGTGTCCACCGTGGGCTGCGACCTGGACGGCAACACCTACAACATCAACGCCGACACCGCCGCCGCCCACATCGCCGGGGCCCTTCAGGCGGAGCGGCTCATCACCATGACCGACATCACCGGCGTGATGATGGACCCCCACGACCCCGACTCCCTGATCCCCTGCATCGACGTCACCGACGCCAAGGACCTGATGGCCCGGGGCGTCATCTCCGGCGGCATGATCCCCAAGCTGGAGTGCTGCATGGACGCCATCGCCTGCGGCGTCCGCAAGGTCATCATTCTCGATGGCCGGGTCCCCCATGCCATTCTGATGGAGGTCCTCACCGACGAGGGCGCCGGCACCATGGTGGTGGGCAACAAATACGACAAATAAGCGTCCGGAAAGGAGTATCTTCCATGGATATCAAAACGCTGGACCACCAGTACGTGGCCAACACCTACAAGCGCTTCCCGGTGGAGATCGTGGGCGGCCATGGCTCCATCGTGACGGACCGCGACGGCAAGGAATATATCGATCTCGGCAGCGGCATCGCCGTCAACGCCTTCGGCATGGGCGACCCCGCCTGGCAGGAGGCCGTCATCGGCCAGATTCACAAGTTCCAGCACACCTCCAACCTCTACTACACCGAGCCCTGCGCCCGGCTGGCCCAGATGCTCTGCGAGAAAACCGGCATGAAGAAGGTCTTCTTCTCCAACTCCGGCGCCGAGGCCAACGAGTGCGCCATCAAGGTCGCCCGGAAGTATGCCGCCGAGAAAAAGGGCCCGGACTACTACACCATCCTGACCCTGGAGAACTCCTTCCATGGCCGGACGCTGACCACCTTGGCCGCCACCGGCCAGGACGAGTTCCACCGGGACTTCCAGCCCCTGACCCCCGGCTTCGTCCACGCCCGGGCCAATGACCTCTCCGACGTGCTGGAAAAGGCCAAAGCCCACAAGCTGGCCGGTATTATGATCGAAGTGGTCCAGGGCGAGGGCGGCGTCATCACCCTGGAGGCGGATTTCGTAAAGGGCATCGCCGCGCTGTGCCAGAAGGAGGACATTGTCCTCATCTGCGACGAGGTGCAGATCGGCAACGGCCGCAGCGGCCATCTCTACGGCTATATGCACTACGGGATCACCCCCGACGTCTTCTCCACGGCCAAGGGTTTGTGCGCCGGGCTGCCCCTGGGCGCCACCGTCCTGGGTGAGAAGGTTGAGAACGTCCTGGGCTACGGCGACAACGGCTCCACCTTCGGCGGCAACCCCATCTGCTGCGCCGGCGCCATCAGCACCCTGAGCCGGATGGACGAGGCGCTGCTGGCCGAAGTCCAGGCCAAGTCTCAGTACATCGTCGAAACCCTCACCGGCGCCAAGGGCGTCAAGGCCGTCAGCGGCCTGGGCCTCCTGCTGGGCATCGCCCCCGAGCGGGACTGCGCCACGGTCATCAATGAGTGCATCGAGGCCGGCGTCCTGGTCCTCAGCGCCCACGGCAAGGTGCGGCTGCTGCCGGCGCTGAACATCCCCATGGAGCAGCTCCGGAAGGCCGTCGAAATCCTGCGGGACGTGCTGGCCCGCTGATATTTAGTCTGATCCCCCGGCGCGGCAAACCGCGCCGGGGGATTTTACATACATATACGCGGCAAAAGCGCCCGCTGTCCAACCGCCGGACGCCGCTTCCCAGGCAGGCCAACCGCCGCCGCTACAGATGGACACCGAAGGCCACGGTCTGGGCGCCCTTGCGGCTGTTCTCAAAGTGCAGCACCGACGCCCGGCACACCGCTTCCTCGCCGAACTTGGCCCGGATAGTGTCCACGGCGGCGTCCAGCTTCTCCAGCCGGTCCACCCGGGGCTTGTCGAAGAGGCTGTACTGCCGGTACGGCTCCCAGGAGACCTTCCCCACCTGGACCCCCAGCTGCCGCAGCGGCGTGCGCTGGTCCCACAGCTGCTCCAGCACGGCGCAGGCCGCCTCGTAGATCTCCGCCGTCACGTGGGTGGCCGAGGCCATCTGCCGCTGCATGGCGCTGCCGGCAAACTGCGACGTCCTAATCTGCACCGCCACCTCCCGGCCCCGCTGCCCGTCCCGCCGCATCCGCGCCGCCACCGTCTCGCACAGGCTCAGCAGTACCTGCTGCGCCCCGGCCAGGTCCGTCACGTCCCAGGGCGTGGTCATGGAGTTGCCGTAGCCCTTCTGGGCCGGCAGCTCCGTCTGCACCGGCTCAGCGCAGCGTCCGTTAGCCAGGTGCCAGATGTTCTCCCCGTGCTGGTGGAGCTTCTGCCGCAGCAGCTCCGGCTCCGCCTGGGCCAGCTGACCGATAGTGGCAATGCCCATGCGCCGCAGCTTTTTCTCCGTGGCCGGGCCCACGAAGAACAGCTCCCGCACCGGCAGCGGCCACAGCTTTTCCGCCATCTCCCAGGGGAACGCCGTGGAGACGCCGTTGGGCTTCTTCAGCTCCCCGGCCATCTTGGCGAGGATCTTGTTGGAGGAAATGCCGATGCTGACCGTGAACCCCAGCTCCCGGAAGATCCGGTCCGCCAGCCACCGCCCGGCCAGCACCGGCGGGCCGTAGAGCCGCTCCGTGCCGGTCATGTCCACCCAGGCCTCGTCGATGGAGTACTGCTCCACCACCGGCGAGACGGTCCGCAGCAGCTCCATCAGGCTCCGGGAGGCCGTGAGATACAGCTCGTAGTCCGGCTCCGCCACCAACAGCCCCTGGCATTTGTCCCGGGCCATGCCCAGCGGCTCGCCGGTGTGGATGCCGAAGGCCTTGGCCGGAGCGCTCTTGGCCAGCACGATGCTCCGCCGCACGTCCGCCTGACTCGCCACCACCGCCGGCACCTGCCGCAGGTCCAGCGACTGCCCCAGCACCCGGCAGCGATAAGCCGCCGTCCAGGACAAAAATGCGCTGTTCACGTCCACATGGAAAATCACCCGCTCCGCCATGGCCGCACCTCCTAATAAATTCGCCGAAACAGCACCCAGCGGTGGGTGCGCACGGTGTATTTCAACTCGTAGAGCTGCTCCCGCCCCGCCTCCACGGCCCGGCAGAGGAACACCGCGGCCTCGATCCCCGCGTAGTTCTCCCAGCGGGTGTCCGCCACCTCCGTCACCGAGACCGTGTGGAGCCGGTGGTCCCGGTCCTCAAACCGGAACCGCAGCGGCTTCAGCTCCCCCTCCGCCCCGCACAGGGCGATCACCTGGATGGGCCGGTTCTCGCAGTCCATGGCTGTTTCCCTCCCCGTAATAGAACGTTTGTTCGATTATAGAATACCACAGCCCACGCCGGATTACAAGAGGCAGTTGGGCGGAAATATTTACAATTCCGTCGCAATTTGTTTGTACCATCGTCACATTCTCCTGGTATAGAATAGGAAAGCCACGGTCGACAGATTTAGACTTTTCAAACCGTTGAATTTATGATATACTGATAGTCCAATGGCGGTATTTTGCCGGCCATTTGGGTTTTACGGCTTTCCTGCGCCCGCGCAAGCCGGGCATTTCCCGCCCCGCAGGAAATCGCAGGAGGTGAATGCGATGGCCAAAGACGGCGTGAAAATCGTTGCCAAGAACAACAAGGCGCACCATGAATACTTTATTCTGGAAAAATACGAGGCCGGCATCGAGCTGTTCGGCACGGAGGTAAAGTCCATCCGCGCCGGCACGCTGAACCTCAAGGACGCCTGGTGCCAGGTGAAGGACGGGGAGCTGTGGATCAAGCAGATGCACATCAGCCCCTACGCCCAGGGCAACATCTTCAACAAGGACCCCATGCGCCCCCGCCGCCTTTTGATGCACAAGCGGGAGATCAACCACCTCTACGGCAAGGTAAAGCAGGAGGGCCTAGCCCTCATTCCCCTCTCCGTCTATTTCCGGGGCTCCCGGGTCAAATTGGAAGTTGCCCTTTGCAAGGGCAAAAAGCTCTATGACAAACGCGACGACGCGGCCAAAAAAGATGCCAACCGGCAGATCGACCGCGCCATGAAGGAAAGGAACGTGCGGTAAATGGCAAATCCCATCGCAACCATCGAAATGGAAAACGGCGGCACCATCGTGTGCGAACTCTACCCGGACATCGCGCCGCAGTCGGTGCGCAACTTCATCTCCCTGGCCAACGCGGGCTTTTACGACGGGCTGATCTTCCACCGGGTCATCTCCGGGTTCATGATCCAGGGCGGCTGCCCCCAGGGCACCGGCATGGGCGGCCCCGGCTACTGCATCAAGGGCGAATTCAAGCTCAACGGCGTGAAGAACAACCTCTCCCACAAGCGTGGCGTCCTCTCCATGGCCCGGGCCCAGTCACCCAACTCCGCCGGCAGCCAGTTCTTCATCATGCATGCCGACGGCGAGTTCCTCGACGGTCAGTACGCCGCCTTCGGCAAAGTGACCTCCGGTATGGATGTGGTGGATGAGATCGCCGCCACCCAGACCAACAGCCAGGACCGGCCCCTGGCCGATCAGAAGATCAAGTCCATCACCGTGGACACCCAGGGCGAGACCTACCCCGCGCCGGAGAAGCTCAAGGACCCCTACGGCCGGTTCTGATCTGCAAATTTTCAAACAGCTGTCACTTCCCGCCCCGGTTCTCCGGGGCGCACATGGGGCTGCAATGGTTTCGACGGGGGCAGTGAGGCTGGATAAGCGGGCAGAGGCGCCTGACCTCTATAAAATGGGCAACCTTTTTAAATTAACTGACAACGATAACGTCGTTCTGGCTGCTGCTTAATTAGCGGCCCATCCTCCCCGGAAGGACCACGAGCCGGGCTAGGGTGTGATTTGAGTGGTAACCGTGCGTGCGCAAAGCTTTGAGCGCACCATGAACAATGAAGCTACCAAGCCGCGTAGTGTGACGGTTCACGCCGCGGCGAGGGAATGTAAATAACCGTCTGCGCCCGGAGAAAGTCCTGTCAAGTTGTTTTCGGACGGGGGTTCGATTCCCCCCAGCTCCACCACGTCGGAGCAAGCTCTGTATCGCTTGCTCCGACTTTTTCAAAAGTCAGAGCGCGCTCACGCCGCTGCTCCTCCTCTCCAAATCGAACCCGCTTCGCTGGGCTTCGATTTGGTTTTTTATACACGCCTGAAAGCCGCAGCATCTTTACTGCTGCGATATTCCATAAAATTCCGAATGCGAAAGTATTCGGGATTTTTACTTATTCACTTTTCACTATTCACTTTTCACTAAAATCCACTGCCTGCCCGGGATTTTTGGGAGTGAATAGGTAATAGTGAATAGTGAAGAAGCGCGGTGTGCCGCAAGGCGGCACGGATTTTAATTTTTGCGGGACGTGAATTGGTACGTTTTGCATCCCGGGCAACTATGCAAAAACCGTCACGGTACGCAGTGCCATGTATAGACGGGGCACGGACGCCCAGCTTCATTCCATTTCGAGGTGAGATCGTTGCTGTTTCATACATTCCATTCCCAAGCGGAACGCAAAGCGTTCGGTGGTTCTGATTTCATCGAGATCCAATATTGCAGGTTGCCGGAAAAAACTTCCCTCCGGGACATCGTTTCGATTGATGCGATCAAGCACTGGAAGGACGACTCTTTATACGTCTGCGGCGATGACATGGATCTCTTTTATCAGCACTACGGAGACATTATCACGGGCGGCATCTATAACAATGGAGACTGCGGCCCGATGGATCTTTGCGGGATCAATTTCTATGCAGGAGCTCAAGCCGCTGCTATGATCGAACGGCTCACAGAAAAAAAGCCGCCGGAATACCAAGTCCTGTGCCAATGGCTACAGGCGGGTCGGCAGTACCTGGGGGTCTATGTGTTGGGCGTATAACCGTTTTGTGGGCGTCAGGCTCGTTTTTGGCTTCCCTTAACGCCCAAGCGGTATTTATGAAATACAGTGTTAGCACTGCGCTTTTATGCTAAAATACTTGGAAAAGGACATTCAAAATAAAAGCGTAATGGGAGATTATCATGAGTACTTGCGTTTTTATAGCGGCTGACTGCCCCTTACCGGAAGTCAGGCCATCACAGGAATACCCCCTCCACATCAATTTGGATACAAATACCGTTTATGACGGCGGAGCAGATGACAACTACAGTCTCCTTTCGTTTGACGATGTCGATCTATACTGCGGGAAGAAATACGGCGTTTATCTTGAACTGCCGCAATATACGGATGGACGGGCAGCACAAATCATCGACTATATCAAAACGGCCCTCCTGCATACCGACAGCGTAGAGCTCTGGAATGTTTGGCTGCTGGGGTATTGGGAATTTGAGGATCGGCCATATATTCGCAAAAGGACCGTCTATATGGACGATCTCACCGTGAAGGACATTCAGGAAATCTATGAGGCAGACAATTGGAACAGCAAAGACCCGAACCGTCCTTCGTTTTACTGTATGGAGGTCGTGCAAGCATAGAAATGCGTTCTATCCCCAGCAATGAAAACGCGATTGCCCGCGCAGCCGCACAATGCGGATCATTTCATGCCTGAACCCCTTGCCATCGAGAGGGTTTCAGGCTTTCTTATATTTGTGTTCCCTGTCAGTAGGGAACACAAATCCGCAAGCAATGGAAGCCTGCGCATTAAGTGGAGGGTCCAGAGCATGATCCGTCGGGGCAGTGGCAAATCCCGAATTGCCAGCAAGCACGATGGCGATGGTTTGAATTTCGAAAGAGGGAAAACATATGATTATCAGTGCCAGCAGGCGTACAGACATACCGACGTACTATTCTGAATGGTTTTTCAATCGCATCAAAGCGGGCTATGTATTGGTGCGCAACCCGATGCATGCACACCAGATCAGTAAAATCAGCCTAACGCCGGATGTAGTCGATGGAATTGTGTTTTGGACCAAAAATCCGACGCCTATGTTGGACAAACTCCATCTGTTAAAAGACTACACTTACTATTTCCAGTTTACATTAAACGCATATGGGCAAGACGTGGAAGCCGCCATTCCATCCAAAAACAATCAGATCGTTCCGGCGTTTCAGCGGCTCTCAGATTTGATTGGTCCGGATCGTGTGATCTGGCGCTATGATCCAATTTTTCTCACGCAAACATACACACCTGCATACCATACCCATTATTTTGAAGAACTGGCAAAGCGCCTGTCTCGCTATACCAGAAAGTGTACGATCAGTTTTTTGGACTTCTACCGCCATACAGCAAGAAATATGGCCGGGCTTTCTCTGCAAAATTTCCCTTTGGAGATGCAGGAAGCGCTTGCAAAAAACTTGGCTGAAATTGCCCGCAGCTATGGTTTAAAAATGGATACTTGTGCAGAAAAAATGGATTTGCAGCAGTACGGCATTGAACACGCCCGGTGCATTGATGACCGGCTATTCGGTAAGCTGTTGTCCTGTCCGCTAAAAGTCGGGAAAGACAAAAATCAACGGCTGGAATGTGGCTGCATAGAAAGTATGGACATCGGCGCGTACAGCACCTGCCGCAATGGCTGTCTCTATTGCTATGCCAATCTCAGCCAAAAAACAGTCGGCGCAAATGCATCCAAGCACAATCCGCACTCCCCTCTTCTGGTTGGAGAAGTCGGCCCCGAGGACAAAATCACCGAGCGAAAAATGTATCCTTGCACGATGAACCAGACACAATTGGAATGGATTTCAACTTAATGCAGCGCCATTCTGTTCACATTTCAATGCCCCGCCGTCTCAGAAAGCGTATGCCGCGGCCTTGGGCATCCATGGCCCGTTCCCGACAGGATTGCCTGCGCCTGCACTGTGCGGTGCAGTAAAAAGCACCCGGGAGACTCCGATTTTTGGAGTTTTCCGGGTGCTTTTATAGGACATGTTCCAGCGCAGGGTGCTATAGGTCTACCGTTTCGTAGCGCCGGGCGCAGATTCGGTATGTCAGCGCCAGCAGCGCAGCGTACAGGAAGAGCCCTGCCAGCAAAATCGGCACTTGCCGTCCCAGGTCCGCCGGGCGGACGCTGTCGAGCCACGCCAGGGCCGGGAGATGTCCGGCAGTCTCAACCGCCGCCATGCCCAGCGCCATGGGAACCGACGCCAGCAGGAAGGCCCGCCCCACCCGGTAGCCGCTCTTGAAATACGACGAGAGAAAGACCAGGTCGAACACGGCATACAGCATGAGGCCAAAGCCGTACCAGGCCGCCGTGGCATCGAGGCCCACCGGGTTATTGGGAACCGCCAGAACAGCTCTGAGGCAGGCGAAGGGGACGGAGAAGGCCAGCTGAAAGAGCTGAAACGTCGCCGTCAGCAGGCATTTGGAAAGCACGCTCTCCCGCTTGGTCATGGGAAGTGTGGCCGTATACCAGAGGTCATTGGTCTCCCGGGCATTCACCAGGGTGATGTACGGCGCCAGGCAGCCGAAGAGGAAGATCACGCTGTAGGGGTAGGCCGGCACCAGGACCAGGCAGCCCAGGAAGGCGAACACCACCGAGGTGGGATGGGCCGTCAGCCGGAGTTCTTTATAGAGCAGCGTCTTCATCCCACGCCCTCCTCTCTGTCCGCAGCATGATCTCCTCCAGCGAGAGGGGCACCGTCTCGCCGGGTGTTTTCAAATGTTCAAACGAGCGCAAAAATGTCTCCCGGTCCGCGCTCGCCAGGACGCGGCCGCGGTGGAGATAGGTGATGTCGTCGGCGCATTTGTCCAGGTCGGAGGTAATGTGGGTGGAGAACAAAATGGCGCAGTTCTCGCGCCGGACGAGCTGCCGGAACAGGTGCAGCAGCTCCTCCCGGGACACCGGGTCCAGGCCGGAGGTGGGCTCGTCTAAAATCAGCAGCTGGGCGTGATGAGACAGCGCCAGGGCCAGCAGGTACTTCACCTGCATCCCGTTGGACAGGGCCTTGAAGCGCTTGTTCTCCTCCAGGTCAAACTGCCGGAGGTATCGCCGGTACTGCGCCTGGTCCCAGTCCGGGTAAAACCGCCGGGTGACAGCCGTGATGGCGGAGAGCTTCTGGAGGGGGTAGAAGTCGATTCCTCCGAACACCACGCCCACCCGGGCCTTGCAGGTCTTTTCATTCCGGTAAAAATCCTGCCCGAACATGGTGACGCTGCCGCGCTCCGGCGATACCATGTTGAGGATGGCCTTCAGGGTGGTGCTTTTGCCCGCGCCGTTTTTTCCGATCAGTCCCATGATGCGCCCCGGCGCCAGGGAAAACTGCACGTCCTCCAGGGAAAAGCCGGGGTAATGCTTGGAGAGGCCCCGGACCTCCAGCAGCGGCTCTCTCATGGCTGTTCCTCCGGCGCGTCCTCCCTGCGGAGGGCCGCCTGCACCATGCGGGTCATCTGCAGGAAAAAGTCCTCCTTCATCAGCGCGATGCCGGGATGCTCCAGCGACTCGTCTCCCAGCACCACCAGCAGGTCTCCGGGCCGCAGCTGAAACACGTCCCGCGCCTGCTTGGGCAGGACGATCTGGCCGCGCTCCCCCACGCGAACCGTGCCGAAAATATGCTTGCCCCGGGGCGGAATGTGCATCTGCGTCTGCTCCGGGTCAAAGTGGAGGAGCGTCTCCAGCTCCACGTCGTAGAGCTGCGCCAGGGCGTCGCAGTTGACGATGTCCGGCACCGATTCGCCGCTCTCCCACTTGGCCACGGCCTGCCGGGAGACGCCGATCCGCTCGGCCACCTCCTCCTGGGTATACCGGCAGCGCCGGCGCAGGTCCGCCAAGTTGCGGGCGATGTTATGTTTCTGCATTTTCATACTTTTCACACCCCTTGGCTCCATTATACCCGCAGTCCGCCGGAATTTCCACCAACCGCCGCAGACACGCCATGTCACGCTTGGTTGCGCCGCAACGGTCCTGATTCCGCGGCCAGAGCCTCCGAAAATCGGCGAAAATAGCCCTTCCCGCCGGGGCAAAATCGTGATAGAATAGGCCGGAAATCACTTGGAGTGGAGAGACTGTTTATGTACACGAAGCTGAAATCCGCCTTTCAGCGCCTGCGGGAGCATCCGCTGATGCAGGTATTGGCGGACAACCCGGGGAACCCCCGGACGCTGGTGCTGATCGAGCCGCTGTGGGGCATTCCCTACAACCTCCTCGCGCCTTTCACGACCCTGTATATGTACACCCAGGGCATCACCGACGTGCAGATCGGCCTGATTCTCTCCATCGCCATGGTGGTGCAGGTGTTCTTCTCCTTCTTCGGCGGTATCCTCTCCGACAAGCTGGGCCGGAAGTTTACCACCATGCTGGGCGACTTCTTCGGCTGGGCCATGGCCTGCCTGGTATGGGCCGTTTCCAACAATTTCTGGCTGTTCCTGCTGGCCGCCGTTCTCAACTGCTTCGAGCAGATCAACCAGACGGCCTGGTACTGCCTGCTCATTGAGGACGCCCGCCCCAAGGACCTGGTGAACATCTACACCTGGGTCAACATCGGCGGCCTGGTGGCCATCTTCTTCGCGCCCCTCTCGGGCCTCTTCGTCAACGCCTATTCGGTGGTGCCGGTGGTGCGGGTTCTCTATTTCCTCTTCTCCCTGACGATGGTCGCCAAGACGCTCATCACCTTCAAGTTTTGCCGGGAAACTCGGCAGGGCCGGATTCGCCGCGCCGAGACGAAAGGGGTCTCCGTCCTTCATATGCTGGGGGAATACCGCCAGCTGATCCCCCGCCTGCTGCGGGACAAGGGCGTCCTCAAGGCGGTGGCCGTGTCCGTGATCCTGTACATCGCCAACATGGTCAACACCACCTTCTTCAGCCTCTACGTCACCCAGCGGCTGGGCCTCTCGGAGAACTATCTGGCGTTCTTCCCCATCCTCAACGCCGCCGTCATGCTGGTGTTTATGGTGGGCATTCAGCACCGGCTCCACGTCGCCAACTTCCGCACGCCGCTGTGGATCGGTCTCGCGCTCTACGGCATCGCGGTCACGGTGCTGCTCCTCTCCCCCGCCGGCGGCCTGGGCTTCGTGCTGTTCTATGTGTTCGCCGCCGCCGTGGCCGCCGCCCTGGTCAATCCCCGGAAGGACGCCCTGCTCCAGCTCAACCTTAACGCCCAAGAGCGGGCGCGGCTCAACGCCCTGATCATGGCCTCCACCATCGCCCTCTCCTCCCCCTTCGGCTATCTGACCGGCTGGCTCTCCAGCCTGGACCGCCGTCTGCCCTTTGCCTTCAACCTCCTGCTGTTCCTGGCGGCCATGCTGGTGATCGGCCGCATCCAGGACCCCCAGATGGAGGAAGCCAACGACTGAGGCCTCCATCCGCCGAAAACTGAGAAAACCGGCGGGAAAACTCCTTGAGAAGCCGGGGCGTATCTGCTATAATTATCCTATTGTATTGGGCCCTTTTTGGCCGCCGGGGCAGGTTTCCCCCGCGCCGGCCCCGGAGGGTTTCCCGCGGCGGCACTGCCGAGTCCGCGGTCCGGGCCGCCTATGTCGGCCTTTTACTTTGCGATTGATGTAAGGAGATGTCACCATCTATGAAATTAGGTATCGTCGGACTGCCCAACGTGGGCAAAAGCACCCTCTTCAACGCCATCACCAACGCCGGCGCCGAAGCCGCCAACTATCCCTTCTGCACCATCGAGCCCAACGTGGGCATGGTGACGGTGCCGGACAAGCGCCTGGAGTGGCTGCGGGACCTCTACCAGCCCAAGAAGTTCACCCCCGCCGTCATCGAGTTCGTGGACATCGCCGGTCTGGTGAAGGGCGCCAGCAAGGGCGAGGGCCTGGGCAACAAATTCCTCAGCAACATCCGCGCCACCGACGCCATCGTCCACGTGGTCCGCTGCTTTGAAGACAGCAACGTCACCCACGTGGAGGGCACCACCGACCCGCTGCGAGACATCGAGATCATCAATCTGGAGCTCATCATGGCCGACATCGAAATGGTGGAGCGGCGCATCGACAAGGCCCAGAAGGCCGCCAAGGGCGGCGACAAGCGGTTTTTGAAGGAGGCCGCCGTATTCACCGACCTGCTGGCCCACCTGAACGAGGGCAAGCTGGCCCGCACCTTCCCCGGCAGCGAGGATTGTCTGGCCCTGATCGCCACCAGCGACCTTTTGACCCTCAAGAAGACCATTTACGCCGCCAACCTGGGCGAGAACGACGTGGCCGACCCCGCCGGCAACCGCCACTACCAGGCCGTCCAGCAGCTGGCCGACCAGGAGGGCAGCCAGGTGCTGCCCATCTGCGCCAAGCTGGAGGCCGACATCGCCGAGCTGGACGACCCCGAGGAGAAGGCCCTGTTCATGGAGGAGCTGGGCATCGCCCAGTCCGGCCTGGACCTTTTGATTCAGCGGAGCTACGCGCTGCTGGGGCTGATCTCCTTCCTCACCGCCGGCGGCGACGAGTGCCGTGCCTGGACCATCAAGCAGGGCACCAAGGCGCCTCAGGCCGCCGGAAAAATCCACACCGATTTCGAGCGGGGCTTTATCCGCGCCGAGGTCATCGCCTTCGAGGACCTGAAGGCCTGCGGCAATCTGGCCAACGCCCGGGCCAAGGGCCTGATCCGCAGCGAGGGCAAGGACTACGTGATGCACGACGGCGACATCGTCAACTTCCTCTTCAACGTGTAAAAAGCGCTGAGGCAGGCATATAGATATAGTATAAGACCGGCGAACGCCCGATGGGTGTTCGCCGGTCTTGATTGCGCCGCCTGTGGCGGATGCAGCGACCGCAGCGGCTGGGCAGCCGCTTGCCTTGGCGGACCACAACGCGGGCCGGGAAGGCTTAGCGGCAACCCGGAGCTGGCTCGCGAAGCGAGACTGGGGGATTGTCAACCCCTCCGGCACGGCTTCGCCGTGCCACCTCCCCTTACACAGGGGAGGCTTGGGCCGCTGCGTTCGCCGGCAGCGCTCTAACAGCGCGGCCAGGCGGGCGGCTGCTAGCCGCCCCTACGGGGCCGCAGGCGCTACCTATTCACTATTCACGCTTCACTTGTGCCCCGGTTCATGCCCCGCCGGCGCTCTGGCGCCGCAAGCAGGCGGGCCGATGTGGGCATCGGCCCCTACGGTGGGACGAAAGCCGGTGCGCTTGAGTTCCGCGGCGGGCGTTACAGCTCGTGACGGCGGCGGTTGAACATCTTGGCCAGGCCGCCCTCGGAGGTCTCCCGGAAGCGCTGGTTCAGATTGACGCCGGTCTCGTACATGGTCTTCACGACCATGTCGAAGGAGATCCGCTGGGTATCGGTGAGGAAGTAGGCCAGGTTGCAGGAGTTCATGGCCCGCATGGCGGCCACGGCGTTGCGCTCAATGCACGGCACCTGGACCAGGCCGCAGATGGGGTCACAGGTGAGGCCCAGGTGATGCTCCAGGGCGATCTCGGCGGCGTACTGAATCTGGTTGGTCTTGAGGCCGAAGAGGTACGTCAGGGCGGCGGCGGCCATGGCGCAGGCGGTGCCGATCTCGGCCTGGCAGCCGCACTCGGCGCCGGAGATGGAGGCGTTGTGCTTCACCAGGTTGCCGATCAGGCCCGCCACCGCCAGGCCCCGGAGCATCTGCTCGTCGGTGAGCTTGCGCTGCTGCTGGACGTAGACCAGCGACGCCGGCAGCACGCCGCAGGCCCCGCAGGTGGGCGCGGTGACGATGGTGCCGCAATCGGCGTTCTGCTCGCTGACGGCGAAGGCGTAGGCGGAGATGATCCGGCACTCGCGGACCTGGGGGACCTCGTTGGGCGCCGGATGCTCGAAGAGAATCTTGGCCTTGCGCTCCACCTTCAGGCCGCCGGGCAGCATTCCCTCGGTCATCAGGCCCTCCTCCACGGAGCGCTGCATGGTGCGCCAGATCTCGTCCAGGAACTCCCAGATGTCCTCTCCCTCGTTGATCTCCACATACTCGGCCAGGTCCAGGCCCCGGAAGCGGCAGAACTGCTCCACCTCGGCAAAAGAGTTCTCCGGGTAAATCTCCGGCAGCTCCAGGTCCTGGCGGCCCTCGATGTGAATGTCGCCGCCGCCGATAGACTCCACCCGCATGGCGCCGGTCTCAGCGCCCTCCCGGTAGGCGAAGAAGTCCATGGTGTTGGGATGGTGGACACCGGGCGGCGTCTCGGTGCTGAAGACGATCTCCGTGGGCTGGGGCGACAGCACCTCCCGCAGGACCCGGTCCGTGCCGTGGCCCTTGCCGGTCTTGCTCAGGGACCCGTACAGCACCACCCGGAAGCTGTCGGCCTCGGGATGCTCCAGCAGGAAGAGCCTGGCGGCCCGCTCCGGCCCGATGGTGTGGGAGCTGGAGGGGCCTTTTCCGATTTTGTAAATGTCTCGAATGGATTTCATGGCAGCACGCTCCTCACGGTTTCATGTGTCATCTTTTTCGGCTGCCCCGCCAGGGGCGAGAAAAAGGACTTGCAATTTTTAATAGCCGTCTTACGGCTATTATACCAAAACCACCGAGGAATGCAATCGCGCTGCGCGATTGTCTGGAAATTTTCTGTAAATCCCGGCGCGGCGGCTCAGCTCCGCGGCTCCCGGGTCCTGGCCAGGGACTCCAGCGACAGCTCCCCGGCCAGCTTGAAAAGGGCGTCCTGCAGCACCTCCTCCGTGGTGCGCTGGACGCTCCGGGCGATTCGGTCATAAAAGCGGGCGGTGACAGGGTCGAGACAGATCAAAAATTCATCCATGGGCGCGGCTCCTTTTCCAAAGAAAGTACTTCATTGTATGCCAAAGGGATTGACAAGTGTGATAAAATAAACCATAAGCGCATTGAAACATTTCGGCCCACTGGGCTCCGAAAGGAAGGAACCATACTATGGCAAAAGAGAAAAAGGTTGAGCAGATCACCGACATGGAGGTGGACTTCGCCCAGTGGTATACGGACATCTGCCGCAAGGCGGAGCTGGTGGAGTACGCCAGCGTCAAGGGCTTCACCATCCTGCGGCCCTACGGCTACGCCATCTGGGAAAATATGCAGCGGATCATGGACGGGATGTTCAAGGAGACCGGCCATGAGAACGTGGCCATGCCGGTGCTGATCCCCGAGAGCCTGCTGAAAAAAGAGGGCGAGCTGGTCAACGGCTTCGCCCCCGAGGTGGCCTGGGTGACGGAGGGCGGCAGCGAAAAGCTGGAAGAGCGCCTGGCCTTCCGCCCCACCTCCGAGACCATGTTCTGCGACCACTGGTCCAACATCCTCCAGACGTACCGGGAGCTGCCCATGCTCTACAACCAGTGGTGCAGCGTCATCCGCTGGGAGAAGACCACCCGTCCCTTCCTGCGCAGCCGCGAGTTCTGGTGGCAGGAGGGCCACACCATCCACGAGACCGCCGAAGAGGCCCAGGCCGAGACCATGCAGCAGCTCAAGTGCTACGCCGACTTCTTTGAAAACGTCCTGGCCATCCCGGTGGTGCCGGGCCGCAAGACCGACAAGGAGAAGTTCGCCGGCGCCGAGGCCACCTACACCGTCGAGTGCATGATGAAGGACCGCAAGGCCCTCCAGGGCGCCACCTCCCACTACTTCGGCGACAAGTTCTCCCGCGCCTACAACGTCACCTTCACCGGGCGGGACAATAAGCTCCAGTACCCCTTCCAGACCTCCTGGGGCAGCACCACCCGGATGATCGGCGCCGTTATCATGACCCACGGCGACAACAGCGGCCTGGTACTGCCGCCCAAGATCGCCCCGATCCAGCTGATCGTGCTGCCCATCGCCCAGCACAAGCCCGGCGTCCTCGAAGGCGCTGCCGCCCTGGAAGCGCGCCTCAAGAAGGCCGGCTTCCGGGTGAAGACCGACAAGTCCGACAACTCCATGGGCTGGAAGTGCGCCCAGTATGAGATGAAGGGCGTGCCGGTCCGGGTCGAGTGCGGCCCCCGGGACCTGGAGAACGGCCAGTGCATCCTGGTCCGCCGGACCGACGGCGAGAAGATCCCCGTAAAGCTGGAGGATCTGGAGGCCGAGGCCGCCAAGCAGCTGGAGATCGTCCAGCAGCAGATGTACGACAAGGCCAAGAAGAACCTGGAGGAGAACATCTACGAGGCCCACTCCCTGGAGGAGGCCAAGCAGCTCCAGGCCCAGCACGGCGGCTTCATCAAGACCATGTGGTGCGGCGACCTGGAGTGCGAGCTGAAGATGAAGGAGGAGGCCGGTATGTCCTCCCGGTGTATGCCGCTTCATCAGGAGCATCTGGACGACGTCTGCCCCATCTGCGGCAAGCCCGCCAAGACCATGGTCTACTGGGGCGTCGCATATTAACTTCATATCCCCATCACCGGGCAGGCCTTCTGGCCTGCCCGGTTTTCCTTTCTGATCCGAGTCCAGCGGGTCCGAAGGCACTGTACATATTGCCCGCCGCTGTGGCGCAAAGGTCTGGAAGCCGGGAAACGCAGCGCAAAAATACGTCGCGTGCCGTATCTATTTTGTAAAAAACTCCCGGTACTTTTGGGGATTTCCCATAGGTTTTCGGCGTTTTGTGGGATTTGCACAGATTACCGCCGGGCCGCCCCGGCGTGGTTTAAGTAAAATTTTATTGATATGACAGTGGAAATTCTTGCGATTTCATGGTATACTGCTAATCGGTGGGAGTTGGTCTCACCGATATCTCATATATTTTTGCGGCTGCGTCGGGCTTCCGGTTCGGTCCGCAATAGAATTAAGGAGGATAATACCCATGGAAACTTTGTGCCTGGAAAAGTATGGCATCACCGGCGTAACGGAGATCGTCCACAACCCCTCTTATGAAGAGCTGTTCAAGGCCGAGATGGACCCCTCTCTCGAAGGCTATGAGAAGGGCCAGCTGACCGAGCTGGGCGCCGTCAACGTGATGACCGGCATCTACACCGGCCGCTCCCCCAAGGACAAGTTCATCGTCATTGACGACACCAGCAAGGACACCGTTTGGTGGACCTCCCCCGAGTTCAAGAACGACAACAAGCCCGCTTCCCAGGAAGCCTGGAACGTCTGCAAGGAGCTGGCTCTGAAGGAGCTGTCCGGCAAGAAGCTCTATGTCATGGACGTGTTCTGCGGCGCCAACCACGACTCCCGCATGGCCATCCGCTTCATCATGGA